>JAABUY010001797.1_pt1 | contig 27443 bp, 22 predicted proteins | sample 5560271 | NCBI WGS metagenome assembly JAABUY01 (sample SAMN10711886, study PRJNA513374) | rock metagenome | isolation source: Antarctica rocks | place: Antarctica: Victoria Land, University Valley | reverse complement strand
GCCGATCCGCCGTATCCTGCCCAATCTCGGCGGCATCGACGTTTCGCCCATCATCCTGTTGCTTCTGCTGATGTTCGTGCAGGAACTCATCAAGGAATATGCCTACCGCGGACTGATGTGACGCCATGGAGGCGCGGTCCCGCTGTTCTGGACGGGGCGCGCTGCCTCGGAAGCCCGGCCGTCGCGGGCCGAGCCTGGGGTCCCGCGGAACTCGACGTCATCGCCCGAGCACCGACGACCTCGTCCGCGCGAGCCGGCACGGGTGTCGCGGCCGAAGATCGCCCAGCGTAGCGCTGCGCCAGCCAGGAACAGGCGAAAAGCTGGAGCTGGTGGAAGATCATCAGCGGCAGCAGGACGGCGCCGAGGGCATGGCCCGGAAACAGGATGTTGGCCATGGCTATGCCGCCCGCCAGGCTCTTCTTGGAGCCGCAGAAGACGATGGCGATCTCGTCCTCCTTGCTGAAACCGACGGCGCGGCTCGCAGCCATGGTGGTGAGGACCACGACGGCCAGCAACAATGCGTCGAGCCCCCCCATCAGCGCCAGGCTCCGAAGGCCCACATGGCTCCAGACGCCCGCCAGCACGCTCTCGCTGAAGGCCGAATAGACGACCAGCAGGATCGACCCGCGGTCGACGTAGGACAGCACGCCTCTATGGCGCGTGATCCAGGGGCCGATCAGCGGGCGGAGAAGCTGGCCGAGCCCGAATGGCAGCAAAAGTTCGAGCGCGATATCCGCAAGCGCGTTGAGGCTGAAGCCGGCGCCGTGGGTCGATAGGAGCAGCGCTACCAGAGCCGGCGTCAACACCATGCCGAGCAGGTTCGACAGCGAGGCGCTGCAGAGCGCCGCCGGGACGTTGCCGCGCGCGATCGAGGTGAAGGCGATGGAGGACTGCACCGTGGAGGGCAGCACGCAGACGAACAGCAGCCCGAAGGCGAGGTCGTTCGCCAACCAAGGTTTCAGCGCCGCCGTCAGGCCGAGCCCCACTGCCGGAAACAGCACGAAAGTGCTCGCCAGCACGAGACCCTGCAGGCGCCAATGCGTGATGCCTTCGACCACGGCCTTCGTGGACAGACGCGCGCCGTAAAGGAAGAACAGCAGGAACACGGCCGCGTAGACGGCGTGTTTGGAAATCGGCTCGGCGATGCCGCGGGCCGGCAGCAGCGTCGCCACCACCACGGTGGCGACGAGCGCCACGAGATAGAGGTCGATCCTGATGCGGGACAGAAGAGCTTTCGGCATGGGACGCGCGCATTCGGTCTGAGGCGTCTGCAGGGTTACCAGAAATGCGGCCATGCGGTAGGGTGGCGACGTTGGGTCAGGGTTGCGCCGCAGGGAGCATCGGCGCCGAGCCAGCAGCGGGAGCCTCCATGAAATTCGGTCTCCGCCGTCCCTCGCTTGCCAAAAGCATCGCGGCGCGGACGTCGTGGAAGCGCTATCTTCGCCACAACCTGGGTCTCAAGGCTCCGCGCGGTTGGGGCTGGCTGACCGCGCCGCGCCGCGCCGCCTATAATCGCATCTACGACCGGACGACTTTCGGCTGGCGGACGCTCCTGCGCTGGCTGACCCGTTAGCGTGTCTCTCGCCGCCCCCCACACGCTGGTGATCGGCGGAGCCCGGTCCGGCAAGAGCCGCTTCGCCGAAGCCCTGGCCCGGCGTTCGGGGCTTGGCCGGATCTACCTCGCCACCGCCACGGCCTTCGACGACGAGATGCGGGAGCGCATCGCCCAGCATCGCGCCGACCGCGCGCAGGACGGTTGGCGCACGGTCGAGGAACCGCTCGACCTCGCCGGGGTCCTCCCGCGCGAGGTGGCGCCGGGCCGGATCGTCCTGGTCGACTGCCTGACGCTGTGGCTCACCAATGTCATGCTTGGCGAGGCCTTCGAGCGCCAGCAAAGCGATGCGGCGGTCGCCTGCTCACGCCTGGCCGCGATCGTGCCCGACCTCGCAGGGCCGGTGGTGTTCGTGTCGAACGAGGTCGGCTCGGGCATCGTGCCCGACAACAAGCTCGCCCGCGACTTCCGCGACGCCCAGGGCCGGTTGAACCAGGCCATGGCCCAGGCCTGCGACCGAGTCGTGCTGGTGACGGCCGGGCTGCCGCTGACGCTGAAGGGGGAGACTGGATGATGCGGTCGTTCGGCGCGACGCGTTGCATGTCCCGTGCGCCGAACGTCGTGGCGGCTCACCACTGGCATAGACCCTGTCCGCCCGGCAAATCGTCGCAGGCAGGTCCTCGCTATCGTGTACGGGGCGAGTGGCGCGCGGAAAAGGTGGGTTCTTCCCCGACGGCGCCAACGGCGGGTCGAAATTCGGAGGGCTGCTCTCCGAAACAGGCCGCTGACGGCTGAACGAGGCGGAGGGCGGCATCCTTCGGGGTCCGCACCGCTGCGGCGCTGGCGTGGCGCTGGCCCGCGCCAACCGGGACCGTCGGCCTGTCGGATCCTCGATCCAGCCAGCACGTCCGGCTCCTGGATGCGAGGTGCGGGCCGCCATGGCCATGATCTCATAGCGCTCCGGGCGTCATCACGCGTATCGGGCGCGAAGATGCATGGCTGCGGTTTGCTTGCCGCGGGTTGACGGGCCAAGCGGTCGGGTTCACGGCAGGGTGGCGACATCCTCGATCGCGCCGGGAGAGTCCCTTTTTGTCCCCGCTGACCAAAGTCTCCCCCGAGCCGGTGGAACTTCCTGGCGCGCCGCGTGCGACGATCCTGCTGATCGCAACGGCGTGCGCGCTCGTCGTGGCCAATCTCTACTACGCTCAGCCGCTGGCCGGGCCGATCAGCGCCTCGCTCGGCCTATCGCCGGCGGCAGCCGGGCTGATCGTCACCATGACACAGATCGGCTATGGCCTCGGTCTGCTGCTGATCGTGCCGCTCGGCGACCTCGTCGAAAACCGCCGACTGATCCTCGGCGTCATGGCGCTGACGACCCTGGCCGTGTTGGGCGCCGCCGTAGCGCCGGGGCCGCTCGCCTTCCTGGCCGCGGCACTGCTCATCGGCCTCGGTTCGGTCGCGGTTCAGATCCTCGTCCCCTTCGCGGCCCATCTGGCGCCCGAGGCCCGGCGCGGCCAGGTGGTGGGCAACGTGATGAGCGGTCTCATGCTCGGCATCATGCTGTCGCGCCCGGTCGCGAGCTTCGTCACGCAGGTCTCGTCCTGGCACGTGGTGTTCCTCGGCTCGGCCGGCATCATGGTGGTGTTGTCGGTCGTGCTCCATCGGGCGCTCCCGGTGCGCAGGCCGGTGCATCGACTGGGCTACGGCGCCCTTCTGGTCTCCATGGGACACCTCGTCCGCACGACGCCCATCCTTCGGCGACGCGCCCTCTACCAGGCCTGCCTGTTCGCGGCCTTCAGCCTGTTCTGGACCACGACGCCGATCCTGCTGGCCGGGCCACTCTATGGTCTGTCCCAGGCCGGCATCGCGCTCTTCGCCCTCGCCGGCGTGGCGGGCGCCGTCGCGGCGCCGATCGCCGGCCGGGTGGCGGACCGTGGCTGGAGCCGACCCGCTTCCGGGGCCGCCATGCTGCTGGTGGGATTGAGCTTCGGCCTCACCCATCTCGGGGCGCCCGGCTCTCCCCTGGCTCTGGGATTGCTGGTCGCGGCCGCCATCCTGCTCGATTTCGGCGTCACGGCCAATCTGGTGCTGGGCCAGCGCGCCATCTTCGCACTCGGGGCCGAATACCGCAGCCGGCTCAATGGCCTGTTCATGGCGTTCTTCTTCGGCGGCGGCGCCCTGGGCTCCGCCCTTGGCGGTTGGGCCTTCGCGCGTGCCGGCTGGGCGCCGACATCGTGGATCGGCATCGCCCTTCCGGCTCTGGCGCTGCTCTATTACGCGACCGAGTGGCGTCAGACCCCGGTTTTGAGAACTGGCGCCCCTCGCGCATCGGCTTGACGCGCGCGAGCCGATGGCCGGCAGAAGGCAGCGTCGGTCGATCATCGCATCGGCAGCGGGCGCATCAGGCCCCCCTCGGTCCAAAGCCCATTGAGGCCCCGCTCGAGACGATAGGGTTTGCCCGTTGTCCGCTGGAAGATCTCGCCGTAATTGCCGGTTTCGGCAATGACCTTGGCGGCCCAGTCATGCGCCAGTCCCAGCGCTTGAGCGGTCGCGAAATCATGGCCGAGCAACTCCTCGGCTCGCATGTCTTCCCGATGCATCGCGGCTGTCACGTTGGCCTGTGTGATCCCCAACGCCTCCGCCTCGATCAGCGCACTCAGGGTCCAGTCCACGATCAATCCGAAGGCCTGATCGCCATAGAGGTAGGCGGGAACGATGGGGTTTATGCCGAAGCGCTCCGGCAGAAACGTGAAATCGCTGGTCAGAGCGTGGAAGTTGGCGCGCGACTGGACGAGACGCGACTCCAAGGCCGTGCCCGCCTCGCAACGACGGACCGCAACAGCCGCGTCCATCTCGCCCTGTTCGGAGTGCGACATCAGAGCGTAAGGGATTCCACGCGCCGTCATCTCGTCCCGAAGCATTCGCTCGGGCGGGCTCATGTCCATTGCACAGATCAAGGCATCGCGCAGGCTCGCCAGCGTCGTGATACCGCTCTGCTTCGAGACCATCAGACGCTGGGAATCATAGAAAACAGGCGGTCCGAACCCTACACCGAAATGCATGGCAGAGGATGCCGAGGGTGAGATGCCGATCGCGAGTTGCAGTGTACCCGCCTTCAACGCAGCCAAGGCCTCCGGCTCGGCCGGGAACACTTGGACATTAAGACGGCCCGCGTCGCCGAGGATCGCGACCGCGACGGCGCGGCAAATCTCGGCCTCCAGGGCCGAGAGATTGCCGTGGACGTTCTCCACGTTCCAATCGTCGGCACCCTGGACGGTGCCGCACTCAAGATGGTGCGCGGCACGAATCGCCGCGAGAGATTGAGCGTGGGCGACGTTGCCGTACGCGAGCAGAACGCCGACCACGAAGCCTGGAAGAAAGCAACGCATCGACAGGCCTTTGCACATCGCCTCCCGCCCAGACGCGATCTCTGCAGGCCGGAATTCCCTCAAGGCGTCCAGGTGCCGGACGTGGGTGTGCCGGGCGACTGGGTCGGACGGGGGTTCACATCGACCGGATAGGGGTCGATCGGCCGACCCGCCTCATAGGCACGCTTGGACGGAAAGTCGGTCGGCAAGATGCCGATCGCCGCGCATGCGCCATTGGTGTAGCCGTTCGGTGAATAGTCCGGCTTAGCGAGGTGGGGCAGCGAGTTCACCACACTCGGCGGGAACGATGCTTTCGAAGCCTTGATGGGCGGTGTGTTTCCTGCAGGATGTCGTAATCGAACGCTTCCATCAGATCGCCGAGGTCGTTGTCCGGATGGTCCGACGGACCCAGGTTCGGCTGGCCCACCGTCACGTTGCCAAGCTGCCGGGCATGCCTTTCGTCCGGCAGCTTGGCGAGCGACGTCAGGTCGAACAGTTCGTTGATGAATTTGATCACCGAGCCGTGCTCACTGTAGCGGTGTGAGATCGTGCCGGACGCCGCATAGGGCGAGATCAGGATCGTTGGGATGCGTGGACCGGCCGCCAGCTGCGTGCCATCGGCGAAGGTGCTGCGCCGTTGCGGCGAGACATGGTCGTAGAACCCATCGGTCTCGTCGTAGGTGATGATGATCGCGCTTTCCGGCCAGTAAGGGCTGCTGGCGATGTCGTTGATCGCCCTTGCGGCAAAGGCTTCGGAGATCTGCTGATCCGAATAGGCCGGGTGGTCGTCATTGCCGATGAACGCGTGCTGGATGGCCGGCGTCGGATCGACCGGCACCAGTCCATCGTTGTTGTCGTAGCCGCCGCGCAGGTAGAACACGCCGCCACCACGGGGCAGCGTCCTGTTTTCCACGGCCTGGAAGAAGTCGTTGGCGCCGTGCAGGTTGGTGTTCAGCACGTGAGGATTGTCGGCGAGATAGCCGAAGTATTGTGGACCATTGTGGTGCAATATGTAACCGGTATTAAGGCCCGGGTCATTGGTCGGATTCGGCGTGGTCGAGTTCTGCGGCTCATAAGGATCGGGCACATCATTGGCGTTGAAGCCCTGCTGAAACCAACCCCAATTGACCGAGGGGTTGAGAGCGCCGATGATCCTGATGTCCTGCTGGACGTCCCGAAGATCCGCGCTGGGGTTGGGATCCGACGCGATGATCTTCCCGATATTCGCACCCATGAACGATAGCGGCAGGGTGGCGAACGTCAGATTCAGGGTCGGGTTGGCCGGATTCTCGTCGAAGTTGAACGGGGGCTTGACCGGACTTTGGTCCAGGTTCGAGCCCGGGAACGGGCCGGGATCGTTGACGACCGGGACGAAGGCATTGCTGGTGGACGGCATGACGTTCGAGCCGTAGCTGGCGCCGATCGGGGTGGGAAAGGCTGAATTCGCGTAAGTGACCGTCGCACCTTCATTGGGATGGAGAGCCCACTGGGTCTGACCGGATTGGCCGGCGATGATCGCTATGGCGTTCGGGGTCGAAGGTCCGACGATCGTCTGGCGAAAATTGTCGAAGAGAACGAAGTTCTTCGCCCAATGCCACATGAACGGGATCGTGTCGCAGTCGATATGGCCGACGTCCGCCTCGGCTTTCTGCTTTTGCGCGAGCGAGATCGCGGTCGCCGCCACGCCCTTTGCCGTCACCATGTTGCCGGATCCGTCGGTCGTCAGTCCTTCTTGGTCCATGGCGTACCGATCGTTCGCCGCGATGCCGGTATTAGGGTCGATATCCAGACTGTTCGACATGCCCTGATGACTATGATCGACCGAAATCTCATCGGCAGGGTAGATCGGCACGATCTGTCCGGCCGAAGTCTTTACGGCTTGCGGCATCAGGAAGGGCGATATGGTGATGGTCGTCAGTGACGTATCGACATATTGTTGCACGAAGCTGGACGTGGCGGAAGCGGACGGGGTGCCGTCCGGAGCGTTGAAAAGACCGTTGGCGCCTGGGTAAGTGCCGAAGTAATGGTCGAATGACTCGTTCTCGTGGTAAATCACGAACACATATTTCACTTTCTGGCGGAGTAGATCGATCTTCCTCTCGAGCGCTAGGTTCACTCTTCCGGAGGTGCTTCGATCCTGTTTTCCCTCATATTCACCAGGACTTGCCTGCGCCGACGAAGCTGCACTATTGGCAAGAATAAGTAACGTGCCGACTAAGGCCGTTGTGCTCTTGAGAAGCCTTGAGAAAGTCATTGTCCCATCAGCCCTTCCAGGTAGTCTGCCATCGGGATGACCCTAATTCGCCGTCGAGAAGGATTGATTACGGGTTTGTGTCACGCCGATGACACTCTGCGGGGCGGTAGCAGTGGCTCCGGACCGAGCTGCGGAGAGGCCTCCTACGAACCGAGCTGACCCTGGCGCCAGTCGAGCACCACCTTGCCGCATTCGCCCCGCTGCATGGCCTCGAAGCCTTGCGCGAAATCGTCGACGCCGAACCGGTGCGTGATCACCCCGCGCACGTCGAGGCCCGACTGCAGCATCGCCAGCATCTTGTACCAGGTCTCGAACATTTCGCGCCCGTAGATGCCCTTGATGGTCAGCATGCGGAAGACGACGCGGGTCCAGTCGACCGCGAAAGGGTGGGACGGGATGCCCAGCATGGCGATCTTGCCGCCCATCACCAGGCTGTCGAGCATCTGGGAGAAGGCCCCGGGGGTGCCGCTCATCTCCAGCCCGACATCGAAGCCTTCGCGCAACCCGAGCCGGGCCATCACGGCCCGCAGGTCCTCGCGCGCCACATCGACCGGCACCACATCGGCCACTCTGGCGGCCAGTTCGAGCCGGACCGGGTTGACGTCCGTGATGACGACGTGGCGGGCTCCCACGTGCCGCGCCACCGCGGCCGCCATGATGCCGATCGGCCCGGCCCCGGCGATCAGCACGTCCTCGCCGACGAGGTCGAACGACAGGGCGGTGTGCACGGCATTGCCGAGCGGATCCAGGATGGCGCCGAGTTCGTCGTCGATGTCGTCGGGCAGCGGCACGATGTTGAAACCCGGCACCTTGACGTATTCGGCGAAGGCGCCCGGGATCTGGACCCCGATCCCTTGCGTCTCGGGGTCCAGGTGGAAGCGGCCGCCCCGCGCAGCCCGGCTCTTCATGCCGATGACGTGGCCCTCGCCCGACACGCGCTGGCCCACCGCGAGGCCGCGCACGGCCGAGCCGACCTCGGCGATCTCGCCGGCATATTCGTGCCCCACCACCATGGGGACCGGCACGGTGCGGCTGGCCCACTCGTCCCAGGCGTAGATGTGCATGTCGGTGCCGCAGATGCCGGTCTTGTTGACCCGCACCAGCACCTCATCCGCGCCGATCGCCGGCACCGGCTCGTCGCCGAGCCACAGGCCGGGTTCCGGCTTGCTCTTGACCAGCGCTTTCATCTCGAACCTCGTCGGGCCGCGACCGGCCGTCGCTCATGGGCGCCCTCGCTCATTGCACCGGCCATCACGGCGGAAACAAGCCGGTGAGCCATTGCGTGGGTCTCACGGGCGTCGCGCCATGCCGACGCACCTTCCTGTGAGCGTTCCCGCCCGATATGGTGGAGCATTCGGCCGTGTGCCTCGACCGCAACGATGCCGTTCTACGGCGAAGGCTGAACGAAGCCCTGGAATTGAAGAGAGTGGACAAGTTGCCGCAGAAAGGAACGGGCAAGGATGGACCCTCGCTTTGTGCCTGGACGAGGGCTGGCGGCGGATCCGTCCCCCATCGAGCCGAGGCACGACCCAGGAGAACGTTCCGGTGGCCCTGACGACGAGCGCACCTTCGAAGCCGCTGCTTGGCACCGGCCTGCTTCGTCGCGCCATCAGCAGCTTGGACCGCTACCTCAGCCAGCAGCACGGCGTTGCCCCGTTCAGCGACGACGAAAGGTGCATCCTCCGCATCGCGCTCATGCCGGCAGCCTGTGCGACGCGGCTGTCGGACGGCTCCGAGATCAGGCCCGGCGATCTCGTGGTGGATGTCCATTGCTGGAACGAGCGCATTCCGTCCATGCCGAAGGGCGGTGCCGACCTTGCCTGGGCACAGCAAGTGTCGGTCCGGCTGAAATATTCGCTCCGGTTGCTCACCCATGAGCTGGTCGTCGAACCGGCCCTCAAGGACGCCCGGGCCTGTCGGGCCAAGGTCAACTTCGTGGGCCAGGGGTGTTCGAACGAAAGTGTCACGCGGATCATCTCCCGGCTCGGATTCGAGGACGTCGACGAAGGATCGGGGACCTTGCGGACCCACGTGCACGACGCATTGGAGAACATCCTGATCAGCGCCCTGGTGTGGACCCACAATCCGGAGGCGTTGAAGCGTGAAAAGATGATCCGTGAGCGCCGCCCGGTCTGGAGTTCGCGGGCCAAACTGCTCAGCCTATATGGATCTTCGGCCGAGGGCTGAGGCCGGGCCAGGCTCAGCCTTGGCCCATGGGCTGCGGTTCGCTTCTGCGAAGGCTTCAGCGCCGCCGTGGCCATACGATACCCCGACACCCCGCGCTGCCGGCTCTGCGTTCCTCGACGCTGCGCGAGCATCGGCGCGTTTCCCGGAACCGGAAGGCCGCGAGCTGCCGCAGAAGCTCGCGCCGCCGCCTGATGGCGGCTCGCCTGTCGGCTGCGCGACTCGTGCGGCTGCCCGCATCAGGCGTGAAGGCACTCCGCCCGGTCGCGGACCTGCCACCACGGACCTCGCCCGCCTCGGTTCTTCCGGACGCCGCGGTGCTGTCCCGGGCGGGGCTGGCGTCGCGTCGACCCCGCGTCGGTTGTCCGGCGCCCCCGGAGAGACCGCCATGAACGCGGACGACGTCGGAGCCACCCCGGACGCCGCCCAGCTCGCCTCCATGGCCACCGACACCGCCGGTTCGGCCACCGCCTCCTGCGGCATTGCCAACCGGAGCGAGAGCGGCCAACACCGCGACAGCGAGGGCGGCGACCAGGGTCGATCGGCCGGACGGGACAGTGCTCAAGCGCATGATGCGACTCCGGCGCGGACGACCGACGGCATTCCGGCTCACCCGCCTGCTCCGCCTGATGTCTCAGGTATCGCTGCGGTCGCGAAAAGCCTTGTGCTCGCCGTGCGAGCGGCCGAGTTCGACATCGCCCTCCCCCACGGGACGAACATAGTCGACGTCGTCGGGCGCTTCCGGATCACCCGTGCCGCCGGCGGCCCTCGTGGTCTCGGCCATGCCCTTCGAAGCGGTATTTTGCTTGTCGGCCTTCGAGACCTTGCCCTCTTCGCTCGTCCCTTTCGGCTTTCCGGCTGATGCCACGACGATCACCCCCATCGAACGTTGATCTCCCGTGACAACAGGAGAGACGTGTTCCGCCTGCGGCCATGCCGCGCAGGCGAACCGGGACCGGAAGACCTGCCGGAACGCAGACGGGCGCGGCCGAAGCCCATCCTCCATCGGGACGATCCCGGCCACGCTCATCGATCCTCGGTGGCGATGGCGATGGCGATGGCGGCGCTCAACGCTCCAGGCACATGGCGATGCCCATGCCGCCCCCGATGCACAGCGTCGCCAGACCCTTGTGGACGTCGCGGCGCTGCATCTCGTAGAGCAGCGTGGTGAGCACGCGAGCACCCGAGGCGCCGATGGGGTGTCCGAGCGCGATCGCGCCGCCATTGACGTTCACGATGGCCGGATCCCAGCCCATGTCCTTGTTGACCGCCAGCGCTTGGGCCGCGAAGGCCTCGTTGGCCTCGATGAGTTCGACGTCCTTGACCTTCCAGCCGGCCTTCTCCAGCGCCTTCCGCGAGGCCGGGATCGGCCCCGAGCCCATCATGGCCGGGTCGACGCCGGCCGTAGCCCAGGAGGCGATCCTGGCCAACGGCTTCAGGCCGCGACGCTCCGCTTCCTCGGCCGTCATCAGCACCACGGCGGCGGCGCCGTCGTTGATGCCCGATGCATTGCCGGCCGTCACCGAACCCTCCTTGGAAAAGGCCGGCTTCAGCTTCGCCAAGGCCTCGACGGTCGTGCCCGGACGGATGTACTCGTCCTGATCGACCACGATGTCGCCCTTGCGACTCTTGACCGTGATCGGCACGATCTCGTCCTTGAACCGGCCCTCCTTCTGGGCGGCCTCAGCCTTGTTCTGCGAACCGGCCGCGAACTTGTCCTGCTCCTCGCGGTTCAGCTGCCACTTGCCGGCGATGTTCTCGGCCGTGGTGCCCATGTGGTAGCCTTGAAAAGCGTCGAGCAGACCATCCTTCAGCATGGTGTCGATAAATTTGAAGTCGCCCATCTTCTGGCCGGACCGGAGATAGGCCGCGTGCGGCGCGAGGCTCATGGATTCCTGCCCACCCGCCACGATAATCTTGGCGTCGCCATTGGCGATCTGCTGGAGCCCGAGCGCCACGGCCCGAAGTCCCGAACCGCAGAGCTGGTTCAGACCCCAGGCGGTCTTCTCCTTGGGGACGCCGGCCGCCATGGCGGCGATGCGGGCCGGGTTCTGTCCCTGGCCGGCCGTCAATACCTGGCCCAGGATCACCTCATCGACATCCTCGGGGTCGACATGGGCGCGCGACATCGCGGCCTTGACGGCCTCGGCGCCGAGTTCATGGGCGGGCGTATTGGCGAAAGCGCCGTTGAAAGCGCCCACGGGCGTTCTGGCGGCACTGACGATGACGATATCGGTCGACATGCGGGACTCCCTCGGTTGTTTTCGTTCCGGCGCCTTTCTGGCGGGTGCGGACAGCCTCGCGGGGAACCTGCCTTCTGTCCGCACCGGCGACACGCGCCTGCGCAAACATGAGCAATCGCTCCGGTGACCCACCGCGTTCACCCCTCTATGTGGAAAATCGCGGACCGGGCCGCAACCTCGAAATTGATATTCCCTGTCCAGCGCATTCCTTCTATCCTGCCGTGCAGAGCGATGGCGGCGGGACGGGCGAGCGATGCGATGACGGTGGAAGCCAAACAGCCGATCACGGTCAAGAAATATGCAAACCGCCGGCTCTACAACACGGAAACCAGCACCTATGTGACTCTCGAGGATCTCGCCGGCATGGTGAAGCGGGGCGAGGACTTCTGCGTCTTCGATGCCAAGACCGGCGACGAGATCACGCGCTCGGTCCTGGCCCAGATTATCTTCGACCAGGAAGGCAAGAGCGGCCAGAGCCTGTTGCCGGTCGCGTTCCTCCGCCAGTTGATCCGCTTCTACGGCGACAGCATGCAGATGCTGGTTCCGAGCTATCTCGAGTTCACGCTCGATAAGCTGACCAACGATCAGCACAACTTTCGCGAGCAGATCGAGAGCGCCTTCGGAGCCAAGCTGATACCGGGTCAGGCCATCCGCAGCCAAATGTTCGACCAGCTTGAGGACCAGACCCGCAAGAACATGAAAATGTTCTCCCAGGCCCTCACCATGTTCAATCCCTTCACGGGCGTGCTGACGCCGCCCCTAGGTGCCGGCACCGCGCCCGAGCCCAAGGCCGCCGCGCCGAAGCCCGACGATCTCGAGACCATCAGGCGCGACATGGACGACATGCAGAAGCGCCTCGAGCGCCTCTCCACCAAGCCTTGAGCGGGGCTCGCCGCCTTGCAGGGGCGACCCGCCGGGTCAGCGCCCGTCAGACTCACGTCGAAGCCTGCTTCGTCGTCAGTCCGTGAGCGGGCTCGCCCTTTTTCGCTGGCCTATGTCAGCGGCAGCATGACATGCGCTAGTGCACCGACTGAGACGGAAGGTACACCTATCGTCTGAGATGAATCGGTGCACCGCCTCTAAACTGGTGGACCGACCGTTCCAGACGGATTGATCATCCGTCTGGGTCGGACCACTAGAGCCCCCACCTCACGAGTTCCCGGCGAAGCCTCACCCGATGACCGCAAGACCCCGCATCCTGTCCGGCGTGCAGCCGACCGGCAACCTCCACCTCGGCAACTACCTCGGCGCCATCACGCGCTTCGTGACGCTGCAGGCCGACCACGATTGTCTCTATTGCGTGGTCGACCTCCACGCCATCACGGTGGCTCAGGACCCGGCGACGCTGGAATCCACCACGCGCGAAGTCACGGCCGCCTTCATCGCGGCCGGCATCGATCCGGTGCGCCACGCCATCTTCAATCAGAGCCGCGTTCCGGGTCACGCCGAACTCGCCTGGGTGTTCAATTGCGTGGCGCGGCTTGGTTGGCTGAACCGCATGACCCAGTTCAAGGAGAAGGCCGGCAAGGACCGCGAGAACGCGTCCGTGGGCCTCTACGATTACCCCGTGCTGATGGCGGCCGACATCCTGCTCTATCACGCCGACGCGGTGCCGGTGGGCGACGACCAGAAGCAGCACCTGGAACTGACCCGCGACATCGCGCAGAAGTTCAACACCGATTTTGCCGCCCGCATTGCCGAGCGGACAGGCCAGGACGGCTATTTCAAGCTGCCCGAGCCGCTGATCCAGGGGCCGGCCACACGCGTCATGAGCCTGCGCGACGGGGCCAAGAAGATGTCGAAGTCGGACCCCTCCGACAATTCCCGCATCAATCTCACCGACGACGCCGACGCGATCGCGGGCAAGATCCGCCGCGCCAAGACCGACCCGGACGCCCTGCCTTCCGAGGTGGAGGGTCTGGCGAGGCGGCCCGAGGCCGACAACCTCGTCGGCATTTTCGCTGGCCTGTCGGAGCAGACCAAGGAAGCGGTGCTGCGGGTCTACGGCGGCAGCCAGTTCTCGACCTTCAAGGCGGCCCTGAGCGACCTCGCGGTCGAGACGCTGTCGCCCATCGCGGGCGAGATGCACCGGCTCCAGGCGGATCCCGGTTACATCGACGGCGTGCTCAAGCACGGCGCCGAGCGGGCCAGGGTCATCGCGGAGACCACGATGGGGGACGTGAAAGGCATCGTCGGGCTGCTAAGGTGAGACCGGGCCGACGATAGTTCACTGGCGCACCCGAAGTGAAGGAACGGCCCGAGTCGTATCAGCTCATGGCCTGAAGTTCGGCAGAGTCCGTTGGGGACAAGGCTCGGTGTCGTCAGCAGCCTACGCACGGAAGCACCGACCATCCCCCCACTTGCTTCACGCCCTCCGCCGCATGACACAAAGTGACTGTCCGAGTGGTCCGTCGGCGCCGATCTCATCGGTGCCATCCCGCATCTCCATGATTTCGAGATCGAGACTTTCAGCCCAAACTCGTAAGACGTTACGCTCGATGAAGACATTGAGGGAGTCGACGACCTGCGGTCCTTTTGCGTGTTCGAGAGTTTTTCTGAAGACCGGCCAGTGACTTGGTTCGTTGAACTCGAGAAACGAGATGACGATTGTCCCCTCCGGTTTCAGAACACGCTTGGCCTCCTCGAGATACCAGTAACTCTGCTCGTGCAACAAATGCGTCATGACCGAAAAGAAGCAGACCATATCGGCACATTTGTCGGGTTCTGGAATACCGATGTGATCGATCACCTCGAACCGCCAATCCGGTCGCTTCACGAAGCCACGCGCAAAATCGATGAGATCGTCAACCACGTCGAAGCCGGAATATGTGCCGGTCAGGTAGGATGACAATGGCACTGCGAGGCGGCCAGACCCGCAACCGACGTCGATGACGTGACCCGTCGGTAACAATCCGCAATGGCGGAGGATTGCGAGCTCGATGCGGCCGACCACATCGAAATCACCCCCGGAATCCCCGCTGATCGCTTTCTTCATCGCTTCGTCGACGGGGAGATCTGATTTGAGCCTCTCGACGTGCTCAGCGTAGGTGCTCTTCAAATCCTGTGTTCGACTCAGTCGCCGTCCGACCCTCTTGTAGTGTGTGTCCAATGCGCGATGAGCTTCGGCGAGCTGCGCCTTGAGCTTCGCGTTCTCGGCGACCAGGTCGTCGCGCTGATCGAATGGGCGGCGGATCAGTGGAAGACGACGATGAAGCTGGAAAGGTATCATGGACAGAACGCCTCGGTGGCCGGGTGATGATCGGCTTGGGTTGCGATGGACATCCATCTTGGCTTGAAAATGTGTTCGAGGATGGCGCAAGCCGCGGCCGCCGGACCCAGCCTCGGGACTCGCCCTTGCCATGGGGTCGTTGCGTCAGGTGTTCGGGCCCGGAACCCGTCCGCGCTCGCGTCCTCGTCGGTCGCGGCGATCCCGGCCAGGGGTCCGATGCGACAAAGGCGTCTGCGGGTGCGGAGCAGGCAGGCCCTCGAGTCGATGGCCCACGACAGATCCGGCCGCAAAACGTGTTTGTCACTCCCCTGCTTCACTCCATTGCACTGCGCCGGAACGTGTAGCGCCTATCCAAGAAGAACTTCGTCGTGTAGCCGACCGTGAGGCCGAGCACAGCACCCGCAAATTTCGCCTGTGCCGTGCCCAACAGGTAGAAAGCACCAAGCTCCGCCCCCCAGAAGATCGCCGTCGTGAACAGGGCGAAACCGCCATACAGAGCCATTTTGCGGGTCTCCTCCAAGCGACTGTCCGACGTGTCGAAAAAGATCAGGTGCTTGTCCAGAAGGTATTTCGAGGTGAAGCCGACCGCAGTCCCGGAGAGCACCGACAGAGGCAAGGCGTAGGAGGTCGAGCCCGAGAGCGCCATGATGACGAGTTGCTGGATGGCGAGGTTCAGGGCAGTCGCGATCAGCGCGAAGGCCACGTACATGGCGAGGAAAGTCCCCGCTCTCCAAGTCGCGGCGAAATGCGGGACGGGCTGGCGCATTTGGTCACCCCCGGCCGTCGTAGGACTGGCTCGACGTCGTCTCGACCCGACCGAAGTCGCCGATCCGACGTCGGAGCCACGAAGCGCCGTCTCGACCGTCATGGAAACCGAGAGCCACGACAGCTGCGCGCAGCGCCGAACGGCCGGCCGACAAAGAGGCTATCGAGAGCGCGATGATCTCCGGCTCCACACTCAAGCGGAACCGCATGTTTTCGGAGATTTCCACCGCGTTGAAGAGCACGCCGCCATAGGCCACCACGGCCGCGAGCAGGAGGACTTCCGGGCTGGTGAAGGGCGGTCGCCTCAGCGCCATCCTGACGACGTCGACCAGCAGGAGCAGGGGCAGCAGCGCGTGAAGACACCAGAACGAGAGGGCGTCGATGGGGGCCAGCGACAGGGCCGACAACGCAACGTCGGTGTAGGTCATATTGGGATAAGTGCCCGCCGCAATGCGGGCCTGCGCAGTCGGGGTCACCCGCCACCGCCTGAACAGCACGCGATGTTGCGGCACTGTCGTGATCGGGCCCATGAACAGCGCGCCGTAATCGGCGATCGGCTGCCAGAACACCGAGTAGGCGTCCAGGAACCTGCGCCAGAACAGAGCGGGGTGGGCCAGGATGAAAGGTCTCAGGGCCTTGAGGTACTCCGACGACAGCATCTGGATACCGACGCTGTTCTCAGGACGATTCGTGCCGTCCATCTCGCTCTGGATCTCGTCCTGCCGCGCGATGACGTCCTCCGGCAAATAGTCGTGTAGCACCGTCGACGACCAGGCTTGGTAGCCCTTCTCGCGCATCAGGTTGACCATCCAGGGCGCGTTCCCCACGCCGCCCGTCGCGATCAGCCGGGCGAAGGCGTCCTTCCCTCTCTCGTCCATGCGGACCGTCGCGTTGATCCCGGCCCAGGACGACAGGTTCGGACTGAGGTAGCCATAGACGATGTCGTTCTTCAGGCTCCAGCCACCCTGGAATAGCAACACGGGCACGAGCACGAGCAGGCTGCGACGCGGCCCCAAGAACACGGCCGTGAAGGCCAAAATGGGCGCGAACATGAGGGAGAAGGAGGCGCGCGTGAGGGCACAGACCGCGACCAGCGTCCCCACCCCGATGCAATGCCAGCCGAGGGCACGCCCGTCGCGTTGACGGTGCAGGGCCGAGATCACGGCGTAGCACGCCCACACCGCGAACAGCATGGCGCCGTTCTCGTAGAAGAGCTGGCCCAGGGAACTCAGCTCAATCACGTAAACGTCGACGGACAGGCCGAAGTACAGGGCTGCGCCGAAGCCGGCGATCAGCCCACAGCGCAGTTGCAGGAGCACCAGGAACAACAGGCTCGCTGTGCCGGCCGTGATGAGGGCCTGGAGGGCGTAGAGGTAGCGAGTCACCGGCACTGGCCAGTCCGCCACCTTGGCGATCAGCCCAAGGACGACGTGCGGCAGTGGCGGCGTCTGTTGGAGATACCATAGGGCCGTGCCGAGGTGGTCGACATAGGCGTCCCGAAGAAGATACTGCCAAGTGAGCCAATTCGAGTTGGCGATCGCTACGGCGTCGATGCGGCTCCCGAACAAGCTCCACAACAACAGCCGGTGAGCGAGGATCAACCCCGACAGGAGCGCGACGAGGCGGTTCGACAAGTGCCGGCTTTTCGTCGCGCCGCTCCTCATATCAACAGCACCAGGGCAGTCGGAGTGTCCGACCCAGGCGTCGTTGATCGCTCAGCTGCATTCTCGACCTCGCCGGCGCACGGATGCTCGATGAACAGACCATCTTCCCCCCAGCGTACCCATTCTCAGCCTCGGAAATGCACCCTTGCTACGGGGTCGTTGCGTCAGGTGTTCGGGCCGACAGCCCGTCCGCGCTCGCGTCCGCGCCGGGCGCGGCGATCCCGACCGGCGGCCCCGTAGGACAAAGGCGTCCACGGGTGCGGAGCAGGTAGGCCCTGAGGTGCGAACCGGGTGGCGCCACGGCGTAACCTTCCCAGGCCATAGGCGCTCGGTCCGCCAGGTGGCCCGACGCGATCCCGCGAACCTCGCCCGCGTCGTCGACGAGGAACACGCGCGTGACCGGCCGGCCGCCGTCCATCGCGGTTCCGCTGACGCGCACCGCCCCTACCCCGAGGTTCGGGGCCGAGCGTGCCTCGGCGACATCGCCCTGACACCCGGGGGCGTCGGCAACAGTGCCGATGTCGGTGATCGGCCGGCCGATCGCCCGGACGTCGGGCAGGGCGAAGATCGCCTTGTTCGAAGCCTGCATCCAGTCCAGAAGTTCGTCACTGGCGGTGCCGGGCCAACTGATGGCTTCGGTCACGGCCTTGTCCTTCAGGCCGAGTGCGAGGAGGTCGGTGGCTCGGTCCCTCCGGGCCGCTTGCTCCGTCACGACCGACTTCATGATACGTTGGTTGTGGATCAGCGGAAAGAACAAGACCACGGCCACCATGATGATCGCGAAGCGTGCGGCGCCGTGCAGGCGCGGCCAGGGTAAAGGGTTCGTCCACCAGTAGACCAATGTCGCCGCCCAGAAGGCAGCGCTGCCCGTGCAGTAGCGGCTCGACAGGGCCTGCTCGGGACCGAACTGAAGTCGTCCCGCGGCCGTGAGGGCCGCGGTCGCGCCGCAGAACAGCATCACGGCGACGAGCCCGGAAGCGCCGGGCCGGCCCATGCGTGTTGCGGCCCGCGCGGTGGCCAGGACGGTGGACAGGATGCCGAGAGCACCCATGGCCAGGGCACGTGATGGGGGATCGGACGCGATGCCGCCGAGGTAGGCCGCCACATAGAAGGCCAAGCGGCCGGGATGATGGAGGTTCTCGGTCAGGGGCGATCCAGGCGCTTCAATCGCGTCCTCGAAGAAATAGGCCGGCGTCACCACGGCCGCGAAGGCCAGATACCCCGCAGCGAGCCGGGGTGCGCGAGCGAGGATCGCCATCACGGCCAGGATCGGGGCGACGAGCAGCCCGTTCGCCATTGAGAAGCAGGCCACGAAGGCGGCCGCAAGGCTGCCGGCGAACCAAGGCCATGGTGTCCGGCCCACCGCCAGACGCTCGACCGCGCGGCCGAAAGCGAGGGCCGAGCCTGTGGCGGCCGCGAAGACCGCCGCGAACGCGATTTGGAGACCCGAGGTGAAGTTCTCGGCTTGCCGAAGGGACATCATGAGAGCCACGACGACCCCGCCGATCATCCAGCGTCCCGGATGAGCGGGTCTAGCGCGGTGGAGGACGATGGCGAAGAGACCGGCGTGACAGGCCTGGACGACGAAGATCCCGATGATCGGCACCGTGCCCAAGCCGCCGTAGAAACGGTCGTCGGCGAACAGGACGAGCCTGGGGAACGCAACCCGATGCTCGTTGGTCAATTGCAGCAGCGCGTCGAGGAATGGCATGTTCCCCATCGACCACGCCCGATACAAAGTCAGGTCCTTCCAGTCGTCGTACCAGGGGATCGCCGAAAAGTTCGACACGACGGTCTGTATGGTGGTCAGGGCGACCCAGGCCCCGATGAGGCAGGCCGCGGAGCCGGCAACGAGCCAAGTGGGCCTGGCGAAGCGTGAAAGCGATGTCATGGACGACGGCATCGTCGCCATGGACGCAACAAGAAGAGCGGCACCATAAAGCTTCCGAACATTACCTGGACGGACCTCGCTCGGCGTGACTTCAGGCTCCACGCCTGACAGCGACGCGGCCCTGGAGGGCGGCGCAGGATGTGCGCTCTCAAGCCGCCTGGACGAAGCTTTCGAGCACCATCTTGCGCCCGGCCCGGTCGAAGTCCACGGTCAGCTTGTTGCCGTCGACCGCCGCCACGGTGCCGGGCCCGAACTTCAGGTGCATGATCCGGGCACCGCTCGCGAAATGAGCCGCCTGGGTCGATTTGGCGATCAGTTCTCCCTCGATCACCCCCGGGAGTCGCGTCTGTCCCGAGGTTGCGCCGGGGCCGTTGCGCTGCGCCCGCTGCCATCCGGGCGTGGCGTAGGTCGAGGTGCCGAAGGTCTGCATCGAATCGAAGCGCGACGGCCCATAGCCGCCACGGCGCTTGTCCCCGACGCCCTCGCCGACCTCGACATGCGCCTCCGGCAGTTCATCGAGAAAGCGGGACGGGACCGTGGTCTGCCACAGCCCGTGGATGCGCCGGTTCGTGGCGAAGTTGATGAAGGCGCGGCGTTTGGCGCGGGTCAAGCCGACGTAGGCCAGCCGCCGCTCCTCCTCGAGCCCCGCGCGACCGTTGTCGTCGAGCGAGCGCTGGTGCGGGAACAACCCCTCCTCCCAGCCCGGCAGGAACACGGTCTCGAACTCGAGACCCTTGGCGCCGTGCAGCGTCATGATGGACACGCGCTCGCCCGCGTCGGCGCCCTCGGCGTCCATGACCAGCGAGATATGCTCCAGGAAGGCCGTGAGGTCCGGAAAGTCCTCCATGGAGCGCACCAGCTCCTTCAGGTTCTCGAGCCGGCCCGCCGCCTCGGCGGAGCGGTCCTTCTGCCAGAAATCGGTATAGCCCGACTCTTCCAGGATCAGCTCGGCCAGTTCCGAATGCGGCACCGTCCCCATGCGGGTCCGCCAACGGTCGAAATCGGCGAGAAGCGCCCGCAACGTCTGGCGCTGCTTCGGCTTCAATTCGTCGGTCTCGACCATCACGGCGGCCGATGCCATCAGGGGCAGCCCGCGGGCGCGGCCGAAAAGCTGCAAGGTCTGCAGCGTCGAGTCGCCGAGCCCCCGCTTGGGCGTGTTGACGATGCGCTCGAAGGCGAGGTCGTCGTCGGGCTGAGCCACGCAACGCAGATAGGCGAGCGCGTCGCGGATCTCGAGGCGCTCGTAGAAGCGCGGGCCGCCGATCACCCGGTAGGGCAGGCCGAGGGTGACGAAGCGTTCCTCGAACTCGCGCATCTGGAACGAGGCCCGCACCAGAATGGCGACCTCGTCGAGCGAGTGGCCCTGGCGCTGCAACTGCTCGATCTCCTCGCCGACCGCGCGCGCCTCCTCTTCCGAGTCCCAGACGCCCGAGACGCGCGGCTTCTCGCCGGCCTCGCCCTGAGTGAAGAGAGTCTTGCCGAGCCGATCCTCGTTGTGAGCGATCAGCCCCGATGCGGCACCCAGGATATGGCCGGTCGAGCGGTAGTTGTTCTCGAGCTTGATGACGGCGGCGCCAGGGAAATCGTGCTCGAAGCGCAGGATATTGTCGACCTCGGCGCCGCGCCAGCCATAGATCGACTGGTCGTCGTCGCCGACGCAGCACAGGTTGTTGCGCCCCTGGGCCAGCAGCCGCAGCCACAGGTACTGCACCACGTTGGTGTCCTGGTACTCGTCGACCAGCATGTAGCGGAACCAGCCCTGATATTGTTTGAGGATGTCCCCGTTTTCGCGGAACAGGCGCAGACATTCGAGCAGCAGATCGCCGAAGTCGGTGGCGTTCAGCGTCTTTAGCCGGGCCTGGTAGGCCGCATAGAGGATCTGGCCCTTGCCGTTGGCGAAGGCACCGGCCTCCCCGGCCGGCACGCGGGCCGGTTCGAGGCCGCGGTTCTTCCAGCTGTCGATGAGATGGGAGAGGCCCCGGGCCGGCCAGCGCTTGTCGTCGACGTTCTCGGCCTGCAGGACCTGCTTCAGGAGCCGGATCTGGTCGTCGGTGTCGAGAATGGTGAAGCCGGACTTCAGCCCGACCAACTCGGCGTGGCGGCGCAGGATCTTGGTCGAGATGGCGTGGAACGTCCCGAGCCAGGGCATGCCTTCACCGGCCGGGCCGATCAGCGCTCCGACGCGGCTCTTCATCTCACGCGCCGCCTTGTTGGTGAAGGTGACGGCCAGGATCTCGTGCGGGCGGGCGCGGGCGGTCGCCACCATATGGGCGATGCGGGTGGTGAGCACGCGGGTCTTGCCGGTACCGGCTCCGGCCAGCACCAGCACGGGGCCGTCCACGGTCTCGACGGCGCGGCGCTGCTCGGGGTTCAGGCCATCGAGGTAGGGCGCCACCAGATGAGCGCGGGCGCGGTCCGCGATGCCGCCGGGACGAAGCCCTGGGGACTCGGGCACCAGCGGCGCGACGGGAGCGGCAGATTCGGCCAAGACGGAACTCCTCGAACCGGGCCGCGCGGGCCGGCTCGCGTTCGGAAACGGAACAGAAGCCGAACCTTTAAGCCCATTCCCGCTGCCACGGAAGTGGGCGCCTCGGCCGCAGATCTGACGCGGCCGTCGTCACCAGCCGGACGGCGCGTCGACCGCCCCCGGTCACGCCGCCGGTATGGCCGGCACCGGGGGAGCGGCGGGGCGACGCTTGAACTTGTCGTCGCGCGGCTTCGGCGGCGGCAAGAGGCCTTCACGCTGCAACTGCTTGCGGGCCAGCTTGCGGCGGCGACGGATGGCCTCGGAGGCCTCGCGGGCGCGGCGCTCGGACGGCTTCTCGTAGGCCGAACGACGCTTCATCTCGCGGAACACGCCTTCGCGTTGCAGCTTCTTCTTCAAGACCTTGAGGGCCTGATCGACATTGTTGTCGCGAACCAGAACTTGCATCATTCCTCCTTGAACAGGGTGGTCGGATAGCAAAAAAGGGCCGGGACAGGCCCGACCCTAAGCTCCGTCGGCCGACGATCCCGCATCGGACGCCGGTCCATCAAGGGCGGCTCGACGCGGGATATGATCAGCCGGCTTTCAGATTGTCGGCCGACATCTTGCCCGAGCGACGGTCGGCGACCAGCTCGTAGGAGATCTTCTGGCCTTCGTTGAGGTTCTGCATTCCGGCGCGCTCGACGGCCGAGATGTGGACGAACACATCCTTGCTGCCATCCTCGGGCTGAATGAAACCGAAACCCTTCTGGGCGTTGAACCACTTCACGGTGCCGGTGCTCATCATATGTCCTTTCCTTAAATCAGGATTTGCCGTACCTGCAACGCATGCAGACACGGCGGGTTGTTTCGATTTTAGGAGAGAAGCTCGTCAGCTAGCGCGCTGCAATGCAACACGCGGGGCCAATTAGTCCGGCCAAAATATCGAGCTTCACACGTAAGCGGTTTGGCCGGCCGGGGCAAGGGTGCCGACGCGGATTATTTGCCGAGCCGAGCCGAGCCGAGCCGAGCCGCGAGCGTGGCCGCGATCACGACGCGAAGCGGTCCCGCAACAGGTTCTTCTGCACCTTGCCCATGGCGTTGCGCGGCAGTTCCGAGACCAGGAACACCCGACGCGGCCGCTTGAAGCGAGCCAGCCTGTCGACGACCGCCGCCAGGATCTCCCCTTCCTCCAAGGCGACGCCTGGCCGCGGCACGACCACGGCCGCCACCGCCTCTCCAAGGTCGCGATGCGGCAGCCCGATGACGGCGCTCTCCAGAACGCCCGGCAGGGCATCGATCACCGCCTCGACCTCCTTCGGGTAGACGTTGTATCCACCCGTGATCACGAGGTCCTTGGCCCGGCCCACGATGGCGAGCGATCCGGACCCGTCGAGGCACCCGAGGTCACCCGAGACGAAGAAGCCGTCGTCCGTGAATTCGGCGCGCGTCTTCTCGGGGTTGCGCCAGTAACCCTCGAAGACATTGGGGCCGCGGATCTCGACCATGCCGGCTTCGCCGGCCGGCAGCACCGAGCCCGTGATCCGGTCCGTGACACGCACCGAGACGCCCGGCAGCGGCGGCCCGACCCGGCCAGGAACGCGCGGCCCGTCATAGGAGTTCGAGGTCGTCATGTTGGTCTCGGTCATGCCGTAGCGCTCCAGGATGGCATGGCCGGTGCGCGCCGCGAAGCCCGCGTGGGTGTCGGGCAGCAGCGGCGCCGATCCCGACACGAAGAGCCGCATGCCGGCTGCGGCTCTCGGCAGACCCGGCTCCTCCAGCAACCGCACGTAGAAGGTCGGCACGCCCATCATCACGCTGACGCGCGGCATGAGGCGGAGCACCTCGCCGGCGTCGAACCGGGGCAGGAACAGCATGGCGGCGCCCGCCGCCAGGACCGTGTTGGTGGCCGTGAACAGGCCGTGGGTGTGGAAGATGGGCAGCGCGTGAAGCAGGACGTCGTCGGGCGTGAAGCGCCACAGTGCCGCGAGGGTGAGGGCGTTGGACAGGAGATTGCCGTGGCTGAGCATGGCGCCCTTCGATCGGCCCGTGGTGCCCGACGTGTAGAGGATGGCGGCGAGATCCTGCGCGCCGCGCCGTCGGTCGATGAATTGATCGGGCATGCTGTCGGCCTGCGCCATGAGGGTGCCCTCGCCGGCCGCGCCCAGGGTCTCGACACGCGGGCCGCCTGCACCGCCCGCCGCCACGATCTCGCGACGGTCTGGATCGACCACGAGGAGCCGTGGCTCGGCATCGCCGACGAAATAGCTCACCTCGGCCCGGGTATAGGCCATGTTGAGCGGCAGGTAGACGGCCCCTGCCCTGACGACCGCGAGATAGAGCGCCAGGGCCTCGACGCTCTTCTCGGCCTGGACCGCGACCCGGTCGCCGGGCTCCACCCCGAGCGCCACCAGTGCCGACGCCAGCCTGCCGGACAGCGCCGTCATCCCACCGTAAGTGACGACCCGGCCCCCGGCCGTCTCGAGGAGGCGGCGCTGCGGCCCTGGGCTGCGGGCCATGAGTCCCGAGACGAGGTAATTCGACATGGCGGCTCCCCGCGACGGTGGCCTTTTCGGTGCTGCGGGGCTCGTCGCTGTCGAGGGAGTGTCGGAGGAAATGACGGGGAGGTCCAGCCCCGCACCCCACGGGGACCCACCCCGCGCGGGCGCCCGCCGCCAACGAGACTGGGCGCTGAACCCGGGCGCGACAGTCTGGACAAAACGCCGGCGCTCATGTCATCAGAACCCGAGGTGTCGCAGGGGAGCCTCGGCCGCGCTTTCGGGCGCGTGCTCCCGTGATGCTGCGCGGGTGTGGTGGAATTGGTAGACGCGCCGGACTCAAAATCCGGTTCCGCAAGGAGTGCCGGTTCGACCCCGGCCACCCGCACCACCTTGAAATCTTGTCATGCAGAAGCCGACGCGGCTCGAGGCCGAACGACCAGCGTTGCTCACGAGTTTGGGCCGCGCGGGTCGTAGACCTCCATCGCGCCATAGCGCGGACGTGACCTGTAGAACGTCGCATCGCTGATCCCATGCCGTCGACGGATCTCCGTCGCCGGCAACCCTGCCAGCCGCTCCTTCAGGATGCCGACGATCTGGCCGGCTCTTCCTCGTCGTCCGCCGCCACGGCTACGGCCCTTGGTTCCAGATCGAGGGCGTTTCAGCGAGTGGCTGCGGTCCAGCGGCTTATCTGGGCCTACCTCCGCACCGCGCTCTACGAAGACGCCGCCTGGCCCGCAGCCTGTGCCGCGTCGATGGACAGCCCCAACTCGCTGGGTCGGGTCGAATGCAAATGAAGCTTCGACAGGCCGCACGGCATATCCGGCGGCCCCGCCGTGCACGACGCCGGCGGACTCATCTTGGCGCAGCTCTGTGGCGGCAGCACTGCTAAGCCGTGTCCGCAAAACGCGAGACCAAACCATGACCTCCCCGGATCTCCTCAGCTCGAGCGACTAAGTCCGCTGCAGCCGTGCGATGAGAGCCATGGCGGCGGAGGGCGCTTTCGGCTTGTGGCCGTTGATGAGGTAGATGAAGACGTCGCGCGTCTTGGGTCGGGTCTCGGCGGGCGGAGCGATGAGCCCGAGGTCCTCCGGGTCATCGCCACGCGCCCAGATCCGGCCCCGCTCAGCCCAGAGATCCAGGGCTTCGGGCGGGTACCCCGTCTCGATCGCCTCCGATGCCCGCTGCAGGCGCGCATAGACGAAAGGCGCGGTCGCATCATGGATCTGGGGAAAAGCTTCGCTGTCGGCCAGGACCACCGCTACACCGTAGGATCGAAGAAGCGCCACGAACTCCGGCACCTTGAAGCTCGGGTGGCGGACTTCGACCACGTGCCGGATCGGACGGTCCTCGATCCACTGTGGCAGCAGTGCCAAAAAGGCTTCGAAATCGGCAGCATCGAACTGTTTTGTCGGCAGAAATTGCCAATTGATCGGCCCGAGCTTTTCCTTGAGTTCCAGGACCCCGCTGGCGAGGAAACGCTCGATCGAGGATTTCGCCTCGGCGAGGATCCGCCGGTTCGTGGTGAAACGCGGCCCCTTGACGGAGAAGACGAAGTCCTCCGGCGTGTCGTTCCGCCACTTGGCAAAGCTCTCGGGCTTCTGCGAGCCGTAATAGGTGCCATTGATCTCGATCGTGGTCACCCGCCTGCTGGCGAAGTGCAATTCCTTTTTCTGTGGAAGACCTTGCGGGTAGAAGCTGGCGCGCCAAGGCTCGAAGGTCCAGCCGCCGATGCCGACGCGAATCGCACCTGTTGTCATGCCGTGGTCCTGCCGCGAAGGCCGCCGAGACGATCCCACTTCGGAGCGGATCGGTACAGCCTAGCCGAGGCGTCATGCGGCGGAATGGCTGGACCTACGAACCGCCGCATCTCGGCCTGAGGTCCGCTACGCGGCGCTCCGCGAGGCAGAATCCTTCGGGACTTTATCATGTTCGAGCAAGGCCTCGAAATCCCTTGCCGAAGCAGGCCGGCCGAACAGCCATCCCTGGCCGATATCACAGCCGAGCCTCTTGAGAAGCGCTGCGGTCTCGGACGTCTCGACACCCTCGGCCACGGTGGTGAGACCGAGGCTTTGGCCGAGACCGACCACCGCAGCAACGATCTTCCCGCTCTCTCCGTCGTTTTCCATCGCGCCCACGAAGCTGGCATCGATCTTGAGCTTGTCGAACGGCAAGGCTCGGAGATGTCGCAGGCTCGAGTAGCCCGTGCCGAAATCGTCGAGCGCGAGGCTCACCCCCAGATCCTTCAATTGACCGAGCAGCGTCGCCGCGAAAGCAAGATCGCCGACCAGCGCGCTTTCCGTGATTTCGAGTTCGAGACGATTCGCCGGAAAACCGGTATTCTCGAGGATGCGGTGGACCATGGCCGGCAGTTCGGGGTCGCGCAGTTGCAACGGCGATATGTTGCAGGCCAGCGTGATATCGGCCGGCCAGTTGGCGGCCGCCGTGCATGCTTTCCGGAGAAGGCCATCCGTCATGGGTCCGATCAGACCCAGGCCCTCGGCCAGGGGGATGAACTCGGCAGGCGAGACCATGCCGCGAGCCGGGTGCGGCCAGCGCGCCAGCATCTCGACCCCCACGATGTGGCCGGTGTCGATCGCCACCAGCGGCTGGAAGTGCGGCACGATCTCATCGTCGGCAACGGCTTGGCGCAGTTCGCCTTCGAGCCGGGCGCGCGTGCGGGCGACGGCGTCCATGCCAATTTCGAAGAAGCGGAAGCAGGCCCGGCCGTCGGCTTTGGCCTGGTATAAAGCGACGTCGGCACGGTGCAGCAGTTCGGCGACACCGTCTTTTGGCCCGGCGATCGCAATCCCCACACTCCCACCGACGAGAATGGTCGTATCGTCGGCCAGCTCGAAGGGCTGTTTCAGCGTCGCGACGATGCGCTCCGCCGCCGCGGCAGCCTGGCGCGATGACCGTTCCGCTTTCGACCCGGACTGTACGAGCAGGAGCGCAAATTCGTCGCCGCCCAAGCGGGCGATGATTTCACCCGTCTCGAGGGTGGCCCTCAGGCGATCCGCCACGAGCCGTAGCAACCGGTCGCCCGCGAGGTGACCGTAGGCGTCGTTCACCGCCTTGAAGCGATCCAGGTCCACGAGAAGCAGGGCCAGGCTGCCCCCGGAGCCGGGAAGCTCGGCGAGGGCTGATTCGAGATCCTCGTGGAAGCGACGGCGGTTCGGAAGGTCGGTCAGCGCGTCGGTCCGAGCCACGGCGGCGGTCTCAGCGAGCGCTTCCGTCAGCTGCGTGCGTCCGCGGAACGTCAAGAGGGTCGAGGTGAGCAGCACCGTGCTCAGTCCGAGCCCGGTGACTTCGAGCCAGGCGCGATTGGTGA
>JAABUY010001796.1_pt1 | contig 27456 bp, 24 predicted proteins | sample 5560271 | NCBI WGS metagenome assembly JAABUY01 (sample SAMN10711886, study PRJNA513374) | rock metagenome | isolation source: Antarctica rocks | place: Antarctica: Victoria Land, University Valley | reverse complement strand
CGGCTGGAAGGCCGGCAGGAACACGCGCCATCGCTGTCGATCCTAGAAAACCCGACCGGCAATATAGGGCGCCTACAAGCCTAAATGAACGGTATTGAGCCTAGACGTATTGCCGCCGCTCTGGCGGAAGCAGGCCGGGGTTGATCGGCGTCGCGGCCACGCCTTTGCCCGCGCCGGCACGGTGCAGGCTGGGTGGATGGCCATACGCTTGGCGGAACTGACGGGAAAGGTGGGCACCGTCGGCGAAGCCTGCCTCAATCGCAACATCCGTCACGCTTAGCACCGTGTTGTTCAGCAGCCAGCTCGCATAGCGCAGCCGCAGCTCGCGATAGCCGACGGCCGGGCAAACCCCGAGCACCTGCCGGAACCGCCGCTCCAACTGCCGTGTCGAAAGCCCCACGCGCCGCGCCACCTCATGGATCGGCAGCGGCGTCCCGAGATGCTGCTCCATGGTCAGCAGCGCGCGGCGCACCCGCTCGTCCGTCTTGCCGCCGTCCGTCGCCAGCGGCGGATGCGGCTGTGCGTCGTCCGCACCGCGCACGCGGTTGAGCTGCATGATGTGCTGGGTTTTCTGTGCCTGGGCGGGTCCGACATGGCGGCTGATGAGATAGACGGCAAGGTCGGCGACGTTGCTGCCGCCCGAACAGGTGATGCGGTCGCCGTCGACCAGGAACAGCCGGTCGGCCTCGGCGTCCTGGTCCGGGAACTCGTCCTTGAAGTCCTGGTAGTGGAACCAGCTCACGCAGGACCGGCGGCCGGCCATCAGGCCCTCGCGGCAGAGCAGGAAGCTGCCGGTGCAGACCCCGATCAGCGTGGTGCCAGCTGTGGCGGCGGCGCGCAAATAGGCCTTCGCGGCGGGGTCGAGCGCCGGGCCTGAGTGCAGCAGCCCGCCGACCACGACGATGTAGTCGAGTTCGCCCGGGTCGATCAGCCTGGCTGTCGGACCCACCAGCAGCCCGCAACTGCTGCGAATCGGGTCCTGTTTTGCCGCCATGACCGGCCAGCGACAGCGGACCTGGCGTGAAAGGTCACCCTCGTCGCTGGCGAGCCGCAGCGCGTCGACAAACAGCGAAAACGCGGACAGGGTGAAGTTGTTGGCGAGGATGAACCCGATCTTGAGCGCCGCGTCGCCCAGTTTCATGTCCGTTTCCTAGCCGCCCAGGCCCGCACGCAGCCGCTCGATATACCAGGTGCAGAAGGCGTCCACCATGTATTCGGCCGGCGCGTAGGGGCCGGGCTCGTGGCCGGAGCTGGCCGCGCCCTCCTGCGCCATCGTCACGAATGCGGCGTCCTGCTCGTTGGTCGCACGCCATACCTCGGTCAGGCGGTCCACGTCGTAATCCACCCCCTCGACCGCGTCCTTCGCCACCAGCCAGGTGGTGCGGACCAGCGTGCGGTCGGGCGCCAGCGGCAGGGTTGCGAACGTCACGGCGTGGTCGCCCAGGAAATGGTGCCACGAGTTCGGCTGCGTATGCAGGTGCAACGCGCCCATGCGCGGCTGGGTAAACCCCGCAACCAGGCGGCGCGAGGCCTGGCGCGCGTCCATCGTGTAGCTCTCGCCGGGTCCATCGAGCGCCAGGCGTTCGGTGCGGAACCCGGTCGGCCGCCCATGTAGGTCCTCGACCGCGCGCCAGGGCAGCCCGGCCGCGTCCCAAATCCGCTCGAACTCGACCTGCGTGCGCTGGAACCGTTCGTAGTCCTCCTGCTGCGCCGGCATTACGTCGGCGGCGGAGTAGCCAAAGAAGTGGAACAAGCTGCGCAGCAGCTCCGGATGGCCGCCGCAATGGTAGCACTCGCGGTTGTTCTCGATCGTCAGCTTCCAGTTGCCGTGCTCGACCAGGTCGATCTGCGCCGCCACTTTGCAGTCCTGCAGCCGATGCGGCGCGAGATACGGCCCGACCTGCGCCGCCATGTCGTCAAAGTCGAGCGGCGGCTCGTCGGCCAGGCAGATGAACAGCAGCCCGGCCAGGCTGCCCACGTGCACGGGTTTCAGCGCATGGCCCGGCGAGCCGATGCAGGACGGCATGTTCTCGGCGTGGATCAGCTGGCCCGTGAGGTCGTAGGTCCATTGGTGATACGGGCAGACCAGGTTACCGACGAGGCCCCTCTTTTCGCGCAGGATGATCGAGCCGCGGTGGCGGCAAACGTTGTGGAACGCCCGGACCTGCATGTCGTCGTCGCGCACCAGGATGACCGAGGTGCGGCCGATTTCCACCGTGACGAAATCGCCGGGCTCGGGCAGCTCGGGTTCGCTCGCGACGAAGATCCAGTGGCGGCCGAAGATCAGCCGCAGGTCGAGGTCGAGCACCTCGGGGCTGGTGTAGAATGCGGCCTCCAGGCTGTGGCCGGGACGCCGCCGGGCGATCAGCGCATCGAGGCCGGAATGGGTGATAACGGTCATCTAGAGGTCCTTGGCGTGGCGCAGCCCGTCGAAGATGGCGGCGTGGATGTTGCGGCTGGCCACAGCGTCACCGATGCGCATCAGGCGATACTCACCGTCGGGGTTGCGCGACACCGTCTGCGGCCGGCCGCCGAGCAGTGCCGCGTGGTCCACCTCACCCATGTTCACGGAAGCAGGCCGCAGGTCGTGATACAGCGCGTCGAGCGGCAGCGTGCCGTGCTCGACCACGACCTGATCGACCAGGCGCTCCTCCCGGCGCGTGCTGTAGTCGCTGCCGATCGTCGCCGCCAGCTTGTTGCCCTCACGCCGCACCGACAGCAGCCGGGTGTTGATGGTGATGCGCGCCCCGGCGCCGGACAGCACGCGGGCGTAGCCAGCGTGGTTCAGCCCGCCAAGCTCGGGCGCGAGCATCCGCTCCGGCGTGATGATCTCCAACTCCGACCCGGCCGCCGCGACCAGCTCGGCCGCTTGCATCCCCGGGTGGTTGCCGTTGTCGTCATACAGCAGCACGCGCTCGGCCGGCTTGACCTCGCCCGCGACCAGGTCCCAGGTCGAGACCACCAGCTCGTTGCCGCTTTCCAGGATATGCGTGTTCGGGATGCCGCCGGTGGCGACGAATACGGTGTCCGGCGCCTCGGCGAGCACCTCCTCCGCCTCGGCCCACGTGGAAAAACGGATATCGACGCCGAGCCGGGCCAGCTCGGCCAGGCGCCAGTCCACGATGCCCATGTACTCCCGCCGCCGCGGCGAGCGTGCGGCCAGCAGGACCTGCCCCCCGGCCCGCTCCGTCGCCTCGAACAGCACGACCGCATGGCCCCGCTCGCCCGCGACGCGCGCCGCTTCCAGGCCAGCCGGACCCGCGCCCACCACCACGACCCGGCGCAGCGGCCCGCGCGTGCGCGCCACCACCTGCGGCATCGACGCCTCGCGCCCGGTGGCAGGGTTGTGGATGCACAGCGCCTCGTTGCCGTCATAGATGCGGTCAATGCAGTAGCTCGCGCCGACGCAGGGGCGGATCAGGTGCTCGCGCCCTTCCGTCACCTTGCGGACGATGTGCGGGTCGGCGATCAGGGCGCGGGTCATGCCGACCATATCGAGCTTGCCCTCGGCGATGGCGTGGCGCGCGGTCGCGACGTCGTTGATGCGGGCGGCGTGGAACACCGGAATCTGCGTCGCCGCCCGGACCTCGCCGGCGAAGTCGAGGTGCGGTGCGGAGCGCATGCCGGCGATCGGGATTACGTCGATCAGCGCCGCGTCGGTCTCCATGTGGCCGCGGATGATGTTCAGGAAATCGGCGAGGCCGGAGTTTTTGAAGCGCCGCGCGATCTCGATGCCCTCCTCGCGCGACAGGCCAATCTCCCAGTCCTCGTCCGCCACCATGCGCAGGCCGAGCAGGAAGCCCGGCCCGACCGCGTCGCGCATCGCCTGCATCACCCGCATCGAGAACGCCATGCGCGCGTCGAGGTCGCCGCCGAACGCGTCCTCGCGCTTGTTGGTGGCGGGCGACCAGAACTGGTCCGGCAGGTGGCCGTAGGCGTTGATCTCCAACCCGTCCAGCCCAGCCGCCTGCATGCGCTGGGCCGCCGCGGCATAGTGGCCGACGATGCGGTCGATGTCCCAGTCCTCGGCCTCCTTGGGGAACGAGCGGTGCGCGGGCTCGCGCAGTGGCGACGGCGCCAGCACCGGCAGCCAGTCGGCCTTGTTCCAGGCAGTGCGGCGGCCGAGATGGGTGATCTGGATCATCACCGCCGACCCGTGCTCATGGCACTCGTCGGTGAGGCGCCGCAGCCAGGGCACGATCTCGTCCTTATAGGCCAGCAGATTGCCGAACACCGGTGGGCTGTCGGGCGACACCACGGCGGACCCGGCCGTCATCGTGAGCGCCACGCCGCCGCGCGCCTTCTCGGCGTGATACAGCCGGTAGCGGTCCTTCGGCATGCCATCTTCGCTGTAGTACGGCTCGTGCGCCGTGCTCATCACCCGGTTGCGCAGGGTAAGGTGCTTCAGCTGGTAAGGCCTCAGCAGCGGATCGGTCGTCCGGTCGAGGACGTCGGCGTGTGCGTCCATGGCGGCCTTGTTCCTTGCCTTAGGTAATCGCCTTACATCATACAGGCGACGTGCGCCGCGACGATAGCCGATCTTGGTCCTTTGTTAACCGAATTGAGCTGATCGATGTCGGATGCTGGGCAGCCTTGGGCTTAGGCGCGGTTCTCAGGACAATAGCATCCGACGCCCCCGACCCTTTCCCGGGGGGAGAGGGCCTCAGCAAGACGTCTTTCTCCCAAATGCACTAGCGTTGGCGACATCCACGCGGCCCATTGCCGTCAACCTGCGTTTCGTGCAACTCTGACCCCATAAAGCTGCACGACAGCGGTCGGCCGGAAAACGTGCCGACTTGGGGGGAAATCAGCCATGACGGGCACATTGGACATCTCACGCCGCGATGCGTTGAAGCTGGGGACGGCTGCGGCTGCGTTGCCGCTCGTGCACATACGCGGCGCCGCTGCCGCCGGGCGCCTCAGCGTCGGATTTTGGGACCATTGGGTGCCCGGCGCCAACGACGTCATGACCAAGCTGGTCCGGCAATGGAGCGACAAGACCAAGACCGAGGTCTCGATCGACTACATCACCTCGGTCGGGAACAAGAACCTGCTGACGCTCGCCGCCGAGGCGCAGGCGAAGTCGGGCCACGACATCCAGGCGTTCCCGACCTGGGAGATCCACAACAATGCCGACCTGCTGGAGCCGATGGACGACGTGGTGAAGCGCCTGTCGGCCAAGTACGGCCCGGTGAACCCCATCGTCGACTACCTTTCGAAGATCGACGGCTCGTATCGCGCGATGCCGGCGATCTCCGGCAGCCAGGTGAAGCCGTGCTGCTCGCGCATCGACCTGTTCAAGCAGCACGTCGGCATGGACCTGCAGGCGGTGTTCCCGGCCGCGGCCACCATGGGGCCGGGCTACGATGCCTGGACGTGGGACGCCTTCCTGTCCGCTGCCGAGAGGTGCAACAAGGCCGGCTCTCCGTTCGGCATGCCGATGGGGCAGTTCACCGACGCGGTGGACTGGGTGGGCGCCACGTTCACCGGCTATGGCGCCGAGCTGGTCGACGCGAAGGGCAACATCACCGTGAAGTCGGACGCGGTGCGCCAAACGCTCGAGTGGTTCAAGCGGCTGATGCCGAACCTGCCGGGCGATGTGTATAGCTGGGACGACGCCTCTAACAACCGTGCCCTGATCTCGGGCAAGAGCGCCCTGGTCATGAATCCGCCCTCCGCCTGGGCCGTCGCGGTGCGGGACAACCCGACTGTGGGCGAGCAGCTTTGGACACATCCGAACCCCGAGGGTCCGAAGGGCCGCTTCCTGCCCTATTTGCCGTATTTCTGGGGCGCCTGGAACTTCGGCAAGAACAAGGCCGCCGCCAAGGAGCTGATCGAGTGGCTGAGCGAGCGCGAGCAGGCCGAGGTGCTGTGCACCGCGTCGCACGGCTACGACACGCCGCCGTTCCAGACCATGTCGGATTTCCCGGTGTGGGCGAACGAGGGGCCGCCGAAGGGCACCGTCTCCAACTACCAGCTCAAGCCCGGCCATAAAGCGACGGCCAGCATCGCCGCATTCCCGGCGCCGCCGGATATCGCGGTGCAGATCTATAACCAGGCGACCATGACCAAGATGGTGGCGCGGTGCACGCAGGGCGGCCAATCGATCGAGCAGACGATTGATTGGGCCGAGGGCGAGCTGAAGGGCTTCAGCCGTTAGGCCGGGGACACGTGTGATGGCAGACGGAACCATCCTTCCGATCAGCGCCGGCGCCGTGCCGGCGTCCGCGTCGCGGCCCGGCGGCATGCGGCGGTTCGTCCGGCACCGGTCGACGGTGGCCGTCGCCATGTGCGCGCCGCTGCTGGCGGTGGTGGCGGGCCTGGTCGTGTATCCCGCGCTCTATGCGGTCTATTTGTCGATGCTGAACAAGAAGATGACCAAGTTCGTCGGCATCGACAACTTCACCTTCCTGCTCAGCCGGCCGACCTTCCAGGCCGTCATCTTCCAGAGCGTGCTGTTCGCGGTGAGTGCCGTGATCCTGAAGGCACTGATCGGCTTCGCGCTGGCGCACCTCATGCACAACATCCCGAGCGGGCGCCAGCGCATCTGGCGCGGGCTGCTGCTGATCCCCTGGGTGATCCCGCTGGCCATGTCGACGCTCGGCTGGTGGTGGCTGTTCGACCCGTCGTATTCCGCGTTCAACTGGATGCTGAACGCGTTCGGCGGCCCGTCCATCCCGTGGCTCGGCGCGACGTGGTGGGCACGCTTTTCGGTTATTCTGGTCAATGTCTGGTACGGGACGCCGTTCTTCCTGATCATGTATCTTGCTGCGCTGAAGTCGGTGCCGGAACAGCTTTATGAGGCCGCCAGCATCGACGGCGCCGGGTTCTGGCAAAAGCTGCGGCACGTGACCCTGCCGACGATGCGCAACGTGATCTCCATCACCGTGCTGTTCAGCCTGATCATCACCTTCGCCAACTTCGACATCGTGCGCATCCTCACCAATGGCGGACCGCAGGACCAGACGCACCTGTTTGCCACCTACTCTTTCCAGGTCGGCATCCAGTCCGGCGACATCCCGCTCGGCGCGGCGGTCAGCCTGTTCATGTTCCCGATCCTCGCCGTGTTCGCCTTCTTCGTGCTGCGCGGCGTCAATCAGCGGTCGAAGGAGGCCATGTGAGCACGACCACCCTCGCCGCCGCGCCGCGCGCCCGGGCCGCACGCCGCCCTGGCCGGCTGGCGCGCGACCGCAAATGGGCGCTTTGGGGCAGCTACGCCGCGCTGAGCGTGTTCGTCGTGTTCTTCCTGATCCCGCCGTTCCACATGCTGGTCACGAGCTTCAAGGGCTCCGCCGAGGTGTCCAGCATGTCGGGCAACCCGTGGATCGTCACGCACCCCACGCTGTCGAACTACATCGAGCTGCTGCAGGCGCCGAACTTCCGCGGGTTCTTCTGGAACTCCATCAAGGTCACCTCCAGCGTCGTCGTGGTGACCATGTGCATCTCGGTGCTCGCGGCGTTCAGCCTGGCGCGGATGAAGTTCTGGGGGAGTTCCATATTGGCCACCGGCATCTTCCTGACCTATCTCGTGCCGGAAAGCCTGCTGTTTATCCCGCTGTTCCAGATCATCAGCGCGCTCGGCCTCACCAACAACGCCTGGGCGATGGTGCCGCTGTATCTCACGCTGTCGGTGCCGTTCTGCACCTGGATCATGATCGGCTACTTCGCCAGCATCCCCAAGGAGCTCGACGAGGCCGCGCTGATCGACGGCGCGTCGTGGATGCAGATGCTGTTCCGCATCTTCATTCCCGTCGCCCTGCCCGGCATCATCGCCGCCACCATCTTCGCCTTCACCGTCGGCTGGGGCACCTTCCTGTATCCGATGGCCTACCTTTACAGCTCGGACCAGATGGTGCTGACGGTGGGCATCGTCAGCGACCTGATCCGCGCCGACGTGTTCCAGTGGGGCAAGATCATGGCCGGCAGCCTGATGGCGGCGGCGCCTCCGGTGCTGATCTACGCGTTCCTGATGGACTACTACATCGCCGGGCTCACCGCCGGCGCCACCAAGGGCTAGTTCGCCGCCAGGGGCTGCAGCGGCTTGGAGCCATCGGGGGTTGGCTCCTCCCCGGTGGCAAGCAGCATGGCGACGGTGACATAGGTGCCCGACAGCGTCACGAGGTCCACCACCTGCTGGTCCGTCAGATGCTGCTTTGCCGCCGCAAAGGTCTTGTCCGAGATCGCGTGCTGCGTCGACAGCTCCATGCACAGGTCATAGACCGCCGCCTCATCCGGCTGCATGGCCGCGGGCCGGCGCCCGGCCTGCAGATCCAGCGCGACCGCGTCCGCCAGGCCTGCCTTCAGGGCGAGCGGGTAGTGCGCCTTCCACTCCACCTGCGACGTCCACAGCCGGGCCTGGATCAGGATGGCGAACTCGTTCAGCTTGCGCGGGACCGAGGTGTTGAAGCGGAGATAGTCGAGCAGCGCCACCATGCGCTGCGCCATCACCGGGCTGCGCAGCATGACGTTATACGGGCCTTGGATGCCGAGGCTGGAAACCTTGAGCACCTCGTCCGCGACCTTATGCTGGTCGGCGGTAAGCTCCTCGACCTTCAGCTGCGGGAAGCGCTTTTCCTCCGCGGACCGCGTGCTGGCCATCGGCAGGAGCAGCACGCCGCATAGAACCGCCAAGCCCGTCAGATGGTGCTGCATGATCCCGTCTCCCGTTGCGCATCGGCCGGGTTGCTCCCGGCGCGTCGGGCCAGCGTAGCGGGCCGGCAATGCGGTGGGCAAGGCGCCGTTCAGACTCGACGCGGCCGGGCGGTGCCGGCACGTTAGGCGACGCGCGCACCAGCCGGAGGCAGCATGACGCCTGACGAGTTCCGCACCCACGGGCACCGCTTGATCGACCTCATCGCCGACTACCGCGCGACCATCGGCACCCGGCCGGTTATGGCGCCGTCCGAACCCGGCGCGATCCGCGCGCTGTTCCCCACCGAGCCGCCCGGCGCCGGCGAGCCGTTCGACCGGGTCCTCGAAGACCTCGAACGCCTCGTCATGCCGGGCCTGTCGCACTGGCAGCACCCGCGCTTCTTCGGCTATTTTCCCGCCAACGCATCACTCGCCGGCGTGCTCGGGGACCTCGCCAGCACGGGCCTCGGCGTGCTCGGCCTGTCCTGGCAGTCAAGCCCGGCGCTCACCGAGCTCGAGGAGGTCGTGACCGACTGGATGCGCCAGATGGTCGGCTTGAGCCACGCCTGGACCGGCGTCATCCAGGACACCGCCTCCACCAGCACGCTGGTCGCGCTGATCTGCGCCCGTGAGCGCGTGACGGACTACGCCCTCGCGCGCGGCGGCCTGCAGGCGGAGCGGTCGCCGCTTACGGTCTATGTGTCCGGCCAGAGCCACAGCTCCGTCGACAAGGCGGCGCTGCTGGCGGGGTTCGGCCGCGACACCGTGCGCCTCGTGCCGTGCGACGACGCCTTCGCCATGCGCGCCGATGCATTAGAGGCGATGATCTCGCGGGACCGTGCTGCCGGGATGGTGCCGGCGGCGATCGTCGCGACGACCGGCACGACGGCCACGACCGCGATCGACCCGGTTGCGGCCATCGCCGAGGTCGCCGCACGCCAGGCCGTATGGCTGCACGTCGACGCGGCGATGGCGGGGAGCGCCATGATCCTGCCGGAGATGCGACGCCTCTGGGACGGCATCGAGGGGGCGGACAGCCTCGTGCTCAACGCGCATAAGTGGCTCGGCGCGCCGTTCGACTGCTCACTGTACTACGTGCGCGACCCCGAGCACCTGATGCGGGTGATGTCGACCAACCCAAGCTTTCTGCAAAGCGGCGCCGATGGCCGGGTGCGCAACCTGCGCGATTGGGGCATCCCGCTCGGCCGGCGCTTCCGCGCGCTGAAGCTGTGGTGCCTGATCCGCGAGCAGGGGGTGGACGGGCTCGCCGCCCGGCTGCGCCGCGACATCGCCAACGCGGCTTGGCTCGCGGCCGAGGCCGCGGCGACACCGGATTGGCGGGTGCTGGCGCCGGTGCCGCTGCAGACGGTGTGCGTGCGCCATGAGCCGCCAGGCCTCGACGCGGACGCGCTCGACGCCCATACGCGCGCATGGGCCGACGGGATCAACCGGTCCGGCGCCGCCTACCTGACCCCGGCGACGATCGACGGCCGCTGGATGGTGCGCGTTTCCATTGGTGCCGAGCCGACCGAGCGTGAGGACGTAGCGGCGGTTTGGACGGCCATGCGGGCCGCGGCGGAGGCACGATGACCAGGGACAGTCGCGCGACTTTCTGGGCTGCCGCCGGACGTTGGGGCGCAGACTGCAAGCCGGCTTAGGCGGCGAAACTACCTGCCCCCGTCCACCTGCAGGATTTGGCCGTTGACGAAGTCGGCCAGCGGGCTGGCGAAGAACAGCACCGCGTTGGCAATGTCCTGCGGCGTGCCGAGCCGCCGCAGCGCGATGCCGCCGAGCATCGCCGCCTGCTTCGTGGCGCCGTAGCTTTCCCACTGCGCGGCGCTGGCGGGATTGCTGGGGATCAGGCCGGGCGCCACGCTGTTCACCGTGATCCCGTGCGGACCAAGCTCATGCGCGAGCTGCCGCGTCAGGCCGACGACGGCGTGCTTGGCGCTGGCGTAGGCCTGGATGCCGGTCAGCGAGGCCTGCAGGCCGGCGCCCGAAGAGATGTTGACGATCCGTCCCCGCCCCGCTTGCTTCATGCCGGGTGCGGCCGCCCGGCTGAGCGCCATGGCAGCACCCAGGTTCACCGCCAGGATACGGTCCCAGTCCGCGTCGGCCACCTCCTCGATCGGGCGGAACACCTGGCCGGCGACGCCGCCCGCGTTGTTGACCAGCACATTCAGCGGCCCCGCCGCCAGCTCAACCTTGCCGATCCAATCAGCGCCGGCCGCCCGGTCGGTGAGATCGACGACCGCCATCTCCGTGCCGGCGACCGCGGCCGCGACCGGATTGCAGCCGAACACGCGCGCCCCGAGCCCGGCAAAGCTTTCCGCGATAGCCTGGCCTAGCCCGTGCCCGGCCCCGCTGACCGCGACCACCTTGCCGTCGAAACGCAGGTTCATGGCAGCAGCTCCAGCAGGTTGGCGTCGGCAAGCGCCCGGCGCCCCTGCTCGACCTCATGGATCAGCGCGACCAGCTTGCGGATGGTCGGGCAGGACAGGCCGTGCCGGGCGCCGATCTCCGCGATCGGGGCGATCTGCACGTCCACCTCGGTGCGGCGCTTGCGTATGGCGAGGTCGCGCCAGACTCCGGAGTGCGTCTTGGCGCTGGGCCGGTTGAACGCGACCATGGCGTCGACGCTGGCCCTCGCCTCTGCCTCTGCCTCGGTCGCGCCGGGGCGGAAGGCGTCGGGATCGAAGCCGTTGAAGCCGCGCGGCTGCACCGCCTCGGCCAGCGCCACGGCTACCGCCTCGGCCCCGAGGGCGCGCCAGACCGGCAGCAGCTCCGGCCGCGCCAGGCAGTCGGCGATACCCTTGTCGCCGAGGGCCTGGGCGAACAGCATCGACCCGTAGCCGAGCTTGCCCCAGAGATACGACCAGATGTCGGCCGTGGTGATCGCGTCCGGCTCGAAGTCCCGCATCAGCGCGTGCAGGGCGTCGAGCCGGGGCGTGGCGGCGCCGTCGAGCTCGCCCAATACGACCGCGCCGCGGTTGCCGAACATGATCTCGCCGGGTCCCATCCAGTCCGCGCCGAAGTTGACGAAGGCGCCCATCGTACGCCCGCGCCCGACGATGTCGGCGATGATGGTCTCGCACAGCCCGTTCTGCAGCGACAGGACATAACCGTCCTCCGCGAGATGCGGCAGCAAAGCGTGGCACGCGGCCGCGGTATGGTGCGCCTTCACGCACAGGAAGATGCGGCGCCAAAGGCCGGTGACCTCGGCGGGCAACAGCGCGGGGGCCTGGACGCTGAACTCCTCGACCGGGCCGTAGATGTGCAGGGCGCGGCTGCGGATCGCGTCGACGTGCTCCGGCACCACGTCGACGAACGTCACGTCATGGCCAGCGCGCTTCAGCGCGGCGCCGACCGTGCCGCCGATGGCGCCGGCGCCCCAGATCAGGATGCGGTCGTCGTTCATGGTCATGCCTCCAGATGCAGCAGCTTAGCGCCAAGCGTTCCCGCCTCAAGGCCCGAATACCAGGTTCGGCAGCCAGAGCGTCAGCACCGGCACGTAGGTGATAATCCCGAGCACGATCAGCAAAAGCACGAGGAACGGCAGGATACCGCGGATCACCTCGCCGACCGGAGCGGTGGAGATCGTCGACAGCACGAACAGGTTCAGGCCGACCGGCGGGTGGACCAGCCCGATCTCCATGTTGTGGGTGAAGATGATGGCGAAGTGCACGGGATCGACGCCGAGCGGCCGCAGCACCGGCGCCAGGATCGGCAGCACCAGCAGCAGCGTGGCCGTCACCTCCAGAAAGCAGCCGAGCACGAGCAGCAGCACGTTGATCACCAGCAGGAAGGCCCAAGTGCTGAAGCCATGGTCGACGACGAAGCGGACGAACAGCGCCGGCATGCCCGAGCTCGTCATCCAATGGCCGAAAGCGAGCGCCGTCGCCACGATCAGCATGATCGCTGCGGCGCTGCGGACGCCCTCGGCGAGGACCGACAGCGTGCGGGTCCAGGGAAAGCCGCGATAAACGAACAGGCTGACCAGCAGCGAAACCGCCGCAGATAGCGCCGCCGCCTCGGTGACCGTCACCAGCCCGCCGTAGATGCCGACGACGACGACCATCGGCACCACCAGCGCCGGCAGGGCGCGCCTCGTATGGCGCCAGCGCTCCGCCATCCCGATTGGCGGCTCGCGCGGGAAGTTGCGGCGGCGTGCGTCATACAGCACCCATAGGAAGAACGCCGCCGCCTGCAGCAAGCCCGGCAGCACGCCGGCCAGGAACAGCCGCGGCACCGATTGCTCGGCGATGATCCCATACAGGATCAGCGCGAGGCTCGGCGGAATGACGATGCCGATGGTGCCGGACGCGCCGACCACGCCGAGTGCGAAGGACCGCGGGTAGCCCCGCTCGATCATCGCAGGCAGCAGGATCGTGCCCATCGCCAGCGCCGTCGCCACGCTCGAACCGCAGATCGCCGCGAACAGCGTGCACGACACCACCGTCACGAGGCCGAGCGAGCCGCGTATGCCGCCGAGCCAGGCCGTCGCGAGGTCGACCAACGCCTTGGCGATGCCGCCGAACCGCATGAACGTCGCCGCCATGACGAACAGCGGCAGCGCCATCAGCGTCGTCGAGTTGAGCTGGTCGATGACGACCTGGGCCATGCCGACCAACGGCTCGCCGCTGAAGCCATAAAGCAGCGCGGCGCTGGTCCCGAGCACGAGGAAGATCGGCATCCCGGCTGCGAGCAGGCCGAAGAACAGCAGCATGAACAGGGCCGCCCACATGGGTCAGTCCACTGCGGGGATGGTCATGTCGAGCGGCGTCTCGTGCCCGGCCGCGTGGCCGACCGACATGGTCGCCGGGTCGTAGCGGAAAGCGAAGCGCAGGAAGCGGATGCAGTAGCGCACGAACATGAGCGCGCTGCCGACCGGCAGGGCCAGGTAATACAGCGCCATCGGGAATTGCAGGTCGGTCGAGCTGCGCTCATCCAGCAACAGCGCGGTGTCGACGATCTCCCAGCCGTAGGCGATCAGCCCGGCGGTGATGACCAGCGCCACGGTGCAATTGAACAGCTCGACCCAGCGCTGCATCCGCGCCGGCATGAGGCGCAGCACCAAGTCGGGGCGGACATGGCCGTCGCTGCGCACGAGTTGGCTCGACGAGATCATGATCGCCCAGATCAGCAGATAAACGATCACCTCCTCGGCGTAGCTGATCGCCTGCCCCGGCCGTATGTAACGCCCGAGCACCTGCACCACCCCGACCACGAGCGCCAGCAGGCCGAGCACGCCCACGAGGCTCTGCTCGATCCGGTCCCAGGCGGCGAAGAAACGGTCCAAACGGCGCGGCGGGTCAGGTATCCGTGCCGACATCGGCCATCACGAGCTTTAGCGTCTCGGGCGAGATCTTGGTCAGCTTCAGCACTGCGTCCTGCTCCGCCACCATGCGGCGGCGCACCTCGGCGATCTCGTCGGCCGACGGCACGGTGAAGGCCACGCCGTGCGCCATCAGCGTTTCCCGCGCCTTCGCCTGCGCCGCGGCCATGTTCTGACGGTAGGCCGGGATGCTCTCGGCCCACAGCCGGGTCATCATCTCCTGCTGGCCCGGCGTGAGCTTGTTCCAGAAGACGAGGCTCACCATTGGGATGTAGATGCCGACGAACTGCCCGTCCTCCAGCGCGTAACGAATGCCGGCCTCCCAGAGCTGGGCGCTGGCGAGGCTCTCGTTCGTGCTCGCCACCCCGTCGAACGTGCCCTGCGACAGCGCCAGCGGAACGCTGGGCCAGGACGCTGTGATCGGCAGCGCCTCGAAGAAATGCGCCCGCCAGGCCTGCCCGGCGCCGCCGGAGTTGCGCAGCTTGAGGCCCTTCAGCGCCGCCAGCGAGGGCAGCGGCGTGCGCGTGGTATACCAATTGTCGAAGCCGAGATCGAGCCAGGGGCCGATCACGTGCGAGCGCAGCCGGGTCCTGATCTCGCTCATGATATGCGCGCCGGCGCTGCCGTCGGACACGCGGTGGTTCACCTCGATCGAGCGGCCATACAGCGCCGGAAGCTGGAACAGGTCCGCGTCGGGGATGATGCCGGTAATGGTCCAGCTTCCGGGCGCCGCCATCTCGACCTGGCCCTGGATGAGCGCCTTGCCGACGTCGAGATCGGGGAAAAGCTGGCCGCTGGGGAAAATCTCCGGCTTGATCTGCCCGTCCGACGCCGCCTCCACTTTCTTGAGGAAGTCGGTCAACGACTGGTTGCGGCCGTGCGAGGGCGCGGTGTCGAGCGAGCAGCGCAGGCGCAGCGGCTCGGCGGCGGAGGCGTTGCGCACCCAGGGCATCGCGAGGCACCCCGCTGCGACGCCTAGTCCGACCGTGCGCCGGGTGATCCCGTTCATCTTGTTTCCTCCGCTGGACGTCCGCTTTCGGCTAGGCGCAGGCTTGGGCGAGCGTCGTGATATCCGGCAAATCTTGCAGCCGTTCCACAAGGCCGGCAATGCGTCCGGTGCGGTCCTCGCCCAACAGCGGCCCGGCCAGCGCACGGAACTTGGCGTCCAGCCGGCGCCCCTGCTCCGCAACGTCGGCTGCCGCCAGGCCTGCATCGTACTCGCCAGCAACGGTCCGCCCGTCGAGCAGCCTGATCTCGACCGCGGTCACCGTGTTGGACCCGCCGGTTTGGAACTCCGTCCCCACCTTTTCGCGCAGCGCGACCAGCGTCGGGTCGCGGGCGCCAGCGTCGGAGTAGCTGCCGAGCGCCGCGGTATCCACACCGGCCAGCGCCATCGCGCAGGTATGCCGCAGGCTGAACTTTGTCTCGAGCCCGGTCTGTGGGTCCGGGATATTACAGACCCGGTCGCAACTGCGATCGAGCCGCAGCGTCACGGCGGCGACCTGCTCCGGCCGCAGCCCGTGCTCCAGCCGCAGGCGCCGGGTTGCCTCGATCGTGGCGTGCGTCAGGTAGCAGGCGGCGTGATACTTGAAGAGGTTGTTCCGTAGGTGATACCCGCCGGCGGGCTCGGCCCAGGCGTCCTCGATCCGGTAGTCCGCGCTGTGCGTGGCGGCGAAGCCCTGCGGCGCCTCGATCGCGTCTGCCCGGCTGACGAAGCCGCGCTGCGCGAGCCGGGCCGCAAGCAGGCCGTTGGCCGCCGCCTTGCCGGCATGGAGCGGCTTGCACATGGTGCCGAACATCGACTTGAGCCCGGCCGCCTGGGTCGCGGCGATGCCAAGCGCATGCGCCGTCCGGTCAGCGTCGAGGTCCATCAGCCGCGCGCAGGCCGCCGCGGCGCCGAAGCTGCCGATCGTGCCGGTGGCGTGGAAGCCGCCGTCGTAGTGGCTTGGCGCCAGCAGGCGCCCCAGGCAGCATTGCAGCTCATAGCCGGCCGCGAAGGCGATGACGACCGCCCGGCCGCTGGCGTGCAGCTCCTCGCCCAGCGCCAGCAACGCCGGCAGGATCGCGACCGAGGGATGGCCCGGCATGGCCATGTTCACGTCGTCGAAATCGAGCGCGTGCGACGCCGTGCCATTCGCCAGCGCGGCGGACATGGCCGGTAGCCGTGCAGCGCCGCGGCCATGCACGTGCGCAGCCGGAACGCCGCCCTGCTCCGCCATTTCGGCGAACACCATCTCGCTCACCGGCTCCGCGACGCCGGCGAGCGTGACGCCGAGATAGTCGAGCACGCACTGCCCGGCCAGCCGAACGGCCTCCTCGGGCAGCTGCTCGAAGCGGACGGCGTGCGACTGCGCGGCGAGCGCCGCCGTGAGCCCGGTCGTCGAGGCGTGCGGGATGCTCACGTCCATGATTACCGTCCCCTGAACACCGGCTTGCGCTTCTCGTTGAACGCCGCCACGCCCTCGCGCCGGTCCTCGGTCGGAACCAGGCGGTTATAGGCCTCGATCTCGAACATCATGCCGGTGTGCTGGTCCATCTGCAGCCCGAAATGCACGGAATGCTTGATCTGCCGCGTGGCGATCGGCGCGTTGCCGGCAATGCGCCGCGCCGTGTCGAGCGCCTGCTCCTGCAGCTCGCCAGCCGGGCAGACGCGGTTGAGCATGCCCCATTCGAGCGCGTCCTGCGCGCTGAACGGCCGGCCGGTGAGGATGATCTCCTTCGCCCGGCGCTCACCGACCGCGCGCGGCAGGTTCTGCGTGCCGCCCGCGCCCGGCATGATGCCCAGCGTCACCTCGGTCAGCGCGAACTTCGCCGTCTCGGCCGCATAGGCGAAGTCGCAGCACAGCGCCAGCTCGCAGCCGCCGCCATAGGCCGCGCCGTTGACCGCGCCGATCACCGGCACCGGACAGGCCAGCAACGCACGGATCGCGCGCTCGAAAACCAGGTGCTGCGCCTGCCACGCCGCGTCGGTCATGCCGTGGCGCTCCTTCAGGTCGCCGCCGGCGCAGAAGGCGCGCTCGCCGCTGCCGGTCAGGATGATGCAGCGGTGCAGGTCCGGCGCCGCGTTGACCCGGTCCCACAGATCGAGCAGGTCGAGGCCCATCTGCGTGTTCATCGCATTGGAGAACTCCGGCCGGTGCAGCCGCACGCGCAGCACGTGCTCCGCCGGTGCGTCGAGCGCCAGCGTCGCGTAGCGGAGTTCGGAGATCTGAGTGGTCATCGCGCGCCGCTCCTTTCGTGTGGGCCGGATGCCGGCAGCACCTCGGCATCATGCTCGCCAGGTTTCGGGGGCCGGCGGTCGAACCCAGGGCGCGCACCATCGAAGCTAAGCGGCAGGCCGACGAGGGACAGCGTGCCGTCCGGCGCTGTTTGGATCATGCCGAGCGCCTTGGTCTGCTCATGGGCCACGACCTGATCGACGGTCTGGATGGGGCCGCAGGGCACGCCGGCCGCATGCAGCCGCGCGTCCCACTCCGCGGCGCTGGCACGGGCGAACTCCGCCTCCAGGATGTCGATCAATGCGGCGCGGTTCCTCACCCGGTCCGCGTTGGTGCGGAACCGCGGATCGTCGGTGAGGTCGGTCCGCCCCATCGCAGCAGCCAGGCGGCGAAACAGGTTGTCGTTGCCGGCCGCGACCATGACGTGGCCGTCAGTCGTGGCAAAGGCCTGGTACGGCACGATCTGCGCCGCACCGGAGCCGGCTTTCTGCGGCACCTCGCCCGAGCAAAGGTAGGCGGCGATCGGCACGCTCATCCACGCCAGCGCGCTCTCATACAACGAGGTGTCCACACGGCCGCCGCGCCCGGTCTGCGTCCGCCGCTGCAGCGCCGCCAGGATGCCGATGACCGACCACATGCCGGTGGACAGGTCGATGATCGAGACGCCGACGCGCACCGGCGGCCGGCCCTCCTCGCCAAGCACGCTCATCAGGCCGCCGAACGCCTGCATCAGCGGATCGTAGCCGGGACGCCCGCGCAATGGCCCGGCGGCCCCGAACGCGCCAAGATTGCAATAGATGAGGCGCGGGTTGGCCGCGAGCAGCGCGTCAGCCGACAAGCCGAGCCGCTCCATCGCGCCAAACTTCAAGTTATGGATGAGGACGTCGCAGTCCCGCTCGATGAGGCCGCGCAACTGGCCCTGCCCGCCGGGATCGGCGAGGTCGATCGCGACGCCGCGCTTGCCCCGGTTGACCGCCTCGAACGCCGACGCGGTGCCGTCCGCCGAGAAGGGCGGTCCCCAACTGCGGGCGTAGTCGCCGCCACGGGGGTTCTCGACCTTGATCACGTCCGCGCCCAGCTCGCCCAGGATCATGCCGGCATAGGGCGCCGCGATGCTATGGCCGATCTCGATGACCCTGATTCCGGCGAGCGGTTTTACCGGGGAGCTCAAGACCGGCCACCGCTGCGGTGTTCAGGAGCTTTCATCCGCCCTCCCTGCGCCGCCTATTTTAAACCAGCGGCTTGATGCGATAGCCTTTCACCTCGTGTAGCTCCCGGGCTGGACGGCCGTCAACGAGCCTTGCCAGCGTCGCCTGGGCCGACGAGCTGGCTGTGCTTCGCCAGGTGCACGGGCCGCGGATTGCCGTGGCCGACGCGCAGGGCAAATACACCTTCGACGAGCTGGTGGCGTTTTAGGTTTCCGGAAGATTTCGAGGATGCGCCTCCCGGCTGGTAAACCGCGTCGTGAAACATGATGGCAAGCGCGGCCCCCACATCGTCCGCAGCGTCGCCATGGGCGAGATGGCGCAGCCACAGCAGCCCGACATGGGCCGCGCCGTGATAAGCGAAGGTCGGGTCGGCATAACGCCGGCGCAGCCATCGGCTCCAGCGCCTGGAGAGCATGAGCTGTGCCAGCAAAGCTGCTGCAGCGGCCTCGCACCGCGGTCGGTCTGCCGCAAGATCAAACGTCTCGGACGCTTGCCGAGCATCGCGGGCGGCTGATCAAGACGAGCGGCGACGGCTTCCTCCCTATGTTCGACAGCCCGGTCGAGGCCGTGCGCTGCGCGATCGTGGTTCAGCAAAGTATGGCCGGCCGCAATCTTGAGCTGCCGGACTCGCAGTGGATCCGGTTCCGCATCGGCGTGACGCATGCGAGCGACCGCGAACATGGGACATCACCATCTGCTGATCGATGCGGACGAGCCGCTCGACCCGAACGAGCCCATCCCTTCCGACCGGAAGCACATGCACTTCGGCGCGGGCCAGACCGAGGTGCGCCTAGAGCTGCCTCCGGGTCTGCATATGCTCCAGCTCGTGCTGGGCGACGCGGATCACATTCCGTTCGACCCACCTCTTACCTCGCGGAAAATTCGGATCGTCGTTAGCTGATGGCAGGCGCTACGCCTGGACGGCGCGGCCATGCGGCAGGTCCAGATACGGCCACCCTGCCGGATCGGGCTCCGGGGCGGACAGCCAGCGATACAGCCCCGGCGATCCATAGAACTGCGTCCAGCAATCGTGCGGGGCCTCCTGGTTCGCCAGCTCGGACCTATGGACGATGCGCAGGCGTGACACATCGCTGCCGAGCCGTTGGTGCAGACTCGCGCTGCCTTCGAACGGCACCACCATGTCCTCTGGACAGTGAAACAGGTAGATCGGCACCGTCCGCAGCAGACCGATCTCCGCGTCTGAATATTCGGTGGAGCCGCCGGCCGGGCAGAAGGAAGCGATCGCGGAGATCGGGCGGCCCGTGCGAAGACGATGCAGCGCGAGCCGCAGCACCCCACGCCCGCCAAGGCTGAGACCGGTGAGAAAGAGCCGTTTCGGATCGATCGCGGGATGCGCAGCGAGATGGCGGTCCACAGCCATGGAAAGCGCCTCGCCGTCCCAGTCCCCCGCCGACAGATGGAAGCCAAGCACGTGATACCTGCGGAGCTCCGCCAACGTGCCGGGTCCGTAAGCATCTTTCGGGTTATACAGGACGTTCGCCCATGGGCCGTATTTGCGGACCTGCCGATCTGCGTCGCCGCCGATCTCGCCGCGGCCGTGCAGGAACACAAGCAGGGATTCAGGGATTTGGTCAGAAGCTTGGCTAAGCGCGGCGAGCGTCACGACTGCTTAATCCTCGATGATGGGTCGAAGCCATCCCGGAACGACGGCGCTGCGGCAAAGGTTGCACACCGGCCGACGCCGTCGCACCGCCGGAACAGCCTGCTTCCTGCCCTAACCGGAGTCCGCGGAGTGGCAGCGTGCATGGTCGCCGTGTTCCACATGAATTATTGGTTCCACACCGGCGGCTGGGACCCGTATGGGCCCGGGATCGTGCTGGCGACGATCTTCCGGGTCGGCTATCTCGGGGTGGACCTGTTCTTTGCGCTCAGCGGTTATGTGATCGCCAGCGCCTATCTTGAGGCGTTCCGCCGGGCGTCCCGCGGCACCTACACGCAGTTCATGATCCGACGCTTCGCACGGGTATGGCCGCTGCATGCGGCCACGCTGCTGCTGTTCGTCGGCGCCCCTGCCTGCCGTGCGCCGGGCGACCTGGCGAGCAATCTGCTGATGACCCAGTCATGGGGGTTCATCGACCACGCGACCTGCAACGAGCCGTCATGGTCGATCAGCTGCGAATGGTTCGCCTATCTCGCCTTCCCGGGCCTGGCCTGGGTCCTGCTGCGATCGGAACGGCGTTGGGCTGCGCTCGGCGTGGCGGCCGTTGGCCTGGGTGGGCTGGGTGTGCTGACCTGGCTGAACCCGGGCAACTCACTCGACGTGACCTTCGACCTCGGCCTCGCGCGCGCCGCCTGCGGCTTCACGATAGGCGCCGCACTGTGCCGCGGCTTCGCCACCATGAAACCGCGCCGCGCGTTCGACGCCTGCGGCATCGTCCTCATCGCGGCGATCGGTGGGCTGGCTTTCGTTAGTGCGCCGGACATCCTCATCGTCGGGCTCTTTGGCCCGCTCGTGCTTTGCATCGCCCTGGCAGCCGGCCCGCTGCGCGCCATCCTCGGGGCAGCGCCGATCGTCTGGCTCGGCGAGATCTCCTACTCGCTTTATCTGTGGCACCACCTCACAATCGACCATCTGAAAGGCTTGGGCGTAGTAATCGCCACGCCCGCAGCCGTGGGTTTAGTACTTTGCCTGATCATTGGCGTCGCCGCCCTGTCTCGGCGATGGATCGAGCAACCGGCGAGGACCGGGATCATCGCTTTGCTCAGCGGCGTCGTCCAGCGCTTTGCCAGCCGCAGGCGGGTTGGTTCAGCCCCTCTGCCGTCCGCTGGGCCAACGGCTCCAGAGCACTCTGGAACGGGGTGGCGCTAATCTACTCCGGCCGCCCCCGCCGGAGTGAGGCATCACGATCCATGACCGCCGGGGGCGAGCCGGATCGGACCTAGGCGGCTAGCTCTGCCCCGTCAGGCAAAGGCTTCCCTCCATGACATTGACGCAGTTTCCACCGACGTGCACCGCGTCGATCACTTGCGCCTTCTTACGGGCGCGCAGCTTCAGGAGGCTCGGCCGGCCCATGTCCACGCCCTGCGCGACCGTCAGTTCGACCGTCGTGTCCGGCTGCGGGGCGAGCTGAGCAAGCAGGGCCACGAGCGCGCAATTGGCGCTGCCGGTCGCCGGGTCCTCGACGACCATGGGAACCCGGCACACCATGCGGGCGCTGAGGTCGCACGCCTCCCCTGGCGCGTCGTCGGGCGCGGTATCGGCGGTGTAGAGATGCAGGCCGGTGACGCCAGCGAGCCTGAGCACCTCAGCCAGCGCCGCCGGATCGGGCAGGAGACGGCGGAGCGCGTCCCGGTTCCTTACTTCCGCAATCAAGAACGGCAGGCCGACCGAGGCCACCGCGGGGACATGCCGATCCGTCGAAATCTCGTCCGCATGCAGCGAGGCCGCAGCCGCCACGAGTGCAGGGTCGATTGCCGGTCCGCGTTGGAACCGCTCCGGCGCGGTTAGCTCGGCTCCGACCGCCTCGCCTCCCTCGCGTAGGATTCTGACCGGGACCAAGCCCGCTCCTTCCTCGAAAACAACGTCGTCGCGCACCGTCCGACCGAACACCTCCTCTTGCTGAGCAAGAACGAAGGCAGAGCCCACGTTCGGGTGGCCGGCGAAGGGCAGCTCGCGGTCGGGCGTGAAGATACGCAGCCAGGCCGTATTCGCCGTGTTCCTCGGCGGCAAGACGAACGTCGTCTCGACGTAGTTGAACTCGCGCGCGATGGCCTGCATCTGCGCCTGGGATAGGCCATCGGCATCAAGCACGACGGCGAGCGGGTTGCCGCTGAACGGCGTCGCGGTGAAAACGTCAACGGTTGCGAAACGACGGCGCATGGCCTTCTCCGATCTTCTCAGCTTCTCAATACCGGCAGCAGCGAGAGCACCAGCAGCAGCGCCATCGTCACGTTGAACACCCGAACGCGGCCCGGATGGGACAGAAGGGGCCGCAAAACGGTGCCAAAGCCGGCCCAGACGCAGATGCTGGGAACGTTGACCAGGCCGAGCAGCAGGGCCAGCACCACCACGTTCTGCCCAAAGCCCTCGCGCGGCGCGTAGGTGCTGACCGCGCCCACGACCATAACCCAGGCTTTCGGGTTGACCCATTGGAACGCGGCGGCTTGCCAGAACGTCATCGGCCGACCGCCAGCCTGGCGGTCCGTCATCGGCCCGGCTTGGGCGATCTTCCAGGCCAGCCAAAGCAGATAAGCCGCCCCGGCGTAGCGCAGGGCGCCGTAGATCAGCGGGACGGCTGCGAATATTTTCCCAAGGCCTAAGCCGACCAGGATTAGCATGGCCACGCAGCCCAGGCTGACGCCGGCAATATGCGGCACCGTACGGCGGAACCCGTAGTTCACGCCCGACGCCAGCAGCATCGCGTTGTTCGGCCCAGGCGTGATGGAGCTGACGAAGGCGAAGCTGGCAAATGCAAGCATCAGCCCGGCGCTCACGACCGCCACGCTTTCCACGGTTGCGTTATCGTGACTACAGGAATAGTGTTACTCGATAATATCATGAATATGGATAACAGCAGCTCGCGCGTTACACAATACCTGCGCCGTGTAATCGAGGAGCAGCGCCCCGGCTCGCGCCTGCCCTCCGTCCGCGCGCTGATGGCGGAGCTGCGCGTCAGCCCCGTCACCGTCCAGCAGGCGCTGGACGGCCTGGCGCGGGAGGGCGTGCTGGACACCCGGCCGGGGCAGGGCACCTTCGTTGCGGACAGGTCCGGCGGCAGCGAGGCTCCATTCGACCTCAGCTGGCAAAGCCTGGCGCTCGGCCCTGCCAGGGCCGCGGCGGACGGATTGGGCAGCCTGTGCCTCGTGCCTTCCGACCAGGCGAAGGCGCTGAACGCCGGCTACCTGCCCGAGGAGCTGCAGCCGACGGCGTTGCTGGCAGCAGCCTCGGCCCGCGCGCTGCGCCGGCCCGGTGTGTGGGGACGCATGCCGGTCGAAGGCTTGCCGGCGCTGCGTGCCTGGTTCGCGGCCGCCATCCCAGGTGCGTTCCATCCGCATGAGGTGACGATCTGCCCCGGCACCCAGGCCGCCAACGCCGCCGCCTTCCGTGCCCTGGCCGCTCCTGGCGACCCGGTGCTGGTCGAGAGCCCGACCTATGTCGGTGCCCTGGCGGCGGCGCGGGCGGCGGGGCTGCGCATCGTGCCCGTGCCGACCGATGGCGACGGGGTCCGGCCGGACCTCCTTGCCGAGGCTTTCCGCCGTACCGGCGCCCGGGTGTTCTACTGCCAGCCGAGCCACGCGAACCCGACCGGCGCGGTGCTGTCGGCGATCCGGCGGCCGGACGTGCTCGCTGCGGCGGTCAATGCGGGCGCATTCCTCATCGAGGATGATTGGGCACGGGATTTCACCCTCGATGGCGATCCGCCGGCGCCGCTCGCCCCGGAGGACCGCGACGGCCACGTCATCTACGTTCGGTCGCTGACCAAGTGCGCGGCGCCCGGTTTGCGCGTCGGTGCAATCTGCGCTCGTGGCGCAGCGCTGGAACGGCTGCGCGCGGCCAGGTTGGTGGACGACTTCTTCGTGCCGGGCATACTGCAGGAAACCGCCCTGCAGCTCGTCTCGGCGCCGAGCTGGCCGCGCCATCTGCGCATGCTCTGCCGGGCGCTGCGAACGCGCCGGGACGCCATGGCCGCCGCCTTGCGCCGCCATCTAGGGCCGGAGTGCCTGCCGAACCTGCCCGCCGGCGGACTGCATCTTTGGTGCGCGCTGCCGGACGGCGTGTCGGACATCGAGGTGGAGCAGCGTGCAGCGGCGCGCGGCATCCTCGTCAGCGCCGGCCGTCACTGGTATCCAGCCGAACCCGCCGGCCCTTTCCTGCGTCTCAGCTTCGCTGCCGCTGAGCCCAACTGGATTGAGGATTGCATCGTTCAGCTGGCAAGCGTGATCCGCTCGGCCATTCCATAGCAAATGGCTGGCGGTAACGATCCTCAGCAGGCGTCGCGCGCCCTGATTTTCATGCGCAACCCGACCGGCGACATCGTAAATGCCATGCGCTCGCGCGGCGGCGCTCCGTCTGCGGTCCCGACCTCGATCAGCTCGTAATTGCGTGCGATGGTCGCCAGCACCATCTTGATCTCCAGCATCGCAAGATACCGGCCCGGACAGATCCGCGGACCGGCTCCGAACGGCATCGAGGCCGTTGTCAGTCGACGATCACCGGCATCGGCACCCGGCTCATCGGCGGCAGTCGCCGCAACGCGCCAGCGCGACGGCCGGAATTCAGCGGCGTCCGCAGCGGTGCTCGTGTCCACCGCCCCACTGCGCATCGTGCAAAGCACGAAACTTCCAGCCGGGAGCGCAATGCCCTCGATTTCGGTCGGCACGTTGTTTTCGAGGTAGCCAAGCGGCCCCACCGGCCGCAGCCGCATCGCTTCGTTCGAGCAATCGTCAATCATCGTAAGCCCGCCCGCCACCTGGACGCTGCGCGGAATGACCTCCGTCCCCAGGGCCGCATCGACCTCCGCCACTACCGCGCGCCACGTCTGCGGATGCGTGTGCAGCAGGTACAGGCACCAGGCCAGGGTGTTGGCCGTCGTGTCCTCCCCGGCCAGCAGCATCGTGAACACGTTGCCGGTCAATTCCGCTTCGCTGAGCGTCCCGCCGTCGGCGTCCCGCGCGGCCAGCATCGCCTCCAGCAGATTGGTCGGATGCTCGGCGAGTGCGGGGTTCTCCGCCATGCGGTCGCGGGCAGCCTGAACAAAGCTCTTGACCGCCGCGTGCCCGGCCGCGAGGTGCCGATCAAAGGCGCGATCCGATGGCAGCTTGATATAGCGCCAGAACGGAAACGGCGCGTTCATCCGGCGCATCAGCGTCGGGAACACCTGGTCCAGGTGCTGCTGCAGCGCATTGTCGGGCTGCTGCATGGTGTTGACGTCGATCCCGAAGGCGAGGCTCGCCGTCACATCCACCGAGTAGCGCATCAGCATGGTCTGCAGCTCGATCCGCGTGCCGGTGCGCGCTGCCTGGTCCAGCAGCTCCTTCAGCCGCTCCGTCATCCGCTCGATCAGCGGAAAATAGCGTTTCATATGGCCGGGCGTGAAGGCCGCCGTCACCAGCCGACGCTGCCGCCGCCAGGCCTCGCCCTCGGCCGCGAACACGCCGTCGATGCCCATCTCGTGGATTACCGCTTCCATGGTCCGCAAACGGCTCCAGCCATCGGGCCGGTCGCGAAGGATGCCGGCGATCAGCTCCGGCCGCGCCACCACCAGGGCGTCGCGGGGCCCGATCCGCAAGCGGTAAAGCGGTCCGTAGACCTTTGCCCAGCCTTCGAGCTGCTCATGTATCTGCGGAAGGTCGAGCTGAAGCAGATTGCCCAGCAGCGGCCATCCGCGCGGACCATCAAGGTCGGCGATCCGTTTCGGCGCGGCACGGGATGCGAGGCCTGTCTCAACGTCCATGAACCTATCCGCCCTTCAGCAGCTCTGGCCCGCAGCGCAGATCGATAAACCGTAAAACGAGCCGAACGAAATTCTAAACACATTTTAGCTTGCGCCGGTCGCGGAACTCTCGGCCCTTTGCGGTTCTCTCGCTTCAGCCTCGCGCGACGGCCCAATTGTTACGGGTCGGCGATAGATGTGCCTCGATTGACACATGATCATTCTCACTTAGCTTGACCGTCGGATACTCGGCTAGGCATCGCCCTCCCGAGCTGGTCACGATGGAAGCTGACCAGCTCCAGATCATACACCAAAGCCTTAAAGCGGGCTCGAGAAAGGCCGAATTGCGTGCAAACCCACCAAGTGCAAAAAGGATCGGAGCAGACTCCATCGCTGCGCCATCTGTTCTCCGACCGCCGCCTCGCGACGATGCTGGGCTTGGGGTTCAGTTCGGGCATTCCGTTCCTGCTGGTGTATGTGACGCAGTCGGCTTGGCTGTCGGAGGCCAAGGTCCCGATCGAACTGCTCGGCCTGATGAGCGAACTGACACTCGCCTACAAGTTCAAGTTCGTTTGGGCGCCCTTTCTCGACCGTTATGACGCGCCGATCTTCAGCCGCCTGCTGGGTCGGCGGCGCGGCTGGATCATCGTGTCGCAAATCGCGGTGATGCTGACGCTGGCCGGTGTCGCTTTCGGCGATCCCGCCCATTGGCTCGCCTGGACCATCGTCTTTTCCCTCGCACTCGGCTTCGCCGGGGCGACGCAGGATGTAGTGATCGACGGCTGGCGCATCACCGTGGCGCCCGCCGAACGGCAGGCGCTGATGTCGTCCTGGGCGGAGATCGGCTGGCGCATGGGCAACCTCGCCGCCGGCGCCGGGGCACTTTATCTGGCGGACAGCTTCGGCTGGCGCGCCGCCTATCTGTGCATGGCCGCGCTGATGGCGCCCGGCATGGTCGCAGCCCTGCTCGCGCCCGAGCCCCCATCCGACAAGACCGCGCATTCCGAGCACCCGGGCTTCGTTGCGACCGTCACTGAACCCATCAAGGAGCTGATTACGCGCCTCGGACCGCTGGCCGTTCCGGTCCTCGTCATGGTGGCCGGGTTCCGCATGCCCGGCTATGTGTCGAGCGCGATGGCGCTGCCGCTGTTCAAAAGCCTGCACTACTCCAACACGGACATCGCCACGGTGACAAAGCTGTTCGGCTTCGGGGTTGGGCTGGGGGGCACGTTCCTCGCGAGCTACATCGTGCCGCGGATCGGCATGATGGCGAGCCTGCTTGTCGGCACTGTGTTCGGCTCCGCCTCGCATCTCAGCCTCGCCTATCTCGCGGTGCACGGCGATCACGGCGGGGGTGAATTCTGGACCTTCGCCACGGCCGTCAGCGTCGACAGCTTCGCCTATGCCTTCGCCTCCATCGTCCTTATCACCTACATGTCCTCGCTCACCGCGACGAAGCACGCGGCGAGCCAATACGCGCTGCTGACGTCGCTCTGCGCCCTGCCCGGCAGCCTGCTCGCGGGCACCTCCGGCTTCGTCATCGAACGCCTGGGTTTCGGGCAATACTGTTCACTTTGCGATTTGGATGGCGGCGATGAAGTCGATGCGCTTGGTCGGCTGTGGGGTGCGAGGGCGCAGCGGATAGCCGCTCATCTTGCGCTTGACCCCGC
>JAABUY010001791.1_pt1 | contig 27528 bp, 37 predicted proteins | sample 5560271 | NCBI WGS metagenome assembly JAABUY01 (sample SAMN10711886, study PRJNA513374) | rock metagenome | isolation source: Antarctica rocks | place: Antarctica: Victoria Land, University Valley | reverse complement strand
CCGTAGCCCCAACCTGCGGACAGCGCTGGCTGGTGTTGACTCTTCTTAGCTCTGCAAATACTTGGAGCAACAGTATTCACAGGTTCCCAGCCGGCACCACGTGGAGGTGAGAGTCGTCGCCGGCCATGCGAGTAATAATATCTTAGGCACTCGTTTACAACTGATGCCTTCCACAACACTTGCTTAGTCAGGGCTTAGCCTTAAGAGGAAATATATGGTTTCATTTGGCGTGACTGTGTAATTACTCATAAAATAACCGTTGTATCAATACTACGGTTCATTCACGAGTAAATTCTCAGCTCACTGTACGAAATCGATTACCTACACAAGGTATAACTGTACGAAATTGGTCACCAAAAACCCTCAAAGCTAATAAGCTATCTTCAGCGACAAAAGATAAGCAATCCAGACAGCATGAACTCCACCATATGACTTAGGTCATAGCCTTTCCTGACAGTGACTTCCCAGCATTTACTGGTACTATAGGCAACCCACGGATCCAGCCTCATTTCAGAAGGTCGGATGATGTCCTGGAAATGCATGTCAAAAGCAATCGATCTTTCTGTGAGACCACCCAACATGTATGGTTGGTGGGCTGCAAGTGCTTTGGACACAATTTATGCAAGGTATGTACGAAGTATGTGGGGATGGGAATGCTTTGCCCCACAGGGTTCTACTTTGTAGCCTGCTGATTGACAGATCAGATGATTTCTTTGATACTACTATGACTTATACATGCAAGCCGGAACGACTCCGGGCAGTCAACATGAGGCAGTCACTTTTGCCCTATTTGGTTAGTATTTCCTAGCTGCATTGAAGGCGTCCACTAGTAAGATATAGAGCATTGACACCTTCCCATGACGGACCCCAGGACCAGGACCCCACTGCCAGCCTCACTGTCAGCCTTGCTTGCTGTCCCTCACAGAGACAATGAAAATGGTGAGACAATGAGGTGATGACAGCAAGCAAGGGCGACAGCGGTGACAGCAAGGTGTGAATGCTCTATCTTACTAGTGGACGCCTCCAATGCAGCTAGGGAATGCTAAGTGACTGCCCCAAGTTGACTGCCCTGAGTCGTTCCAAACATGTATGGTTGGTGGGCTGCAAGTGCTTTGAACACAATCATGTATGTATGTGAGGATGGTAATGCTTACCCACGGATTTCTACTTTATAGCCTGCTGATTGGCAGATCAGATAATTTCTTTGATACTACTATGACTTATACATGCAAGCCTATTTACAGTGAGGTAGGTGTGTGCATTTATCTCTCTTCTCGCTGCATCCTTTTCTGCTTTGGTCTGTTTGGATTTCAGCCTCAAGTTTGTGTTAATAAGAGCTATCCCTTTACTTCGTACTTTCTCATTTGATGCTATTGATTTTGGTGAAACAGTCTACAGACAGAGCTTTAACAGTCTGCCCTTGTGCTGATCAATCATCATTACTTCTCTTCTCTCGTACACCAAGCTCAGACATACACTTGCCACTTCCATCTTCTTGTCTAGACTTTGAAATCTTTCTCATACCCGACGTGTCCAAAGATGACCCAACATCCTTGTGAACATTGTGATGTAGAAGTCTACTCTGACAAAGGCCAACGTGCGCACGACAAGGAATACCCTCGGTACTGCGCGGAGCATAACATGTGTCATACAAACTGGCATGGCCATGTCCGACGTTTCTCCCACACTCGCTGTAATATCCTCAATTGTCCAAGCAAGCCCTCCTTCAACACCAATAATGAATTTCTGCGTCACTTCAACAAATTCCATACCCGTGGAGGGGAAGTGGACGGCGTGGACGATGACTACGACAATTACGATGGATATGACAGCGATTATGCTAAATAGGCTGATTTATCTGGCGCAAGGTATGCCGAAGAAAGTTCGACTGCATTTATGGTATCCGATTACTAACAGAATATAGGACCTCCTGGTGGTCTTCTGCGCTGACTTTGAAGTTAGGGCAGATGCCTCTCCGTTGCTCCTGCCAAAAAATGCCTGCGTGGTGGAGAGACGTGGGATATATGGCTAGCTTCCCCCAGGGGCGGTCCCATTTCGGGCTTTTCAGGTGTACGAACCACACACTCATCGAGGGAGCAGTCAGGTACGGGCATTCCTCGGGCACACGTCGAGTGGTTCGCTATCCATTCAGTATCTATTCATATCTATTCAGGCGGCCAGGGCATCAGGGGTCGTTAGTCAGATACCCTAGAGAAGGGGTAATATACAGAGGGTATCAAGGCCCTACTTTCATTCATTAGTCGTTCAATATTGTATCCTGTTGCTATAACATCAGGGCTGCAGACCCTTTCTGCCTATAGACCCAGCTCGCCGATATTGAGTTACGGTAACCTCTGCAACCTTCTTGTGTCCTGTCTGCTTCTATGCTCTGTCCATACCTAGGCTCCACCTTCTTATGATCCCATACAGACTCTATGGGGCTAATTTCTGGAGCGCCGAGGCGAGAGCGAGCTGGGAAAAAGCATGAGGGAGCAGAAAGACCATGGAGGAGCAGAAAGACCATGGAGGAGCAGAAAGACCATGGAGGAGCAGAGATGGTGTAGAGAGGAGGTGAGGGCCGAAGCAACATTCTCTGGGGTCTTAGTCAGGGGAAAATCAGGTGAAACTTCTGTCTGAACTTTTTTATATACAGTACATATTGTATACACTCTGAACTAAAGTTTGTGAGTTACCGCTTCCGTGTCTGGAAGGAATCATGGCCGCTTCAAACGGAGTGGAGCAAGGGGGTCCCGCGTCACGGTTTGTAGGTTTCATTGCTCCTCAACACAGCCACTAGGGGTGTATTGTTTGTGTCCAAGCTGCTAACGATCGACGCATTGACCATACTACGGTATCTGGGGTTACAACCCACAACCGGGAAAGCCTTCGGAAAGATTTTGAAGCAGGGCGAGAGGATGCAGCGAGATCAGGTATCGCGAAATCTGGGCGCCAACGTTCTCGATCCTGGGTATTATACATAGCAGCACGGCGCCACTCCCTGTGCTCCCCTATGTTTCCTATTGCTGCCTCACGCCCTCGCCGTGTTCTCTCGCTACCGACAACGTCTGATTGATTCGACCAAAGCTCGGGTCAACCCAAGATCGAGGTCGCTGACTGCGAATTCACTTCCCGTTAGCCTTTGTCGGACTCGTCGAGATCCTTAGTGTGGGCGGCTACAGTGCGACTGGAGTCAACCTGATGATATATCCACTTGGCCCAATCCGACCTTCTAATAACAAAATTCCGTCCAAACACCCGGTCATCTGATTTCTACCCAATTATTCCAGCCCTACATATTCGTCCTCCCTCTCCTGCCACTCCTCTTCCATCTGCTCGGTCCACCACTTACTAGTCATCACCATGTGATCCATCACGCCCCCTGCATCACTTACTCTCCTCCGCCCCCACTCTATCTCCGGCGTCTTCACCTCCTCGTCCTCATGCACAATGGCGGCCGTCACCAGCCCCCAACTAAGCAACACAACCCCGATCTGGTCCCTATCCCACTCCGCGTGATCTAACACAGTCGCAAAGTTGTTGTACGGCTCGTAGAGGACAATCTTGTAGCTGGACGGCATCGGCCAGTCGCCGTCGGCGCGGTGCGCCTTTTCCGCATCGTAATGGGTTCGGATGGCGGACGTGTCTGCGTGCGGGAGGAAGTAGACGGCTAGACCCCATTCCTTGACGTAACTGGTTCCTTGAATCATGTCGTAGAGATGATGGAGGAGCGGAGAGGTAGCGGGAGAGGTGGAGGTCAGGCCGGTGGTGATGTAGATTTGGAAGGAGTAGGGGTGGCGGAGGGGCGATTCTAAGGGAGGGGGGGTTTCCCGGGAGGTCAGAATACGGAAACTCGGGACGTTGGTGGGAAGGGTTTGCTTACGGTTGGGTTTGGCTTTGCCACGGTAGATGCTGAGGGCGGGGTTGCCGACGTGATCTGTGACTGGAGCGATATTGACCACGTAGTTGATACCTCTTCGAGGGGCTTGGCCGCCGGTAGACTTGAGGGTATTGGGCGGCATTGGAAAGCACTTTCTGTTACGGTCATGACCTCCACACTCTTGCTTAGTCAGCGCTTAGTCAGCGCACTATATATATCGCGCTACATAGGGCTTTTAGCACATCAGGCAGCATGAACTCCACCATATGCCTTAGGGCATAGTCCTTCCTGACACTTTCTTTCAACCGAACCCGACCCTAGGTCCAGCCTAATTTTATAAATTATACTTGCATTTATGAGATAATATATTGGAAGATCACCCACAGCCATCATCCCACACCTCAAGCTTGGGTGGAGAAGGCGGCTGTCAGCCAGGGTGTAAATGATGGCGATCGGTTTCAGCCAGAGCACCAAGAATGTCATTCAGAGGACTGGGTACAGTCCAAAAGACTGGCAGGCTGTCGGGTGAGTCTGGACATCCGTGGCACTTAAGGCAGCCCATTACAATCAAGATGAGCATCACAGCCTGAGATAGTCATTAACACCTACACAACCAATAATGACTGGCAATAGTACAACCAGGCTGTTGCCTAAACACGGACACTTCCTTCAATCATTGACCACTAAATGATATTTCCAATTATCGCAAGAGGCAGAACAATCACAGCTGATCGTTGCCTGCCAAAAGCAAGGCTACCTACTGTATCATGCGTACGCTGCACCATGGGTTGGATTGGGTGCCGGGGGCTCACACCCCACCCAATCACACCCATAGTGCAGCGTAGCCACGCCCCATTACAGTGATATCCTCCTTACCTATGGCCAGAATTAGGCTGACCTATTATGGAGGACGTTCCACTATGATGCTCGGCCACTCGGATCAGGCTGAAGGCAGCTCGAACGCAGAGCTACCCGAAAATGAGGCTCATAATGGGCAGCCTTCCGTCTTAGGAGACTTCACTTATATATTTGTCCCTATTTTCTAAAACCTTACTGCTGGAATACTTGAGTGCCGTCATGGTGAATGATGGATCCACTCTCGATTATAGCAAGTACGGCAGCTCTACTTGGTCTTATAGACCAAGTTGTAAGAGGAGTACGAAAGCTTGCTAGAATCAAGCAAACATCATTGCTTCTACAACAACTCAACAACGAGCTCTCCGACCTTCGACTCATCGTTGGCAAAGTTGAAGATATTTGCCGACAAGCCTCATTTCGAAACTCTGATTTTGTTTTTGACCAGGAAGCATTGTCCAGAGCGATCGACCGGGCAAAGAACGCTATCTTGGAGCTTAAAAAGGTGATTGAGTACAGCTTGCCAGCGCCTTCAGAAAAGATATCGGGAAGAATTGATCGACTCTTCCGGATACGCAAAGAAAGCGAGATTAGAGATGGGAGAGATCGGTTACGAGACGCAAAATGGAATCTCTCAACAACTATACAGTTGGGTCAGATGTACAATATCCAACATCCGAGAGCATCTTAAAACTCGTCATACTAAAGCACGCTACAGGCAAACGCAAACAGCAACTCGACTGCACTTGGTTCAGATACAAGCCGGCAACCAACAGATCCTCTCCCGTCAAGAGATGCTGGAAAATATTATAGACTTGAGACTGCCGCAACCAGAGCGGCCAGCTCTCCCACTCACTGGAGCAAGCGAACAACACGAGAATCATTTGCAGCAGCTGGCGACGCCCCATTTGGATCCGACAGTTGAAGCTGATCGCTTCCCTGAACCAGCCATCAGGTTTCGTACTGTTGGCAGCAAGCCTTGCGGACCATTCTGCCCGTGCGTTTGCCATAAGATAAAGCAGTTTAGAAGCCCTGGTCTTTTCGATCACCTTCTTGGCTCGGTTTTCATTGGCTACGATGCCTTACCACTGGTGAGCAAACCTTGCAACTCGTCTCGCTGTGGGAGAGGAAATGTCTCTAGAGCTGTAGTTACATACATGTTCCCTCGGTGGTTCCTCAATTACATTGTCATGCTACAAACACGGCCCCCGACACCAGAGCCGGTCATACGGATCTTGAGGATTCGTCCGAATAATTCCGAGATCTTCAAGGCAGTGAGGAGACAAGATATATCGAGGATCAGGAGGATGATAATGGATGGAGAAGCTTCGGTCAGAGACGTTAACGAAGACGGCGAATCCTTGATCACTGTGAGTCTGTCCATATCAAAGATGCAGCAGCTGCTTAGGTTGTTATTGTAGATTGCTTTGGTATCGTCTATCGATTATCATAGTAGCTATTTCACCGAGTTAACCCATCTCGGCGTGGATATATTCCAGTTAGATAAAAGATCGTCGTATGGACTCTGACCTTGATTTATTGAAAATAGCTAATTGCAGCTCAAAGGTCCGCCTATATGTATTTCTGGCGTCCGACTCTGGTTGACTCAAAGTTTCGACCTAAAGACCAGCTTGACATGTTTGGCTCAGAACTAGAACTCGACAATTTCCAGTTTACCTCACTTCATGCTGCAGTCCTTGGTTTGACGCCCAGTGGTACCGCACCTGAAGAAGTTATCTGTACGACACCGCATGAGCTTGTTAACGAACTAGATCAGCAAGGGCGTAACGCGCTCGCGTGGGCCTGTGCAAAGGGTGATTTGCGTAAGGTAGAGAAGCTACTAAAAATGGGCGCAGACCCTAATATTGGAGACAGTGAAGGAAGAACGCCTCTTCATCATTTGGCGAATAAAGTAGGCTCAGCCAATGAGCCATGTCTTGATGAGTTGTTAAATCATGGAGCCGACGTTGACGTGAGGAACAGACGGGGTGGGACTCCGCTACACGACTTTACTTTTTCGTCAACCTGCACTGCTTCCTCAATTGAGAAGTTTTACCTCAAAGGCGCCAACCTCAACGCTCAAGATGGTGACAGCTGGACCCCAGTGCACTGGGCTGTGCGACACGGGAACATTGAAATCATTGACAAGCTTGTTCAACATGGAGCAGACCTGGAACTCCAAAGCAACATGGGCATGACCTCTCTTACTTACGCGTTGATCCGGCATCAGTTTAGGACTTTTAAGTATCTGCTTGAGTTTGGTTGCGACTACAATGTTCGGACTCAGTCTGGATCAACTATGCTTCATCTTAGTGCAAGGGATGGAGACATCGATACGCTACGTTACCTAGAACAAAGGGGTTTGAGAGGAATCAAACAGGACGACAGAGACGGGGATGGCTTGACGGCGCTAGAATATGCAGAGAGAAGAAGAGATGGTGTGTATGAGTGGGCGGACTTAGTTAATCACGAGGCAACACCCGATGCGGAGCCACAGACGTGGTTCAAAGCTTTCCTTGCGTTGAACGAGAAACTCAAAACATCCCAAGCAGAGATGTGATAGCTGAGCTGTACAATACAGCACAGTCGCCGTCAGCGTGGTACGCTTTGTCCGCCGCGTAATGGGTTCGGCCGGCGGCCGTGTCTGCGTGCGGGAGGAAGAGGCGGATAGTGGCATCGGGGCGCCGGCCCTTTCACCGGCGCCAACTGGCCACCTCAACAGTCTTGTACTCAAGAGCTTTTATATTCTTATAATTTGAAGAAATGTTAAAGTCCGTTGATATGAACAGGCTCTAGATCACCCGAATCATAGCGCCTGGCTCCGTCAAGCTCTATCAGCTGCGTACTATGCAGTTCCTGCTTGCCATTTACCCTAGGTCCGTATACACACAGGCTACTCGAACCGCCCACAAGGGGTTGCTACCTGCCGTTTAATGGCTTCCCCGACTCTGACTCTGTAGAGCCTCTCACCCAGTACCGGCACATGCGTAGCGCCTAATAATGGGACGGACTCCCTACGGTAAATTCCGACTGACTCGTGCCCTGAGATTACAGCTGTTTTTAGAATGTTTGCGCCAAAGGCCATTTCGTAACCAAATATAAGTACAACCTGCCAAAAGACCTTTCGACAACCCACCACCCACAAATTCGAACGTCGCTGTCGTCCCCGCCGTCACCGTCGTCATGACCACTACCAGGCGTACCCCCAAACTTGATGACATCGCCAAGGGCCACATACAAGCGGACCTAGAGTGCGGAATGCCACCCAAGGCTATAGCGGAGGCCTCCGGATACAGTCGCAAGCACATTGAGAGGATGCGGAGGAACCTACGGCAATGCGGGTCGGTCACCAAACCTAAACTGTCCAAACTGGGGGCTCCAAGACGTCTCACAGCTGCTATGACAGAGGTAAGGGTTCACCGTCTAGAGATGTGATGTGGTGTGCCCTGATCTACCAGCTGATTCAGTATACCTAGGGCGTACTCCATTATCTCGAGGATCGACCCACAGCATATCTCGACGAGGTGCAGAGGTATATCTGGTCAGAGTATGAGGTGCGGGTTAGCATTGCTACCGTCTGGCTTACCCTGAAACGGGCCGGTTGGTCGAGGAAGCAGGTAGGCGTGCCCTCTTGTCAATGGTCGCTGTCCTGGTCCCTGTCACGGTCAGTATAGCTGATAGAGTCATCTTTAGTGCCAGGAACGAGCAGTTGAGCGGTCTCAAAAGGCTCAAGACCTAACAGGGGGCTTTCTGGGGTTAGAGACTCCGTACAACGAAAGCGACGAGTTTCCGTTGTGTCGACCTTCAACCACTTGAGCAAAGATGATAATGTTGGTAGGGTATCGAAATACTATACGTTCGAAGACTCGGGAAAGGTCTGCTCCGCTGAGATCTTCAGATACGAAGGCCAGTTACAAAAATTCTGGGGCACCCCAAAAGCTCGAGACCTATCGGGGGCCTGCTCGCTTTAAACCTCGGTATACAATCAAAAGCGACGGGTTTCCGCTGTTTCAACATCGAATCACATGAGCTGGATATATCACCAGAGAACGGCGAAAGATGATAGTGATGGTAGGGTATCAAAATACTATACGTTTGAAGACCCAGGAAAGGTCTACTCTGCTGAGATCTTCAAACACGAAGGCTACTTACAAAATTCGGGGGCACCTCACCGATTCAGGCGACACTATAGGAGTAGCATACATATTTCTGGGGTGCCCCAGAATTCTGTAACGGGCCTTCCTACAATAAAAATCAGTGGCCCCCAGGCACGACATTTCAAAATGATCATGTTTTCGATGCTCAACCCATCAGGGACTTCCTTCAATTCCTAAAGGGCAATCATCCCATTCCTATGCCCACGAACTATGTGGCTGGAAGTGAAGTCCTTCGAGTCTTACATTAGCCTGCCCCCTTTGCAGAAGTGACGATACTACGTTGCAAGCTTGGGACGCCTTGACGAACGGGAGCAGCGGATTGGCGATCTGGAGCACTCCAGGGCCTGCTTTATGACAAGCAGAGGGATGATGGCCCATGCTACGGAATGCTATATGTCACTCGGGGGCACTTCAGATCATTATCGTGTTTTACCATTTCCGACATACGAGCACCTGCTGTGAGCGCGTACGTAAGACCTATAATTTATAATATATACATATAGACATCCCTCCAAATAGCCGCTCTTGCCCCACGGGAGCTCTCCCACCCCACCCCATCCCGCTCCAACTCTCCCGCCATCTCCCCCCGTCACATCACATATTCCTCCCACCCGTAACCATGATCGTCTGCCCATCCACATAACTAAACAGGGGGCTCGCGACCGCCAGAATACTCGCCGCGGCCTCCGTCGCCGTCCCAGGCCTCCGCAGCGGTATATCGGCGTTGGGATCTCCAGCTCCGGCACGGGCGTCTTTCTGCGCTTGCGGGATCCCCAGCGCCACTTTGCTGCCGTCGGGCGTCGTGATGAAGGCGCCGGCTTCTTTGGCCGCGGTGAGGCGCGTGAGAATGTGCCCGAATGCGATTCTATGGGGGGGCGACGGCGAAGTTAGTGGGATTGAGGGGCTGGGAAGTGGAAGGGGGATGGGGGAAGGGGGAAGGGAAGGGGATTTGAACGTGTTTGCGCGGACGCCGAATTGAGGGCCCCATTCCTGCTGGTGGGTCAGTATGGTGAACGATTTAGTGGAGGGAAGGAGGAAGGTGGAGACGGACTTTGGCGATGACTTTCGTCAAGCCGACGACACCTGCTTTTGCAAGACCGTAGTTCGCTTGGCCGCTGGAGTGGACACGCCGCTCGTCAGTTTCAGGTGCTCATCGGTCGAACGTCGGGTACGGAGGTGAACATGGAAGGGGAGAAAGGGGACTTTACGCATTCCCGTTAATCCCGCTCGTGCTGCTGATGTTAATGATATTCCTGGGCTCGCCGTCCTTGACGCGGAAATAGGGCGCCGCGGCCCGGACGAGCTTGAAGGGCGCGGTATTGTGCAGGGCGAGGATCGTGTCCCATTGCTTGTCTGTCATCTGTAATCCACCATCCCTGCATCAGCTGACATGGTTTCGGGTCCTCAGACGGGGATCGGGTTTCCCTGTGTGAATTGTAGTCGTACCTTGTGGATGACGCCGTCCCAGGTAAAGCCCGCGTTATTGACGATGATGTGAATCTTTCCGTTGCCGAACTCCGCCGCCTTCTTCACCAGCGTGTCGATGTACGCGCTGTCCAGCATGTCGCCGGGTATGGCGACCGCGCTGCCGCCAGATTCGTTGATCGCTTTGGCTACTGCCTCTGCTTTCTCTGTGTAGGGACGACGATTGTTAGTGAGACTTCTCGACGGGATGATACTAGGTGGATGGGGAATTCTCACGGGTATCGATGTCCTGAACCACGACCTTGGCTCCTTCATTGGCGAACAGTCGGGCTGCTTCGGCGCCGATGCCTTGCCCTGAGCCTGTTATTATGGCGACTTGCCCGGCCAGCATGCCCTTGGGGTAATTTAGGTGCCCGGCGATTTGGGCGGCACGTTTCTCGGCCATCTTTGAAGTGATAAAGGATTGAGCTACAGAGATTTGATTTCGTCTTCGACTAAAGGTGATTGATCTCGGTGATTCGTGAGGGTTAATAGTTAGATGTTGAAACTCATAATTAAGTTGAGGTGGGGCCATCACCGAGCTTACCCCGGACTCGAATGTGCCGAGGTTCGTTTTTGGACAATCCCAGCAAGCTACCCCATGTGTACCGTGCTTCCAAAAATAGGGTAATTGTCTTTCTCTTCCATTGTCATGCTAACATCTAGGTGAGGTATGGTTATAATCAAATGCCTGAAGCAAACCCTTCAAATGCGCGGCAGCGGCCAACAGCACGAGAACATGAAAGATTTGATGTGAGCTACCCCAGATGTCAAAAGAGCCTGGCTTCATCCTTTCAGGGAAACGCGCCTGCTCGGGCAGTCAGATTGGTGATAGAGCATTACCGAACGGAAGCACTCACAGCGTAGAGTGAGGCTCCGAGGATGTATAGGAAGCCCTGAAGGACTACCCATGACAATCCCATCTGAGCCCTCATCTGAAGGATTCCATAGAGTCGTACGCCGTGTACGACTGGGAAGACAGCTGACAACCCCATCAAAACAAAAATAGTAGCGCGGAATGGTCGCCATTGTGGTGTCCTGAATTTTGGGACTATGGAGCCAACCGCACATCCTAGGCCAATGCTCGAGATCTGAGTTGATTGATTAGCCGTAGTAAGAATGTCTAATGAGATAGACTGATGTACCATAGTCCAGTAGATTTTCTGTAGCCCAGGCTCGCAGTAAAACCCATAGTAAATGCACGGCACAAAGCTCCCGGTGATCAAGAACACGATTCCAACATAGTCTAACTTGTTCCCAATGGCATGAACTCTGGACGAATGATTTGATAAGGTGTGGTAAGTTGCACTCATGCCCAGGCAAAGAGCTGCACCTAGGAAGAAGCAGCCAAATGCCAGGACATCAGCTTTCGAGGCTGTGCCATAGCGTGCTCCCAGAGCTTGGCAGAGCGATATGCCGGAAATAGTGAACGCAATGGCGCCAAGCAGGTGAGTGTAGATGTTGACGGATTCATTGTGTAGATAGCCAAGACTTGCGAGAGACTTCGTGTAGGAATTGGAAGCTGGTCGATAGCCGCTGTAAATGTAGTGGTTGTCTTGCTGCCATGACTGCAGATTGTCCCAGAGAACTGTCAAAAGATGCTTCACTTCCTTCCCCGTCGTCTTGGCAGCATCTTCCACTTGTTCCACGAGGCTTCCGTCGGTAGCGGCAAGTTTGCGTTGACGAGTAGCCATCTTTTTTGTCAATCGTTTTGCTAAGTATTGAGATTTTAGGGCTGATCGACACTTCTAACTGTAGAGGTCTAATCATTACGTTATGGCGCATCATTGGGACCAACGATGCTTACCTAGGGTTTAGGGGTTTGACGGACGCTCATGATCCCTGTGTTGATCTGCCGAGGTTTTAAGGTTGACCCGCATCCTACCTCCACGTGCGAACAATAACGTTTTTCACTCTCTTCGAGAACATTGCAGCTTCGGACGGCCACGGACAAGGCGAGATGGCAGGCATACTGCAAGCTAACCGCCGGCCGACGGGGTGGGGGAGACTCAGAACACTACCAACAGATCCATTGGAGATTCTGGGCCTTCCCTCGAAAGGAGATAACAGGCATAACTCTCTCGACGTCTCCAACCCAGCTCTTCTTTCTGATACGTTCACAGATTACTTGACTTCAAACTCCAAGAATCCTACTACAACAAGATCGTCGAGCGGTACATGAAATTCTGCGCCTCGATCGGCGGAGATTCGCTGGACAAGGTCTTCGCAACTCTCTCACTCTCAAGTGCATCCAACGACAATGTCGCATCCAAGGAAGCTCGAGAAAGCCTGCCGGAAACTAACACAGATACGCCAGCCGAGCTTGGCATTATCATGATGGCAACGCGAAAGCTCCGAGAAGGGATATTTGCTTCCCGCCGAGTTGATGCCTTTGCTCAGCGAGCCTACATCTTCATCATCCGTGCTGCAATCTTGACCAAGCATATGGAGTCATACTACCCTGCAATGCTGCATCTTCTGAACCGCATTCACCCCGCGCAGCCGCTATCTGCGGCGGACCTACACGAATTTGTCGGCTACTATATCCTCGATCTGGCCTGCCGCCAAGGTGATCACGCCGGTGCCTATGCCGTTCGGAAACAGTACGGGTTCAAGGATAGAAGAATAGAAATGATCATGGGCGCGCTCGTTCATGACAACTGGTGCGTGTTCTGGCGGATGAGGCGGGCAGTGGATGGCTATCAGAAACGACTGATGGAATGGGCGGAGGATGCGCTGAGGGTGCATGCTTTGAAATGCTTGGGCAGGACTTACTTGACGGTAGAGAAAGCTTATGTGGAAAGAGTCACGGAGAGGTCTTGGGATAGCCTGAAAAAAGAGAACAATGTGGGGTGGGAGCTAGCCGGCAACAAAGTTGTTGTCCGGAGAGTCAAGGGGATGTGAGCTTAGAGCTTCGATGTGTGAAAGCTCGTTCATTAGGGCACAGCGGTACAAGTGGCGCGTTCGAAAAGTACGGAGATGGTTCGTCGCCGGGACACCTTCGACAGGAAGAGACTGGACTGGTACGTACTCGAGTCTGCATAATAAGCACATGAGCTTACGAATCGCTATAGCTCACAAAGCTGATTTACAAGGCACACATTACAGCCGTAGCAGAGTATTCAGGCATGGTTTCGCCATGGGATATGTCATAGTTTGTACCCAAGGTCATGAATCTCCAGAATGATTCATAACGCTCGCTTTTGCACTTTGCGGAGGACCATTGGGATCTTATCTCGCTGGCAAGTCGTTGCTCATGCCAGATTATATCAAAATGGCAAGTGAAAGGACTGTCTATAGGTTGAAAGTATTGACGTAAGACGCTTTTCAGCATGGTCTTCATCCGAAGCCAAACGCAACAGAATCCCAAGGGTACGACCGGGATAGACTTGATAGATATGTAGTGTCGTCTAGGTTTTTCACCACATTTTAAAAGGCTAAAGTAGTACAGATGGTTGGTCGTACGGTCCTTCCATGTCAAGTTGATGATGAATTAGTGCCTCTCTCAAGACGGGAGCTTTTGAGGTGGAGAGTATACAAGAAAGAGCGTGTATCTTCATTCATGCTTGTGGACTTCCTGTCCTGGTCTTGATGCGATGGAGTCTAGAAGATAAGGGGCTCCTAAATTGACACCTATTTATCCTGCCTCAACACCAGTCCACTCCAAATGAAGCAGTCATTTTAGGGCTCCCATCCGCCTAGTAAAACCCACTCCTAAACTTATGCCTCACCCGTGGTTTAAGGTATGTCTGGATCACACACTGGCGACAAGGAAATGGCCTTAAATGACTGTAAAGAGATTGAGTGAAGAGGCGAGTATAGAGCTCTGCTGAACACGAGTTGGATGCAAGCTTGAGGACGAGTCTTCAGTGTTGGCCCAGATGTGGTGGGTTTAAAGTTAGGCGAGTTGGTGCTGGGGTTTGCTTTTAGTCACTTCACGCTAAGCGCTAAGCGCTAAGCGAGTGTCAAGCCACTCCAGCCACACTAAAACCAACCTCCCCTCATCCCCAAGCCAATGACGCCCCTTTCAATAATTCCAGCCATTGCCAATTTTTTATCTGCTTATAGATTCTTTAGCTTCTTGTCAACATGGCACTCCATCTCTCTCTGAGTCCTACTCATATCACCGCAAGTGCTTCTCTGTTTGCCGGTGGAGAAACATTCCTATCACTCACGCTGTTGTATACCAGCCAAACTTACTATTCAGATCGTGATACCGATTTAGGCACACTTACTTCTGTACAACCGCGATGCGTCTCACACCAGTCTCCACTATCTTCGCGCTTTCTTCTGTCGCGTTCTTCACTCACGCTCTCCCCTTGACTCCTGTGCCACTAAGCAGACGAACGAACCCTCAGAGAAGAGCAGTACAATACTCTGTTGTACCTGTTGATGGTGGCTCCTCAGCTGGACCCGTGACTAAAACCGAGATACGAACGATTATACAGAGCTCGGACGTAACTAAAACAGTGACGGAACCACCAACCACTCTTCCTGCCACTACCGAGACTGTGACTTCGATAGTAGCCATCACCGAGTCAACCCCAACAAAGACGGTTACAGTCTCTGTCACTCAGGAGACAAGCTCATCGAATTTGCAAGCGCTGTCGAAGACAGAGGTGGCACAGCCGGGTTCGTCATCGAGTTCGACAACATTTTCAACAGCTGGGTTGATGCCCTCGTACGTGGCGCTGTCGCAAAGTACAGCCACGTTGGCATCGACATCGAGCGCGCCGAGCACCACCTCAACCACCTTGTCGCCGCAGATTACCTCTTCTGCTATCGATACTCGCTATCAGCCGACCCTGAGTTCGACAAACGATGATGGCCTGTATCATACAAGCTACCCTTCGTGGAACGCTTCGTCTTCCGTACTCACAACCTTCTCGTCAGCACTTGGTACAGCTCTTCCAACACTGCCGACATCAACGGGGAACACTGAACTGCCTGAGACGCCTGTTCAGCGAGTTCCATATCATCCGACCACGTCGTCATCAATACAAAGATTCCCGAAGCTTTCTTCCACTATGATGAACCCTGCGTTGTCGACAGAGGTTCCTTCGGTCATCGTCGCTGAGAACCATTGAGAACCAGTAGTCACCAAAGCTGTTCCGTCACCAGCCTGACCTGTCGCATCCTGAATCGGCAGTGAGCCTCTTTGCAGAAGCACTGCAGAACCAGGTATCAAGAAAATGCTCTTATGATGGAAACGAAACTCCTTACGAAGCTCAGAGAAAAGAATGTTTCACGAATGGATCATGTGCATATTGTATGTTCACTTTCTATGGGTGGATATTATCTCGCTGGCGTGTAATGGGCATGGACTGGACTGGGACATAGCATAAGGGTTGGCGTTACCATTGCTTTGCGATGCTTTACAGATGTTAGAAAGTAATATACGACCATGAATTAACGAGAGTAAAACCATGCCATGCGGAGCTGTGTTTGTTGGTCAGTTACAATTGCGGTAGTCACAGCAACCCATAGTGAGGCACAATATTGAAGTTTTGGAGATTCACATCGAACGTCTCTGGAGGGAGTGCTCCCATTGCTCTCTTCTTATTCATCGGGAAGCGTTGACCCAATCCAGCATGCACTGATGATGGGGGGCACTCCTGTCTCTCGCCCATAACGTTAACCTAATATGGCGGTTCTGCAGAGTTTCGTCCGAGGTCGCTGAAAGGGAGTCCTCCCTTCTCTCTCCCATGCAATTCGGCGGCAGCATCGCCAGCGCGTATGCCGCGAAATATCTCCTGCACATTGAGACAGTTGATACTGCAGAGTGATAGTGGCTATAAACATCCGAGTTGGTCTTGTGGCCCATCAAGACTCGTCAATCTTCAGCAGATACGTTCGCGTAGAGTACGTTTGCGTATCCCCTACGCAGCGAGTATGGCGTCGCATTGTATTCAAATCCGGCCAGGCGAAAAAGGCCTATTATGTACGAGGGCTGTTTACTAGATGGGCAACCCAAGAACATATTATGCTACTCCTATACTTCGTACCTAGTGTCGCCGAGATTGGTGCGGTGCCCCAGAATTTATTAATGGAAAGATATCTTGGATGTTGCAAAGCTGTTATGTAAGCAGCCCTTGTACGAAGTACACATGAGGGCTTGCATATTGTGTCAGCTTGGGCGAACGTAGTGCTGAGGCCACGCAAAAAGAGCATCAATCGGCAGATGATGATTGTTAGATGATACTCATGATCAGTGAAAGCATGTCCTATCTGACCAAGATTTGATGAAACGGCAGCTTAACGCAGCCCGCTAACAAAGCACTTCCTTCAAAGACAACATGGCCTCACCACCAGCAATTGAGGATCAAGCTCGTCTGCTTGAGGATGCGCTGGCTATGGTGCGGCAGCAGACACATCTCATGCGCAAATGCTTGGAAACGCCCGGCAAGCTTATGGATGCTTTGAAATGCAGGTATGATCGATCCGCCTGGTTCTTGTGCTATTCTGAGGAGGTCATTTTTATGTATGCTCCAGAAGGTGTTGACCAAGATCTCATGTGATAGCTCAACCCTAGTATCAGAGCTCCGCACGAGTAGCCTAGGACCGAAACAATACTACGAGCTGTATATGTCTGTCTTCGATGCTCTCCGTCACCTCTCTGTCTATCTCCGGGAGAGTCATCCTGTTAATCACCTTGCCGATCTATACGAACTCGTCCAATATGCCGGCAACATCGTCCCTCGTCTCTACCTGATGATCACTGTTGGTACCGTTTACATGGCTATCGAAGATGCGCCCATTAAGGAGATCATGAAGGACATGATGGAGATGAGTCGGGGGGTACAACATCCGATCCGAGGGCTCTTCTTAAGATACTATCTCTCCGGCCAGGCAAGGGATTACCTACCTACAGGAACGGGGAATGGTCCAGAAGGAAATATACAGGATTCGATTAGCTTTATATTGACAAACTTTGTCGAGATGAACAAATTATGGGTTAGGCTGCAACATCAAGGGCATTCACGAGAAAAAGAACAGAGGACGAAAGAAAGGCTAGAGTTGCAATTACTTGTAGGGAGCAATCTCGTCAGATTGAGCCAGTTAGTCGACATGGAGTCATATCAATCGGTGATCCTACAGCCGTTATTAGAGCAGGTGGTGCAATGCAGGGACGTACTGGCCCAGGAGTATTTGCTTGAAGGTGTGTTTTGCTTCTCATTTTACGATGGAGATATGAATACTGACTTTTTCTCAAGTCATTACGCAAGTATTTCCAGACGAATTTCATTTGAACACGTTAGATCAGCTTCTGTCTGCAATTGCTCGACTCAACCCCCACGTCAATGTCAAGGCTATCGTCATTGGACTTATGGACCGTTTATCGGCATACGCCGCCCGAGAGTCAGAATCGGAGCCGCTTGAAACTCGAAGGAAAACCGAAGAAGAAGCTACTGTGAAGCTCCTTGAAAGGTTGCGAATCTCCAGGGAGACCAAATCACCCACGGTGAAGGTAGACCAAGCGAACGGCGAGCAGACTAACGGCACGCCAGCCGATGGTGACGAATCCGAGCCGCGTTCAACGCAAGCAGCCAACCGCAAAGCTAGTGATGTTGAGCCGGCAGCAAGCGGTGGGGACGAGGAGCTTCGGCCAACGAAAAGCAGAGGGATTCCTGAGAGTGTCAAACTATATGAGATTTTCTATGAGCAAGTCATAAACCTTGTAAATGCACAACGGCTGCCAATACAGGACACTATGGCGCTCTTGCTCTCTCTCGCTAACCTTGCACTGTAAGTACCAGCCTCCTTTATGGGATGAGAATTCCGCTGACAACAGTAGCAAGATATACCCTGAACGTCTAGGTACCATGAATATGTTGAGCCCTTCTTTGGAACTAGCTAACACATTACAGATTACGTTGATCAGATATTATCCTATGCCAACGAGAAAGTCACACAGTACGCGAACAGTGCTGACTTGCATTCGGCACCTGCACAATCGAATATCCTGAATATCCTCCTCGCACCTATCAAGGTCTACGTTTCCCTCTTCACCGCCCTCGCCCTTCCAAACTACATTCCTCTACTCAATGCCCAGACATACCTTACACGACGAGCAGTTGCTGGCGAGATTGCTCGAAGTATATTACGAAACCAAACCAAGATATTGACTATGGATAACCTCAATTGTGTACTGGAGATCCTGAAGGTTCTTATTAAAGAGGGGATGCAACAGGCTGGCGGTTATCCGGGAGTGCAGGGTCCAAGGCGAGAAACAGATGAGACAATAGAAGAGCAAGGATGGCTTGCGAGAATCGTACATCTCATACAAGGCCCCGACAACGACACTCAGTTCAAGCTTCTCCAAGCAACTAGTAAAGCTCTCGGCAACGGTAATGAACGCATCAAATTTACGACGCCTGCTCTTCTAACCTCCGCACTCAAACTTGCCCGGAAGTATAAAACAAGGGAACATTACGATGACAATTGGTCATCACAATCCTCCGCTTTGTTCAAGTTCATGCACAGCTCCATATCCGCACTTTATACTCGGGTCAATGGAGCTGCGGATCTTTGCCTCCGGCTTTTCATCGCCTGTGGTCAGGTAGCCGATCAAACTGGCCTCGAGGAAGTCTCCTACGAATTCTTCGCTCAAGCTTTCACCATATACGAAGAAGCAATCAGTGACTCGAGAGCGCAATTTCAAGCGGTCTGTGTCATTGCTGGCGCTCTTCATAGTACGAGAGGCTTTAGTAAGGAAAACTATGATACTCTCATAACAAAATGCGCCCTACATGGTAGTAAACTTTTGAAGAAGCCGGACCAGTGTCGTTCAGTCTACCTGGCCAGTCATCTATGGTGGGCTATGGAGATCCCGTCACGGGGCGAGGAGGATTCCAAGACGGTAAGTTGGACGGCACTCGACATGAGATTTGTAGAGCGATGCTGATAGCCTCTCAGTTGTACCGAGATGGCAAGCGGGTTCTTGAGTGCCTCCAACGCGCTCTTCGAGTCGCAGACGCTTGCATGGATGCCGCCGTATCAGTTGAGCTATTCGTTGAGATCCTCAATCGTTATGTGTACTACTTTGACCAGCAGAACGAAGCAGTAAGTGGTAAAGATTCTCAAACCACTCAGACCTGCTAACAAGCTCAAGGTCACGACCAAATACTTGAACGGCCTCATCGAGCTCATCCATTCAAATCTCCAAACAAATCAAGAGAGCTCCTCCATGGACAATCCGAAACGACACTTCCAGCGGACACTAGATTACATAAACTCTAGGGAGTATGAAGGCGTGGTAACGCAAGCGAAGGAGTAGTAATCATCATTTCATTGCTTCTGGTGTTGCTTGCTGTGTTGATAGATTTGTACTGCCGGGCGACACATGGTATGGATATCACTCGGCGCTACCTGGTGACTGGAGGGGTTTTCCAGCCCTAAACCTGCAGTTGGGACATTAGGTTGTATGAGAGCAAGTTGTATCCCCAATCCCTGTCATGGTCCATCTAAAATCATCTCTGTATAGCTTCTCCTTCCAGAGAGAAGGGCAGAGAACTCTTGAAGCGTGCGCTACTCACAGACTCGACTTGTCCTCTGCCGCGCGTTTCCCTGTGTCCAGCTCACCCTTCTCTAGCGTTCCTATGAAGCCCACCACTCTCTTGAAAAGATCCTGTACCACCGTATCAGGGTTACCTTTAAGATTATGCGTCGCATCCTTCACGAGCCCGGAATGTTTCTCGTCAACCACACCTCCTCCTCGCTTCACGAACCCCATCCATCTCTTGACCATGGCTTCTATATCTACAGCATCCGGAACGTACTCATCCCCTTCACTAAACAGTATACACAACGGCGACCTCGCCGGCAATCTCCCGAACGTCTTCTGCAACTGGTCATCATCCAAGTCGGAGCTGAACAGATCATCCTCCCCATCCTTCTCCGGACTCGCCAGGCTGAGCCATCTCCGGGCGCAAATAGGCGTGTCTAAAAAGCTGCCCGTCACGGAGAACGGCACAACTTCCTCGCCTTTCCCTTCTCTCACCATCCCCTCCGCTACCTTCACAGCCTCGTCATACACTTCAGGCATCATGTCAACCATCGCTTCCCGATCGCTGACGGACGCCTGGATGATCGCCCCCGCGATCGCCGGACGGGACGCGGCGCCCGGGCCTACCAGGTAGTGTATCACATCCTGACACCCCGTCGAGTGGCCCATCAGCACGACCTTGCCGCCGGGTTTCTTCTCTCTCAAGTATGCGATGCATTGCGCTATTTCGGCGCAGTCTTTGTCGAGCGAGGAGGTGCCCCACCCGATGTAGGAGGATGAGAGTAGGACTTCGGTCAGCGAGTAGGAAGGAGGGAGGTGTTGCGCGAGGAGAGTGGCGTAGGGGACTGTGAGCAGGCCGTCGCCGAGACCTCCGACGAAGAGGAGGGTGTTGGTGGGAGGGGGGAAGGACAGGGGAGTGGTGGTGCGGGCGTGTTCGAAGGCGACGAGGCGGGGTGACTGTGCAGAGTTAAATTAGAATATTGGAGCGAGGAAGGGGTCTTGCGAACATAGTGATGTAGGATGCCTGGATGTGAGCTGGGTTTGAAGGCCATGTTTGTAGTGTTAATTTGTCCGATGTTGGTCCAGAGAGCCGCATTGGAGGGGCTGTGGACCCCTGATTGCGGGGACCCCAGATAAGGCTTAGGCGCGTGCTAATCAAAGGTACTGAGCTCAACCTCCTGCTACCTTATTCTTTGATTGATAGCTTTGAGCAGACTCGACGTTAGAAACCTAGAGCGAAACAACCTCCTGTGAAATTGAGACGTCGTTCAACCCAATACTTCATAAAGATGAGTTCTCAACCTTCCACACCCGACTCCTCGAAGAGTCATCGGAGACTCGCACCATCAGAGGACCGCCGTCGAGGTATATTCTTTCCGTTCATACCCATACTCAAGAACTGTCCGAGAGCAATGCTCCTTCGCACATGTATCTAGTAAGGACAACGCTAACTGCTCTTGTAGCTGCCATGCCACGACGTGTGACGAAAGGACCGTTGGAAGATGATGAGTACGTAGGCAATCGCGTAGCCAGTCCCGAGCACGATGCTGAGGTTGCAGTCTGCTAGCTGCAGCACCACCCCGCCGCACCAGTCGGCCGCAGACACCCACTCCGTTATCACCCTCGAATCCGCATCATCAGTTCCCGGAGCCCGCGGCGGCAAGCCTTGACCCTTCAATGAAAGACTTTTCCTACCTACTTAGGCCAGAGAATTATCATCCTCTGACACAATTGGTCTTTATACGCCCAATCTTTGTCTGGAGTACTAGTGCGCTGATGCGGCGACAATAGGAAATACCCCCAGCGTTCCGCACCTCTTCCCACCAACCACCCCCTGAAATTCCTCTATCCGAACTTCTCTCCAAGGGCCACTTCCGCACGGCCGCTATAGCCGCAGCAATTCTCCTGACCACCGCCGTCCCTCCTACCGACCATGTCCAGATCTTCTCTCTCCTTTACATTCGCCTCGTAACGCTCACGCTCATCAACGCGACTCTCCTCGCCGCGCAAGAAGTCAAAATACTCGAAGATCTCAATTCTGTCTTCTATTATGATCCAATCACCAACGAACACCTGGTCCCATGGCGTCTACGGGTCCTTGCGGTCAGGCTACAAGGCATCGGATTTGCAGATTGGAGAAGAGGGGTGATGGGCTATTACGAATTAGCTCGGGAGGCACGGCTCAAGGTGCGAAAGACGGATGGAGAAGAGAGGGCGATGTGGACGACTCGGTTGCAGGATCTAGGTATCAGGGTCGGAAATGCCTTGGTGGAGATGGGCGACCTGGAGGGAGCTGCGAGGCATTTGAAAACCCTACAGGTATCGAGTGGGGAGGAGGGAGAGGATACGACCAAGTTTGCTAGGCTTGCCTTGCTGTATCTTCGAATCGGCGACGTAGATGCTGCGAGAGAGTACGTGGAGTTTACCCAGAACACAGAAGGGCAAACGACGTCCAGCAGTGTTCTCCGCCCTCTACTCAGCATGGCAGAGGGACGATATGACAGCGCTGTGGGCCAATGGAAGGACCTGTGTGACCACTCATCCGAGCAGGAAAGCGCAATGATCACGCAAAATCTCGCAGTCTGCCTACTCTACACCGGCCGCATTGACGAGGTACACGTCTCTCTCGAAATGCTAACGCTTTTTGGGCTGTAGCTAATCTCCACCCCAGGCGCGCAAACTCTTAGAATCCCTGATTGACCAAGGCTACTCCTTCCATACCCTAACCTTCAATCTCTCTACAATCTACGAGCTCTGTACCGAAAAGTCGAGGGCCCTCAAGCTTGAGCTGACGGATAAGGTGGCGGCACAGCCGGAGAAAGAGCTTGGGTGGGAGAAGGCGAATGTGGATTTCAAGCTCTGAGAGGACTCATCACTTTCCCAAAATTTCAGGGAGGGGACATGTATGAGGAAAGACGATACACTCAATTTCAAATCACTGTAGATTGTCCAACCGCTCCTCTTGTTTCTCCGTAGGAATTACCCCAACCGTGCGGTGCTCTGTAAAGGGTGTATGAAACTGGCTTCAAAAGCCAGCAGCATTCTCAACGTTGAGAAAAGCGTAAGGTTAAGCTTTATTGTTTATGTACATCTGCACAAGCTCAACAAACACGGCCATACTGGTTACTTATAGCTGTAAGCCCGTTCAACTTGCTCCTCCACGGCTCTTCGTCAAACCAATAGATTCCGCCTCACACGCAGTTCCCATGAAACCTAGCCACCTTGAAACACTGCCACTAGCCTGTGGGCAGCGTCCATCCCGGCCATCTTGTCTCTTGCCCGACTCCCAAATACTGCGAACACACTAGTCATCTCGAGTCCGACATACCATCCCATCCGCCTCCGCGCAAAGCGTCCTCCCCTCAACATCACCAACACACCCTCAACCACTCTCCCCCCCTCACCGCGCCCACCCCTCGTTCCACCCCCCTCTCGCCGGCCCCTCCGTCTGAATCCTCGCATACTCAACCGGCACCCCCCTCCAAACGCCCTTCTTGCCCATCGCGACACGAAACAACCTTCCCCCATCCCCGACCCCTATTCTCAACTCCTCGCACGCGCTCCGCATACTATTATACATCCTCTCCAATTCGCGTTCCTGTGCCGTCAGCTGCTGCCGGCGGTGCAGCTGGTACGCCCGGTGGATGGTCCAGTGGCGCAGAGAGCGCAGGCGCGAGAGACGTAGAGGGCGAGGTGTGAGCGGGTGCGTGAGGTGGTAGCGGATTAGGGCTGTGTGTTGAGAGGGGGGTGGGGCGTTAGTAATAGGAGGGGTGGCCGGGGGGAGGGGGGGAGGGTGGGGAGGAAGGTGGGATGGGTACCGATGCGTTGGTCGCCTCTTGGGCGGCGCTTGGATGCGGCCTTGTTGGGTGGGGTGGTGGAGAAGGGCGCGGTTTGGTGCGTGGTGTGGTGGGTGAGGGGGGAAAGCGGGTTGGTGGGTGGTCGGGTTGGGAGATGGTGGAGTGGAGAGTGGGAGGCGGTGGGGAGTCGGAAGGCGCTCGCGAGAGAGCGGAGGATTGGGGAGATGTGCATCGTGCGCGGTCTGTCTGGGGTTGAGGGTGGGTGTGGGGATGATGCGTGCAATGGTGTCGTCGCTGGGGTGAAGTTCGATATTTTGATACGGTGAGGTGTGCGCGCCATTTGTGCTTTTACGTGTCAGGACAGGAGTACTTCGTACTACGAGTACTTGCGAATCTCAATATTAAGGTACTCCTTGGGGCATCTGAAGTTCGAGCTAGCTGTTATCTTTGGCCGCTCGCCATGACTTTCCTGGGTACTTTCATCAACCCATCTGTGTTCAGTACTGCAGATTATCTCATCAGGCTTACTGTAACGGAGTACCAAGTACGCAACCCAAAAAAGGGCTGGACAAGAGCCAAAGGATTTTGGAGTCTGCATTGGCTAAGATATTGTACAGCACACAGTCATCACAGTGACTGGGTATCCTTCACTCCAAAGCGAGAACCGTTCCAGCCTAGAAGAAATGTATCGCGGCCTGCTGGACCAATATTTGATTCATGCATATCATGAAAGCTTGGAAGAGGGAAGATCAAGACAGCAGACAGACCTCCGCACAGAGCTCATATAACGAGCGACACCCGCCCTGAAGATCGTTCACTGTGTGAAAGAGAATAAAAAGTAGCTTCAGTCCAGTAACCTAGTATCAACTACCGGTCCACTACTCTTTTATTTGCACGATCGTACTCCAATATCCTTCGCTTTCGATGTGTCTGTGCCAGCTTCCACCGAGAGTACAAGAATACTGTGTCCTTCAGTACAACGAACAAACAGCCTCCAACGATAGTCCGGCCCCATCGTGTTTGTAACAGACCACTTCGACCTTTGTAAGACGAAATGGAAGGTGCGGTCCATGACTGAGGCAATGCGGCTTTCAGTATGGCGCCCATAATAGCAGACACCGAAGGGAATATAAGAGCGCCAAGGATGGCGTCGGCGAGACGACCAGTCGTGATGATCAAGTTATTTTGCCGCTGTCCTAATGCGGGCATGTTGGCTCCTTCTTGCTGATTTTGAGGTGCTCCTTCTTGGTTCCCAGGAGCTTGAGCCTGTGGTATCTGTTCATTCTCGACGGCAGCATCCTCTTCGAAAACTTCGACCTCGAGATCCAACTCCACTAGAAGAGCTTGTTGCCCTTCCCCTCCATCACCATTGGCGCCCTGCTCTCCAGGTCCAGCGGCTGGGTCTGTGTCATTTTCGCCGGCACGCGGTTGTATCTCTTTGAGCCACCTCCTCTCTCGCTCTCCAAATATCTGGTCATACATAATGTTGTAGGCGCTTCTTATGTACGGCAGTGCAGCGATCGTCATTGCTGCGCTCGGTGGCCAAAGGTCGAGCTCCGGCAATGTCTGCCTTCCAGCGGCGAGAAACAATATTGGGATAACAGGCAGCAGGTTGTCTGCCATCCTGGTACGTGCTAAGATCAATAGAACCGGTATGCTGGGAACGCCAGCAAATATCTTCCACGTCCCGGAAATGTCGCCTAGAATATGTTGCGCGTCCTCTATCCCAAAAACGGTGTATATAGTACCTACGCCGTGAACGAGACAGCCTGTGTACACAGTTCCCAAAAGTGTTACCACCAGTCCTGGCACGACCAAACGTCCTATAATGCGCTCGATGTAGTTGACAGCTTCTACGGTCAAACTCCTCGGACGTGCCACAACAATTTCCGATTTGCATTGTGGACATAATATCTTGTTCGAAGTTGCGCGCTTGCGTGAATTCGGGGCTTCCAGATCGGCAACCCAGTCGAGGAGACAGGACTCATGAGCGACCAAGGCACAAGGACAGGGTGATCGCCAAGCTGAGGACGCAGGAGTATCTTCGGTTTCATCGGTGAAGCAGATCCAGCACTTTCGGGGCTCAGCGCTATCGTCCACAGAGGGTACAGTACCCTGCAAAGGTATCTTTTTCTCCCGTTGCTGGTCTGGTGCCGGAGATCTCGAGGTAGGTGGACTGTTCAGAAAGACTGTTTGTGAATCTTCAGAAGTTGTGGATGGTCTTCTAGCGGGTGGTGATCGCGACTCTTGGTTGGGAGATGTAGACGTGGATTGATCGAGTTGGACTGAACGTCGCCGCTGTGGACTCGTGGACTGAGGCGGAAGTGAAGCCATACTGTAGGAGCAACTAGAGACACGATGACGAGAAATGGCGAGGCAGTGTAGCTGGGGAGAATTTGACCGGCACTCGTAATGGAGGTTACGAGTGGTCTCAAAACAAGGCTTTCGGAGGTTGGCCCATCAGCATCGATTAGCAAATGATGTCGTTCTGCGTGCTCCATAGATGAGCCTCAGTGGCATGTCAGTGGCCAGACTTATCCACTTAGTAAGCATAGAGAGCTACCTTTTGTGAATCGGTCCGTAGAAAGTTGTCCCTATTCGTTTACACTATGTAGAGTATATATAGAAAATGATGACTAAGACATAAATAGAGGCACTTAATAAGAGATGAATAAGCAATAATATCACATTTTTCTTTACTGCATAGTCACAACAGTTCACTGATGTAAATGTAAAGATTTACTTGATGTTTTATAAAATTTCTGTCTGCAGTTCACATTCACATTGTTTTATTTCACTTCACATCATTATTGTCATTCAATGCAGATGATAACAACTTAAATTAAAAGAAATTTACTTTTAATTATATTTACAAAATTACTGACTGTTTCTATTCTAAAAAAAGCTTGCAAAACTTTTCTCTCAATATGTTGTTATTTTAATTTTAATTTAAAGATTAACAATACATAAAATTAATTAAATGTTCTGCTTCTAATATTATCATCTTCTAATTTATGAGAATCTTTTTCTTAAATCTTTTATGTAAATTATATAAGCTTATATTTCTTTCACAAATCATTATTAAATTACTATCAATTATTATTGAAGTTAAGACTTTTTAATCTTTCTTTTTAGCTTTATTACTTGTTTACTTTAACTTTAACTCATTATGTTGTTGTTGTAAATCTTTATTAAGTTATTTTTAATTATTCAGTTTGTTGAGAAGCGGTGTTCTAGCTGCTTCTATGGAGCGGGGTAGGACTAGCGTCAGGGGCTGAGTGAAGACTCTGCCCACGTTGACTGCAGTCAACATCCTTCCTACTTCTTCTGTAACTCTCTCGACCAAGATGTGCCCATAGGCAACACGGTTTAGGGGTTCCACTAGACGGCATAGTATAGCATGAGTATCCATTCCTTTCAATAGGTTATGAGCCCAGGTTAGCAAGGAGCTTCCCAGAGAAAGTGCATACTTCTAGTGTGGCGGCAGCTGAGTACGCCGGCTATTGAGGTCCATGGTCAATCCGGCTCTAGCAGTATCACTGGCTATTGAGGTTCATGATAAATCCGGCTCTAGCAGAATCAGCATCTGGCGGCAGCTGTGTACGCCGGCTATTGAGGTCCACGGTCAATCCGGCTCTAGCAGTATCACTGGCTATTGAGGTTCGTGATAAATCCGGCTCTAGCAGAATCAGCATCCTGCGGCAGCTGAGTACGTTTGGCTCGGAAGATTCACGGAGAATCGGTCTCAGCAAAAATCAGCACCCACAGTCGCTCAGGGAGCACTGTCCTTCGGCAGCTTAGTACGAGTCATTGGGACGAATAAGCACTACCGCCTCACAGGACAAGAGGCACAAAAGCTTTCTATTTGTTTTA
>JAABUY010001790.1_pt1 | contig 27545 bp, 29 predicted proteins | sample 5560271 | NCBI WGS metagenome assembly JAABUY01 (sample SAMN10711886, study PRJNA513374) | rock metagenome | isolation source: Antarctica rocks | place: Antarctica: Victoria Land, University Valley | reverse complement strand
CCGCGGCGCGGGCGAGGGCGCGCCGCTGCGCGCGCGCGCAGAGGCCTTCCTGCGCGGCGTCGTGGCCGGCATGGAGGTGCGGCGCCAGGGCTGCGCGGCGCCCGCTGGGTCGGCCGTCCCAGCGAGAAATAAAGCAGAGGCGTCGATTGATATGCTGCAGATATGTTGCCCATGGCATTTGAGGCGTGGAGGTGAGATGCTGCAGATATGTTGGTTGTGCGCTTTGCCGAAATGATCTGCAAGAGATCAGGCCAGTGTGAGAGTATGCGCACATGTAGTTGCGGTCATGCGGTGCGCGCGCCGCCCCCGCAGGAGGGCGTGGCGGCCGTGTTTGAGGAGCCGGCGGCCGGCGCGAACGGCGCGGCGGCCGCCGCGGACCACGGCCGCGCGCTGCTGCACGACCCGCGCGTCGCGCGCCTGGGCTTTGCGCTGCAGTTTGTCATTAAGGCGCGCCCTGCGGCTCGCTGCACACGGCTCTGAGCATCATGCACACCGGACAGCATGAGCAGGCGCCTGAGTAGTCACAGACGGAGTGCACTCTATGAGCATGGCCCATGTATTAGCTGTCTACACCACAAGCTACGGGCGGATGCATGCGAGCAGCAGGACAGCTGCAGCGCGTGGCTGCTGCACCTCGCACCATCAGCACTTGGCGGGCTCCATGACGCTGACAGCCTGCGTCGCACGGCCGCAGTCGCTGCGCGGCGCGGACGGCATGGGCGGCGCGGCGCTGGCGCCCACGCTGCTGGCGCTGCTGCCGTCGCTGCTGCGTCTGCAGGTGGGCGCCTGCTTCCTGGTCGCTGCTGTCCATGGGGGGCCTGCTGCACGTGCGCTGCGACGCCGGTCACCATGCGCCGGTCGCCTTGCACATGGCATGGGCGCAACGCCGAATGGCTAAGAAGTCTTTGCATGCTCGAGACAAGTGAAGGCCATCTTGTCTTACGAGACGCATAGGTGTGGTGGCCGCTTGGCTGACTCAAGACGCAATGCAAGACGCGCGGACCCTGTATGCCGGGGCCCTCTGTTTGTAGAAAGCGCTGCAGCCGGCACCCAGTCGCCGACCCAGAGGCCGAGGCAGCAACGCCCCGTGCCGCCCCTGTGCATGCGTGTGCTGCGCATTGGGCGGCCCGCCGCAGCGCGCGCCCCGCGCCGCAGGAGATCCCGCAGCCGGAGCTGCAGCCGCTCGCGCTGGAGGCCAAGGCGGCCGCCGCGCTGCTCAAGTACGTGCCGCTGCCGGCGCGCCTGCTGCCGGGCGCCATCGGCCACCTGGCCGCCGGCGCGGCCGCGGGGCTCTGGGCCGCGCGCGCCGCCGCGCTCGTGTTCGCGCAGTATCTCTGGTTCCGCCACACGCTCCTGCTGGCGCCCGGCCAGGCGGCCGGCCTGCGCGGGCTGGCCGAGGCCGCGCTGTCCGACCGCAAGCTGGAGGTCGGCGAGCTGGCCGCCGGCACGCTGTCCGGCATGCTCAAGGCGCGCCGGCGGCGCCCATACCCTGGCGCTCGGGGCCCCGGCACCCCGCCCCCGCCCGCGAGTCCGAGACCCAGAGTCCCGAGCGTGCCTTCTGTGACGGGAGCGCTTGCGAGTGCATGCTGGGTCTCAGCTCAACCTACCCTAGACCTATTCCGACTGGACGCACTCCGAAGGCGGCGCCTGCCCCCGCACGGCGCAGGGCGTGCCGGAGGCGGAGGCGGTGGCGCTGCGCAAGCGCTTTGTCGCCCGCGCGGACGCGCTCTTCCCGGCCGGCCGCCGGCGCCGGCGCAGCAGCGCGGGTGGCGCATCTGGTGCGCGCGCGGCCCGCGCTCAGCTCTCCCGCGAAAGGGCAGATCGTCTGGCTGCGGGGCATCTGCACATCCTGCATCCTGGCGTGCTTGTTGCTGTTGCTGTATGCGGGCTCCCTCTCAACCCCCCGCGCACGGTGGCTGGTGGTAGGCTGGCGCCGCAGCGACCCAGCTGCCAGCGCCGCGTCACACTCCGTCCTGGCGGCCGGCCGCGCCGGGCGGGCCTTCGTCCGAGCCCCAGCACTGACAACGGGACGCTTCGCATCAGCTCACCCTGACCTCGCCGAGCGCAGGCGACCCCGGCGGCAGCGCAGCGGAACGGCTGGCAGCGGTGCTGGCGCTGCGGGCGCTCGCGCTGTCCGCGCCGTACGACGTGCCGCCCTGGCTGCCGGGCGTGCTCAGCGTGCTCGTGCGCGCGGGCGCCGACCCGCCGCCGGTGCGCACCCTGACCTCGAATCCTACCCTCGCACGCACCCGCTGGTCACTCTGTGGTCATTGAGCGCAAGCAGGGCCGCAGCCCCGGGGCGCGAGGTGCAGGGCAGGGCGCGTCGGCGCGTGTCCCAGGTGCCTGCCTGCGCACGGCGTGCACGCGGGTGCGCAGCGATGCAGGGTGACAGGCAGATGCCCTGGGAGCATGCACATGAGGGCCTCATGATGAGTCCATGCATGTCGTTCGCAGTTGTTCGCATGTGTCGCAGTGTTCGCAAGGTGTTCGCAAGGTGTTCGCAAGGTGTTCGCAAGGTGTTCGCAAGGTGTTCGCAAGGCCAATCAGACCGTACCTGCCAAGCAGGTCTCTCCTTCTCGGCAGTGGCCCGCGCGTGAGCCAGGCGCGGCGCGCGCAGGTGCGCACGGCGGTGCGCAAGGCGCTGGGCGAGTTCCGGCGCACGCACGAGGAGGCCGCGCTGGCCGCCGCGCGCCGCGCGCTCGACCCCGACCAGTGGGAGGCGCTGCAGGAGGTGGCCTCGCCGGCGACCTACTTTGCCTAGGCCTTCCAGCGGGAATGGAGCCCGGTGAACTCCAGGCTGGGACAGACTCCAGAAGCACGCGCAGTGTTGCAGCGGTGCCTCTGCCAGCATGCCGCTGGTAGCGAGCGGGATCGGGGTCCGTGGTTCCTGCATACCTCATGCCGGGGTCGGGGCCCTTTTTGGTGGCCAGATGCTCTGCCTATTGCCACCGCTGCAGGCGCTGGCTCGCCGGCGACTTTCAGCACATGGGCTGCTTGCATAAACTTGTGTCAAGATGGCACTGGTATTCATTTCAACAGCCCTTTCGCCGGGGCATCAGGTCCATGCTCCAGCAATCTGATTGAACCACGTTTGAGCAGTATTTGTCATGGGCGTTGCTTGCAAGCCGCTCATGGGAATGCGAGGGCGGCAACCCTGTGCTAACAAGCTGATGTCAATCTCATTGCATTGTAAGACCAAACATGGCTTGATAAGAGCGCATGCGGCAAGGCACGTTGGTGACAACAAAAGTGGTGCAGGGTGCTTGCTTATAAAAACAAGCTGTGTGGGTGGCCTGCTTGTGTACACTATGTTGGCTTCTCCCTTTTCCGGCCATGCTGAGCTTGGCAGCCCTCATGCGTGTGGAACCCATGCAGGCAAAGCGCACATGCAGTGTTGACAATCTGTAATCCGCAAGGCAGGCATGCATCAACCTACCATGCCTGCCAACGCACGCCTTGGACAGACACACAGACGACAGAACCACAGATACACTGGGCATGGCATGGCCGCCCAGACCACTGCTACTGTCTCTCTGCGCGGGCCTTCAGGTTGATGTGGATCTGCTTCGCCTCGGCCACGCGGCGCGCGCCGTGCGACCCGGCCGCCGCCCCAGGCGGAGCGTGCGCGCCCGCCATCGCCGCGTCGGTGTCCTCTGCCATCGACACCGGCGGGCGCTGCAGCTGATAGTTGGGCGCCAGCAGGCAGTCCTCCTCGGGCGGCAGGCGCAGCCCGTAGCGGCGCCCCAGCTCGGGCAGCTTCTGCCGGTTGCGCTGCTCCGCCAGGCCCAGCAGCACCTGCGGGCCGGGGTGCGTTGCGCGTACGCGGCGGCCACGTGAGTCGCGCAAGCGGCCCGCCCTGAGCGTCAGGCGCGCGTACAGCTTTTGGCCTCGCACAGACTGTCAGCAACACGCCCGCTCCAGCCGCGTCTGCAGCTACGAGCTTTCGTTGGCCAAGCCAGCCTGCTTGTGCGGCGGCTGAGGAAGCTGGGGGACAGTGCTGTTTCAAGGGTAACAGCACAGAGTATTCCCACGGGCTGCAAGCTTGGCACAAGCTTGGAAACATGCACAGGGCTGAAAGGCACACAGCTTATGGGCCCCCTTCCCGCCCTGCCTGCTGCAGCCCTGACACCCACCCGTCCCACACAGCACGGGGGCAGGCTGTTGGCGCACATCCTGTGGCGGCGGCTGCACAAAGGAGAAGGCCTCGCGAGCCTGGATGGCCAGCATGACGTCCTCTGGCATTATTTCGGTACGCGCCTTGCTTGCCCGCTCGCTGTATGCCTGCACGGCGTTGTCAGCGGGCCTCACACTTCATTTACTGGAGCTTAAACCCCGACAACTGCTGATGGCGGGCCACACAAGTCAAGCAGAGCTCAGGAAGTGCACATATGCGCACGTCCGCATCTTGCAATGTTTCTGATACGTAACGGTACAAGAAGTCGAGCAACTGCTCCACTACGCGGGGCTCATAGTCAGTCACGCCCTGCATGTCGCGGTAAAGCTTAGAGGTGCAATGTTTGACAGAGGCTGTGCTTGTTACAGAAGGCTAGCAGGGGAATAGCAGCATTGCGTACTTACCATAGCTGCTAGCAGGTCCTTGATTACTAGCGCATCATCCGGCAGGTCTTCCAATGCTGCTGGCGCCCCCGCCATTATCTGTCCTCAGCCCCGCGTACTGCCTGGTTTCTGACTCACCGCTGGTATCTGCACCACACGCACTCCAACACGATGTCCTTTGACTCTGCTTTGGCTCTTCAAAAAATTTGTAGGAAGGGTAGCATGCAAATGCGATTATTATTTCAACTCGGCACCTGTCAGTTTGGCATGCCATTCAGGGTGGGGGGTTGCTTGCGCCTTGCAGATCAACAATGCGCATGACATGCATGCATGCGTACGGCCTGTGTCAGAGGCTTACACAAAGCTGACCCACCGCATGCAACCGACCAAGCACCCTTTCCATGTTCACACCCGCCCCGTGCCCACCCGTCAGGCTACCTCGCTGCGCAGCCGCGCCAGGAAGGCGCCCAGCGACGCCTGGCGCACGCCCGGCCGCGGCTTGGCGGCGCCCGGCGTGCCCACCGGCGCGGGGCTCAGCGCAGCGACCCCCGCGCCCCCGCTCTCACTCCCGTTTGCTTCCGGCCTTACAGCGCACCCAGCCGCCCCGTTCTGTGCCGCGTGCGCCAAGCTGCCCTGCTCGCCGCCGCCTGGTGAGCCGCTGCCTGCTGCGGCACCCCCATGCTCGGCAGCAACTGCGCCAGTGCCCCCTGCAGGATCAGCAGGCCGTCTCTTCTCAGCTGCAGAGCCGGGGTCCGCACGAGCGCTGCGCTCGGCAGCCTGGCTCGGACCTGCTGCCCCAGCGCTTGGGCTCGCTCTGGAGTCGGCAGCGCCGAGGCCGCCACCAGCCGCCCCCTGCGCGCCTGCAGCGCCCGCTGCGCTGCTCCCTGCCGCGCCCGCACAGCCGCCTGCCGCTGCCGCGACAGCCGGGCCGGCGGCCGCCGCGCCTGGCGGGCCAGGCGCGGGGCTCCCGGGGCCCTGTGAGGTGCGCGCCGGGGCAGGAGGTCCGCCGGGGGCGCCAGAAGCGGCGGGCGTGCCCCCAGCGGCCAGCTCAGCGCGGCGGCGGCGCAGCTCCTCCGCGAGCGCCACCCAGGTCCCCAGGCCGGGCGGTGCGGCGCCCCTCGGAGCACCACCTGCGGGGCATGCCTGCGTTGAGCCGGACGGTCAAAAGCAGAGTGTGTATGCATGGCGCGAGAGCGCGCACTGTTCATATAATCACCACTGCTCGTGAGATCCGCCGTGTGCAGTCACCGCAATGAGCCTCACCTGCAGCGCTGTTTGAAGCGCCAGGCGGCCGCCCCGGCGCGGGCGTGGCCGAGGGCGCCGGCATGCCCGGGCTGGCCCCGCCCCCACCGTCGCCGCCCGCCGCCGCCGCGCCGCGCATGCGGCGCACGACCGCCATGGGCGCCAGGCCCTTTGCTAGCGCGCGCCGTGCGGCGCCCGCCGCACCGCCGCGAGGATCCGGGCTAGGGTTGGGCTGCGCCGCGGACGTGCCTGCGGGGGCGCGCTGGCGTGCAGGCGGTTGCGGCACGCGCAGGCCGCCCGCGGCAACGCTGCCTGCTGGACCGCCCCCCTGGGCGCCGCCTCCGGGCGGCGTATGCCGCTGCTCGTGCTGCGGCGCCGCGCCCTCTGCCCGCTCGCCGGGCGCGGCCGTGGGCGCGGCGGCCGCGCCGCCGGCAGCGCCGGCGACGGGTGGCGCGAGCGCCCGCGGCTGGCCAGGGGGCGCTGCAGTGGCGTCGGCGGGCGGCGCGCCGCCCGCGTCGGCGGCCGGCGGCGCGCCTGCGCGCAGCAGGCGCAGCTCCGAGAACGCGGCCAGCTGCGTGGTGAGCACGCCCGCCGCGTCGTAGTCGCAGGGCGGCCGCTCCTCCTCCTCTTCTTCCTCCTCGCCACCTGCCTGGCCCGCGCCAGCCGTAGCCGCCCCGGCCCCCTGCGCAACAGGGGCGCAGCCTGTGTGCGAGGCTGACGCGGCAGGACCACTGGCAGCTGGTGGCACGCGGGTGGCGCCAGGCTTTGCGGCTGCAGCATGTTGCCGGCCGCAGGCTCAGTGATGCAACTGTGAGGTCGCTCAGACAGGCCAGGAAAGCAGGAAAGCACTACATCAGCACACTCCATTGCCTCTCACTGGACACCTTTTCTACACTGCTGCTTTCTGGAGAAGCCAACCAAGCACACGGCCGCTTAGCCCTGGCACGGCGAAGCACACACCGCATCATGGCTCAGGACGTGCAGTGGCGCTCGGAAGGGATGCCGCCGAGGTATACCTGACAAACCGCTCCGTACCACCACCCTGGGACAGGGTAGGGTTTGAATGAGCGGGGGCGCACTGGGCGCCATGGCGCGCCGCGCTCCACGCGGTGCACCCAGCCGCCGCGGCACAGCAGCGCGCACTGCGCATGGTAGCCCGCCGGCCAAGGCTCTATCACGACGGCGCCCGCGCCACCGCCCCCGCCCGGGGCGTCCGCGGCCTCCTGCGCATACCCCAGGCGCATACGATCCAGTACAGCCCCGGCCAGGCGCACTGGCTTTGCATGCACCGCCGGCATGTGTGTGGCCTGTCTGCAACAGAAAGATCTGTCGCGGGAAGCCACAGGCAGCCCGCAAAGACGTGAACCCTCCTGCAGAAGCAACACCCTCGCTTGTGCAGTCTGTGCCATTTCGCGCTGACACTGCGCCCCTGTCACGAATAGAGGGATGCTTCTCAGGCTCATGGGCCGCCAACGGTCTCTGCAAAGCATGCGCGACCTCCGCGCGACTGACACACAGGCCTTCGTGCGCTCTCTTGCCCCGCGCAGGGGACGCCCGCCGGGCGCGCCTGCAGCTCGCGCACGCGGCCCACGCGCCAGACAGACACGGCGGGCGCCCAGTCGGGCCCGACATGCAGCAGCCGGTACGCGACCACGTCGCCCGGCGCCGGCGCGCCCGCGACGCGCGGCAGCGCCAGGCACTCGGCCGCCGACCCCGGCGCCGAGCCCGCCGCCGCGCCCGGCGCCGAGCCCGCCGCCTGCCCGCTCGCGCGCGCCTGCCCGGCCGCCGCACCGGCCGCGGCCGTCGTCGCAGCGCCGCCCCGTGCCGCGGCGGGCGGCCGCATGCCCGCTCGGGGCTGCAGGGGGTCGTGGGGCCGGGCAGCGGCGGCGGTGCCCGTCGTCCCGGCCGCTGCGCCGTGCGCGTGCCCTGGCCCGGGCCGGGGCGGGGGAGGGTAGACTGGCTGGCTCGCAACGGGCTGGCTGCCGGGTGCGCTGTTGGCTGGCATACGGGACTCTCCGTTGGCATGGCCGCTGGCGCGCGCCCCCGTGTCCGCTGCAGCCGTCAGCGTGCCAGACGAGTTCTCGCCGTCCGCATCGTCGAAGCGGATGTGCCCGCTTGCAATAAATTCTGCCTCGCGCTCGCTCAGCGTGCGCGGCTCGCCGCGCCGCGGCAGGGCCAGGACGGGTGCGCGGTAGGGCGCGGGGCCGCCGTTGCCGTGCGGGTTGAGCGCCGGCGCCGTCACCGCCGCGTGCAGCGCCGCAGGCCTGCGCGCAGCGCGCCTGCTGTATCACCTCTGATATCTAGTGGCCTGTGGCCTGACACCTAAAATAGTGCTGCAGCAGCGGGGCGGCAGCAGTGCAAAGCGTGCTGCAACCAGGCTCCCTTCGCAGGAGCCGCAATGCCTGCATACCCGCTGCAATCGCGCCGCCCAGCACCGCGCCCAGCCCAGCCACACCAGGTCGGCCAGGCAGGCAGCCCTGCTCCAAAGCATGTGCTGGCGCCCGCCGCCAGTTCCAGCAGGCCATGCGGGCGCGGCCGTCGCTCCTGCAGCCTCCTCGCGGGCGCAGCGCGCTGGCGGCAGGCAGGGGCCCCGGGTGCACCGCATGCGGAGTCCTGGGTGTGCGTCATAAGCGCGTCACAGTTTTAGGATAGGGTAGGGCATTGGCGCTGCCGCACTGCGTGCCGGCGGCCGGGCGCGGCGCCAGCAGGCCCTGCTTACGCAGCTGCCGCTTCAGCTTCTTGCGCCGCGCGCTGCGGCTGGGCGCCTGCCTGGCCGCGCGCGCGCGCGTCTCCGGCCGCGCCGGCCCGCCGCCCTGTGCCGGGCCGGGCTCGTCCGCGCCTGCGGCATCAGAGCTGCCGCTCGTTCTGTACTGTGCTTGTCCTCTGAGGACACGCGCTCATGCTCAGGGGCGCAGCTAACACTTGCTGCTGCGCTTAGACATGTTGGTGGCCCGCACTTGCTCTCACGCACCTGTAGCTGCACGAACCTGCATGGTGGATGAGAGGACACTGTGAGTGCAACCCCTATATACCAAACACGTGGGGGGACATGCTGGGCCTGCACCGGCGTCCGCGCCGGCACCTCCCGCGGCGTCCCCCGCAGCAGCAGCCTCCTCGTCCGACTCCTCGTCTGAAGAAGAACTGCTGAAGGCGTCTGCGCCACCTCGTGCCACGCTCACTGGCTCGCTCTGCGGCGTGCGCGCGTGCGCCGACGCGGGCGCGCCGGCAGTCGCGCAGGCCCGGGCCGCCACAGCCGCGGCGCTGTCCCCGGCGGCGCCGGCCGCGCGCTGCGCGGCGGAGCCCGGCGCGGCGGCCGCTCCGGGCGCGGGCGCGGCCGGCGCGGCGGCGCCTGCTGCCGCCCGCGCCTTCTTGGCGGGCGGCGCGCCGCGGGCCGCGCCCCCGAGCGGCTTGCGCCGCTTGGCGGGGGCTGGCGGCGCGGGCGCGGCGCACAGCGCGGGGGGCTGCGCGCCGGCGCTTGCGCCCTTCCGGGGTTTCGCTCCGGGGCTGGCGGCCTGCGCAGCGGGCGCTGGCGGCTCCGGCGCGCTCGCGGCCATGTCCTGGCGCTCTAAGACCACGCTGTCGCCGTCGCGGACCAGCGTGGCCAGGCCATCCGGCGGCAGCACGTAGCCGTCCATGGACAGCCGCAGCGGGTGCCCGGCCTCCAGCTCTAGGTCGTCCACCATCTGCGGGCGGTGTCGTGGGACTTCAGACGCTTGGCATCACAAGTAGTGTAGCAGGCAAGGACGGCGCACAAAGCAACACACGGGTGGAGGTCTCTCTGCCGCACCAGCCCGACCAGGTCGGCCACGGAGCCCATGTTTGCGCCCGGCGTCCACCTGCCGGTGCACAGGATGAGTGCTTGCTTCCGCTCTCACACCTGCGTTTGCACATGCAAAGCTTTGCAGCGGAACAAATGCACAGCACCAAGAAACGCCGTGCTGTACCACAAGCGGCGGCCGGTGCTCTGCAGCAGCGGGCTGTCCAGCCCAGCGCCCACCTCCAGGCGCACACGCAGAACAATTCTCCCCATAGCTTCTCGCTTGTCTCGCATACCGCTCTGATTACGTCTCAGTGCCTGCTTATCTCTTCTACTTTGTTGCAGCCAACATCGACCTCATGGTTCCCTCCACAATGGTTGGAGAGCCAAATTTGACAGGTACCGGGGCCCATAGGGTTGTTAAGTGCACGGCACTTCAACGACAGAAACCATACCGGAGTTGCCATCACCTCGCACTTGCACGGCTCAGGAGAGCGGCACGTGTCTCTTCGAGCCGTAGCAGTGCTTCTCTGCTTGAGCGCAGGTGCGTGTTCATCTGGCCGGCCTCAGCACTTACCGTGCGCTCTGTCCGATCTGCTTGCGTCTGTTGTACACACCTTACGCTGAGTAATATCCCGGAAGCCTGCTGACAAGCTTTCCCCGCCAGGCCAGTTTTGGCGCTGAATGCATAGCCGTTGGTTCACAGCCTTGCCCGCTTGCCGTGTGCAGGCTCGGTCACGATGACCGGCCTCAAGGGAGCGGCGATCTTCTTCGCGGTCTGCTTGCTGGCAAACGGTGAGCAAACCTGCCTCCATCAGGGGCCGCAGACGGGCTCGACAGATTCTCAGGGGCCCGTACACGCAAGTGTGGGGCCCAGCATGAACGCAGAACAGCAGCTCTGTGTCATCAAGGCTGCTGGAGAGCGTCCGTGGAAGGGATCAGTCTAGTGGATCACTGCCAGCTGCCCCAAGAACACTTGCCACACTTGCCTGTGGGCACCCAAGTCGCTGACCGCGAGACCTGAGCGGCCACCTTGCGCACTTGTGAGGAGCGCTGCCGCGCCTGCGGGAGCGGGGAGTGGCTGCAGTAACTGCGGTGTTTCGCCGCACAGGCACCTGGCGCGCCAGCCTGGCGGCGAAGGCCCACTTACCCCTGTGACCCAACACCTGTCTGCCCTGCACGCAGGTGCCTCCGCGGCCCGCTTTCCGGTGCGCCTTCTGGCTGAGGCGCCCGTCACCGCACCCAGGCGCGCCTGGCACCCGGCGCGCGCACGAGTCACCCAGGCGCCCCGCTTGCGCGCCGTTCCGGTGGCAGGCAGCCAAGGCGGCTGACAGGCAGCTCAGCTGCAGCTTCCCCTCAGCTTTCCCATGTGCTGCGCTGTGTGCACATGCCCTGTGCCTGGCTGAGGCTGCAGCCTTCCTACTTGTCCTGGGCGTGCCCTTTTGTGTCCTTGTGTGCCAGTTCTCCCTGCTGGAGCGCCTCCCCCTGCCCTCGGCCTGCCTGTGACCCGGAATCAAGTACCAACAGTGAGTGAGTGGCATTGTGCTGATGCGCGCGCAGCGGCGAGTCGGCGCCGGCGCTGATCGTGACCGCGCCGCCGGCGGTCGCCGCAGCGCCGTCCGCGGGCGTGCCCGCGCTGGTGCGCACCTACGCGCCCGCGCCCGCCCCTGCGGCCAGCGCCCACGCGCCCGCGCCCTCCCCGGCGGCCGCCGCGGCCGCAACTGCGCCCGTGCCGGCACCGGCAGCGGCCGCGCAGCCTGTGCCCATCGCGCCGCTGCTCACGGGCGGCGCGCCCGCGCCGTCCCCGGCGGCCGCGGCTGCGACCGCGCCCGCGCCCGTGCCGGCGCCCGCAGCGGCCGCGCAGCCCGTGCCCATCGCGCCGCTGCTCGCGGGCGGCGCCCCGGCGCCCGCGCCCGCGCTGCCGACGGTGCCCGCGGTGCTGGAGCCCATGATGCCATCCGCGCCGCTGCCCGCGCCCGCCGGCGTGTCCGCGCCCGCGCCGCTGGCCGCGCCCTCCGGCGTGTCCGCGCCCACGCTGCCGGCCCCGTCGCCGCTGGTGAGCTCGGCGAGCCTGCCGGAGCCGCCGCTGGCCGCGCCCGTGGCCGTCGCTGCCGCTCCAGCCACCCCGCCTGCGCTGAGCCCTGCGGCCGCCCCGACCGCCCGCGCGCCCGCGCCCGCCGCCTACGCGGCCTCCGCCAAGACCTCGTCGCCGCCGCCACCGCCGCCCCCGCCGCCGCCACCGCCGCCCCCGCCGCCGCCGCCGCCGCCGAGCAGCTACTCGGGCTGAGTGGGGAGCCGACGCACATTGGACCTTGGGGAGAGGCACAGGGCAAGCGCGGGAGTGACCACTGGGCTTGGGGAACCGGCGCCTGTGCGCCAGAACACTTCATCAATCAGCGCAGGCTGCCTGCTCTGGGCAGGATGCTTTTTCCAGCGCTGGGGGTTTTGCCCCGTTTTGGTGACCCTGCATGCGCAGCGTGTCTTCAGCGTGTCGGCCGCAAGGGGCTTCCCCACGTATTGATCACCTGTCCGTTTGCACCTGCTGGAGCTGGTTGGTTCAGGGTTTCTCATGCGGAGTCGACGCGCGGTCGCTGCCGAAGTCAGCAGCGCCCTGGCTGCTCTGTGTGATCCGCGGTGGCCGTCGCTTGGGGGGACACTGCATGCATGCATGCACGCTCTGCTTTGCCCCTCAAAATTGCGTGTAAATAATGCTTTTAGCTGTGCCCCAGTCACCTATATAGGTGCATATACGTCTGGGGTTTACGGAGGGTGTCCGCGATGTGGCCACCGGGCAAGGGGTGACCGCCGGGAGAATGTTTGGACAGCCCCGGCCGGCGGGCGCCCGCGGCGGGGTGCCTCCCGGGACGCCGTGGAGGCGGGTGGCGTCCGCCGGGCAGCCCCCGCCCGCCGGCCGGCCGACGGACACCTCCGACCCGGGCGGCTGCCGGGCGGGGCCGCCTCCGGGACGGCCGAGCAACGCCCCGCCTCTGCTGCGCGCCCAGAGGCGCCCTGCGGCCACCCGGGCGCCCTGCGGCCACCCGGGCGCCCTGCGGCCACCCGGGCGCCCTGCGGCCACCCGGGCGCCCTGGGCGCCCGGCGTGTGCTCTGGAGTGTGGGTGTCACATACGCTTACACGGCGCCGCCCGGCCGGGCGGGCCAGCGCGCCGCCCGGCCGGGCGGGCCAGCGCGCCGCCCGGCCGGCGGGGCCTAGGTTTATCATGACACTCGCACTGGTACAGGCTCCAGCTCACTCACAGGGCGCTCAGGCCGCACTCAAAGCGCACACAGGCAAAGCAGGGCGGGCGGGGCGCCGCACGCAGAGAACACACAGGCAAAGCAGGGCGGGCGGGGCGCCGCACGCAGACCCGGCTATGATTAACACTGGCACACAGTCCAAAATCAGGGCCGGCCGGCGACGGGGGGAGGGCAAGAATGTTTGCGGGCGGTGCGCCGCACGCACACCCTTCTACTTGAGCACAAACGTCTTCGCCGCAGGCTTTGCAAGGCCGCTCCTGCTGTTAACAGTATGACACTGCCCCCCGAGCTCTGCAAGGGAGCGCCGACACGTGGCTCTGTGCGCGCTGCGCGGCCTGGCGCCGAATGCGGCGCGCAGGCCGGCCGCCCCGCGCTGCAGGCTGCAGCAAGAGCAGCCACGCCCGGAAGTATTCAAAACCCACTCGAGCGCCGCCGCGGCCTGGCGCGCCTGGCAGGCAGCTCCTGGCGCTGCCCGCGGGCGCGGGCGCGGCCGACCAGAGACATACCCAGCAGGGCACAGCGTACAAGCAAGCGTGCCGCCCGGATGCGCGGCGTCAAAAATCCCTGCGGGGCTGCGCATGCTGTGCGTGCAGATGCCGCACAGACATGCAGGCCAGCCCCTGCACAGCATCATGCATTGTTTACGAGGTCACTGACCTGACAGTCATGCATCTGGCTTAAGCGCCTGAGGCGTACGGCGACAGAGACGCCGCCCGTGATGGGGGCGGCGCCTCTGTGAGGTGTGCACACAGAAGATGCATGACTTGTTGGGCGGGGGGCGGGCGCGCACGCGCCGTGCCAAATATACCCGGGGATCCAAGCTGTGGCAGCCGCGCGTTGGCGCGCGCAGCGCCGCTGGGCCGGCGCAGACAGCCTGGCAGGGCATGTGCCCCGGGCACCCGCCGAGCCTGGGCGGTCACGGTCGCCGGCGCTTGCGCCCCGCAGCGCTCGAGCCGTCGCCGTCGCCGTCGTCCCGCGGCTCCTCGGTGATGAGGTCGTAGCCCTCGGGCTCGGCATAGTAGATCGCCGGGCCCCGCTCCGCGAAGTCGAGGGTTGTACACACCGGCAGCTCCTCGTAGATGCGGCGGTAGCGGCGGACGTAGTCCGTCCGCTCCCACTCGCGCAGCTTGTCGAGGTGGACCTCCTCGCCGCGGAGCACGCACTCCTCCCACTGCGCGCGCGCGCGCCAGCGTCACCAGGCGGCACGCGGGCGGGAGGCTGCTCGCGCGGCCGGCCAGGAGGGCAGCGCGCCAGGCGCGCGCGCGCGGGGACGCAGGCAGGGTGTGCGTGCGGGCACGGGCCCGGATGGGGCGCGCTGCGGGGAGGCGCACGTGCGTGCAGAACAGCGCCGCCTTGCACAGCGACAGCCGGCCGGGCTGCGAGCGCGACAGCACGCCCGTCTCCGGCGACTCGATCACGCCGAGGAAGTTCGGCTCCGGCTCGACCGGGCCGTTCGCCACGGCGGGGGCGCCGATGTAGCGGTACTCTGCGCGCCGGACGCGGGCCCCGGGCTGCAGCTCCGGCGCCGGCGCGCAGGCATGCAGAGCTCGCGCAGACAGCGCGGGGCCCCGACGCATGCTGCGGGCTGCTCGCGCTCGGGCGGGCGGCGCACCGCTGAGGAAGGTGTCCAGCTCGGCGCCGTCGTCGGCCTTCATGCGCTCGTAGAACCTGCGCAGCGTGCCGCCCTTGTGCCAGAGCAGCGGGTAGCCGGGCTCGCCCTTGGGCAGGAGGGCGGAGTCCAGGTTGTGGACGGCGTTCCGGATCGGCTTGGCCACCACCTCGCTGCGCTTGTTGCGGAAGCCCTTGGCGGCCTGCGCCGCGCAGCGGCGCGCCGGTGTCCGTCAGCGCACCCCGCGGCAGCCCGCAAGTGGGGCCCGCCGGTGGGTGCTGCGCTGCTGCGCGGCAAGCGGCCGTGGCCAGGCCCCGCGCGCGCCGACCGGCGTGCCGTGCAAGCGCCGCGTCTCAGCCGGCACTGCAGCGCATGCAGGCCCGCGGGCGCGCCGCGCGCCTTGATCGTGAGGGCGACGTAGACGCCGGCGTCGTGGCGCCGGGCGGCGGCGCAGGACTTCGCGCCCATGGCCACGCAGACGGCCGCGGCCTGCAGCGCGGACTCGGGATACATGTCGACGTCTTGCAGCACCAGCAAAACCTCCCCGCCGATGTTCTGCGCAGGCGGCGCGACGCCTGAGGCGCGCTGCAGGCGGGGAACGGGCAGACGCGCGAGGCGCTGTGCGCAGGGGCGCGGGCCCGCACGTAGGCCTTGGCGCGCTCGCTCGCGTTGTCGCCGGCCGCCGCTGCCGCCGGGAGGGCGGTCAGGCGCGTCAGGCAGCGCTCAATGCTGGCCACGCTGGTCTGCATCGCCTGGACGGCGGGGACCATATCGCATAGCAGCGTCGCCATGACCTTGGTGCACCTGCCATTGTTCCGGCGCCACAGGGCGACGTCTGCGGCGGGAGCGGGGTCAGCGTGGCAGGCGGCCTGCTGGGGTGCACGCGCGCGCGCGGGGCAGGGCCGGCGGCGCACCGTCGGTCTCCACGTTGATGTCCGTTATGGCGCGCTTGTCCTGTCGCAGCGCCCCCGCTCTCAGCACCAGGAGCGGGCCGCGGGGGTGGGAGGTGCAGGGCCGGCGGCGAGCGGGCCGCACCTCCCCGCGGCGCCTGGCGCCCTCGGCCTGCTCGGCAGCCTGCGCGCCTTGGCCCCAGTCAGGACGCCGCGCGGCCTGCCGGCAGCCAGTGAGCGCCGACCCAAGCGCTCAGAGGTGTGACACTCCGCGCTGGCCAGGCAGGGCGCGAGGCGGCTGCGGCTGGGCCGCGCGCACCAGCGCGTCAGGGGTCTCCTCGCCATCGTCGTCTTTGTCGCTGTCCGTCTGCGGGTGGCAGGCGCGCTGCCTTCAGGCACAGGCCACTCGGGCTGGCGGCAGAGGTGCAGCAAGCCGGAGCGTGGCACAGCGGGCAGCGCGCCAGCGCGAAAAGGTCGTAGGCAGCGGCCATGATGGCTTGCCGGAGAGAGCCCTGCGGACGGTCCGCCAGTCACGCCTGCTCGCGCCGTCCAGTCCTTTCAGGCCAGCGATCAGGCTGGTGTAGCAGCCGGGAGCCGCAGTCCGGCCCAGCCTGGCTGGCAGCGCATCACGCGGCATCCCAGGTGCAGCCATCTGATGGTGACCAGGAGCGGCAGCGAAAGAGTGCCTGCAGCGCCTCACCGGGCCGGCAGCCGGCGGCAGGAGTGCAGAGGCCCCAGGCGGTGCCAGCGGCCGCAGTGCGCGCCGCCTGCGAGCGCGCTGCGCAAATGTGCCGGCAGCGGCGGAGGCCGCAGCACCGCTGGTAGCCGGGGTAGCGGGTGGGGCCTCGTGACCGGCTGTCAGTCTGATCTGTGCTGAGCTTTGGGAGCAGCAGCGCGTTTTGTGGTTTCACACTTGATGACAGGCTAGCCGTTTGAACTTGTGCTGTGCGTGCTGCGCCCCGAGGCCCTGCCCTCCGACCTTCCAGGCTGTCCATTTGGCATGCAGCAAAGCCAAGCTGCAGCAGAGGTCCAGTGCCCGGCCTTGCGGTCCACGGTGCGTGTCTGGCAGGCACGCACTGCGCCCTCGCTCTCGCGTTCGCGCCGGTCCCGGCCGTGGCGCAGGCCTCGCTCGGGCTGCAGCGCCGCCTGTGCGGCGCGGCGCGGACGCGCACAGGAAGGCGAGCGCCCGTTCTCGCCGGAGCCTGGGCGAGAAAGGCGCCAGGCGGCGCCTCGGGCGCCTGACAGAGCGCACCACCAGGCCGGCGGGGGGTGGCAGAGGCGCGCTATGCCGCCGGCGGGCGGGCGGGGGGAGCGGCGTGCGGCCGTCCGGAACGTCGTCAACTTGCGCTGCAGCAACACTGGCTGCACGTTCAAGACGCACAGCCTGAGAGGCCTGGCCACGCACAAGAGCGCCTGCAACAAGGTCCGCAACGACCTGCGGCAGCGCAGCGCGGACCAGGCACGGGCGGCCCGGCGGGCTGCGCAGCAGGGCGCCGCCGGCCGCGGCGCCGGCGCCGCGGGTGCGCTCGACGGCGAGGCCGGGCCGCGCGCCGAGGCCGCGGCCGGCGCGGAGGCCGCGGCCGGCGCCGGCGCGGCAGAGTGGGAGGCAGGCCCGCCGGACGACCCGGTGGAGGCCTGGGCGGGGGCCGCCAGCGGTGCGGCAGACGCCCCAGCGATGCCTGCCGCGCCGCCGCAGCCGCGCGCGCCAGCGCCAGGACCCCAGCCCGCGCCCGCCTTTGCCATCACGTTCGACCCGCTGGCCACCCAGCACCTCTTGCGGCGGCCCCCGGCCCTGGCGGCCGGCGCGCGCGACGGCGGCTGGGCCGAGGGCGGCGGGCCCGCGCTCGGCCGCGAGCCTGCCGCAGCGCACGGGCTGCCGCCCGCCATCACCGCCTCGCAGGCCATGCTCTTCCGGGCCATTCAGCCGCTGCCGCTGGACGCGCAGTCCGCCGTCCTGCGCGTGGTGGACGACATGGTGGCCGACAACGAGCGGCCCGCCTTCACAGACGCGCGCGCCTTCCGGCAGGCGATCGACGGCGAGCGGGTCCGCGCCCGTCCAGCGCCCCGCCCGTCGCGGCGTCCGCGCGCCTGTGCGCTGCGTGCGCGCTGTGCCTGCACGCGCACCGGCCTGCGGCCGGGCGCGGTCCGCCGGCTCGCGCGCTGCGGGCCTGCGCCGGCGCACGCCGCGCCCGCCGCTCGCCTGCGCCGCCTGCGGTGCGCGCAGCTGCCCGGCGCTCTGGCTCACGCAGCGGCGTGCGCGCGCGCAGAAAGCATGGCGGGTGGTGCAGGTGGACACCCGCGTCGCGCACCCCACAAAGCGCGGCCGGACCTACACGTTCAGCGCCATAGTCAGCAGCGGCGCCGTGGAGGCGCTGCGCGAGCTGTGGCGCGACCCGGAGGTGCGCGCGCCCCCGCTACTGCCGGCGCTCGCTGCTTGAAGCGCGGCGGGCGAGCCGGCGCGTCGCTCGGCGGTCTGCAGCCTGCATGCGGGGCGCCGGGCCGCCGCTTGCTTGCACGGAGCGGTGCGCGCCTGCGTACGGGCCGCGGGCGCCGAGTCGCGGCACCTGGCGCGCGCCTGCTTGGCGCGGCCCGACGCGGCTCCGGGCTGGGCGCCTGCGCGCAGCTGCAGCCGCACATCACCGGGTATGAAGAGCGCACGAACGCCAACGGTGAGCGCGTGTACATGGACCTCCCCAGCGGCGAATGGATGCGCAGGACCGAGGTGCGCATCCATGCGGCCAGGGCCGTGTGGCCCCGGCCCTCCCCCTCGCGCACCCGGCGCGCGGCGCGGCACCGGCCTGGGCCGGCAGCGCCCTGCGGGGCGGCCCGGGCGGCTCAGCCAGGCAGCCAGCGGCTGGCGCGGCCGCGCCATGATCACGCCGCGCCGTGCGTGCGTGCAGCGCGGCGCGTGCGCGGGGCGCACGTCCGCCGGGCGGCCTCCAGCGGTTATGGGGCGGGACCGGCGCGCGCCTCCGCGCAGGCGCGCGTGCGCGAGGCCCACGGCAGCGGGGTCCGCGTCGCCGCATTCGCGCTGTGGAGCGACTCCTCGCCCATCACGGTCGGCACCGTGGAGTACAACGCGGGCGTGCTGTTCCCGCTGTGGCTGCCGCAGCACCTGCTGCGGCTGAAGGCCGCGTACCGCCCGCTGTGGATGTGCGCCAAGATAACAGCCGACCAGCTCGACCTCGACGGCGCCGGCCTGAGCGACAACGCGACCAAGAAGCTGTGCGCCCCGCGCACGCCTGCCTCAGGTGGTGGGCGGGGCCGGCGGCGCAGCCACGCTCGTGCCGGCGGGCTGGGCAGGGCTCCATGCGCTGCGCCGGCCCTGCTGACGCCGCACGCGCGCGCGCGTGCAGGCTGCGCGCCGTCAACGCGGGCATGCGCCTGGAGACCGCCCGAGAGGTGCTCGACCCGCTCAAGCGGGCCCTGCAGCGGTGCGCGCGCCCGGCCGCGTCCTGGCCTGCGCGTCACGTGCTGCTGTGGCGCAGGCCACCCCCGCACCCGCGCCGCTTCGTGAGCCCCGAGCGGGCCGCCACGCGCAGGCCGCTGGAGCTCGCGGGCCCGCGCGGCGAGGTGACCACGGCGCAGGCGGTGCCCGCCGTCTACATGGCCGACCTGCTGGAGGCGGCCGCCGTCGGCGGGACCAAGGGCGTCGCCAGCAAGCGGCCGCTGCCCATGTCCATGATGAGCAGCGACGACCTGGAGGACCCCTTCGCGGACCCGGCGCCCAAGCTCTTCGCCTGCGTCGAGCGCGTGCGCGCCCCACGCTGCGCGTGCGCCATGCCTGCCGCTGCCGGCCGCGGGGCGGCCCCTGGGCGGGGCCACACAGCGCGCGCGCCCACGCGGCAGGCCCGCCTGAGGGCGCGGGAGCTGCGGGCCGCCGGCGACAAGAAGGGCGCGGAGGCGGCGCTGGACTCGGTCGGCCTGGCCAGCGATGAGCCGGTGCGCCGGCGCCACCGCGCGCGGCCCTGCCGGCGCCCGCGCCCGCCGGCGTTGACGCGCGGCCCTGCGGGCGGGCGGCGCAGGGCCTCATCCACGGCTTCCCGCTGGTGCCCGAGCCCTTTGCGCTGCTCAAGGAGGACGAACTCCATCAGACCAACAAGGCGCGGCCCCGCCGTGCTTGGAGGAGACGGCAGAGCCGCGGCCGCCCCTGACGGCCGTGTGCGTGCCAGCGCAGGGGCCGATAGAGTGGCACATAGACAATGTCAGGGCGATCTCGCCGGGCGCGAGGGCGCGCGTCGACGCGGTCTACATGCACGCCAAGCGCAACCTGCGCTACCCGGGCATGAACGTGCCCAGCCAGGGCCTGGCCACGCCCAAGCTGGACGCGTCGGACCTGATGACGCTGGCGAAGCTGCTGCCCGTCGCGCTCGTGCACGAGGACGAGCCGGCGGCGCAGACGCTGATGCACTCGCTGCTGCTGCTGCTGCGCTGGGTGATGACGCGGGACCTGCCGAGCCACACGGACGCCTCGCTCGCCCGGCTGCGGGTGGAGCGCATCGAGTGCGCCCCGCGCTCGCCCTGCGCTGGGAGGGGGAGGGGGCGGCGCCCGGCTGGGGCGGGCGTGCCGGGCGCGGCAGGCCCGCCGCGGGCCGCGGCCGAGTCGCGTGCCGAGCGCGGCGAGCGGCGGCATGACATGATGTGCTGTCGGGCCTCGCCGACGCGGCCCCCACGCACATCGGGCGCCTGCTCCGCGCAGGCCCTTGGCCGCTGCGACCGCCGCACGCCTGCGCGCGCCGCACCAGCTGGCCCGGCGCGGTGCGGCGCGCTCAGGGCCGCGTCCGGCGCGCAGGTGGCAGCAGTTTGCCAGCGCCAAGGGCCTCATCTGCCTGAGCAAGGACAAGAAGGCGACAAAGCGCATCAACCTGCGCCGCCCAAAGATGGCCCTCATGCGCAACTACGAGGACACCATCCGCGAGCTCGGCAACGCGCTCATCACCTCCACCGCGCCCGGGGAGCGTGTCAACGCGGACATCAAGGCCTGGGCCAAGCGCACCAACCACCAGAACCATGGCGACGTGCAGCAGGCGCGCCCGCGGCCGGCCGCGGCCGGCCCCGGCCCGCCCGGCACCCACGCGCGCCCGCGCGCCCCGCTGCCGCGAGCGCCGTGACGCCGGCGCGGCGCGCGCGCGCGCGCAGGTGGGCGAGCACGTCTTCCGCGCCCAGGGCCTGGAGGCAGCCGCGGCCGCGCGCGCCGCGGCGAACAGCGGCTCGTCCAGGATCGGCCTGGTGCGGGCCGCCCGCTGCGCTCCCTCCGCGCCTGCCCGCATCGCGAGCCCGCTGCTGCGCCGGCCCGCGGTGGCAGGCGGCGTGCGCGCGGGCCTCACGACCGCGCCGCACGCGCCGCAGCTGCAACGCGTGGAGCGCAGCGGGCGCCCCGAGCTGCAGTGCTCCGACGCGGTCATCGTGGCCGGCGTGGCGCGCACCGCCCACGACCGGGCGCTGGCGGCCAAGTTTGCGGAGCTGTGCCGCGGGCAGCCGGAGCTGGCGTGCCTGCCCGCTCTCCTGGCGGGCCGGCAGCCGCCGGGGCCCAGCCCGCCCGTCATCCAGGCGCGCCCGCCGGGCAGCCCTGGGCGGGCGACGGCCGCGCCGCGCGCGCCCCGCGGCCGGCCGTGCCAGCGCGCGCCGCGCGCGAGTGGCGGGGTGCGGGGCGCGGGCGAGGCGCGGTTGGCCGGAGCGCCGGTGCTGGGTGCCCGCGTCGGGGCATGCGCGGCCGGCCCCCGCGCCAGGCTGACAGCGGCGGCCGCGCAGGTGCGCCCGGCGCGCAAGATGGCGCTGCTGCACCACACGCTGCACCGCGGCGGCGCCGCGCGCCCCGTCTCGCTGTTCGCCGGCGCGCCCGGCCGCAGCAAGCGCCCGCGCTTCGACAACGTCCTGATCGGGTGCGCGCCGCGGCCGGCGCGGCTGCCCCCCCGGGCGAGCGCTGCCTGCAGAGCGCGCGCCGCGCGAGCCCTGGTCGCGGCGCGCAGGTGCCCGGGCACGCACAGCTGCCGCGTGGCGCAGCTGCGCTTCCTGTTCGAGCGCGAGGCGGGCAGCGAGCGCGGGCGCTTTGCCTTCGTGCGGCTGTACGAGTCCATCGGCATGGACCCGACCCGTGATCGGCTGGGCATGATGCGCGTGCGCTTCGCTGAGGGCGCGGGCGGCGACGGCGGCGAGGGCGTCTACGACGTCGCGAGGCTGGAGGACGTCATGCGGCCGGTGCTGCTGCAGCCCGACGCGGAGACGCCCGACCAGCTGGACGCGCCCGAAGCGTGGTTCTTCAACCACTTCGTCAGCTAGGGCCGCGCGCCCGGCGCGCCGCCCGCCCGGCGCCGCCGGCCGCCTGCGCAGCGCCCCGCGGGCTGGGGCCTCGCGCCCGGCGCCGGCGCCGCGCGGCGGCCCGGCGCCCTGCGCCGGGCGCGCAGCCCGCGGCGGCCGGGGCCGCGCGTTTTGGCCTCGCCTGCTCTGCCCTGGGGCGTGACCGCCGGCGCCGCGCGACCTGCGACCCTGCCGTGCTGCCCTGCGCGCCCGCACCGGCCGCCGCCGCAGCACACCTCTGAGTTTAGTGGCACCGGCTGCGTCCGCGCTCTGCACGCCCTGTAACCACTGGTGACCACGCTGTGCGCGCCCGCTCGCTCCAGTCACTGACCGACACCGAGTGCCGGCTGCGCCCGCTCGCCCCCTGCTCGCGCCCGCGCCGGCCGCCGCTCCGCGCCTCCGGCCCAGGGCGTCGGCCTGCCGCGCCCGGCCCGGCGAGCAGCCCCGGAGGCGGACCGCTCGTCGCACGGGGTCGCTGCCGCCCCCGCCGAGACGGTGGGCACCTCAGGTCGTCGGGCAGCGCTCGCAGCTGCGCGCCCCTGCCTCCCGGCGGCGGCGCGGGCCGCGGCGCGGGCCTCCCAGGCGCGGGGCGGCCGGCGGGCACCCGCGCGCGCCGTGCCCGGCGGGCGGCCCGCAGCCAGGGACGCCCCGGGGGCACCCTGGGCGGCACGCCCGGAGGCCGCCGGCCGGCGATGGGCGCCCGGAGGCCGCCGGCCGGCGGTGGGCCCCGCGGGCGGCCGCAGGCCGGCAATGGGCCCCGTGCCCGGCCGGCAGCGAGCGGGCGGGAGGCGGCTCCGGGGCGCCCCGCCGTGGGCGCCCCGGGGCGGGGTGCCCGCCCGTCGCCCGGGTGTCGGCAGGCGTACGAAAGCCGCCCGGGGCGGGCCGTAGACGGGCGCTGCCCGGGCGCCCGTGTCCGGACCGTAGCCGACCGGCATCCTCCGTAAACCCCAGACGAAAGTCCATAATAAAAGTCCATCGAGTCTTAAGCAAAGTAGAGGGCGCATTCCTGAATGATATGCACAACAGCCATACTCAAACACAGCATTCTCAGCACAGCACCAGGATGGCAGCCCAGGAGGAGGCGCAGCCACGCCCAGGCTCGCCCGACACCATGCTGGCCGTGACATTCCAGGGCATACGCCAGGTGACCCGCACAGCGCTGGCTGTCGGCCCGCGCAGCGGCAGTACGCGCTCAAAACACAGTGTATTGCAGATTGCGACAGTGCGTGACTGTATGCCGTACCAGCTGCTGGAGGCTGTGCGGCTGCCAGTGCCCAGTGCGTGTCCTAGACAGCACGTGCTGCTGGAGGGCCGTGCAGCAGCCGGTGCGTGCTGACTGCCGTGAGGGCAAGTGCCATTGTGCACATGGTTGAGCACGGAGGCAGCGCGGCCAGGCGTCGGCCACGGGCTCGTGTTGCAGCTGCGGCAGGGCGGCGCTCGTGCGCAAGCGCGCCAGCGGCTGTGCTAGTCCCAGTGACGGAGACCTGGTGAGGGGCGCAGGTGCGCGTCCGCCGCGTGCCGGTGCCGCAGATACAGGGCGCCGGGGAGGCGCTGGTGCGCGTGTCGCTGGCCGCTATCTGCGGCAGCGACCTGCACGTCTACGCGGGCCGCGAGGAGGGCCTGCAGCACGGGACAACTATGGGGCACGAGTTTGTCGGCCACGTCGTGCAGGTGCCCCTCCCCAGCCAGCGCAGCGCGTGGCCCCCGCGGGGTGCCGCCGCAATCTTTCCTGGCGCACAGCCCGTGCAGCCCGCGCTGTGGCGCTGTGCTGACCGGAAGCACGTGCCCAGGGAGCTGTTGTGGGTACCGGCCGGCCGCGATGCTGACAGCGTGCTGACAGCGGCCTGACAGAGTGCCCGCGCTGCGGGGGAGGGCAGGTCAGCGCGGACGTGACGCGCCTGGCCGTGGGCCAGCGCGTGGCGTCGGCGTTCACGCTGAGCTGCGGCGCGTGCTGGTTCTGCCAGCAGCGGCTCACCTGCCGCTGCTCGCACGCGGCCTGGGGCGCGCGCCTGTTTGGGTGCGCGCGCCCCGTAGGCGCCCAGCCATGGGACCCCGGACGCGCGGGATAGAGCATGCCGGGCAGACAGGAGGCGGCTGTCGGAACGGCGTGCATGCATGCCGCTCACATTTCGCTCGCCGGTGCCATGCGCGCGGCGCGCGTGAAGAGCGGTGCCCTGGCGGGGCGCCAGGTAGGTGCGGGACGCGTGTGACGAGTGGTGCGCCGGCGGGGCGCCAGGTGGGTGCGGGACGGCGAGGGCCTGCAGGGCGCGCAGGCGGAGTACGTGCGCGTGCCGCTCGCGGAGGCCACGCTCGCGCCCGTGCCGGCCGGCGTCACCGATGAGCAGGCGCGCCCCGGGCGGCGCTCGGGGCGCGGCACGGGCGCGGCGCGCTGTTCACCGCCCCATGAGCTCTGCACGTCCCAGCACGGTTGTGGCCTGCGACCGGCTCTGCAGCTCTGCAATTATGCGCCGGTGGGCGTGCGCCAGAGCTCAGACTGGCAGCATCAGGCCGCTTCCTGTGACCCTGCTCTCAAAGCCTGTACTCGAGCCCTGTTCTCAGACCCTACAGGGCCCCGCCGCGTGCAGGCGGTGCTGTGCGGCGACGTGCTGGCCACCGGCTGGTTCTGCGCGGAGCGCGGTCGCATCGCAGAGCAGGCGGGCGCGCCCGGCGGCGCGGCCGTGGCCGTGCTCGGGCTCGGCCCGGTGGGGCTCATGGCCGCCGTGGCTGCCAGGCAGCTGGGCGCCGCGCAGGCGCGCCCACCCCCTCACCTCCGGGGTGGCATTAGCGTTGCTAAGGACGCGCGCGTGGGCCGCACGTTGCCGCGGCGGTCCGGGCAGGACAGCGATCATTCGCGCACTCGGGCGCCGGTGCGGCGCAAGCTGTCCAGCGGGCTGCTGCCAGGGCCGGCGCCTGCCGTGCATCCGGGTCGCAGCAATGCGGGCGTGGCCCTGTCGACGTCCCAGCGCCAGGACTGCACATTTCTCCTGCGCACATGTCCTCCCCCCACAGGCGTCCGCCGCCGGCTTGATCCCAAAGCGCGCAAAGCGCTTGATGCCACGCCTGCACGTCCCGCTCAGGCTGGGCCCGGCCAGCAGGTGTTCGCCGTTGACTCAGTTCCCGAGCGCCTGGACCTTGCCCGCGCGTTTGGCGCCACGCCGCTCAACCTCGCCGGGCCTGCGGCTGCGCGGGCGCCTGCTGGCGCGGGCGCCGCGCGCAAGTGCGGCGCCGGTGCGCCGCCCGCCGCGCCCGGCGTGAGTGGAGGCGCTGGAACGCCGCAGCCTGCGGTCGCCGCGGCCGCGCATGGGCACGAGCATAGCGCGGCGCCGGCCGGGAAGAGCCGCGCGGAATATAGCGGCCATGCCGGCGCGGCCTCGAACGGCGAGCATGCAGGCACGGCGCACCCGGGTCAGCCTGGCGGCTGTGCAGCGGCCGCATCTGACGGGCGCGAGCCTGCGGGCGGCGCGGAGGCACGGCGCGCGGGTGGCGGTCCTGCCGGCGAGTCTGCCCATGAGGCCCCATGCGCGCCGCCCAGCGGCCCTGCAAGAACGGCCGCAGGCGCTGCTCCAGGGACCGGCGCGCGCTCGCCGGCGCGCAGCCAGGGGGCCGGCGGCGGCGGCGCGCCACCGCCCAGCGGGGAGGAGCGCGTGCTGGCGGCCGTGCGCAGCGCGACGGGCGGCCGCGGCGCGGATGCGGTGCTGGAGGCGGTCGGCTCGCAGCGCGCAGTGGCACTCGCCTACCAGCTCATCCGGCCAGGCGGTGCGGCTCCCGGCCGGGGCGGGTGTCTTGTCAGAGCGTGCCGAGACCGCCAGCTCCCTCGCATGCACGGCGCAGAGCAGGCGCGCGGCTCGCCTGCCGGCGCGTTTGGCCCGGCCGTGCAGCTTCCAGCCTTGCCGGGTGCCCTTTTTTGCCCACCGACCCCCATGCGCGCTTGACGAAGGGCGCACGGCGCGGTCGCTGCAGCACCCATGCTCTGCGCGGGACCCCGCTGGGCGCGCAGCGGCATGCCCGCCTGGCGCGCTCGCCGGCGCCCTTGCAGCGCGCGGCGGCGGCCGGCCCCGACCCGCGTCCAGCCCGGCGGCCGCGGCGCGCAGGCGTGATAAGCTCGGTCGGCGTGCACACGGAGAGCGCGTGGGGCTTCACGCCCGTGGAGGGCTACGACAAGAACGTGACCTATTCCTCCGGCCGCTGCCCCGCGCGTGCGTACCTGGACCGGCTGCTTGGCTCGGTGCAGGCGCGCCCGCGCGCCGCGCTCCCGGGCAAGCGTGCCTCATACGCAACCCTGTGCTGCCTGCCACGCTGGCATGTTGCAGCATGTGCGGGCCTGCGCATGCGCTGCTGCTGTGCCCGCTGGTGGTTGCATGCGCCTGTGAGCGCGGGGGTGAGCGCGGGGGCGAGCGCACGCACCTGGAGCGTCCTGACTCGCGCACAGTGCGTATGGTCATGCGCCACCCGCATAGCTTTGCTTCAGTGCAGCCGTGTAGCTTTGCCTGAGTACAGAAGTACATGCGAGTGTGCGCGCTTGGGCGGCTCTCTGCATGCAAACACGGCACCCGGCTCAGCCCCTGCGGTGACCGCCGACGCCCCATCTGGCCTCGCCTGCACCTCCGCCGCCATGCAAGCCGAGCCTGGAGCACGACTCGGGCCGCAGGCGTGCCCGGCGGACGTGACACGCGTGTTCACGCACCGCATCGCTCTTGCAGACGACACGGGCGTGCGCGCCGCGTACGACATGTTTGAGCGCCGCCTGGACGGCTGCATCAAGGTCGCCCTGCTGCCGCACGGGAGCGCTGCATAGACATGGGCTCTGACACGGGCTGGCTGTGAGTGACAGCTGGTTGATAGTAAGCTGGCCCTGCACATGAAGGAGATCTGGCCTGCACATGATCCAAACAAGGCAGGTAGGGCGCATTTCAGTTCCAGCTGCTCCGGCTGTTGTGTTCTCTGCTGGGGTGGTTGAAGGGTCCGTGATAAGTAGCACGCTGTTGGGCACCGCCTGCATGTGATGATATTAGTAATGAATGGAGATAGAGGGGAAGTAGAGATGAGTGAGTAGGTCAGCAGACATAGCAATGTTGATGTCACGCAGGTGGGATGTGAATTTGTATATATGAACCCTAACCTAGCATACGAAAAATGGCGGCACCTGACGATGATGACTAGCTTCAATGATCTGGGAGAAGAAAATGATTCAAGGTCTTATCTGGACAACTAATGCCAGCCTGGGGCGGGTTCTGCTGCTGCCACTTGGCGGTGAGCCAACAGCAGGGAGTCCTTTTTGGGGTGCTGCAAGCCGAGAGTCAAGCTGTTCTTGTAATTGAAGCGCACGCACGGTCCCGACCGGCTGTAGCGGCAGCGCCAGGATGGCCCAGCTTCGGCACGCCGTCGTCTGGCTCGCCATCCTGGCCGCCATCGTGGTGCCACGGCGCTCGACGGCCACAGCAGCGGGCCGCTTTCAGCAGCCTCGCCCCCGGGCCACTTTTTACTACTTTGCTAGGTGAGTCGTTTCCATTTTCAAAGGGGCACTGGTCACCTGGGCCCGGGTTGCACTGTACCAGGGACCCACTCCCCTCGCTGCAATGCGCCAACCCCAGTCACCCATGAGCTCGGGTCGCACAGCAAGGTCGCAACAGACGTTGTTGAACTGCTGATGCCCGGGGCACCTCCGCGGTGGGGCAACTGCCCTGCTCTGTGCCGCCGCACCGCTACGAGGAGCTGTCAGGCCCAGATGAATGGCCGCTCAGTACCTGTTGCGGAACGCGCAGGATCTGGCCACAGACTGCCTGCGAGACTGCAGGCTGCGAGACTCCACCTGCACGGTGAGGCTTACATGCCAGGCATCTGCCTCACAAGGCTTTTCACCCAATCGCTGCTGCACGAGCTGACACAAGCTGTGCTGCTTGGGGCGCGCAGCGCGGAGTTTGGGGTTGGAGGATTACGG
>JAABUY010001788.1_pt1 | contig 27558 bp, 27 predicted proteins | sample 5560271 | NCBI WGS metagenome assembly JAABUY01 (sample SAMN10711886, study PRJNA513374) | rock metagenome | isolation source: Antarctica rocks | place: Antarctica: Victoria Land, University Valley | reverse complement strand
CGACGATGCCACCAAGCTCTGCAACGACGCCATCCCGGACGAGGCCAAGATCACGGCCTGCATGAAGGTCAATCGGTCGAGGCTCAGCGCCGGCTGCCGCAAGATCTTCGACGCGGGGGTCAGATAGCCCCGACGCCGACGGGCCTCACGCCTCGACGATATGCGGCCCGGCGACGCCGGCCGAACAGGCAGGCGAGGGTCGACGGCCAACGGCCCGATCCACCGACGATCCTCGTCCGCAACCGCCCCGGAGTTGCGCACCATGCCGAGACCGTCCGACGATGACGAAGCCGCCGCATCCGTGCTGGCCGCCGCGCCGCCCGGCGCCCGTTCGGTGGTGCCCCATGTCGACGATCTCGGGGCGAGCCATGGCGCCAACGTGGCGTTCCTCGATCTCGGCCGGCGCGGGACCGTCACTTGTGGGTCCGTCATGGTGCCGGGCCCGTGGTTCCGCGAGATCGCGGAGGCCGCCGCCGTCGATCCGTCGCTCGACATCGGCGTTCACCTGACCCTGACGAGCGAGTGGAACGCGTGCCGCTGGGCGCCGATCTCCACCGTGAGCCGCGCATCGGGCCTGATCGACCCCGAGGGCTATTTCTGGCGCGACGTCGCGAGTCTGCGCCGACACTTGGTGCCCGAAGCCGCGGAAGCCGAGATGCGGGCCCAGGTCGAGCGGGTCCTCGCGGCCGGGCTCGCCCCGACGCACCTCGACGCCCACATGGCGGCCGCCATGCTGCCCGAACTGCTCGACGCCCAGGTGCGGATCGCCCGGGACCATGGGCTGATGCCGATCCTCCCGCGCTCGATCGTCTGGGCGCCCGACCCGACCCGTTATCGCGCCGCCGTGGCGGCGCTGGATGCCGCTGGGGCGCCCGTCCTCGATCATTGCCGGGGCACGCTCGCGGTGGCGCCTGATGCGCTGGAGGACGGCTGGGCCGCACTGGTGGCCAGCCTGCCGCCCGGCCTCACGCATCTGGCCCTGCATTGCACGGCGCCGGGCGACTTCGCCGCCATGGCGCCGGCCCACGACGGCTGGCGCACCGCGGAATACGCACTGCTGGCGCGCGGGTTCGTTCGCGATCTCTGCGCGACGCATGGCGTCGACGTGACCTCGACCCGCGCCCTGCAGGCGCGTTGGCGCCGGCATGTCTCGCGGGATCTGAACGCCACGGGCTGAATGCGCGAGCGTTCCGGCCCGCGCGCCGCGGCCGGCCCCGACCCGGTCCGTCATGCCGCGGCGCGGACGTCCTCGGGCTTCAGGCCGAGCAGGCGGCAGATGGCATAGACCAGTTCGGCCCGGTTCATCGTGTAGAAGTGGAAGTCGCGCACGCCCTGGTCGACGAGGTCGAGCACCTGCTCGGCCGCCACCCCGGCCGCCACCAACTGGTGGGTGGCCGGATCGTTCTCGAGCCCGGCGAACCGGTCGCCCAGCCAGTCCGGCACCGAGGCCCCGGTCTTGCGGGCGAAATTGGAGGTCTGCCGGAAGTTCTGGATGCAGACGATGCCGGGCACGATCGGAATGCCGATGCCGCGCGCCCGCACCTTCTCGACGTAGCGGAGGTAGAGGCTGTTGTCGAAGAAGAACTGGGTGATGGCGCGGGTCGCCCCGGCCTCGACCTTGGCTTCGAGCCCGTCGAGGTCGGCCTCGAAGCTGGCGCTCTCCGGATGCGTCTCGGGATAGGCCGACACCGACACCTCGAAGGCGCCGATCGCCTTGATGCCGCGCACGAGATCGGCCGAACTCTCATAGCCGCCCGGATGGGGCTCGTAGCGCGAGCCGACACCGCCCTGCGGATCCCCGCGCAGAGCCACGATGTGACGCACGCCGGCCGCCTGGTAGCCGCGCACGACCTCGTCGATTTCGGCCTTGGTGGCGCCCACGCAGGTGAGGTGGGCGGCGGGCCGCAGCGCCGTGTCCCTCACGATGCGGGCCACGGTGGCATGTGTGCGCTCCCGCGTCGAACCGCCGGCCCCGTAGGTGACGGACACGAAATCGGGCTCGAGCGGCGCCAAGCGCTCGATGCTGCCCCATAGCGCCGTTTCGGCCTCGGCGGATTTCGGCGGAAAGAACTCGAAGGAGACGCGGATCGGAGGACCCGGCTGGCGGCTCGGGCGCGAGATATCGGGCGCTGTCATGCGAAGTCCTGGGAGACCGAGGAAAGGGGGACCGGGTCAGGGTCGCATCGGCGACCCGCATCGTCGACGGGTGCCCTCATGCGATCACCTGGTGGAGCGACGGCACGGCGTCGGAAAGGACGCGGCGGTCGCGCCCGACCCACAGCGATACGGTCAGCTTGTCGGCCTCGTGCGGGCCAGGGGTGAGATCGCGGCCGGGCAGGCACTCGAGGCCGGCGTCACGCATGGCGCCGTCGATCTCCGCACGCAGGAACCCGAGCCGGCGATGGGCGTGGGCGATCCTCAGGCTCTCGTCGGCATGGGGCGCGAAATCCGCCACCAGCAGCCGCCCGCCGGGCCGCAGCACGCGCACCGCCTCCCGGACGGCGCGGGCCGGCTCGTCGAGATAATGCAGAACCTGGTGAACCACGACGAGGTCGTAGCCGTCGCGCTCCACCGGAAGAGCGTAGAGGTCGCCCTGACGCAGCTGCACATTGCGGAGCCCGGCGCGCTCGACCCGAAGGCGGGCGAGGTTGAGCATGGCGTGGCTGCCGTCGATGCCGACGGCACGGTCGGCGCGCGCCGCCAGGATCTCCAGCATGCGGCCGGTTCCGGTCCCGAGGTCGAGCACGGCCCGGAATGGGCCCGGGCCTACGGCGTCGAGGATCGCGGCCTCGACCCTGTCCTCCGACACGTGCAGGGCCCGCACCCGGTCCCAGTTGGGAGCCTGGGCAGCAAAGTAATGGTCGGCCGCCGCGGACCGGCTGGCGCGGGCCTCGGCCAAGCGCACGTGGTCGGCCAGCAGCACCGCATCCTCGGGATCGATGCGGCCCAGGATGTCGCGCACGAGCGCGGCACCGGTTCCGCGGTCGGCTGCCGTGAAGAAGGCCCAAGCGCCCTCGCGGTGGCGCTCGACGAGGCCGCCCTCGACCAGGAGCTTCAGATGCCGCGACACGCGAGGTTGGGATTGCCCCAGGATGGTGACCAGTTCGCTGACCGTGAGTTCGGCCTCGGACAGGAGCGCCAGGAGCCGCAGCCGCGTGCTCTCGCCGGCGGCTTCGAGCGACGCCAGGGCGGAGGAGAACGGGAACACGGCCTTGGTCATGGATGGCTGCCTAAAGACATAAAGATATGTTTATGCCATTCTGTTGCTTTCCGCAACCCTGGACGCCCCGGTTTGGTTCTTCAGCAGCCGATGCAGATGCGCAGGTCCCGCTCGAGCTTCAGGCGGTCGGCACGATCGGCGGCGGTCTCCTTGGGTGCGGCTTGCTGGGGTCCTGGGCCGGGAACGGCCGTGCGGGATCCCGCCCTGCCCGTCCCCACGCTGGGCGCCGTGCGCGACACGGGCCGCGGCGTTCCGATCGTCGCGCGTGGTGCCGGATCGGCGGGACGGCCGCCGGCGGTCTGGGCCGCCGCTGCGGCCGGCAACAGCAGCATGGCGACGACGAGCCTGATCGGCTTCATTGGATTCTCCCGCGGCCGCGCTTCGGTCAACCTCGCCATCATGGCACGCCATCGTCGAGGTCGGAAGCGCGGCAGGACGGTCCTGCAAGAGCCCCGGCACTTGGCGTCGCCCTCTACGAGAGCCGATGCGTCAGGATGTCGGCCGTGATGGGGAGGCACGTGGCTCGTGAGCCGTGACGGGCGCTGCACGTCGCTGGACTTTGTCGACGCGGTCCGGCGTCATGCTGCCCCACCCAGCGACGTGAAATCGGGTCACGGCTGCACGCCAGGACTGGAACAGGGCGGGGTCGGTCACGGCCATGACCCTGGGTGCGTCCTCGTCGGCCAGACGGGCCACTTCGCGCAATAGCTCCCAATCGCGGTTCCGGGCAACGGCCGCCATCTTGCTCCGCAGAAGGACATCCAGGGCCGCCACATACAGGTCTCGTCGGCTTCGGCTCTTGTCCAATCTCTTGCCATAACCAATTGGACGTAGACGATGTTTTCGGCGGCTGTCTCGCGATCGTACGGGTTGGTCATTTTGTCGATAACGGTTTCAATGCCGGCCGCGTCCAACCCGCGCTGCTTCACCCACCACACCACGTCCTCGATGTCGACCTCGCTACCCCGAACGAGCTTGGTGGCAGCGATAACCTCGGGAGGAGGCATGAGGACCGTCAGGTGACCGAACCTGCCGATGACCTCCGGATCGAACTCGTTCGGCAATTTGACCACACCGGGCCGAATGATCTGGATATAGATTTGGTTTGGGTCGATCTCTCCTCTGGCGTCGAACACGATACCCACTTCCCGGCATGCGCGAGCCAAGTCGCCGGTCGACTTCGAACCGCAGCGCGGCGCCGCTCAGGCGGCGGCGGACGCGGATGCGGCCGCATGCGCGGTCGACCCGTAGAGCGCCCGATAGCGCCCGTAGCGCTCGGCATAGGCGCGCGCGAGCGCCGGATCGGGCTCCACGGTGCGCTCGATCCTCGGCGGCGGCATCAGCGAGGCGGGGTCGCGGCTTTCGGAGAAGGCCGCCATGCCGAGCCTCGCGGCTCCATAGGCCGCCCCGACATCGGCCGCGGCCGAGACATCGAGCGGCCGGTCGAGGATGCTGGCCATGATGGCGAGCCACACGGGGGAATTGCTGCCGCCGCCGACCGCGAATGCGCGCTCGACCCGGGTGCCGGCGTCGTTTAGCACGCGCAGGCAGTCGCGGAATGCGAAACCCACGCCCTCGAGCACCGCTTGCGTCAGGTCCTGGCGCGAGGACGTCTGGTCGAGGCCGATGAAGGCGCCGCGTGCGCCGGCATCGTTGTGGGGCGTCCGCTCCCCGGAGAGATAGGGCAGGAACAGGGCGGGCGAGGGCCGCGACACGCGCTCGCCCAGCGCCGCCGTCAGCACGGGCGCGGGCGTGTCGAGCAGGCGGGCATACCAGTTGAGGCTGTCGGTCGCCGACAGGATCACGCCCATCTGATGCCAAGTATCGGGCAGCGCGTGGCAGAACGCGTGGACGGCGCCGGCCGTGTTGGGCGAGAATTGCGCATTCGACACGAACAGCACGCCCGAGGTGCCGAGCGACAGGAAGGCCGAACCGGGCCGCACGGCACCGATGCCGCAGGCCGAGGCGGCGTTATCGCCCCCGCCGCCCGCCACCACAGGCGCGCGGTCGAAGCCCCAGCGCGCCCGCAGCGGCTCGCGCAGGCGTCCGGTCGCGGCCGTGCCCTCGAAAAGTTCCGGCATCTGGGACCGGTCGAGGCCGGTCGCTGCCAGCAGCGCGTCGGACCAGCGCCTTGCGCCGACATCGAGCCAGTAGGTGCCGGCCGAATCCGACATGTCGGAGGCATGATGGCCGGTCAGCCGCAGGCGCACGAAATCCTTGGGCAGCAGCACCTTGGCGATGCGGGCGAAGACCTCGGGCTCGTGCCGCCGCACCCAGGCGAGCTTCGGCGCCGTGAAGCCCGGCATGGCGATGTTGCCCGTGATGGCGCGGGCCTCCGGGCAGGCGGCCTCGATCTCGGAGCATTCGGCGACGGCGCGGCCGTCGTTCCACAGGATGGCAGGACGCAGGACGGCATCGTCGGCGCCGAGCAGCGTGGCGCCGTGCATGTGACCCGACAGGCCGATGCCGGTCACGGCCGCCATGCGGCGCGGTTCCGTGGCCGCGAGCGCGTCGAGTGTCTGACAGACCGAGGCCCACCAATGGTCGGGTTCCTGCTCGGACCAGCCGGCGCGCGGGCGGGACAGCGCCACCGGGAACGAGGCCGCGGCCGCGATCGCGCCGTTCTCTTCCATGAGCACGGATTTGACCGACGTCGTGCCGATGTCGATGCCGACGAACATGTTTGCCCCTCCCCGTCTGGCTCTCGATCCTCTCGGCAGGATCCCGACCTGCTCCGACGATCAGGGCACCCCTGGCCACGACTGCAAGCGGTGCTTGCGACACCAGACGACGTGACGGCGTCACGCGACGCGATCGGTTCCGTGGAAACCCGGATGGGCAATCTGCCTCAAAGGCGGACGATGCGGAAGGGGCGGCCAGCCCGCGAGGGGTTCGGCTGTGATCGACCGCAGGGCGTCCCATACGGCCGGAGCATCAGCCGTGCGGCAGCCTGTTCAGCTCGATCACGGTCTTCTTGATGTTGGGCGAGACAGTCTTGGCGGCGGAAACCGCGACGAAATCCGTGCTGGCGAACGGTCGGTCCGGCGAGAACCGGCCGCCCGCGAAGACCCTCATGCCGTCCTTGGTCATGACGGCATCGCCGTTCCGCAGCGTGGGATCCTCGAAGATCGAGACGGGTCCGGTCTTCCCGGGGACCCGGGCCACCCTGGCGCGGCCGAAACCCGCTCGGGCCTTCTTGGGGGACCGCCGCACCGTCAATTGGCGGACATGTTCGCCCGCCGAGGCAGAGGGCGCTTCGACCGGAGCCGGCCGTGCCGCGCCGCCGCCGCCGAGAGACGCCAGGAACCCGAAGAAGCCGCCGTCCTCGGCCCTGGCCGGCAGCGACGCCATGAGGGCGACGGGCAGCAGCACCGCCACGCCCCATCGTCCGAATCCCGATCGCCGCATGAGGCCTCGCATATCGTCCATACCTTGCCTGAACCGGCGGTCCCGCGCGATCGCGGTCAGGCCTCGACGCCGGTCCGCTCCGGCCGCCCCACCGAGTGATGTCCGCCAAATCTTGAAGAATCGGTTTCGCAGTGCATCAATCCCGATGCAAGAGCCGGAACACCACAATCCGAAGGTGTCGCGAAAGCCGCCGGACCCTGTTGCGGGCCGAACACGTTCCCATCGAACGGTCGCACGCTTTTCATGGGCATTGCACCGGCGCGTTCGTCGGCGGCACACGTCGTCTCATGGACCACCACGGCACCGGACGCGTGAACCGGCCAGGTTCGCGGCTTGCCGGATCGGTTTCACGTCGAGCATCACCCATGCGCCAGGCCCTGCACCGCTTCACCCGAGCAACGAACCGCAAGGGCCTGTCCGACATCACGGCAGGGGTGGCGAGCTGGGTCGCGGGCCAGGGGATCGACACGGGTCTGCTGACATTGTTCTGTCGCCATACCTCGGCGTCGCTCTTGATCCAGGAGAATGCCGACCCGACCGTGCGGGCCGACATGGAGCGCTATTTCGATCGGATCGCGCCCCAAGGCGACAAGTATGAGCATGATCTCGAGGGACTCGACGACATGCCGGCCCATCTCCGCACCGCGATCACGCAGACGAGCCTCGCGGTTCCGGTGGAGGGCGGGCGCATGCTGCTCGGGACGTGGCAGGGCCTCTACCTTTTCGAGCACAGATCGCAGCCGCACCGGCGCGAGATCGTGCTGCACCTCATCGGCGAATGAACGGGGAAGGAATGCCGCGTTCAGCCGAGGTCCAGACGCAGTCGCCTAGGCTAATTGCAGTCGGGTCGCAAAGAGTGACTCACGAGAGCGAGGGCGTGACCATGGTCAGAACCAGCATAGCGGCCGCAATAGCCTGCATGACTCTGAGCGCCGGGGCCGCGACGGCGTCCGCGCAGGAGGCACGCGAAGCTCAGTTGATCGGCTTCCACCAGCTCTGCGAACGCGGCGACAAGCCCGCGTGCGTCAAGTTCGGCATGATGCTCCAGCAGAACCGCGACCGCCACGACGACTGGCGCCGCTCGCATCCGGAGTTCTTCTTCTTCGAACGCTGATGCGACAGCATGAAGGGCCGGCACCGTGCCGGCCCTATTCCGTATCAGTAGCGATAGCCGATGTGGTGGTATCCGCCCCGGTAGCCGAAGGGCCGGCCGAAACGATAGCCGAACCGGCGATAACCGTAGCCGAAGCCTATGCGCCGATAGCCGAGCCGATAGCCGAACGGGTGGCCGCAGCGGTAACCGTAGCCATAACCATAGCCGCAACCGCTATAGCCGATGAGACGATAACCCAGGCCGAAGCCGAAGAACGGGCCGAAGCCGAAGCGGCGGTATCCGAAGCCACCGTAACCGAAGCGGCGATATCCGAAACCGCCGTAGCCGAAGCGGCGATACCCGAACCCACCGTAGCCGAAACGACCACGTCCGAATCCCCCGTAGCCGCCGCGGAAACCATAGCCGCCGCGGAAACCACCGTACCCGCCCCGGAAGCCGCCGAAGCCGCCCCCGTGGATGAAGCGGCCGCCACCGAAGCCGCCGCGGAAGGCTTGCGCGGGCTCGGTGGTCGCGATGACGACCGCTCCCAACGACAAGGCCGCAACGCCGGCCACGGCGAATTGCCGGAGCGTGCCGCCATAAGAAAGAACTTTTCCGACCATCGAACTTCCGTCCTCGACGTCTGTCAACGCACCCTCGCGCGATCAATGGATTACAAATTGCCAAGGTTCCAGCGCTGCCCCAACAACAATGAAGAAAAGATTAGCGTTCATTTTCCGTTCATCTGAGCATGAACCGGAGCTGAACAGCATAGGTGGAGCATCTGACCCTGCAGTGACCGCCGGGAGGGGCAGCCGCAGGGCCGGAGTGCGGCAGCACTGACCTTCACCCGCCCGTCAGGACATCGCCGGCCGACCTGCCAGCGGCCCGGTCGCGAAGGCCAGAGCGCTCTCGAGTATCTTGCGCAAGATGTCGCGAAGGGGCGCCGCATGGGTTTCGTCATAAGGGCAGGGCCAGCATCCCTGGCCGACGGGGCCAGGCGTCTCGCGCATGTAGCCGCGACAGGCCAGTTCCATTTGGATGGCGTGGATCTCCTCGTCAGGCTTGCCGTAACGCCTCGTGATGAAGCCGCCCTTGAAGCGCCCGTCGGTGACGCGCGTCGCCCCGCTCGCGTCGCAGAAGGCCTCGATACGGGCCGTGAGGGCCGGCGCGCAGGAGATCCCGTCGACCGTGCCGATGTTGAAGACCGGCAGGTCGCCGTCGAAAAGGCGCGGGATGCGCGAGCGAATCGCGTGGCAATCGTAGAGCACCACCCGGCCGTGCTCGGCCCGCAGGCGCGCGACCTCGCCGCAGAGCGCTGCGTGGTAGGGCTCGAAGAACAGGCGGCGCCGGTGCGCGATGTCGTCCTCGTCCGGGGCTGCGCCATCGCGGTAGAGCGGCTCGCCGTCGAAGGAGGTCGAAGGGCAAAGTCCGGTGGTGGCCTGGCCGGGATAGAGCGACGCGCCGGATGGGTCGCGGTTGACGTCGATCACGGTGCGGCACACGGCCGTGTGGACGATGGTAGCGTCGAGGTCGGCTGCGAAATCGTAGAGCCGGTCGATCCACCAATCGGCATCCTTGCGGGCCAGCCAGGGCGACACCAGCCGCGACTCGATCTCGCTCGGGATCTCGAGACCCGTGTGGGGCAAGCTGACCACGAGCGGCGCCCTGCCGCGCCTCACGCTGAGCCAGGGCAGTTCGGCCGTCACCGGCCGCCCCGGACGCGGGAATGGAGCGGGTTGAAGCCCAGCCGGTAGAAGAGCTCGGCCGCCTGCTCGACGTTCCAGACCGCGAGGTCGCAAGCCTTGCCGAGCTCGACCGTACCGACCTCGCCCGAGCGCCCGAGCGCCCGGGCGGCCTCGCGCGTGATTCCGGCGAGGCACTCATTGACCGTCAGGCGGAACAGGGTCGCGGCCATGTTGCCGGCCAACAGCAGCGACGTCAGCGGCGAGGTGCCGGGATTGCAGTCGGTCGCGACCGCCATGCGGACGCCGTGCTCCCGGAACAGCGCCACGGGAGGCGCCTGCGGTTCGCGGAGGAAATAATAGGCGCCGGGCAGCAGCACCGCGACCGATCCGGCCCGCCCCAGGGCGGCCGCGCCCGCCGCACCCGTATATTCGAGGTGATCGGCCGAGAGCGCGCCGTGCGACGCCGCGAGTTCGGCGCCACCGCCGTCGCTCAGCTGGTCGGCGTGCAGCTTCACCGGCAGTCCGAGCCGGGCCGCCGCGTCGAACAGGCGGGCGCATTGGGGGACCGAGAACGCGATGGTCTCGCAGAAGCCGTCGACCGCGTCGACGAGGCCCTCCCCGGCCAACACCGGCAGCATCTCGTCGCACAGCATGTCGATGTAGCGGTCGCGGTCGCGGCCGGCCTCCGGCGGCAGGGCATGGGCGCCGAGGAAGCTGGTCCGCACCTCGACGTCCCTCGCCTGGCCGAGACGGCGCGCGGCGGCGAGCATTCGGCGCTCGCTCGCGAGGTCGAGACCGTAGCCCGATTTGACCTCGATCGTGGTCACACCTTCGCCGAGGAGCGCGTCGAGTCGCGGCAGCGCGCTCGCCACCAGTTCGTCCTCGCTGGCCGCGCGCGTCGCCTTGACGCTCGACAGGATGCCGCCGCCCGCTTCCGCGATCTCGCGGTAGCTCGCGCCCTGGAGCCGCATCTCGAACTCGTGGGCGCGGTTGCCGCCGAACACGAGGTGGGTGTGGCAATCCACGAGGCCCGGCGTGATCAGCCGGCCGCCGCAATCCACTGTCACGTCCGTCTGCAGGCCCGGCGGCAGGTCGCGGTCCGGACCCACGAAAGCGATGCGGCCGTCGCGGGAACCGATGGCGCCATCCTCGATGAGGCCGAGACCGGGCCTGGCCGGATCGAGTGTCGCGATGCATGCGTGACGCCACAACCGGTCCATCCAGGTCTTGTCGGTCACGCGGCGCTCCCGCAATGGTTCGGTACGAAGGGTTGCGCCGACCTCCGGGCCGGCACCGGGGCACCCGCGGGAATGGATGCTTTTGGAACTCGCGGCACGCGCGGAGGAATGGCATGCCGAACCGAAGCAATCATTCTCGTGGGAACCGCTAGCCCTGTCTCGGTCGGAACCGCCTCCATGCACAAGCTTTATTTCGACTCGGCCCTGACGCCCGACGGATGGCGCGACCGCGTCGTGGTGACGGTGGCGGACGACCTCGTCACGGCGGTGCAATCCGCCGCGGACGTCGATCCGACCGACGGCATCGCGGTGCCGGGGATCGGCAACCTGCACAGCCACACGTTCCAGCGCGGCTTCGCCGGCCTCACCGAACGGCGCGGGGCCGGGGACGACCATTTCTGGACGTGGCGGGAGGCGATGTACCGGTTGAGCGGCCGCCTCGCGCCAGAGGACGTCGAGGCCATCGCGGCCCAGAGCTTCGTCGAGATGCTGGAGAGCGGCTTCACGGCTGTGGCGGAGTTCCACTACCTCCACCACGCGCCCGACGGGCAACCCTACGACGACCCGGCCGAGCTCGGGACCCGCATCGCGGCCGCGGCCGCGCGGACCGGCATCGGCCTGACGCTGCTGCCGGTGTTCTACGCCCACGGAGGCTTCGGCGGGGCGGCACCGACCGAAGGGCAGCGGCGCTTCGTGTCGTCGCTCGACCTCTACGCGCGCTTGGCCGAGGGGGCGGCCCGGGCGGTCGCGGTCCTGCCGGGTGGCCGCGCCGGCATCGCGCCCCATTCGCTGCGGGCCGCGACCGGCCGCGAGATCGCGGCCCTGGTGGCGGGCTTTCCCGACGGGCCGGTCCACATTCACGTCGCCGAGCAGGTCCGCGAGGTCGAGGATTGCCTCGCCGCCACGGGCGCCCGGCCGGTCCGATGGCTGCTCGACAACGCGCCCGTCGACGCGCGCTGGTGCCTCGTTCACGCCACCCACATGGTGCCGGACGAGACGGCGGGCCTGGCCCGCACCGGGGCCGTGGCGGGGCTCTGCCCCATCACCGAAAGCGACCTCGGGGATGGCATCTTCCCGGCCACCGACTATGTCGCGGCCGGTGGCGCCTTCGGGGTCGGCAGCGATTCCAACGTGCTGATCTCGCTGGAGGCGGAGCTGCGCACGCTGGAATACAGCCAGCGCCTGCGCGACCGCGCCCGCAACCGTCTGGCGCCGCAGAGCGGCGGCTCGACCGGGCGGCACCTGTTCGGCGCGGCGGCGGCGGGCGGCGCCCGGGCGCTCGGCCGCCCGGCGGCCGCGATCGCGCCGGGGTGCCGGGCCGATATCGTGGTGCTCGACGGCACGTCGCCGATGCTGCACGGCCGGCGAGGCGACGCCGTGCTGGACGGCTGGATCTTCGCGGCGGCTCGTTCGCCCGTGAAGCGCGTCTACGCGTCCGGCCGTCTCGTGGTCGAGGACGGCCGGCATGTCGCGCGGGACGCGGTCGCGGCCGGTTTCCGCGCGGCGCTCGACCGGCTCGCGGATTGAGCCCAGGGGCGCGCCGTCGAACCGCAACAACTCGCGCGCTCGACGATTGAACCTCGGTCGGCATCGAGCACGGACGGTCTTGCTGCATGTCCAGTTCCGCAGCTCCAGCGGCGCCTCCCGATGCGGCCGGACCGGCTTGGCTCGCTGCGTCCGTAGCGCCGCTGCTCTACGGCCTGCGGTTGGCCACGGCAGTGTGCCTGGCGCTGTTCATCGCCTTCACTCTCGAACTCGACAAACCGTCCTGGGCTGGCGGCTCGGCCGCCATCGTGTGCCAGCCGATCCTCGGCTCCTCGCTGCGCAAAGGCTTCTTCCGCATGATCGGCACCGTGGTGGGCGCCACGGTCGCGGTGATGCTGACCGGCATCTTCCCACAGAATCGCGCAGGCTTCCTGGTCGGAATGGCACTATGGGCAGCGTTCTGCGCTTTCGGCGGCACGCTGCCGCGCAACTTCGCCGCCTACGCTTTCGCGCTGTCGGGCTATACCCTGGCCATCATCGCGGGCGATTCCATCTCGTCTCCCGACCAGGTATTTCACCTCGCGATCAGTCGGGCCAGTGAGATCATCATCGGCATCGTCTGCGCCACGATGGTGACGGGCCTGTCGGACCTCGGCCAGTCACCGCGCAGACTCGCTGGGACCATCGACCGGTTGGGTCGCGAGATCCTGTTCCATTTCAGCGAACTCCTGTGGAACCCGTGCGACCGGCTGCCGGAAGGACCTGCGCTTCGGCGCGACCTGATCGGCCGGGTGGCGGCGCTCGATCTCTCGATCGACCAGGCCATCGGCGAATCCCCTGAACTGCGCCACCGCAAGGCCATTCTCTGGGCCGCCATGTCGGGGCTCTTCGCGGCCCAACGCCGATTCCTATTAGGTCGACGGCTATTTCGAGGAAACCACCATCGCGCCCATCCGCGAGGGCGACCCGGCCCGCATCTGGCTGCTCGGCTATCGTCAGGTGATCGACGGCCACGTCGACTCGATCGCGCGCGGCATCGTGGTGTCCAACGCCACGCCGGGGCAGAGTGGCCTCGCCACCGTGAACCCGATCTTCACCTGGGTCCGCCTCGCCCAGCGCGTGCCGGTCCGGGTGCGCATCGACCATGTCCCGCCGGAGGTGAGGCTCGTGGCCGGCATGACCGCGACGGTCGAGATCGACCCCGGTCCCGCCGCCGAGAGCCGCCCCGTGGCGGGTCAGGGGACGTCGTCCGGCGCGGGCGCGCCGAACGGCGGCCAGCCTGGGGCATCGCGGAGCGGCCCGACCGGCCCGACGCCGTCCCCGCATTGAGGACGACTCGCCGTGGAACGCATTGCCGCTCGCTCCCGTGCGAGCGTCCGCTCGCGTCTTGCGTTCCCGATCCGGTTCGGGGCATGTCTCGGGCCCACCCGGGCCGGTTCACGGCGAAGTGAAGAGGATCCCGCCTGTGGCCCGCGCCCTCATGGTCCAAGGCACGGGTTCGGACGTCGGCAAATCGTTGATCGTAGCGGGCCTTGCCCGCGCCTATGCGGCGCGCGGGCTGCGCGTGCGGCCGTTCAAGCCGCAGAACATGTCCAACAACGCGGCCGTCACGGCGGACGGCGGCGAGATCGGACGCGCCCAGGCGCTCCAGGCGCGGGCCGCGGGCGTCCCGCCCTCCGTCCATATGAACCCGATCCTCCTGAAGCCGCAGAGCGAGATCGGGTCGCAGGTCGTGGTGCAGGGCCGCGTGATCGGCAACGCCAAGGCGCGCCAGTACCAGGGCTGGAAGCCGCGACTGATGGGGGCCGTGCTGGAGAGCTTCGGCCGGCTCAAGGCGGAGGCCGATCTCGTGCTGGTCGAGGGTGCCGGCAGTCCGGCCGAAGTCAACCTGCGCCTGGGCGACATCGCCAACATGGGGTTCGCCCGCCGTGCCGACGTGCCGGTCGTGCTGGTCGGCGACATCGACCGCGGCGGTGTCATCGCCCAGCTGGTCGGAACTCGGGCCGTGGTGGCGTCCGAGGATGCCGCCATGGTGGTGGGATTCCTGGTCAACAAATTCCGCGGCGACCCGACGCTCTTCGCCGACGGCATGGCCTTCGTGGCCGAGCGCACCGGCTGGCCGGCGCTCGGCCTCGTGCCGTATTTCGCGGACGCCGCGCGCCTGCCCGCCGAGGACGCCGTGGCGCTGGACCGTCCCCCGGCGCGGGTCGCGGGCGCCCCGATTCGGATCGCCGTGCCGGTGCTGCCGCACATCAGCAATTTCGACGACCTCGATCCGTTGAAGCTCGAGCCGCAGGTCGAGCTCGTCATGGTCCGGGCCGGCGCGCCTCTTCCGCTTTGCGAGCTCGTGATCCTGCCGGGCTCCAAGGCCACCATCGCCGACCTCGCGGCGCTGCGGCGCAACGGCTGGGACATCGATATCCTGGGCCACGCGCGGCGCGGCGGCCATGTGCTGGGCCTCTGCGGCGGGTACCAGATGCTCGGCCGGCGCATCGCCGATCCGGACGGGATCGAGGGGCCGCCCGGCGAATGCCCCGGCCTCGGCCTCCTCGCGGTCGAGACGGTGCTGGCGGGTTCCAAGGTGCTCAGGCCCGTGTCGGGCCGCACGATCGAGGACGACGCGCCCTTCGCAGGCTACGAGATGCATGTCGGCGACACGACGGGACCCGATCGGGCGCGGCCGATGCTACGCTTCGACGATGGCACGGAGGACGGCGCCGCCTCGGCCGACGGACGCGTGCGCGCCGCCTATGTGCACGGGCTCTTCGCCGACGACCGGCAGCGCGCCGCCTGGCTGACGCGGCTCGGCGGCGCCCCGTCGGATCTGCGCTACGAGGCCGAGGTCGAGGCCGTGCTCGACCGCTTGGCCGAGCATCTCGGTCGTCACATCGACCTCGACCGACTGCTGGATCTGGCTCGGTGAGGGATCGCCCTCGCCGATGGCGCGGGGTTGCTCTCATGCGGGTCGTCGGCGGACGATCCGCCGCCTCATCGGCCGACCGCGAGTGCCAGCGCCGCCACGGCCGCGATCTGCACCGCGCAGGCCAGGCGATAGAGCTTCAGTGCCCGGCGGATGTCTGCGGTGCCCGCCTCGCGGCGCCCGTCACCCATGCAGGCATCGTCGACCAGTTCGGTCCCGTAGACGCGGGGCCCGGCGAGCTTCAGCCCGAGCGCGCCCGCCACCGCGGCCTCGGGCCAGCCGGCGTTGGGCGAGCGGTGGCGGCCGGCATCGCGTCGCACCGCCGCCCAGGCACCGCGGGCCGAGCCGCCCGCGATTGGCGCCGCCAGCACGATCCACAGCGCCGCGAGCCGCGATGCCGGCAGGTTGACGATGTCGTCGAAGCGCGCCGCCGCCCAGCCGAAGGCCGCGTAGCGTGCGCTGTGATGCCCTACCATGCTGTCGGCCGTGTTGGCGGCCTTGTAGAGCGCGCAGCCGGGCAGGCCACCGAGCGCGAGCCAGAAGGCCGGCGCCACGATGCCGTCCGAAAAATTTTCGGCCAGGCTCTCGATCGCGGCGCGCGCCACCCCCGCCTCGTCCAATACCGTTGTGTTGCGGCCGACGATCATGGCGACGGCCCGGCGCCCGGCATCGAGCCCTTGGCGCTCCAGCGCCGTCGCGACGTCGCGCACGTGCGCGTGGAGGCTGCGCTGCGCCGGCAGCGAGGCCGCCAGCACGGCCAGCAGCACCGAGCCGGCGAGCGAGCGTGACAGGACGAGTTGCAGCGGCGCGGTCACAAGAGCCGTGGCGGCCAGCAGGGCCACGAGCGCCAGGATGCCAGCGGCACGGCGGCGCGCGAAGCTCGATCCGGGCCGGTTGAGCCGGCGTTCGAGCGCCGCGATCAGCGCCCCCATCCAGGTGACGGGATGTCGGAGGGCGCGGTAGAGCGCGGCCGGATAGCCGAACAGCGCCTCGAACGCAAGGGCGAGGCAGCAGAGCTGGATCGAGGCGGTGAGCGACATAGCCGGGAGCGACGGGAGGGCTGGCACCGGTTAGCACGGCCTCGGCCGCGGCGCCTCTTTCGGTGCGTTCCCCGGCGCTGCGAGCTTCTGGATCGACCTGTCGACCGGCTGGTGTCTTGATCCGTCTGTTTGCCGACCGGCCCCGCCGGCTTCGTTTCGGCATACGGGGCGGCAACGCGCGGCGGTTCGCACTCCTCCAGCTAATCAATGGCGTCGAACCCCTCCCGGAACGCCCGGTAGCGCGGCGCGATGGCCCGAGCCGTGACCGGGGCCGAGTCGATCGGCGCGTAGCTCCAGTGCTCCAATCGGCCCGACCAGCGCCGCACCGCCCCGACCTCGACCAGGCGGTCGAGATAGCGGGTCATCTTGGGATGGCCGCCGGAGGGCTCGTAAACGTGGACCGGAGCGCCGGTCGCGGTCGCCTCCCCCACCATGTTGGCGCTATCGCCCGTTACCAGAATGGCGTCCGCGTGGGCCAGGATCTGGGCGTAGGGATTGGCCCCGGCCCCGTCCCACAGAAAGGCCCGGCCGGCCGCGCCCGCTCCCGCCAGCGCGGCCCCGATGGCCGCCACGGCCTCGGGCGGCGTTCGGCGTGACGGCGTCACCATCAGGCTCGCGCCCGTGGCCGCTATCGCGGCCGCGATCCCGGCCAGGTTGGCGATGTCCTGCCGGGAGAAATCATGGTTCACGCCCTTGCCACCGAGAACCAGGGCGACGCGGGGATGCGGGAGCGCCGCGATCCTCGGATCCGGCGATGCGCGCGCGTCCGCGAAGACTGCCGAGCGCAGCCGATGGGCTGGCGTCAGCGTCACGACGACGTTGTCGCCGCGCAGCCTGTCGTGCTCGGGGACCCAGATCACGTCGGCCGTGCCGGTCCCCGTATAAGGGTCCTTGACGAAGACCGTGAAGGTGCGGCCGCCCGAAGCCTGCTTCACGCGGCGCAGGTAGGGCACGGTGCGCCGGCCGGCCGCGATGGCGAAATCCGGAAAGGGGGCCGCCACGGGACTGCATCGACGGCCCGGCGCCTCGCGCGGATCGACCGGGCCGTAAGGCGCGAGCCAGGACCAGGGCGCGCGCGGCCGGATGAGCCGGCGCTCGGGGGTGAGGCCGAGTTCCTCGGCGATGCCGAAGCACTGGACCTCGTCGCCGATCTTGCCGTCCGTGATCACCCAGGCGCTGGTCCCCGCAGGGAGCAGGTGCCGACCTTCCGTGGTCAGACCCCCATCTCCCGCCTCAGCCAGTAGGCGAAATGAAAGGAAATCGACGCCACGCGAATCTCATCGATGTTGGGCAGATACCAGGCTCCGCTGTAGCCGGCATCGAGGGCCGACAGGATCGGCGTCTCGGAGACCGTGCGCCCATCCGTCGAGACGATGCCCACGCCCTCGAGATAGTTCATGTTGTTGCCCCCGTTTCGGCGGCCGAAGGAGCGGGTTCCCACGTAGGACGACAGCGACAGCGATGAGATCCGCACCAGCAGCGTCGCCCCGTTCGCACCGCGGGGTGCGATCAGGTCGCCGAACACCTGGCGCAGGTCCCGTCCGAGGGCCTGCCTCACGGCATCGGCCCCGACCGGATTGCCGAGCGCCGCGAGGCGCGACGTGTCGATCGCGATCGAACGCAGCCGCAGCCCCGCCGCGGCCTGGGCCGAGGCGCGCGACATGACGCCGAGCGGAATCGCAGCCGATGCCAGCAACGCCAACGCGGTGCGGCGGGTCGAGAGCGTCATGACGGTCCCCCGGTCCGAGCCGGCCCTCAGCGGAACGCGACGTTGAGCACTTCGTAGCTCTTGCCGCCACCGGGCGTGTTCACCTCGACGCTGTCGCCCGACTTCTTGCCGATCAGCGCCCGGGCGGTCGGCGAGGAAATCGAAACCTTGCCGGCCTTCACGTCGGCCTCGTTCTCGCCGACGATCTGGAACACCTTCTTCTCTTCCGTGTCCTCGTCGACCAGCGTCACGGTGGCGCCGAACTTGACGGTGCTGCCCGACAGCTTGGACACATCGATGACCTCGGCGCGCGATAGGCGATCCTCGAGTTCCGCGATGCGGCCCTCGTTCAGCGACTGGGATTCCTTGGCGGCGTGGTATTCCGCGTTCTCGGACAGGTCGCCGTGGGAGCGCGCCTCGGAGATGGCCTGGATGATGCGCGGCCGTTCTTCCTGCTGCCGCATCTTGAGTTCAGCCTCCAACGTGGAATAGCCCACGACGGTCATCGGCACTCTGTCCATCTCATTCACTCTCAACGGGTGCTGCGGCCAGCCTGGCCGCAGCACGATACCTGGTTCAAAGCCAGCCGGTGCCGCTCAAGACGCGCCTATCCCGAAAAGGGGCGACACCGGCCAAGGGAGCGCAGCATGTTCCCGGCCATGAAATCCGTCAACTTGCAGGCACGGACTCTCGTTCCAGGCGGGACCGAACTGCCCGACATGCCGCTCCGAAGCCCGAGCAGCCTCGCGTGGCGAAAGCCATGATCGGTTTCGGCCCACCGGTCAGCTGAAATAGTCCTGCAGCGCCCGCACCTCGAGTTCGCCGCCGACGTAGCCGCTGATGCCGCGCGCCGCCGCGATGGCGCCCGCCAAGGTGGTATAGTAGGGCACCTTGTGGAGCAGCGCGGCCCGGCGCAGGTCGCGCGAGTCCGAGAGCGCCCGGGCGCCCTCGGTCGTGTTGACCACGAGCTGGATGCCGCCGTTCTTGATGGCGTCGACCACGTGGGGGCGACCCTCCGACACCTTGTTGACCTTGGTAGCCGTGATGCCGGCTTCGCGCAGCCGGTTCAACGTGCCGCCGGTCGCCTGGATCTTGAATCCGAGCCCGGCCAGGACCTTGACGGTGTCGATCACGCGCGGCTTGTCGGCGTCCTTGACCGATACGAAAACGGTGCCCGTGGTGGGCACCACGGTGCCGGCGCCGAGCTGGCTCTTGGCGAAGGCGATATCGAAGGATCGGTCCAGGCCCATGACCTCGCCGGTGGAGCGCATCTCGGGGCCCAGGACGGTGTCGACGCCGGGGAACCGCGCGAAGGGGAACACCGCCTCCTTGACCGCGACATGGTCGAGCTTCTGCACCGCGAGGCCGAAGCTCGAGAGCCTCTCGCCCGCCATGATGCGCGACGCCATCTTGGCCAGGGGACGGCCGATGACTTTGGCGACGAACGGCACCGTGCGCGAGGCGCGGGGGTTCACCTCCAGCACGAAGATGACCCCGTCCTTGATGGCATATTGCACGTTCATCAACCCGACCACGCCGAGCGAGCGGGCCAGCACGCGGGTCTGGCGCTCGATCTCGGCGATGGTCGGGGCGTCGAGCGAATGGGGCGGCAGCGCGCAGGCGGAATCGCCCGAATGGATCCCGGCTTCCTCGATATGCTCCATGATGCCGGCCACATACACGTCCGTGCCGTCGCAGAGCGCATCGACATCCACCTCGATGGCATCCGACAGGTAACGGTCGAACAGCAGCGGGTTCGTGCCCAGCACCGTGTTGATCTGCCCGGTCTTATCGTTGGGGTAGCGGGCCTTGACGTCGGGCGGCACCAGGCCCGGCAGCGTGTCGAGGAGGTAGCTGTCGAGTGCCGCCTCGGAGCGGATGATCGCCATGGCGCGGCCGCCGAGCACGTAGGACGGTCGCACCACGAGCGGCAGCCCGAGCGACGACGCCACCAAGCGCGACTGCTCCACCGAATAGCTGATGGCGTTCCTGGGCTGCTTCAGCCCCAATTTGTCGAGCAGGCGCTTGAAGCGGTCGCGGTCCTCGGCGAGGTCGATGGAATCGACGCTGGTCCCGAGGATCGGGATCCCGGCAGCCTCGAGCGCCGGGGCGAGCTTCAGCGGAGTCTGGCCGCCGAACTGCACGATCACGCCCTTGAGGGTCCCGGCCGAGCGCTCGGTCTCCAGCACCTCCAGCACGTCCTCGGCGGTGAGCGGCTCGAAATAGAGCCGGTCCGAGGTGTCGTAGTCGGTCGACACGGTCTCGGGATTGCAGTTGACCATGATGGTCTCGTAGCCGGCGTCGCTCAGCGCGAAGCACGCGTGACAGCAGCAATAGTCGAACTCGATGCCCTGACCGATCCGGTTCGGGCCGCCGCCCAGGATCACCACCTTGTCGCGCCCCGACGGCCGCGCCTCGTCGACCGGCACGCCCGCGAAATATGGCGCATATGTCGAATACATGTAGGCGGTCGGCGAGGCGAACTCGGCCGCACAGGTGTCGATGCGCTTGAACACGGGGCGTACGCCGAGAGCGCGACGCGATGCCGTGACGCTCTCCGGGCTCTGCCCCGACAGCGCCGCGAGCCGCGCGTCCGAGAAGCCGGCCGCCTTCAACTCCCGCAGGTTGCCGGCCGTGCGCGGCAGGCCGAAGCGGCGCACCTTGGCTTCGAGGTCGACGATGCCCTGGATCTGCTCGATGAACCACGGGTCGAAGCGGCAGGCCTCGTGTATCTCGGCATGGCTCACGCCGTGGCGCAGGGCCTGGGCCACGACCAGCAGGCGATCGGGCGTGGGCCGCCCGAGGGCCGCCCGCAGCGCACCGCGCTCCTCGCCCGGCACCGTCATGCCGTCGATCGGGATCTCGTCGAGGCCGTTGAGGCCAGTCTCGAGCGAGCGCAGCGCCTTCTGCAGCGATTCCGCGAAGGTCCGGCCGATCGCCATGGCCTCGCCGACCGATTTCATGGCGGTCGACAGGATCGGCTCGGCCCCTGGGAATTTCTCGAAGGCGAAGCGCGGGATCTTGGTCACGACATAGTCGATCGTCGGCTCGAACGAGGCCGGGGTGGCGCCGCCCGTGATGTCGTTGCGGATCTCGTCCAGGGTGTAGCCGACCGCGAGCCTGGCCGCGACCTTGGCGATCGGGAAGCCCGTGGCCTTGGAGGCCAGCGCCGAGGAGCGCGACACCCGCGGGTTCATCTCGATCACGATCATGCGGCCGTTCGCGGGGTCGATCGCGAACTGCACGTTGGAGCCGCCGGTCTCGACGCCGATCTCGCGCAGCACCGCCAGCGAGGCGTCGCGCATGATCTGGTATTCCTTGTCGGTCAGCGTCAGCGCCGGCGCGACCGTGATGGAATCGCCCGTGTGGACGCCCATCGGGTCGAGGTTCTCGATCGAGCAGATGATGATGGCGTTGTCGGCGCGGTCCCGCACGACCTCCATCTCGTATTCCTTCCAGCCCAGCACGCTCTCCTCGACCAGCACCTGGGTGGTGGGCGACGCATCGAGGCCGCGTTCGACGATGTCGATGAACTCTTCCTTGTTGTAGGCGATGCCGCCGCCGGTGCCGCCGAGCGTGAAGGACGGGCGGATAATGGCGGGCAGGCCGATGTCGTCGAGCGCCGCGATGGCCCCGGCGAGCGACACGACATGATGCGAGCGCGGCGTCTCGAGCCCGATCCTGGTCATGGCGTCGCGAAACAGCTCGCGGTCCTCGGCCATGTCGATGGCGGCGGCGCTCGCGCCGATCAGCTCGACGTCGTGGTCCCTCAGCGTGCCCATCTTGTCGAGCGCCATGGCGCAGTTCAGCGCCGTCTGGCCGCCCATCGTGGGCAGCAGCGCGAAGCCGCCCGGCACGGCACGGCGCTCCGCCGCGATGATCTTGGCGACGATCTCGGGCGTGATCGGCTCGACGTAGGTCCGGTCCGCCATGTCCGGATCGGTCATGATGGTGGCGGGGTTGGAATTGACCAGCACGATGCGATAGCCCTCGGCGCGCAGCGCCTTGCAGGCCTGGGTCCCGGAATAGTCGAACTCGCAGGCCTGCCCGATCACGATCGGCCCCGCACCGATGATCATGACCGTGGCGATGTCGGTGCGTTTCGGCATCTGGGTTCCTGAGTCTCACGAGGGCGGCGGGAGGGCGGTGTCTCTTAGCTCAGGCGGGCTCGGATGTGCGAGCCTTTCCGCGAAGGTGAAGACCCCTGTTCGGCGCGCGACCCTCCACGCAGCCCCTCTAGAAAGACCATCGAAGCCGAACTTACGCTAGCGCTGACGCGCTCCCGGCGATATAACCGGGGTCACTTGGTCCTTAAACGAAGAGACACTTGAATGGCCAGTAACGCTCAAAGGAAAGCTTCAAACATTCATCGGCGGCGCGCGGTCGCGCGCGGACTCGTGCGTGTGGAGGTCCAGGCCGCGAGGAGCGACACGGGCCTTATCCGAACATTGGCGGAAACCCTGCGCGGCGAGCCGCAAAGAGCCAAGGCGCTGAGGTCGGCCCTCGAGCAGGCGCTCGCCGATCCGGAGGTGAACAATGCCTTCGACGTGTTCGGCGCCGATCTTCCGGACGAAGCTTTTGTCGGGGTTTTCGATGGCCCGCGCCAACACGGCTGGCGCGAAGTCGATCTGTGATCTTCCTGCTCGACACGAACGTCATTTCCGAGATCCGCAAACGGGATCGCGCGCACCCAAACGTGTCCCTGTGGGTTCATCGAACCCCGGTCAGGGAGATCGGCACCAGCGTCGTCGTCCTGGCGGAAATCCGTCGAGGCATCGAACTGAAGCGCCGCAACGATGTCGAGCAGGCCGAAGGGTTGGAACGATGGTTCTGGCGGATGCGGACGCGGCTCGGAGACCGCGTGCTTCCCGTCGACGAGCCGATCACCGAGGCCTGGGCAAGGCTGAGCGTCCCCGACCCGTTGCCGCTCATCGACGGCCTGCTGGCGGCGACTGCCAAAGTGCGCGGTCTGACTCTCGTGACCCGAAACATTGCGGATGTCATGCGAACCGGCGTCTCGATCCTCGATCCATTTTCCGGCTGACCGCACCGCGCTTCGAGACGCCGTCCTCACTTCGCCGTATCTTCCAGCAGGCCGATGCTATTTTGCTCCGGTCGCCCGCCCTCCACTCAGCGCCGCCCGATCGTCTCGTCCTCGGCTTCCTCGAGTTCCGCCTCGACGAGGCAGAAGGCGGGAACGGCGCCGGTCTTGATCTCGTCGACAATCTCGCCGTACCAGAGCACCTGAACGCTGTCGCCGCTCTCGCCCGTCACCACCATGGCCGGGCCGCCCGACTTCAGCTGCACGATATCGCCCTTCTTGAAATCCATCACCGTTCTCCGCTTCGCACGCTTGCCCGGCCGTAATGGCCGGGCTCGAAGGCCACGCAACATCCGCGTGGGCGGGAACCATGTCGTCCGTGCAAAAGTGCCACGGAGGGACGATGGTCTTTAAGTCCGACCCGGGTGCGGGGCCGCCGCAGCGTGCTGTTAGCACGTCGACAACGCGCCAGACAGGCGGAAAGCCGGACCGTCGGCCAAAGCGGGCGTGAACCGCCGCGGATCCGGGCGTGATCGGGGCCGTTTCCGCGACGGCGGGTCTGACCGAGGCAAAGCCGTCGCGGCCGACCAAAGCCCCACGATCCGGACGTTCGCTCCTCCATGACGATCTTCTTCACGAGCGACACGCATTTCGGCGACATCCGGGTGCTGCGCTTCGATCACCGGCCCTTCCCGGCCATCGATGCCCATGACGATGCTCTTGTCGCGCGGTGGAATGCCGCCGTGACGCCGGACGACACCGTGTGGCACCTCGGCGATTTCGCGCTCGGTCCCGAGCCCGCCCGCGTCGACGCCATCCTGGGCAGCCTCAACGGCGAGAAGCACCTCCTGGCCGGCAACAACGACGACGCCGCCACACTGGCGCTGAAAGGCTGGGCTTCGGTCGCGCATTATGCCGAACTCCTGGTGGACCGGCGCATGCTGGTGCTCTGCCACTACGCGTTCCGGACCTGGAACGGCATGGGCCGTGGTGCCATCAACCTGCACGGCCATTCACACGGCAAACTGACCCCCATCCCGCGGCAGTACGATGTCGGCGTCGACGTCCAGGCATTTCAGCCCGTCACGCTCGGCGACATCCTCGCGAGTCGGAAGCGTGGCGCCCGAAAAGGCCCGGTTGCGCCCGAATGACCGTCCTGCACGCGACAGGTCGCTGGCGCCAAGCCGATAAGCACGCGGTCCATAGTGCCCCGGGTTCGTCAACAACTTTTTCCGGGGCTGCGAACTTTTTCGGCGCGCATCTCATTGAGACGTTCAGAGCAGATGAGGGACGGGTCATGGATAAGTCGATGTGGATCGCTGCAAGCGCGTTGACGGCTTGGCTGATGGTCGGTGCTGCAGCGATGATGTGAGGCGGCTTCGAACTCTCCAGGTATGGCTGATCACGTCCCGATCGAAGGCCCGATTGCCGGCTGACGGCCGGAACTCGCATCCCTGTCGGCCGCGCGATCCCTCGCCTCACCACGCGGTTCAGTGAGGGTAGACCCGAGTCGACGTCGATCGTGACCTTCCCGCCCGACAGTTGGCGCGCGACAACGCCGCCGACCCTGACTGGAGGGACGTCTTACGTAAGGCGATTATATAGTGTGGAAACCATTCGGCGTGGTAGTGGTCGTAGATGCTCGTTGGTGATCTCGCCATGGTTGTCGCTGCTCTGTTCACTGGGGCAGCCGTTTACATCAACGTCGCGGAACAGCCGGCGCGACTGACTTTGCCGGATGGTCCGCTGCTTGCCGAGTGGAAGCCGGCCTACAAGCGAGGTCTTGCAATGCAAGCTTCCCTTGCAGTGACCGGCTTCGTCTTTGGCATGTCGGCTTGGTGGATGACGAGAAACTGGCGTTGGGCGCTTGGGGCCGTCGTCTTGGTGGCGAACTGGCCTTATACGTTGCTGGGGATGCTGCCGACAAACAACAAGCTCATGGCGATTGACCCCGCGTCCGCCGACCCTGAGAGCCGGGCGTTGATTGTCGCATGGGGCGCTCTTCATGCCGTCCGCAGCGGGTTAGGCGCGCTGGCGACCCTTATTTTTCTTCGGACTAGTACGCTTTTGGACTTGACTAAGGGCTGATCCCTGGTAGGGTAGCTGTACCGAGAGGGTACGGCCATGAACGTCCTAGAGCTTTTTGAGAAATTCCAAACGCAAGAGCAAGCCGTCGAGTACCTCGAAGGGGTGCGATGGCACGGCAAGCCGGTTTGCCCCTATTGCAAGAGCGAAGCTGTTGGACGGCATGCGAGCGGCGACCGGGATAGCACCCGCTGGCAGTGCCGGTCCTGCCAAAGGGCCTTCGCTGTCACGGTAGGCACGCTGTTCCACAGAACCCATGTGCCGCTGCGCAACTGGTTTCTGGTACTCGCACTCATGTTGAACGCGAAGAAGTCGGCCAGCGCCTACCAGATCGCCCGCGACCTCGGCATGCGGCGTGCGACTGTTTGGAGCATGATGCATCGGGTCCGCACAGCCATGGCGAGCGATCCGGATCAAGAGCAGCTACTTTTCGGGATCGTTGAAGCCGATGAAACCTATGTCGGCGGCAAGCCGCGCAAGGGTAACAAGCGCGAGGATGATACGCCCAACAAGCGCGGGCGCGGCACAAAGAAGGTTCCGGTGATCGGCGCCGTCGAGCGTGGCGGTCGTGTGGTCGCGAAGGTGGCCGAACCGGGTGACTTATCCGCTAAGGGCATCTCCAAATTCATTGCGAAGTTCGTGGATGCGGCTGGCTCCATACTGATCACAGACGAGTACGCTGGCTACAATCGAGTTGATGAGACGATGCTGCATGCCGTCGTGAACCACGCCTACGAGTATGCGAATGGCTCTGTTCACACGAATACAATCGAAAGCTTCTGGGCTCTCGTCAAACGCGCTTGGTACGGATCGCATCACCATTACAGCCGCAAATACATGCCACTTTACATTGCGGAGGCTTGTTTCAAATACAACATGCGGAAGTCTACCGTAGCATTTGAGCGTTCTATGCAGATGTTTGTCGGGGCGACCGCATGAACCGCCTTTGGTATGGCGACAATCTCACCATTATGCAAGGGATGGGTAAGCATTCTGTAGACCTGATCTATCTCGATCCACCGTTCAATTCAAAGCAGAATTATAACCTTCTCTACAAGACCATGACCGGCAAACCAGTGCCAGAGCAGGTTGAGGCGTTCTGCGATACGTGGGAGATGGACGCCCAAAAAGAGGCTATTGCCCGGAGTATGCCCGTTCTCATGCGTGAGCACGGCATAGACGACTACTATGTTGATTTCTGGCGCCTCTGGATGCAGGCATTAAGAACAACTCAGCCACATCTACTCGCTTATTTGATTTTTATGGTACAACGTCTTCTACATATGAAGAGCATACTCAGACCTACAGGCTCTATCTATCTCCACTGTGATCCAACTGCCAGCCATTACATAAAGGTGATGATGGACGGCATATTTGGACACGAAAACTTTAGAAACGAGTTAATTTGGAAACGTACATCTGCTCACAGTAGTGTACGAAGATTCGGGCCAGTACACGACACAATACTATTCTACACGGTCGGAGACAGGTATACATAGAACCGTGTCGAGCAGGCGTACGACGAGAAGTACCTATCTGTGAAATATAGGCAGGAAGACAAGCAAGGGAAGTATCGTCTTTCAGACATAACCGCTTCCGGAACACGCACTGGCGACTCAGGCAAGCCTTGGCGTGGGTATGATCCAACAGCGCTTGGGCGTCATTGGGCCGCCCCCACCGCGATCGTGCTGTCGCTTGGGGGCGCCTCATCCCTTTCAACGCAGGAGAAACTGGATCTTCTAGACGGCAATGGATTCGTATATTGGCCCCCTGGACGCGGCGGAAAATCTGGGTTTCCTCAAATAAAGCGGCATCTGACAGGAGGTCAGCCAGTTCAGGACGTCATTGACGACATAGCACCGCTCAATTCAATGGCGAAAGAACGTCTTGGCTATCCTACGCAAAAGCCCGTTGCCCTTCTTGATCGGCTTATTCAGGCATCAACAAACAAGGGAGACGTGGTTTTCGACCCGTTCTGCGGGTGCGGCACCACTGTCTATTCCGCTCTGAAGAACGAAAGGCGTTGGATCGGCTGTGACATAGCCATCTTGTCCATCAAGCTCATCCGCGAGGTGCTTACCGAGAGGTATAGACTAGTCGAAGATCATGACTATCGCGTTGACGGTATCCCAACGAGCGTTGACGGTGCGCAGGAGCTTTTCAACAAAGACCCATCAACGTTCCAAAACTGGTTCGTAGAACGCGTCGGCGGGTTTCCTATGCAGCGCAAGAGCGCCGATCGTGGCATTGATGGTCGGATCTATTTCGAGACCCGTGGTGGCCTTCGCGAGATGATGATTCAGGTAAAGGGAGGCAAGCACGTTCGTCCTACGGACGTGCGAGACCTTCGAGGCGTCCTAGAGCGTGAAGGGAACGCTGAGCTGGCAGGGTTCCTGAGCATTGCCCCGCCAACGAAAGCGATGCTGAGCGAGGCATCCGAGGCTGGTACTTACGAGTATGCCGGCGTCCAGTACCCTCGGATTCAGTTTCTCACGACAGAGGATGTGCTAGGGCGTGTTGACATTCAGCGCAGAGCGATAGCTGCGCCAGCGAGGTGGATCATGGCACCGAAGCTCACGTCAGTCTTGTCGTAACGCGTCGCAATTCGGCGGAACGCTTTGAGAGTGCAAAA
>JAABUY010001787.1_pt1 | contig 27632 bp, 32 predicted proteins | sample 5560271 | NCBI WGS metagenome assembly JAABUY01 (sample SAMN10711886, study PRJNA513374) | rock metagenome | isolation source: Antarctica rocks | place: Antarctica: Victoria Land, University Valley | reverse complement strand
CATCATATGTTGTCGTGAGACTGCTTGCATCATTCTCACGAGATAGTTAGTAAGAGAGAGAAGGTCGAGATCTGAGTCAATGATAAAAGAGTCGAAAGACGTTTCTCGAGTGTACATATAAATGTCAGGACCGTGCCTAGATGATACAACCAATGGAGGTCAGGGTTGATAGTGCTTGATCTTTAGAGGTAGCTATAACTGAATATTAAGAATACAGAAGAAGGTGAGTACAAGAGCTTCTATTTAAGTAATATTCAGAGGCTGCGCTAAGCCCGAAGGGGATGTGTTTGTGACACGGGTAGAATGTGATGTAGGAAGGAAGGTGGTGTTGAACAAAGAGGTGTTGGGGAAAGGAAATAGGGGCTGAGCCAGATCTGGGCCAGATCTGGGCTAGAGGCACTGGCTAGCCCTATTCAGCCTTGGTACGCTCGTAACAAAATACAGCTCTTGATGAATATGCATATATTCTTTCTACTTGTGAAGCTTCTAATTGAATACTCAGAGATGAATGTCAATCAATGATTAATTCTCAATCAATATTTGATTAATTATTGACTGATCAAATATCAATATCATTAGATTCAATATTCATCAAAGCAAAAAAACTCATCAAGAGTTACTCAATTATTGTATTTAAATAATACAAATTGTGATCATTATCAATAGACTTGTTTTAATGTTAAGATTTGTGATTATTTACATTCAAATATTGCAAATTTGCATCATGAAAGCTTGATCATCGATGATTGAGAACAAATTAAACAATTTCGCAAGCTTGATTTTACTTTAGAAACTCATCAGAAGAAAAATGCAAATGAGTATTGATTCTCTATTAATAGCTTATTAATGAGTGATTAATTATCAATTAATATCTCTCAGATATTATCTTTCTGCAATAAAATGATTTCAATCACAAACATCATGTACAGATTATAAAAATACATGTTCATCTGTGTTAAAAGAAAGCAATAAAGAAATATGTAACAATAATAACATATTAATCACTGAATAATCGCTGATCATTTATTGATTGATTAGAATGTTGCTGAAGTTACTTATCATTTCATTGAATGTTCTAATGTAAATTGAAACAATTTTCAAAAGCATTACTATCAGTCTTTTATGAATCAACAAGATATTGATATTGATTTTCTTAAAAATCAGTTCAATAATTTACAAGTAATGAATATTTTCATCAACAACTGTCATATTGTTGAACAAGTGAATATTAGAAGAAAACATTGTGATAATTGATAATATATTATTCAACTATCAATATTCTATCAATATTTGATTAATTGCTGATTGAAAATAGACATTGATCCTGTTACTGAATCTGACGAGTTGATGTCAATACTCTGTGAAGTGAAATTCAATTATTTCATTTCAAAAGATATTACAGAATGTGATTCTTTCATCTTTTGTTCTCATGAAATTCATACTCATTTATCAGCATCATTGAATCAATTATCTTTAGAATTATGAAAAGATCTATTGAAAACAGTAGTCAAAATTCGAGATTCAAGTTTAACAACATGTAAGTGATTATTATTCAAAGATCAATTCTTCAATAATAGATCATCAATCTAAGATTATTAAACTATTAATAGTCAAATTTCTACAAAGTTCATTGTTGAACAACTTCTGCAGTAAATATCATAGTCAACACATTTTCAAAATTCATGAGTTTTTATTGAATATGAATCGAATATCTGCAATCATATATAAACAGAGATTGTTGCATTTCTCTGCTGAACAAAAGTTCAATGAAGTATAATGAGAATATTGAACATATCATGAAAATGTCTCTCAATCAGTAAGATATCAATTTCGTAATAATTCTTGATTAATAACTGATTAATCAGAAACGATATATTCAATTTCTGAATTATTTCGAGTAACATAAAATTGTAGTCTGTTTCTATGAAGAACAAGCTTGAATTCTGATGAAACAGAAATCATTTGAAGTTGATATGTCTTTCAAAAGAGTATGAACTCGCAATGTTAATGAAATCGTTTTTGCAATGTTCAATCAATTGATGAAAAAAGATAAGTGATCATTTATTGATCACATATTGATATATGATCAATTCTTGATTAATTATTAATCAATATATAGTTGTCACTTTGTGTTGAGTCTTTACAGATACTCAGACTTCGAAATGTTATCAATTTATCTTTTCTATCGTTTTTTCTTTATTTCAGAAACAATTGAATATCGAAGTTAAATAATATTATATTCATAACTCAGAATTTGAAATTATGATTATGAATATGAATTCAAGTCAACTAAAAGATGATTAATTTTCTATCATTGATATATTATTCAATTATTATTATATCATTAATTAATGATTGATCTAGAATTTGAACTATACTTGCAAAGTATCGATCAACAATCTCGTCAATGACAATGATATACAGCATGAATAATTATCTATTGTAGAATTCATTTTCTACGTGAAGTTACATGATCAACAGAACAAGATACACATTCAAATTCTATTCATGATCGTATGTTAAGTTTATTAAATGCTCAGTTCAAAGAAGATTACTTTCAGATCTGTGATTTACTAATAGATAATCATTTCTTTATTAATCAATTATTAATCTCTCTTAGCTTTTGATCTCAACTCATCAAATGTAAAATTCTGAATCAAGCAGAAAAAGACAGATATTATTGCATCTGATGTGAATGTTCATTGTTCAAAAATTTCATTAAATGCTTTCGTTTACGCTTGAAATCACATCAATGCTGTTGAATAAACACATCATAAAAGCAATAGTTCTGAAAAAAGATTAATGCTTCTTCAAGCTATCAAAAGATTTGTTTATTGATACTTAATTAATAGAAAATTAATAACTTATCAATCACAGAGAATAAAATCTGAATGATCGAGATCTTGCACAATATAAAGCATTTTGAAACAAAGAAATTTATCACTCATATAAACAAACTTCTGCATCTGAGCGATTCTTCAATTCAGAAAAACGTAATCATAAGTTATTAATAAATGATTGATATTTGAATAGTAACTGATTAATATAGAAACAAAAAAAGCAAATATGCAAAAACGAAAATGAGATCAAGATGATGATGATCGTGATGATCGTGATGATCATGATGATCATGATGAATTTGACACATTGTCTCAATATTCTTCTTCTGAAAGTTTACGTGACGAAAGATTTATATGAAGTTAATCTTATCAACAAAATTCTTCAAATAAATCTTGAAGATATTTTTTCATTATCAATCTAATATCAATAAATGAATAATTGCTTATCAATACTCAGCTCTTGAATCTCTTTACATCAACAGATATTTCAGAATAATCAAACAGTTTTTAATCAAACTTCATTAATTATTCATTAACAGAAGATTCAAATTTGACAGTTGAAGACTGAAACTTAAAGAATAAAGCTTGAAAATGAAAAATCGAAATTGAAGATGATTCAAATACGAAGAGATTTGCAGAATGATCAATGATTGATCATTCATTAATCATATATTAATCAATTTCACATTGATTTTCTTAAGAATTTTCTGAAGTTAATTAATGAGATCAATCACATATTATTGAATGATTAATTTCATACTAATCAGCTTGTATATGCATAGATTGCATCTATCTACTGATAAAATGTTGCTCAGATATCTCTCTTTTAAATCATCTTAAAAGCAACAACAGTTTATCAATCATTGATTGATAGATGAATAATCATTGATCAATCATGAATCAATGATGTTATCTTAAGCATCTTTCTACGTCATAGTAGAATTTACCATCTCATCATCAATCAATTTCTTTCTACATTCTTTCTTTTCATTCTCTTTATCATCTGAATTCTGATTCTCTGATTCTGATTCTTGCTTCTCATTTTGCGATTCTTTCAACAGAAATTCGCTTTTCTCTTTGCTTTCATCTTCATCATCATTTTCTATCAATTCTTGATTAATAGAAGATCAATATAATATTGATAGAAGAAATTCTTATCAGACTCTGATTTTTTGACTGATTTTTTGCCTGATTTTTTGAAGAATTCATCAACTGCAATTCTCTTTCTATTCTTGACTTTTGAAGCAGAAAAAACTGCAAGAATATTCTCATTCTTGCAGTCAAACTTTGTTAAATAAACACAAATGTTTCAATCTTTCAGACAGACTGCTGATTGATCAATGATCAATCATCTATCAATTATAAATTAATATCATATCGATCTTAACATTCTGACACTCGACACATTTAATCATCTCTTTCATCTTCAATTTCAAATAAATCACAGTCTTGTTGATCTGAGATTAATAAGCTATCAATTTGTGATCAATTCATGATTAATAGTTTATCATGTCATTCTTCTTATGTAAGACTTAAGAAAGTTTTTTTTTTTGCTTGACTTTTTCAAGCATTGAAACAGAAAAAGTTGAAGCTTCAGCATTTTCAGCAGTTTTAGCTACATTCTTCTCAGACGTGTCTGATATTGATTCATATGTCAAACGCTTGAAGTTTTCTATATCAATTATTGATTAGTCAGTGATTAATCATTGATCAATCACATATTAATCATATATTACTTATGAACATAGATGTCAAAGTTCGCTTGTCTGATGTCATCTGTTATCATAATGATCACAACATTCTCTTCATGCTCATTTACATGCTTATGTAAATTGCTCATCGACGTATGCTTTCGCTGTGAATCGATGAATTATCAATAATCTATTAATTCAAGATTAATAAATCACTTATCTTATTCTCACAAATGCTATCATCTTCATCTTGATATTTGCAAAATATCTCTCTCAACATGATGACAATTTTTCCCTGCTATTAATTCAATATCAATTAGCAATCAGTATCATATTAATCATTGATTAATTCTTTCTATTTTTATCAACTTTTTCTTCAATTATTGTGATTAATCAATGATTAATCACATATCAGTAAATGATCAATCTATTTTTCTTTTCATCAATGAATTCAGAAATACAAAGATAACTTAAATTAATTCAGAATTAATTCAAAATTAATTCAAAATTAATTCATGTCACAGTGAGAGCTTTACTCACTTCGTTTTTCACTCATGATGAGTGTCAATCAGGCCTTGTTTTCAAGGTCTGATATGCAACATATGCGTCTGTTTTCTTTATTGACGATATTGCAATAATTAATGATTTATTAATGGTTTGTGAGTTGTAAGAGTAATGATTTGTGCGATCCTGAAATCTATGTATGAGCTCGAGCATTAGCGTGTGTCTTAGCTTCGAATGATCGAAGAGGTCGCGCGACCTTCGATATGAGTCGCATGACCTACATTCTCTGTCGAGAAAGCCCAGCGCTTTCTCGACATCTACGAATCAGCCTTTCAGAAAGGTACAATGCGCACAAGAGCACAGGCACAGGCACTGAAATACATGAACAGAGATCTTTTCTGCTTCTTGAGCAAATTCAAGCTCGATGAGATATTACTGCAGATCTTACGCAAAGAGACAAAGAACAGAGAGAATCAGACTCGCATCAAGACATCAGCAGATGATTTCGCTGAGCAGATTGATTGTGAATTCGAGTATATCTGAGTTCAATGTGGTTTTTGAAACTATCAAGCGTCCGATCTAGTCTTCGTCTCTCAGATCGTGAATCGAAGAATGAGTTTCATCATGTTCGAAATGAAGAATCTGATGCTAATGACTCGTTCTAACGATAGTGCTCTCGTGACGTATCGACTCGATGTTTTCTATTCAAGCGTTCAGTTCATTACGATCGAAAGCTTTCAAGACTCTTCGCTTATCATTACTTTATCTGAAGCTTCAAGAATCTATCAGCAGTCTATAAATGATTCAAACTTCATTCAATCTTAATTTGATGCTCTAGAATTATATTTGAAAGCGCAAGTCAAACTCAAAAGAAGAAGAGTGACAAGTCTTGATGAATCTCATGAGCGTATCATAAGCAGTTGTTTTGTGTATCGAGCATTGATTTCGAATTTCAGCAAAATTCGTTTCATTGATCTACTACTTCGAAAAGACTGAGAGATGCTTTCAAGTATCTCGTGATCTACTTCTGTCGTTGCGTCTAAATCATTGTATACGATGAAAATGAATCTGCTCATTTCGACTCTGTGCAATCGATATAACTCGTTCACTTTCAATCTTCAGTTTCAGATGCAGAGACTTGCTCAGAATGATTATCTGACTTCAGCTTGAATGCTCAAGCTATTATCTCATATCTTGCAGATTTTTCATCATTCAAGTGACTTCACAGCTGCTGAGACTCTTCGAAAACTGTCTAGACAACTCTCATTTGCGAGCTTTGACATTGATGACAAAGTTTTTATCATAGAATGTATAGAGAAGCTTCTCAGAGAAAACGAGAAGATCAGCACATGAGAGCTATCTCACAACTTCAGCGTTACGAAGCAACATTCACACGTTGATCTTGTTCACAAGACATTGATAATGTCGATCGATGTTTATCTCGAAGAATCGAAATTGAAGATGAAAAATCGAGTGTTACGAGCGTATTTCGATCATGCAGATCATTTTATTCATGTCATCTTCTCGAATGAAGACGAAGAGCGAATGATCTTCGATCGTTTTGTGTCTCTTGAGAAGATTTTTCATTCGAGATTCAAAAACATACTTGACGAAGTCATTCTCATAGCAAATCATCACTTCGCTTTTCTTGACTTTTTGCATTCGTCATTACAAGATCAGACTTGCTGATTTATGACTTCTTTCAAGCACAACGACGTGCTGCTGAATGCAACAGTCGTTATTATCAATCTTGATAATTTCTCTGCAATTCGATCTTCGACAAAATGTGCTGTGAGAATCGATCAAGCTTTTTTTAACATCGACGAAGTCGTGAGAATATCTTCAGCGACTGTCGACGAGATCTCGAACGTCAAGAGAAATCAAAGAGTTTTTTTCAATGATGTAGAAACAATCTCGACGAAGACTTTGATCATGCTCTGAAAAGAATATGCTTCTGCGAGAAAGTCGAAGTCGACGTTATATTAGATCAGATTCGCAGATACGTGACTGCATTCATATCTTCAAATCAGTCATGAAACCTTTTATGATCGAGCATGACTCGTCTCTCGCCTTCGAGAAAGCGACTCAATTCTTTTCTCTTGAGAGACAGTGATGTAGAACTTGATACTGATCTTCTGTTATGCAGATGTTAAGAAGATGATCTCTCTCGACACGAGGCTCGAAGGCGAGGCCTTGTTGCTTCGCCGATCCATGATCAAGTTTACGAGCTCGAACGCATCGGATATCGAAATCTGTGGATCGGCCTCCCGACCACTTCCGATGTATCTCAATCGCCAATACATCAAAATCATGAAAGACCTGAAAGTTGACCCTAGCGTGTTTATGGAGCTGCAGAACGCTGCCGTGAAGCGACTTCGTCGCATCACACTTTCTGCAGTCAACGTCACCAGCTTTTTGGAGCGCGAACTCGTTGGCAAAACAGCTCGAGTGCCTTGATTCATTCGGAAGCTCTACTACATAGAATTTGAATTCCTGAAGAACCGTTTTCTTCGAGGAATAGTCGAGCTGACCGTACTGTCACAACTTCGGAAGCTGAAGCATCGTTCTCGCATCTTCGTGAAGCAAGGTGTAACGCTTTACGGCATCATGAACGAGACGAACACTCTTGCCGAGGGTGAAATCTACTGCCGCACTGATAAAGAGATTATCATCGACAAAGTCACAATCACTCGGGCGCCGGCATTGCATCCAGAAGACATACAAGTCGCCAACGCAGTCGACGTTCCCAGTGAATCTTCACTCAATGCTCTGCACAACTGCATCGTGTTCAGTCAACAGAGTCAGCGAGATCTCTCAAGTCAATTGAGCGATGGTGATCTTGATGAGAACATCTACAGTGTGATTTATGATCCCCGTCTGCTATCTCCGCGCGTCGTCGAACCGGCAGATTATCCGAGAGTAGTCCCAAAGAACATAGGCAGGCTGATCACGAGAAAGAACATGACTGATTTCTTCATCGACTTCATGAAGAACGATCAGCTGAGGAGGATTGCTACTATTCATACGCAGCTGACTGATCGCAGCGATGAAGAAACTCGGCACCCAGATTGTATTATCTTGACTGAAATTCATTCGACTGCAGTGAATTTTTCCAAGATCGAAATCGCAGTGTGTAGCATTCTTGCTTCAATAGAACAATCGTTAACGACGTCTGCAGATCGACATGAAAAAATGTTCAAAGTACGATCTATGTCGACTCGACTTTATGACTTCTAGCCCTCGAGTGACCGTCGAGAAAGGCACCTGGATTCTCGAAGGGAAGTCGTCGCGCAGTCTTGCCGAAGAGGACGAAGACTCTGTAAGCGCTCTCGACCCAGATGTCAAAAGCTATCGCTACTACGAAAGTGAAAAGGTTCTGAGCAAACTCTATCACGTCATCGATGAAAAGAACTTCCTTGCTGAACTGCAGAGACGAGCCCGAGAGCTGAAAGCCATCGATAGTTTCGACCAGACTCTGATCCATCGGCTGTGAGCTTACGTTCAGAGCCAGACGCGCCTCATACAGTGAGAACATTATCGTGAATGGGCGCATGAGATCAAAGAGGCGTAAGTTCTTCCTCGTCTTCTTCTCTACCTCGTTCCTCTCCAAACCGTTCAGCCGAAGGGCAGGCTAATCACGTGCTAGCTACGAAACGCAACTTCTCAACACCATCTATCAATACAGCACTAACCTCGCGCATCTTATCAGCGAGCTCGAAGTCTTCGTCGACATCCTGCTCGGCAAGAGTGGGAGTGTTCGAAACCATCGCCTTCGCGAGATGTCAATGAATATGAAAGAGACTTTTGAGCGTGACGTCGCCTTCACTGTCGATTGCATAGTCAAGGGTTCACAAGAGGAGGACGGAAAGGACGAGACGCTAGAAAGGTTCATTGCATGCTTGATCGTTGCGGTGAAGGAAGTGGGGAGTACGCGGGAGAGAGCGAAGAGAAAGCTGAAAAGTTTTCGGTATATTGCCGCTGCGGTGTGCTTGAGCGAATTGGAGAGGTTTCAAAAGAGCTTGAGGTTGCAATTTCCGCTCTGAGCGGCATTGGGAGCTGTTGGGTGAGACGAATGAGGTGAATGTAATCCCATGCATACATGACGATTATTTCTAAGAACAAAGTTCTACTCTTTGATCGGTGTTTCCGCGACCGTGACGGCTCGATATCGCCCACGTCTCCAGCAATAATTGCGGGTCATATTGGCCTTTGTAGAAGGCACGCAGCCCGAGCTGGTGAAGACTTTGATATCTAGCCTCGCACGAGCGCTCTCTTTGGCGTGCTTGGCATGATTAGTCATTGCTCGCGCTAGGTATGGCTGATGCGGGGTCCAGGCTCGCTTTCGGCCTTTGTGTGAACTCTCATGTCTAGAAATTCGATCAAGTCGAAATCTTAGAGACTTTCGCTCGCTTTCTTGCCCTTTCCATAAGCTGTGGGGATATGAAGGTTGGAGACTGTAGGCCGCCCGTCGCTGCGCAAGCTTGCCGTGGTTGGGGGTTGATAGAATTGAACGGAATCCATGTTGACAAGGGTTATTGTAGGACACAAGTGCAAAAGCTAGCCAGAGGATCCAGATGAAGTCTGATCTTTTTTTGGCCGGGAAATCTGAGAGGGAAATTCCAATTGGAGTGAGACGAGGAGAGCTGGGTTATTTATACACACAAAGGCTGGTAAACCATCCACTGCAATTTTCCCCACTCAAAATCCCACTCCTTTCCCTTCACTCAAAGACCACCAATCGCCGATCTTCAATCATTTGTCTCACACCAAGTTGTATGCCCTGGCGTAGCTTCCAGCCGCTGGAATCTCGTATTCAATAGACATCCCATGCAGCTTGATTCCCACTGCGCCCCTCGCAAGCGTCCACATCCAGCTGAAAAGGTCAGCTGCAGCGGCTTTCATCATCGAGCTGAGACAACCATGATGCATCGGCTGCACCGCTCGGCGAAGAAGAGATCCACGTCTCGAGACCCTGTCTGGGTGGATCTTCCCCAAAATCTCGCCTCTCGACACCCAATCATCCCCTGTCGCCTTCTTGACCTAGTGCCGCCATCGAGTCTCACCGCAACAGCTAGCTGGATAATCCCAGCGTTTCGCCTGGCAGAACGCCTCGCCCCCAATGGTGCATGGCTCAGCCCCGGCACAGCTGAGACCATCACCGCCACGAGCTGGAAACCTGGCACTGTAACTGATGCGGGTGAAGAGAGCTCGGCCGACGGGTACATGGAAGCGTCACACCTCCAGGAGCCTAATGTCGACCGAGTCTTCACTGCGTCTCTCGGAGATGTCCATCTGTGGAGCCACGTCAGCTGCTGCTGCTGCCTGGATCTTCGCGCTGGGATTTCTGCAACGGGTCAGAGACACTGCGCTCTCCCCGATCCACAGCGAAAAGCGAGATCACCGTCTCCAGGCCACGTCATCAGAACGGCACTATTGCGGCATCTTTGTGGGCGCAGCCAGGCAGACACGTAATGGCCGCTGTCGATCAAGGCCAGGCCCACGCTCCTCCGATTCCATTGGCTGGTTCTGCTGTCCTGCTGCTGTTTGGCGTCACGCTCAGACCACAGCTGAGGTGCGACCCCTGTCGGTGTGGCCAGGCAGATATGTAGGACGCCCGAGCCATCGTCACGAGGGATGAGGCATTCCTTTCATTGGTCGTGTGGAGCCCCAAGAGAGGAGTCAGGATTTCGCAAGCTGAAAGTTCTCAGCCAGTACCGTGGCAGGATTGCAGATCAGCTGAGCAGTGGTGAAACGGTGGCGGGCAAGGGAAGGGAAAGGGCAAGAGAGTCCAGAAAGGCAGGGCCGAGCGAAGAGATGGTCCAGTATACCCTGAAAAAGGGTCATCTCGAGCTGGCCTGCAGGGCAGAGGAGGATACACAAGGCGGCGAATCAGATGGGACGTCTGTATCACTGGCTCCAGTCGTAGAACAAGGTAGGTAGGTTGAGAGAGGGCCAGGGTGAGAGTTGAAGCGATGTAATCCCTAAGGGAAAGGCCACCGGTACAATGCCTCACCCAAAGGTCCAAGCACAAGGATCGGCGATGGTCGGTAGAAACCAGCTAGGCAGTAGGATAGGGGCGCAGACCCTTACAATATAAGAAGGAGCGAGGGGACGGCAGAGAGATGTGGAAGAAAGGTGAAGGGAAGTGGGAAAACAGAGAGCGGTGCAGGTCTTTATACCTGGAGAAAGCGGCGGGTGGGGCGATGCCGGGCGCCTTGCCCGAAGAGGCCGCGCCAAACCCGACGGGGCCGCGCCTTGGCTGTATTCATACGGAGTCTTAATATTGTATTATAGCTAGGACCTTGGGATCGTCTCTCGCCTTTTTAAGTACTGCTCTCATCCGAGAGTATAACTTTCGGTCCTCCCTATCCCATCTGCTACCGCCTGGAAAAACAACCCTGCGCGATTCCTGGCGGCTGTAAAGCAATCGTGAGTGATTGGCCCAGGATAGTACATGATTCCGCGATTGTAGCGGTCCGCGTGGTGAACAGAAGCCCGCCTCCGCTATTTCGTCGAGGAAGGATCTCGTCCAGTACCATTCTGGTGGTCTCTTGGGTCACGTTGTCCAGAATGAGAAGCCACTTCTTCCCAGCTGTCAGATCTTCGAGCCACGCTCGCCACGGTTAACTTCGTGACCTGATCCAAAGCGTGCCGTCCAGGGAGACGGAGAAGATCCACCAATTTGGAGAAGTCCCGAGCCAACTTCTCCACTGACCCGGCAGCCACCCAAAAGGTATACATATCCTCGCTCCTTCTAGAGGCAAGCATCGTATATCGCAACGCCAGCTGTGTCTTCCCTACTCCGGGCATGCCATGTATGACGCAGCGGGCTGGGAGGTCGCCAGAGGATGCGCTGAACGCGCGATCGATCTGCTGCAGCTCATCGCCTCGGCCCGTGAAATGAGGGGAGAGGATAGAGTCAGGTAGCTCGCAGGGAGCCTCTTGTCTGTGATGCGTTAGAAGTATCTTCAGTACACCAAAGTCTTAATGATCAGAACGCACCAGAGCTGGAATCGAGGTAGATCGGTCCGCCGCCGGTGTTGAAGCTGTTTCCCATAAACTGCGAACCTCCACGGCTGTTGAACTGTCCCCCATACCCTGTCTCTGCCTGCGTGCTGTCGGTTCGCATATCTATCGTGTATGTAGTGTCCTCATAATGGTCGTGCTTTTCGATCCCAGAAAAGCGATGTCGAGCCTCAAAGCACGGGTGACGGTCTAGCAGAGACTCGTCATCCCGTGTCTCCGTCAAACTTAGGCCTGCGAGTAGTGGACCCCTGCCGAGTCGCTGGCCGGAGTCGTTTCTCCTCAACGTTCTCTCTCCGGATTGTTGAGGGTAATAGGTCCCTGTCTATACGTATATCTGCGCTAAGCAGCAAAGCGGGTAGATAATACCTCAAACATAATCTTCAGTATCCAATATATAACCGCATTGGGATCGGCTTCACAAATCAAAATTATCTTAAGCAATGCCGTCTTTGCTGGCCTTTTAAAGTCATCCAACTTTTGGAGAGTAACGCAATGAGTACATCTTAGAAGATGAGATGAAGCTAAAACACGAAAGTCATCATGTTGTACAAATGCATGTCAACACATCCACCCTGAAAAGCTCAGCCTCTTTCCCTTAGAGGCAGACGTCTCGTAATTGTACCGAGTTGACGCTTGCCGTATGAGACACCTTAAAAGTATCTCTTGACATATTGCTGCTTTGATACAACTGCGAGATGCAAATTTTGCCCGGGTCCAGCTCAGGATCTACTCTATATGTTAAATGATATGAAAGACTAATTGAAGGAAATACTTTGATAGAATGATCGCCATCGTGGCTGATTTAGGCAGCTACGCTAGAAGGACGTTGCCTGGCTACTCGTCCTCCAGGGAGTTAAACTCTAGCGTGCGGGAGCAGATCGCTAGTTTCTCCACGCCGCCCTAATAATTTACTATGGCAGCTCTGAAGATAATCTATCTAGTATTTTGTTTGCTTTCCATCTGCTACGATGACTGCTTTACATCTTGCAGGCATTGAATCTATTAGATGATTCAATTGATCCTTTCTAATTGCAAGCCAGCCCCGATGAACAGCCTCTCGTATCACCTCATATTTCTTTAAATCCTCCATTATATAATTTTCTGCGATCCAATCCTTCAAGAGGTCCCATAACGACTCGATTGGATTCAAATCAGGTGAAAAGGCAGGCCAAAATATAACAGAAACACCTGCTTCGTGTAAAATCTGCTTAGTGTATTTAGCAGCATGGGGAGAAGCGTTGTTCTGCATCAATTGTAGCTCGGAATGATCTCTAATTTAACATAGTAATTAGCAAAATACTCTCTATCTTTGACAGAGTATATATACCTGATTCAAGCAACGATCTGCGGTATCGTATGTTCAACGTAAGAAGCCTGATTAATAGAACCTCAGCTCTTCTCTCAGAAAAGCTCTGATCCTAAGCCCAGTTCACCACAGAACAGCCATCCGTGAGGTTTTGCCTCCTTATCTATGACGCATGTATCATCATATTCTTCTCCTGCACGTCTTGTAACCCAGATCTTAGTGTGCCTGTTCGTGACCCACGTTCCATTCGTTCAAAGTATTCGATTCCATTGCTCTCGTGTTCAGAACAGATGTTCGTAAGCCCAAGCAAGACGTGCTAAACGATTATGCTCCGATATGTAAGATTTTCTTCGAGCCTCATGCCTGCGAAAGCCATGTAACTCGAGGAAATGTTGTATAACGCGTTCGGAAACGTTTCAATTGAGCTCGTAAGCAACAAGAAAGTAAGGCATTCGACGATGAAGACGTGATGCACAGACGAAATCAATCAATATCTTTGCAGCGTCATCATTGATCATCAAGGAAGAACCTGAGAGCTTGTTTTGGGGCGTAAGACGATGATTCAAAGCGTATTGAACCTGACCTTGTGATATATCGAGTGAGGATGCAATTCTGGCGTATTGAAAGTCGACGTCGTGTAAAGTACGTACTTGTAGACGTAGATCTCGTGTCAATTGCTTGCGTACAGGCGTAGAAGGCGAAGGAGGTGAAAGAAGCTCCATGTTGATAGGAAGAACCATGTTGATTGACTGATCAAGTAGGTAGTAAAGAAGATGTCTTCAGAGCTGCCATAGTAAATTATTAGGGCGGCGTGGAGAAACTAGCGATTTGCTCCCGCACGCTAGAGTTTAACCCCCTGGTAGACCAAGTAGAGAGGATATTTGGGCGCTAGTACCGGTCCTGAACGGGAAACGTGGAGGTATTTATGCATGATGAGATTTTGGAGAACGGTCGGAGTTCTATTCGAGGACTTGCATTGAACTCTAATTGTAATAGATAGCGCTAATCGATCAACTACAGACCCGCATGACGCTCTTGCTATTTAAATTAAAAGGTCATTGACCCCCCTCTTGAATTAAATTCACTCCCTTGGATCATTTTGGCCCCATTGGTATAGAATGTGCCAGAAAAGGTGTTAACCGACCTTGCTGGCTGAAACGGCTTCTCTTTACGCACGGTGTTCTGATCTCGCTCCTTCCTCGAAGAACTCTCATTTCCAACCCCACGATAAGATTGTCCTTGGATTTCAGGGGATACAGAGGTTACTAAGGGTAGCTTTGCTTTCATTTGTTCCTCGTAAGGTTGAACGAACCTGCTAAGCTCGGAAAGTACGTTTCGATAATTGGGATCTTGATCACTCAAGAATTTGGTCATACCCATGTGGTCCGCGTGGATGCCAATGGACATATACCTGTCGAGGGAAGCCGAATGTTTTGGTACAATCTTGCGAGGGTCAGTTACAAGAAATTTCCTGATCATTTGAGATAAAATTACCTTGTGCTATAAAAGCTACGTACCACCACCGCAGGGTCCATACCTACCACTTGATATTCCCCAACTCCTTCGCATCACTCTCTTCCCACGGATACTTCTGCTCAGCCGCCTTAATCAACTCCTCATGCACCTTCGATCTCGGCTTAATCGACGTCCGATACGGAATAGGGTGGCTAATCATGCCGGGCTCAAATTTAACCTCCGGCTCCACCATCTTGCCGTTCTCAACGAGCTTCTCGATGTTGAACACTGCGAGGGATTGAGCAATGGTGATAAAGAGTGCGTTATCAGCGACGTAACGGCCAGGGCAGATGCGGCGGCCGTAGCCGAAGATGAAGTCGCGTGGGTCAGGTTCGGGGTTGTGGGCTGGGGTTTCGAGAAAGCGTTCGGGCCGGAAGGTCATGGGCTCAGGGTAGACGGCGGGGTCGTGGGTGATCCACCTAGGTTCTTGTCAGCGACTGGGTGGATCCGAACATTTCATCGCACGTACCAAGTGTTGGGCATTAGCATGGCGCCCTTAGGAATTCTGTATCCTTGGCAGACATCCTCTGCGGTGCTGGTGTGGGGTAAGCCCATGGGCGCAACGGGGTGCCAGCGGTGTGTCTCCTTCATGACTGCCATGATGTATGGTAAATTGTCACGGTCTGCGCTAACAGGCAGTCGGCCGCTTCCAATGACGCGGTCGAGTTCCTCTTGGGCTTTCTTCTGCACTTCTGGGAACGCATTCATGGCTAAGAAGAAGGTCATCAGTGAGGAAACAGTCTACGAGACAGTTAGCGATACCCTTACAAAGTTGAGTGTAGGTAACTCACTGTGTCAGCGCCGCCCGTAAATAAGGAGAGCGCCGACCACTTGTGTATGAACTCCATCTCTGCATTAGAGCCGATATTCTCAATAGCCTGAGACAGGAAAGACGTCTTATGTCTCTTCTCGCGCATTTGTTGCTTGACGAATTCGTACGGCTGGTCGACACATTGCCTCAAAGTATTGGCCATGCGACGACCGGTGTCCTTGAATCCGGTACCGGGACACCCATCTGGGAGATATCTCACTTATTTCTGTTAGACGTGTTGTGTGGGCCTGCTTGTGAGCACTTACAGAAAGGCAGGATATCCACAATCCACTTGCCAGGCACTGTAGCTTCAGCGAATGTCTGCATGGTCTTGCCCGCCAACTCAACGAAGGGGTCTCTGCCGTGGGCTTCAGCTGTGTAGCCGTATGTAATCTTCAAAATCACGCTGCCGGCCTCTCTGTGCATGCATTGGTCAGGTTTGATACTTGATGGCAAAGTTCATGCGTAGTGAGAACTCACTTTCGGATGTGATCAAACAGGTCATTCGGGGAATCCAAAACGTTGAGCAGAAAGTGCGCAGATTCAGCCTCCTGGACCCGATCGAACACCGAGATGAAAACATTGGTGCTGGCAACCTTCGTAATATTCTTGCGATGAATCTTCCAGGTGTCGTTGTAAGGGCTCATTGCAATTGCATTTTTCCATCCGACGCTAGGTGCTTCGTTAGCATTCCATGTGGTCGCGTTCTGGCGAGGAGCTGTGGCTGGCTTTAAACATACATTTCACCACTGAAGATCTGACCCGGTCGCGAGGAGTGAATAGCTGACCGGTCTCTCATGAGCTCAAAAGCGATTTGTTGGTCGTTGATAATGACCATGGTCTGTCCCAGGACTGTGACAGAGCTGATTGGGCCTGTAGGTCACACATAGGGTGTCTTTAGTTACTGTCGTGGCTAGACAAGGTAAGGATTATACGCACCATAGAGTTCCTTATGCTGTAGCCAGTGATGGCATTCGAGCGTACCGGGCTTGGGCATATCATTGATGTTACCGAGGATTGGAATGCCCTTGGGCCCAGGAGGCAGTGGTCGGCCATTACCTTGCCCTCGTAACAGTCGACTGATCACGTACAGAGCGACGATACCAAAGAAGATGGTGAGAGTGGTAGGCAATGCAATGGCCATGTTGACTTACAGTCGTAACCAGAGAATAAGTGGAGCCGAAACGCGTGGCTTCTGAAGCAGGAAACCAAGTGCTCAACGAATTGCAAAGAGTTTTTATCGGATGATAAGAACGCGAGGCTGGCTTGGCGAAGAGCACGTGTCTCGGAAGCAGCAACTCTTTCTACACGAGCACGCTGTTAGCCCTATTCGAGACTAGCTCGGATTGCAGGGTATTTAGCACTTTCTGGTAGTTACCGACGCTTAGAAATCTACACCTTAGGTTGACACCTGACATTAGTTGCATCTTCTGCCTACCCTCCATACTTTAGTCCGGTTACAACGTTACAAGCTACCTCCATTGGAGAAAGATCTGCCAATCGCGGTTTCTTCCGCGATTGGACGCCCTCTTTGGCGCCTTCCATGGTACTTGAGTAGTGACATCCATCGCTGCGGATCGCCCACAGAGCTGGGGAAGATTGTGACAGATTCTTTAGTCTTGTATTGCCCTTTCTTCAGTAGACAGCTTTCGGCTCAACTGATCTCGCTCTTAGAGACGTTCCACCATGGTTTTTGGAGTTTTTAGACTCGGTGCGATCGTGGAACAAGTGCCGGAATGCCCAAATCCTTCGCGTGAAATACGGTTTGGTGCCACCAGCGGCCAGCCTCGCCGAAGGATTATTGATGATCCTTCCACGGTTCTCGAAAAGGCATGGATAAGCTTGAAAAGTGGAACGGAACAGCATCCCCGGTGCGTCCTCAATGAGAAGACCAATGGTAGGTCTTCGTTGCTTTTTTCACGCGGGTGGAGCACCAAGAGCCCGTTCGCTGCCGATCTTTACCGGCCATGGTTCGTCCGGCTTGACAGCTAACGACCGCGACTCTCGACGTTTCGATAGCTGTGCACGCAGCACGCTGCTCCCCTGTCGATGCTTGCTTCATGCCGCAAAGCCCCTTACTAATTAATGCACAGACCAAACAGACCCCATATATAACCTTTGGCTTTGACACGTAGTCTTAGGAACAGACTTTGTCCTTTGTCCTACCATCGCTGACAAAATGATGCTGCTCGGTGTCATCGTACCATGGATGATCCTCTTAAGGGCTTGCCTTGCCCAGCAGGACCTCATGAGTCGACTACCCGACTGCGCGGTATGCCTGCCTTCACATTTCGCAGACATGGACGAAGACTGACCTCGCTGTTTAGGTGCCATGCTTTGAGGCTGCTTTACCGATAACGACCTGTTCATCCGATGACATCAGCTGTCTCTGTTCCGATGCACACTTCTTCACGGCTGTCGCTGCTTGCAATGTCGGCAAATGTACTGTTGTCGAGACTCTAAGTAATCATCCTGCCCTCATTGTCACCGACCACGAGCACATCGAACATGATCTAACATTGCTGCATAGAGAGCACCAACGAGACCCATGTGGCGTGTGGCGTTCCAGTACGCGATCAGACCAACGTGTTGATTGGAACCACCGCATCTTTTGGCGCCATGGCTTTGCTGATGGTCATCATGCGGCTGCTTGATCGAGGCATTTCTGCCAAGGCAAAGCTTGGCTGGGATGATCTATTGATTGGCCTGGCAGGGGTACGAAACGTCACTTGCTCTCCGTCTTCGTAGTCATGCTGACTCTTTTCGATTTGCAGCTATCGTCTGTCGTCCAGAATGTTCCTGCCATCGTTGGTAAGTCACCCAAGCATGAGGCTAATGAAACACTGGCTGATCATTCGTCCAGCTACCGATTATGGTTTTGGAAGAGATATGTGGGGGATGACGCCCGAAGAGATCACCGGTAGCCTCCGTGTAAGCCACAGTAACAATCTGTCGTTCAATCAGGATTAACGGACTGGCTAGTGGCTCTATTTTGCCTACCCCTTGTACATGACCACCGAAGCCTTCTGCCAGCTCTCTATCCTCGCCTTTTACCTCCGCATCCTGACCGACCGCAAGATCTGGGTATCTATCTGGAGTTTAATGGTACTCGTCGCTGCCTTCGGATTCGCAAACCTATTCGCCATGATTTTCCAATGCTGGCCCATAAACTACTTTTGGGACGGCTGGAAAGGCCAGATGATTGCTTCCAGCGTCATCAAGATGAATCTATTCAGCTTCATTCGCGGCGGCATTGAGATTGCTCTCGACTTGATTATCCTGTGCCTTCCTCTGCCTACGCTTGCCAAACTGCAGATGTCTTCCAGGAAGAAGCTCCAGATCATGTCCATGTTCTGCGTCGGTTTTGTGTAAGCCCACCTCATTACCGATCCGTTAACATCTTGTCCCATGCTAACGGGTTTTGCTTTAGCATCACCGGTGTTAGCTGCGCCCGACTGCATGCTTTGGTCCAGTTCGCCCAGACTTCAAACCCAACCTGTATGTCCCACCCAACTGCCATCTCCCTGAAGGATTGCTTACCTTTGACCCGCAGACGATAATACCTCTACCATCTATTGGTGCCTGATCGAATCCAACCTCTTCATCGTCGTCGCCTGCATGCCGGCCATATTCGCAATCCTGCAAAAGACGTGGTCCACCCACCTCAACCACAACACGAGCGGATGCGCTAACAGCGGCAAAAACCCACATTTCAGTAACTCGGATCGCCGCGAGAAGTCTGGTGGCAGCCTACGTTTCGGCGTGATTTGGAAGTCTACCGATGTCAACCTTTACCGCACTGATCGGTCTGATCTGTCGGCGTCGGATGTGGAGTTGGTGGACCGCCTTCCTTACATTTCAGCTCGCTACGGAGAGTCATACGTCGCGGCTGCATAAACACTGGGTGTTTCGATTGTGGAAGTTTCATGGCGTCTGCGTGTATGTACGTAGAAATATAGCCAAAAGTAATGAAGTTGACTGCATTGAGGTGTCATTGATCCCATGCAGTCGCTCTCCAAAAATGTAAATCGTTGCGGCAGCTATGTCCCTTAGGCTCGCTTCACCATGCGAAGGACGTTTATGATTCGTCGCAAGTTTGCTCTCGCCCTTTGCAAACCGTGCTTTCGTGCCCACTTTCCCCATCATCGTCCTCGTCATTATTAGTGCCGCCGTCATCGCCACTATCATTATTATCGCTGTTGCAGGCTTCCCTATTTCAATTAGAGACTAATAACGTAATCCACGGGCGAGCTGGCCACTGTGCCAAGCCCCCACCAACCTCCTACCACATCTACAATGCCTCAACGCATCAACGCGCAAATACCATCTAACGAAAGCATGATACAGCTTGCTCTTCAGGCTATCCAACAAGACGCGGGTTTGAGCTCGAGATGGCGGGACGGGGCTACTTTATTGCGGAAACTTTTCGAGCGCTAGTGGTATCCGTGCCCCTCACTAAGCTCATTCTTCGCTTAGTGCTCGGCAGCCATGCAACAGTTCCAGCCATGCAACAATAAATCTTCATATTTTTGATCCATCACCTTCAAAAATCCACCAAAAATCCACGCAATGACTTCTACATACGCTATCATCGAAGGTCGCATTCAGAAGGCTATTGACGCCATAAACACGCGCGAAAATCCTAATCGGGCCGAAATTGCGCGCGAATTTCGTGTTCCATATGAAAGACTTCGATCTAGACTAAAGGGTTATCAGTCCAAAACAGCAGTACGAGAACTGCATAACAGAGCTTTAAAACCTGATCAGAAGTCAGCTTTACGGCAATACTTAATCAAACTGAATCAGTTAGGCTTGCCAGCTAGGCTACACATGGTGCAATCGACGGCAAACGCTCTTCGTGCTCAAGACTTCCCTCGTTGAAATCCTTCATCTCTACTGAGCGACAAATGAGCCAAACGATGATTAGATAAAGAGTCAGGTCTCTTCAAAGCTAAACGAAAGCCTATAGCAGCTGACAGAAAGAACGCGCATGATTCGAAAGTACTACAGACTCATTTTGATGAGTTTAACGAGATGATCGTCAAATATGATATAACGAAGGATGATACATGAAATTTCGACGAAATCGGCTATCGTATGAGCATTGCACGCTTCGATTGAGTTGTTACTGTAGATTCAAATAGAAGAATCTACTTCAAGAATTTGAATAATAGAGAGTCATTGACGAGCATCAAATGCATCAGTGAAGGGGGCAAGAATATACCACCAATGCTAATTATGACTGAAGTTCAACTTTTGACGCTTCATTTTAACAACGATCTCGGCGACGACGTGCTGATCACTATCTCTGATACAGACTATTCAAATGACTGAATTTCCCTTCGATGACTGAAGCACTTCGATCGCTTTAGTCAAAAGCATCAAAAGAAAGCTTGAAGATTGCTTGTAATGAATGGCTATGAATCTCATCATATAAGCGAATTTCTATTCTACTGTGAGAATCACAAGATCATACCATTCGACTTATCTTCGCATACTACTCATCTGCTTCAATCGCTAGATGTGTGTGTATTTCAGCCATTAAAGCATTGACATTCGAAGACGATTAACCGAGCTGTTCAAATAAGTGACGAGATCTTTTCAAAAGTCGAATTTTTGGCTGCATTCAACGAGTTTCGAATCAAAGTCTTCAAAGAATCTACCATTCGATCTGCATGAAAGCATACTGACCTAATTTCTTTTGATTCGAAGATAGTATTGAATAAAGTTCGAACTATTGAACGTTCGAATCGATCTATTACATCATCATCTATTATAGACGATTCAGTCATTTGAACCACTTCTACCAGCCGAGCAGCACTTGGAAATCAGCTGCTTGAGCTAACTGATGAATCAACATCAGAAGAATTTACGAAAAAGCTTTGTACATTCTGAAAAGACGCTAATGCGATGACTCGTAAAATGAAGTTGCTGCAGGATCAATTAAGTCAAATAGAAGCCGCTGAAAATGCTCGCAAAGCACGCAAAAAGCAGTCTGATAAGGTTCTCAAAATCGGAGGCATCTTGTACGTCAAAGATGCTCGAAGTATGACTCAAGATAGACAGAAATTAAAGGACGAGAGGCAGAAGAAGCGCGAAGTGATCTGGGAAAAGCGTTATTTAAATGAACTAAAGAAGTGCTACAGGGCTACTAAGCCCCATAGGGCTGCTCGCATTAAGTTCGTCCAGGCCTATCAGAAGAAATGGCGGGTTATTTTGAAGAAATTGGTTAAATATCATCATGTATATGATGGGTAGTTGAATTCAGCTGTTGCATGGCTGGAACTGTTGCATGACTGCCGAGCACTAAGCGAAGAATGAGCTTAGTGAGGGGCACGGATAGCCAGTTCGAGTATTGAATCTAATCGCGAAAGCATTGAGCTTACGTTCTTTTGAAATATTACCTCGGCTTTTGCTTTTGGTGACGCGAGGCGCCGCAGAGTTTTGTCGGTAGCAATAGTACCACCCCCGAATATGTGATACATTCTAATTGCCAGACACAGAGATTTAGCTTCTGATGACTAGAAGGTCACCCCCCAACTGCGCACACTCCCTAACCGCTCATCCTGTAGGGCTGACACCTAGAAGCCGCTTGGAGATTCCCCTAGAGCGGGCTGCTTGGGCGACTGAAAAAGCCCCCGGAAATTCTCAGATTGTGGCCTAGGGGACGAAGTTCTAGGGTAGTCTTTAGGGGCCACAGCTGCTTCCGAGCTTCAGCCCTACAATATGAGCGGTTAGGGAGTGCGCGCAGTTGGGGGGTGAACCCTTCTAATTGGTTCGCCAAGACTTTTACCTGGTATACCTAGCCTCTCTACCATCTACCTCTTGTCTACCGTTGGAGCCTCTCTCGAAGCGTCATATCAACTGTGGCAAGCGTTGGCTGTAGTTTGCCCAGATTGAGCCCCATAAGTTATCAGACCCATGTAACCAGTCATAAGCTGTTTCTTTATAGATTAGTCATCTTTGATGACCGGTCGCTAATACAAGTAAACGACCCCCTGCGACCACTCCAACTTGCAGTGACTTTCGTCTAGAGTGTTCAATAATTCGGTGGTATTCACACATTCTGATTCTCAGTGAGTCTGGCTGGCGACAGATAACCCTTCAAAGATGACTGATAGATCACTGGGTTATGTTTTGTGATGAACTAGTCAGAAGATGTGCGATCTTTCACGGTAATGTAATGACAAATGCTGAATAAACTCCGAGTGTTTAAGCAATATTTCATTATTTGCAAAATGATATCATTCACCAATATCATTTCTGAAATCCCTACGATACAGACAAGATATTTCAATCTTCTAATCTGATCGCTCTCAGCGCGCAAAAAACGTGAGTAGACTGACCGCGTCGGGTCGGGTTGGAATTTTTTTGGAAAAGTGTCGGGTCGGGTTGAGAAGTTGAACCCGAGCACTCGGGTCGGGTTGAGAAGCTTGACCCGACAACCCGACCCGAAAACCCGACCCGACCCGACAAGATATTAGATAGGTGTAAATAGCTTGGTCGAACAGCCTACATGATTCCCCTTCATGGCTTCCTACCATGTTTTCCCGTCATGACTCCCTACCAAAGTCAAACGGCCTTCATGTTTCCCCGTCATGTTCCCCTTTACGTTCCCCTCTATGTTCCCCTTTATGTTCCCGTCATGGCCTTCTACCAAACGACCTTCATGTTTCCCCGTCATGGTCCCCTACCAAACGGCCTTCATGTTCCCCTCCATGTTCCCATTTATGGCTCTCTATCAAAAGGTAATGCAAAAAGGTAATGCAAAAGTCAAAAACCGGAAAATTTTCTATATTTAGCCCTCTTGGCGCCAAGCTCGGGTTCTTGGCGGGTCGGGTCGGGTTGACCCAATTCCTAGTCGGGTCGGGTCGGGTCGGGTTGGAAATATGCTCAACCCAACTCAAGTCGGGTTGAAAATGTGAGCAACCCGACTTCGAGTCGGGTCGAATTCAAAATGTCAACCCGAAACCCGACTTGACGATCAGTCTAATGCTAGCTTATCTTTGAGAAGCATCTTTTCATCAACATACAAGATGATGTGCTTCAATACAGCATAAATACACTATTTCATGATATCAATCATCATTCATCTTTCAAATTAGTCAAGTCTTAACATTCTTCAACTTATCATGATGTCAAAAGAGAACATGTCGAAGAATTTGTTGATGCAATCTTCAACATGAGCTTTCAAACTGCGTCAATTTTGATTACTCACTTGTTTATCTTGAATGTTACTGTCAAGTGAAACATAGATTGAGTCTTCAAGATCATCAAGATGAATCTCATTAATGATAATTTCATGACTGATTTGACTTCACTGAATCAAGATGTTGTTCAATTTGATGTTTATGATGTTTTAGTGATTATTATTAAGAAAGTTGAATGTTTGAAAAAGATTAAGCTAATCAATATACACAATGTTCTGATGATGCAGCTCAGCAAGATCACGCAATGCATCTTTCAGAATTCATTTCGTGAGTAACAGAGACAGATTTTTTTAAATCAAAGAAAGTAAATGATTTTTAAAATATTTGTAAATGAACATTGATTTATTGAAGATCATGTCTTATAAGAGACGCAGATAATGATTGTTATTAAGTGCTCGTTGCATGTTCTGATAGTATTCAAAGTCGATCAGAATGTTTTTAACTATGAATTTCTGATTCTTACATCTGACACAAAAATCATCAGCAAGTTTACTCATATTAACAACATAACTTGTTGAACATTCACATTGTAAAATAAACGTGAGACAACGAAACTTTCTTTGATTGAAGAACTCACTTGATGAGATAGTGTTAATTGAACTGATTTATCAGCTTCTCATTCATATGTATCATGAATTACATTTCATGCTGCTTCAAGTCATCGATCAACATAATGTTAATATAATGAGAAAGTTCAAGAATAATCAAAAACAAAGTGTAAATAAATTTTAATGCATTCACACATGATGATAATCTGTTTGCAGATGAATGAAATGTGTTAAAGTAAGTTTTCAGAAATGAAGAGATACATCGTAGAAATATATCATTGATCATCATATGAAAAATTTCATAAGTGATGTACATCTCATCTTAGTCTTGATTACTTTGAAGTCAGATGATGTATTTTAAGTTATGTATTTTCTGTTAATCATCTCAATCATGATTTATATTTAAATGTTATGCTACACATGCAATTATTGAAGACTCTATCAGATTTCTTTATGATTTTTTAAAGCAAGATCTGATCTTTGATTGAATTCAAGTCTATTCATTTTGTTTGATTGATTTTCAACTGTTAAATTAAGAGCAAATCAATAATTTCAATCTCAATGATTTGAAACAACATTAAACAGACAGTGTGATGATTGACAAGTCAATAGCTGCACTCTCTTTAGAATTTCTGTTGCAATGAAGTGTACATTCACTGACATAAAAGTCTTATGCAGTCTCTTTCTTTGATTTCACTTGTCATGCATCAATTGCAGCTTGTTCAATATATATCTGTTGTGTGCAACAGAAACAATACAAAAGTCAGCTTTTATTCATTGCACTTTAAGAAAATGAGCAGATTTTCACATCAACAACAATAATAATCTTATTATGAATGACAAATCATCAAATCTTATAGTATTCAATCACATTTACATCGATCATTTTTCATCATTTATAATAAGTTTGTTCTTCAACTACAATCTTTATCATTTACTGCAACATGAATAAATCACAGTTAATCTTCAACAACTTGCAACAATTTCATCTATCATTGATACTTATGATTCTTAACATTCAAAGTGATGTCAATGATGTATAACAATGTTGACAAGATATATTTCTAGTCAGTTTATTAAAAACATTCAAAAGAGTAAAAAAAGAATTGCAATAAAGTATATTAATCAATCAACTGCTTGAAAGCAATTTACAGACTTTTCTTCAACAAGCATCAAAGAAGTATTCAATGATGTCATTGATAAGAATTTCAATTCATTCAAATCTGAAATGATCAAGATAGTTATAAAGTAAGCTTGAAGCTTGAGATTTCATTTTTAAATCTCAATTTACACATCTGATATTCAATCAGAAAGTTGCAGCATTAAAGTAACAAAGATAAATGCATGCATTACATTGTTTATAAATTAAACAAGAATGATAACATCATTGATATAAGTCACATTGTTGATGAAAAATAGTATGAAGATATTTTTATGCAAAATAGAACTTGATTCTATTAATGAATAAGTCATTAATTGAATGATCTGCTACAAGATGCTTGCATTACATTGTTCAATGAATCTCTTTTGAGATGAGTTTCTTTCTTCAGAATCTACAACTTTAATCATCTTTGCACTCACTTCAACTTTTACAATGATAATGATCATTCTTCTGATTATTTTTGAATGTTAAATACATTGAATATAAGAAAAGCAAATAAACTGATTTATAAATGAATGAAGTTGAAGTAGAAGCTTTGTAAAAGCTTTATTAAAATCATCACGAAATATATTCATAAATGTGTTGTCACGTCTACAATTTCTTCAACAAGTGATTGTAAATCAGCTCAATAACATCTTTCTCATTTTTGAATGTGTCTTTTCTTCTCTTAAAGTTTTCTTCATCAGATCAAAGATGCTCAATCAACATTTATTCATTAAACATTCTAAAGCATGCGCTGCAGCAGCTCTCGATCATTGAAGTCTTGTATTCAATTCATGTGTCATGTTGACTGAATCTTCGCTACGTCTCTTGAAGATGTTCATTCATCGTGTCTCGTCAGCTTCTGTTGTCTGAATCTTCAAGCTGAGACGACTGCAATGAATCGATGACATTGTCTCTTCACGATCAACAGCGAAAGACGAGATTCACATGTCGAGATCATATCATTCGAACGACGTCAGATCATTCAATCATGATCGAGATGCAATTCTTGTCAACGTGACAGGCAGACAAGTGGAAAGCTCGAGCGATCGCGATAAAGAACGATGCATTTCTATTCTTGTTCGTATGACAGCTCGGCAGGCGTACTATGATTTCGACAGTCGTTTCGCTGTGGCATTCTTCTCGGAAGCTGAGAATCTCAATCAGTATCGTAAAAGAGCTAAGTATTGATGAAACGATGGCCGGCCAAGGGAAGCAGGGGCAGGAGGGTCAGGAGTGGTAGTCGAGTCAAAAGATGCTCCAGCATGTTCTGGAGAGGAATCATCTTCGTTCGAGCTGAGCTGCAACGCGAAGGTACAAGGCGGCGAATGAGAGGACCTGGCTGTATCGCTGGCTTAAGCCGTAGACCAAAGAATGGGCTGTGGAGGGAACAAGCCTGGTGGAGTTTGAACTGGAGTCGGACAGCTGGCGATTTGGAGTACGAGAGATGCTCGATGACGGCGCAGCTGTAGTGTGCTGCGAGGCTGAGCATTTGGAGTGGTGTTGCTGGCACTGGTACTAGAACTTCTAGCGCAGGAGCGATTGGTTGCCCTTGACATCCTATTAGTCATCCATGTCGCGCTCGTTTCGCCTCCCTTCCTTCCACCCTTTCCAACTCTTCGCTATCGACTCACATCCACCAACACCCTGTCTTCTTGTTTATCAACTGAAAATGAGACATAAGCACCTCCCAGCTTGAGATGGCCAACCTTTCGCAGAACGATCACAGCATCATCGCAGAGCATCCTTTGGACACCTCTCTCGATCATTTACGGGAGCCACTTCGAAAGATAGAGCAGGGTTACAAGCCGGGTTCTCTATCTTATGATGGCGCTGTCGATAACTCTGACCAAGGAACTCAAAAGGCAATGTCGCGACTTCTGCTTGCTTTGATGGGCCACGAGGTGGCACTTGACCTTCGCTCAAAGACCGGGAGTGAAGATATAGCTTCTGACCTGTTAGGACTTCGGAGACGCGTCCGAAATGGCAACTTCAACTACGAACACCACCGTGCGCTGTCACGCCTTGTCGTCAAAC
>JAABUY010001786.1_pt1 | contig 27633 bp, 40 predicted proteins | sample 5560271 | NCBI WGS metagenome assembly JAABUY01 (sample SAMN10711886, study PRJNA513374) | rock metagenome | isolation source: Antarctica rocks | place: Antarctica: Victoria Land, University Valley | reverse complement strand
CTCCATGGCCTTGTACGTGCCGCCGGCGACGCTGATCTCGCCGATGACCTGCAGGATCAGGTCCTTGGCCAGCAGGTAGCTCGGCAGCTCGCCCTCGAACACGAAGCGCAGCGTCGGCGGCACCTGCGCGCGCCACGTGGTGACGGGCTGCGGCCCACGGGGCACCAGCCGCTGCCGCACAGCACACGCTTGTGCACGTTGCTGCTTCACATGGCAGCCTGGTGCCATGTTTGTATGTTACAGACATGTTACACTTTATTGATGCATTCCTTGCCCATGGCGTCTGCAAACAAGCTTGCGGCATGTCCATTGCAAGCACTCTCGCAGTTGCATCAGCCCATGCCGGCCCATACACAGCCGGACCTTGATGAGCAGCTTGCCGGTGCCCATGATGAAGCCGGCGTCCGTGTTGCCGACGCCTGTCGCAAACTGGCCGAACGCGCCCGCGTTGCACGTGTGCGAGTCCGTGCCGAACAGGACCTCGCCTGCGCAGCCGGCGCAGCTCAGCGCGCTTCTCAACACGCTGCTACACTGAGGGCACCGCCTGCGCAGCCGGCACAGCTCAGCGCACTCCTCAGCAAAGTGCCACACTGCGAGCGACAAGCACCAGGCAAATGCTGGCACCCCTGGACGAGGTACGCCAACCTTTGCACATCACCACGCCCTGGCTTGCAACACAAATAACAGCTCGAGCGGACAACCTGCTAATCTGCTCCAAGGCGCGCACCAGGCTTGCAGTGGCCCTCCTGCGCCAGCGCGATGTGGCACACGCCCTTGTAGTCGGGGTTTGCGCGGAAGTCACTGCGGTCTGTGATGTCGTAGAAGTACTTGATGCCGTACTGTTTTACCATATCCCTGCCCCACCACACTGCCTTAGCAGCCAGTGGCTCGCTGCGCGTGACAAGCACCTGTGCGGCGGAAGGGCACAGGTGCGGCGCATACCTCAGGATGTCCACGTTGCGGTTGGCGCGCGGGTCAGACGTGAAGATGTAGTGGTCTGGTATGATGACAATCTTCTCTGGGTCCCAGACCTGCCGCAGAGGCGCACGGCGGACAGCATGAGCGACCATCACGGAGGTACATTCAGCACAGTCCTTGCTGTACGGGCAAGGTCGCTGCAGGCAGCAAGCAGGGCGGCTGACCTGCGCGTTCTCGCCAAACTCGCGCTGGAAGATGCCAAAGGTGCCCGGCCCGCACACGTCGTGCGTCATCAGCTTATCTACGTTGGTCCAAATGTTCTGGCCGGGCGCCACGCTCGCGTTGTTGCTGTGCCGCGCCAAAATCTTCTCCGTCAGCGTCTGCGCCTTCTTCACCTGTGCAGGAACACCAGCCTGCTTGCTCCTAACACAAGACAGTGCCTGCACCTGTGAGCGCGCTCTGCTGCAATGTTGCTTTATCAGGCGCCCATACAAGCAAGCTATGCAGACATTGGCAAGCAGGCGGCCCACACAGAGGTACTACTTATTGGTTCGCTCGTACTTCTGCCAGCACGTGCTCTTGCCCACGCCGCGTTCAGCACTGGCCGCGCACCGAGCCGGTTGTTGCAGGCGGCCTGACAGCGGGCGCCGGGGGGGCCGACACAGCACACAGCGGCCTGCAAGTCTGCGCCCTCGCCGTCTGCGTTGACCAGCCTGCTGCGGCAGGTGCCAACCTCTTTCAGTGCAAGAAGCGCTTCGGTAATGTATTGGTCAGGGCCAAGCACAAATATCAAGCCAGGACAGCAGGCTTCAAACAGCGTGAAAGCAGTACAGGCATCACAGAACACGAGGCCAGGCCAACCTGCCAGCCGCGGCGCCGAGCCTGCACATCCGGAGCGGTGCGCCATCGCAGACCTCTGTACTGTGTGTCTCCAAGCAAGCAGCTTTCAGCAGCGCTTCTCAGACCGGGCCTGTTACTTCTCCTTCCTGACCTCCTTCCTTCACATCTGCACACCTCTTATGACGCAAAGCCCTGAAAGGGCCTGCGCTTGAGAGCCGCTCTAGCTGAGCTGTTTCCACAGACTGCGCCAAGGCATCAGAGCGGTACGTGTCAGTGTGCGCAAAGGACTCGGTCGCACTGTGAGGTGCTGGCTGTAAACATCCAGAATGGGCTGTGCGGAGAGGTAGCATGTTGCACGGCATGGCCGCTGGCATCGGCATCAACCAGGCACCGGGCAGTGCATGGTTGCGGCCGAGCCTGCGAGCGCGGGGATGCGTGTGCCTTCCGTCCGCACCCGCAGCACAGCCATGCCGGCCCCAGCGGCTGGCATGCCCTGCAGAGGCGCCAGCCGGCGGCACGGGCCTCAGCTACAAAGACGCCGGCGTGGACATCAGCGCCGGCAATGAGCTCGTGCGCCGCATCCAAAAGCTCAATCCGAGCATTGGCGGCTTCAGCGGCATGGTCCCCTTTGGTGCGCGCGTGCACTTGGCAGTTGTCGATGAAAGTGGTTGTGAAAGAGACTGTCCTCCAACCAAGCACATTCGCTGCCGCAAGCTGAACGCGCGCCTGTTGAACCGGCCAGGCGACTCCTTCCTGGTCGCCGGCACGGACGGCGTGGGCACCAAGCTCAAGCTCGCGTTCGAGCTGGGCAAGCACGACACGATCGGCATCGACCTGGTGGCGATGAGCGTGAATGACATAATCACCTCTGGCGCCAAGCCGCTCTTCTTCCTGGACTACTTCGCCACCGGGAAGCTGGATGTCGACCAGGCGGAGGCGGTGCGTGTAGACCCTGGACCCTGGACCTGGACCCTTGGACCCTGGACCCTGGACCCTGGCCCGCGTGCCGTGCACGGGCTGCGCTTGCGGCAGGCAGCGCAGCGGCTGCGGCGCGTCGCCTGCGCTGACCGGCTCCCGCGGACGGGCGCAGGTGGTGAAGGGCATTGTGGAGGGGTGCAGGCAGAGCGACTGCGTGCTGCTGGGCGGCGAGGTGCGGCGGCGCCTGTGCTCCTGCTGAGCACACCTCTTAGCAGCTTGACGTGCCCTTGTTGATGCACCCAGCACAGTCCGTGCAGCCTACTGCACCTGCGCTGCTTTCACGCACCAGAGCTGCGTCCCTCTCTGGCGGCTGCACGCCCAGCGCGCCGCCACGCACTCCTTGACGTGCGGCGCACGAGCAGGCCTTGCGCACACTGCGCAGACCGCGGAGATGCCGGGCTTCTATGCGGCGGGCGAGTATGACGTGGCGGGCTTTGCGGTGGGCGCGGTGGCGCGCAACGAGGTCATCGACGGCGCGCGGATAGCGGAGGGCGACGTGCTGCTGGGCTTCCCGTCGTCGGGCGTCCACTCCAATGGCTTCTCGCTCGTGCGCAAGGTCCTAGAGGTGCTCCCCTGCCTCCTGTGTAGGACGGTATGGCCACCAGCACCCTGAACCCTGCACTCCATAACAACTATGTTTGCACATTACAGAAAACATGCGTGCAGCCTTTCAGACTCCTTCTGGCAATGTGCATCTCAGGAGCTGGCTAGCGCCCTGGTGTCTGATATGGGGCAGCTGTCTTGACTTGCGCAACCGAGGAGCCGCCGGTGCCATCGCCACTAGGCATGCTGCAGCGGCCTCGAAGCCGCGCCCAATGCGCCGCCAGGTGTCCCAGACGCGCCTGGACGCAGCGGCGCCCTGGGGTAGCGGCGGCACCGTTGGCGACGCGCTGCTCGCGCCGACCGCCCTCTACGTGCGCAGGCTGCTGGCACTCATCGGCGCCGACGGCGTGGACGTGCGGGTGCGCATTGGGCCCGGCGCTCCCGCCTGCAGAGCGGCACACGTGCGATCCAGCTGAGGTTCTCATCGCTGCAGGACCCGGAAACCAGAGAGCCTTGCAGCTACGCAGTGCTGTGACCTGCTCTCATGCTTCATTGTCAGGAACGTGGACAGAAGGCCAAACAATGTGACCTGCACAGGCAGCCTCCTGCCTCCGTGCAGTTACCCTCACGTTCGCTTTATCACATGCGCAGGGCGTGGTGCACATCACGGGAGGCGGGTTCCCTGAGAACATTCCGCGCATCGTGCCCAAGGGCAAGGACCTGGGCTTCAGGATCCGCACGGCCGCCTGGGAGGTGCCGCCGCTGTTCCGCTGGCTGCAGCAGGCGCGCCCCAACTAGGGGCCTTGACGCTGTTGACTACCGGCTCTTGACTGGGTGCCAGTGGTGACCCTCGCGCAGTGCGCCTTGGAGCTGTCGTCACACCCGTTGCGTCTGCATGGGCGCCGTTCTTAACGTACTGTAGTAGTACAACAAGTCACATGTGACCAGCCTGTAGGCATACTACAGATGCTTGCAAACCTCATTGCCAGTGTGTCTAGCATGCACTTGCATCGTACATGTAACATTATGCAACATGCATGCGCATGCAAGCAACTCTCACGACACTGGGAAATGCAAGCACGCCGCATGAACAGAGCAGCGGGTGGAAACCCTGATGGCAGCAGTGTGCGCGGCAGCGCGCCTGCCAGCGACTGACGAAGAGGCGCGCCCGGTGCAGGCGGGCGGCGTGGCGGAGGATGAGATGTTCCGCACCTTCAACATGGGCATCGGCATGCTGGTGGTGGTGGGGCGGGAGAGCGCGGATGCCGCGCGCGCCGCTGACCCGGACGCCCTGGTGCTGGGCGAGGTTGTTGCCGGGCGCGGCGTGCAGCTCGTGTGAGAGTGTGGCTGGCCTGGTGTCAGGCATGCCGATGCTGATGCATGCACTGCAGGTACTTTGTGAACTGTACAGCAGCAGCTCTGTCCTGACTGCTGTCATCTGCCGCTGTGTTGGCTACTGATGCTGGAAGTATGCAGTGAAGCCCTTGCAAAAGGGCAGCGCAGAAAACGTGCAGTGAGTGCTTTTAAGCCTGCAACACACTTGCGCCTGTTGCAGTGTGCACGTTTTTTTGTTGAAAATCTCATGTTTCGACACAGCAGAGGCTTGGATTCAGATTACAAGTTGTGCACCCCAACTCTGGCATCATAGCTGTGCCCTGCAAAAGAAAGGAGGATGCCGGTGGACAGAAAGTAGTGACCCGATATCCTGTTGCAGATCTGCAATGTCTGAGGCTCTGTCAGCAGTGCGACTCTGGCGCCCTGGTGATGTGCGGCACATGCTGATTAAATGCAGCGCGCTGCAAAGTGCTAGGGACATGCACACCTTTTCTCCTCATCAATGAAGTTTCTAAGTTGGAAAGAGACCTGCATAGTGGTGCCTGTTTCATTATGCAAATGCATGAGATTACACGATTGGATTGCAAAGGCTGGACGCTCATCAGCCTAGTCTGCGTAGAATAAGAAATCTATCTGAGCAATTGAAACATGTATTTCATGCAGTGCACAACCCCAGCTAGGCTGCTGAGCGCCCAACGCTTGCAGTCCTATCCGTGCAACCTCATGCACTCCAGAGATAAGTACATGCAACACCATGCTGGGCTTCTTCTCAGACACTTCAACCACCATCGCACTGCATGCGCACACCTGTCCCTGGCAGCTCTGCCTCGCAGTGCCGCCGAGCAGCACGCGCCCTTCGTCACCCAGGGCGCCAGAGCCGCAACACTGCCAGCGCCGCTTGTGTCGCGCTCGATAACACAGCAGCGCAGCACAGGGGCGCACACCAGGTAGCGGAGGAACATGTAGCGCGGGCCGCCCACCAAGGAGACCGGCAGGATGGCGCGCTCGCCCACAGCAGCCGCGTCTTCCCTCGCCGCGCAGCAGGGCGCCGCGCACTTCCCAGACCCGGCGCGCGCGCAGCCTGCCCTGGTGGATCCGCAGGTAGGCCAGGTTGCTCTGCTCCATGCAGCAATATGCGCTGCACGTCAGCTCTAGCGCAGGGCGGCCGGGCTCACGCCCGCTGCAGCTCCCCGCGCAGACAGCGCGCCTGGAAGGAGCGGCCGCCACTGTGGAGCACCCTGACGCTGGAGGCGCCGAAGAAAATGTAATACGCCCAGCACTCGGGCAGCCCGCGGCGGCGGGCGGCGCGACGGCGTGATGCTGCTCGAGTGCTGGGCGTACTACATATTCTACGGCGCCCTGAGCGCCACGTTGCTCCACCGCAGCAACCGCCTCTTCCAGGCGCGCCGTCCGCGCGGGGACCAGCAGCGAGCGTGCGGGCGGCTGAGCCGCCCTGAGCCTCCAGTCCAGCCGCGCTGCGCAGGAGCTGATGTACAGCGCATACTGCTGCGTAGAACAGAATAACCTCGCATACCTACGATATGACCAGGGCAGGCTGCTCGCACCGGGTCTGGGAAGTGCGCGACGATGAGGGGCTACCCGCCGTTGCGCCCCTCGCGGTCGCGCAGCCGCACCCCGACCTCCCCCCCGCGCACCCGCTCCTCACGCAGCCAAGCGCGGCGGCACGACTATACAGGCAGGCTGCACGTCGCCCCCGTCCGTGCACCACGCAGGTGCGCCTCGAGCCCAGGTTACGCACAGTGTACCCATTCCTTGGAGTCGCCTTTGGCTTGCGCAAACTTGTGCATACCTGGCCTTAGCCGCCCCCACATTGCAACCATCGGACATGGTTGTCAGGACACACCAACACCCATCCAGAGTGGGTAGGCGATGAGCAGGATAACTTAGGACACTGGGGGCCGTTCCACCTCACGCTCCGTGCGATGCCCACACCATCCAAGGTGCGATGGCCCTCTAGCTGCAGTGGCTGCGCTGCGCGTCCCATGACCTCCCAACATACAACGTCAAAGGCGACTAAAAGAGAGATTGCCACGATGTAGCAGCCCCAGCCAGCAGTGCCGTGCCCCCCATGGTTCGCTGCCTCATTCGCAGGTGCGGGCCCGGATGCCGGGACTACGGCCTGCTGCACAGACACCTGCCCAGTTCAGTCTCAACACCACCAAGCCTGAATACATGCCATGAACCTGCGCTTGCAGCTGGTAACTGGCCGTAAGGGCTCGGTTCTGCGCAGCATTGGCGCACGGACTGTGTCTCGAGCTGCGCTGTAAGTGCAGTCTGCAGCTGTGCCTCAACATAGTGTGATATGTCATGGCTGATCTGCCAAAAGCATAGGGCTCAGAAGCCTGGTGGCCCTCGCCGTGTCAGACTGCTAAGCCGCCGGAGTGGAGTTGCCCACACCGGTGCGTGATTGGTCTGTGTTGCAGGGTATTGCGCCCAAGACGGCCCATCACCTGACACGGCGGTGGTCACCAGGCTCTGAGCCCCAGAGCCTGGTAACCCCCACGCTCGCGGCTGACATCACTCGCTGCGAGGAACCACAGCTGCGGACTGCGCTTGCAGTGCAGCGCGAGACACTGTCTGCGCTCCATGCTGCGGAACACAAAGCCCTGACGGCCAACGTGCTACAGCTGCAGGCGCAGTTGCGCGGCACGCGATCAGGCTCGGCGGCGTAGAGCCTGGTGCTTGGGGAGAACGTAGCAGGCCGAACCCCCCATGTGCAGGTTACACCCACAAATTGTCCCCTTTGCTGGCCCATGGCGCCCAGCCCGTGGCGAGCCTCTCTGCTGTGCAGTTGCACATGTGTTTGATGTCGAACATTGCCTCCCGCACATTTGCCACACGCGCTTTTGCACTCAGTACATGCAGGCGACCTGCACAATGACTGTCCGATCTAGCTGCCGCCCGGCCTGCTTACACAGCGGCAGAGCGCCCTGTAGCAGAGCGCATGCACATTCGTTGAGTTGCACTCACAGGCGAATGCGGCAAGGCCAGGTTGCCTTGCAACCTGCACACCTAGCAGCGGCGCGGCCACGAGCGCGGAGGCGCTGCGGCTGCATCGAGCAGCAGGGCTCCGCTCAGCTTGTGACCGGTATGTGCAAGCGTGAGTGCACCAGTGCTGGCAGCGCCTCTTGCAAGCACCCACGCGCCACCTGCCTGCCTGCAACAGGTGATGCACCTCGCGTAGCGGTGGAGGGAGACACTGTCGTGCTGCACTACGTATGTCGAGACGAGTGTGGCAACACTGTCGACGACTCCAGGGAGCACAGGGAACCAGTGCGGCTCCTCCTGTGACGCTCTGGCACCCATGTGCATGCACGCACATGCTGAAGCGTCTGCCGCACCAGTGGCACCAGGCACGTGTATGCGCTGCCTCCAATCCACAGTCAGCAAGGTGTGGGGCAGCAGGTGACGTTTGAGGTTGGCGCGGGGGAGGCTGTTGGCAACCCGGTGAGCGGGCCTGCGGTTATTTTTGCTAGACGGCGGTGCATCACAACTCCCGAAGGGGAGTCCACCTGACTGCCACTGAGGCGGCGCTCCGCGCACTGTGCAGCTCTTCCAGGCCTTTGACGCGGCCATCCGGGGCCTGCCCATCGGCGGCACGACCACCCTCGAGGCCAAGGGCGGCGAGTGGAAGCGCGACCTGCTCTTCGAGGTGCCGCCCACCGCCTGCGACACTGCAACGCCTGTTCTGACAGGTCGTGACCTTGGCCTGTTCCAGCTTATGTGGTTTCCGTGCTCTTTGAGATGCGCCCTCGCTCGTACCTGGCATAAGCGTATGTGGCAGCTGCTGCTCTTGTGGGCAACCTGGACCTGCTGATCACCTGGAATCATCTGCTGTCCAGCAGCCATCCATGCAGTGGCAGCTCCGCGCCTGAGTAATGGCTGTTACGGCTGTGTGCAGAAGGAGCCGTGGCTGGCAGGCGCGCTGTTCAGCAGCATGTAATACAAGGCCCCTCGCTGCAGGTGCCGCGCACGCACCCGGAGATCGAGCGCCTGGAGGGGCGCTACCGCAGCCAGGGCGGCCTGAAAGAGGGCATGCTTGTAGAGCTGGCCAACGCCGACACCGCGCTTGTGGTGGCGCTGGGCGAGGCCAGCGTCCGCCTTGACGCAAACAACATGATGGCCGGCAAGTCGCGCGTGTTTGAGCTGGAGCTCGTGGCCCTGGAGCGCGGCCAGTGATGCCGCGCGTGCGGCGGCGCCGTGGCTGCCGCGAGGCCGGGCAGCCAGTGCCGCCTCGCGATGCAGCAAACTGAGACTGTGAGCACTGCGGTCCAGGCTCCCAGCGGCCATGTATCACTCGCTGTGCAGTCTCTGAGGTGCACGCTGACATGCAAAGCATGTTGCCATCACTGCCAGGACGCACTCAGGTGCCCAGGAGGATGATCATATGGCGGGACCGCACAGATCATCTCATCGCCAAGCTGCGACATGCAGCAATTCCCATGCATGAGGCCCACTGCGGGGCGGGGCGTCTGAGCTTCTCCAGATGCGCAAAGCTCCTGCTGAAGCAAGTGCTGCTTCGGATGGACCTACTGGTCAGCGGCGCGAGGTCGCTCTTCAGCTCTGTTCCACACGCAGCGGCTGATGTGCCTGGCGTCCGCCACCCGTACTACCCCCGGGACCTTCTGCTGCCTGGCTACCAGCCCCTATTGCTCCCATATGAAGGCATCCTCACAGCATTCTTCGGCGCCGCCGCGGTCATCTTTGCATGCACATGGGCGGCCTCGGGCACGCAGCCCACCCCACAGCAGACTCTGCTGCACTTTCAGCAGTGCTTATGGTATGGACGCAGCTCGTTATAAGACTGACTGGTCCGCAGGTCTGGGGAAGCGGCTGACAACCGCGGACCGCCTAATCATGTGCTGGATGGCTGTGTCGGGCACCACCCACCTTGTGGTCGAAGGTGCGTGATACTGTCTTTCCTTGCCAACCATTAGCTTGAAGGACGGTTGCTGACACAGGCTGGATGTGAGCGGAGCGGGGTGCTGGCGCAGGCGCCGTGGTGCTGCACGCTGACTTCTACAGGAGCACGAGCGGCAACGTGCTGATGGAGATATGTGCGACGAGCATCCAAGCTGGTTTTCACGCTGTGGTGCTGTGCTGTGCCACGGGTCTGAGGCGGGTCAGGGGCGGGGGCAGGGAAGGAGTATGCAAAGGCGGACTCGCGCTATGCCACGCGCGACAGCTTTGTGATCTGCATGGAGGCCGTCACTGCCTTCCTGTGGGGGCCGCTGAGCCTGCTAGCGGTGTACGCCATCGCAAGGCGCTGGCCCTGGCGGCACGTGATCGAGGCAGGGCGCCCCCCACCTTGTCTTGGACTGCCAAGGGCCATGGCCCAAACCTGACTCCTGCGTGCGTGCAGATAGCAATCTCCCTAGGCCAGCTCTACGGGGACGTCCTGTACTTTGCCACTACATATGTCGAAGGCGCGCCTCCTGGTCCATATCGGCGCCCTGAGGAGCATCACGTGATGCAGCTCCATGACACTGTGCCGAACCTGTGAATTCTGGAGGGTCGCTCTCATTATTCCACCTACTCTCATCCAGACGTGTTGACCGGAGCCTGGCATGCCGCCCGCGCAGGCTTGTCCAGCTCGCGGCCAGAGCCGCTCTACTTTTGGTTCTACTTTGTGTTTGTCAACTCCATCTGGGTCGTCATCCCCGCGCTCGTGCTCTGGCGCGCTGCCTGCCAAGTCACGCGCGCGGCGGCGGCCACCGAGGCGCTGTGCGCCCTCTCCCACGTCGTTCGCGAGCTGCCCTCACACTCAGCAAGATGCGCTGCATGAGGCTGCCGCCGTGCATCAACAGCTCATGCGCATGTCGGCTGTGTTATGTGCATTTACCTTGTCATGCGTGCGCACAGTGAGAAAGGCGTGAGAGTGTGCTCTGCTCGGGCGCGCAGGAGCGAGCTGGCCTCCAGGAACAAGAAGGTGTCCTAGGCGCATGCCATCAGTGGAGCCGGCATGGAACTGGTAGGCAGTGCTGGTTACTGGTACGTGACGTATGCACAGGTCATGGCATCAGTGACCCTCTGTAAGCAGTGCTTGCCCTGCAGGCAGGGGTGACAACAGAGTCCGTCGTCAATTTAGTTGTGCAGGGTGGCTTGCTTATGAACCAGGCATGCATATTCGCAAGGGTCACCAAACAGGGAGAGCGGCCTCACACATGCATGTGCTACAGAGCACACACTGCTTGTGACGTTGCTAGGCATGCAGCGCATGTTGGAGCGCATGCTTCTTTTTTCGTGCAGGCGTGACTTAGAAAGCGCACTGCCTACCACATCTCAGTCAACGATGCAATTACAGTGGGCTGATACCCATAACAGACCCACAGACCCACAGACCCTCGTACCACAGCTCGTAGCTTAACTGTTGTACACACAAAGGCTGACACCTGCAATGGTGGAGCCAGCTGCCTGCAACGCCGTTCACAAGCCATCTCTTCTGCATCGAGAGCGGACAGTGGGTCTAAATGCCCTTTTGGAGCACAGCCTACTTAGCTGTCACCACGTACACGGAAGCGCTCGCATGTCGCTGGCCCGTCAGGCTGCCGCCATCGGACAATAGTTTATACTCTGCTACAATCCGTTAGCATACGTGCACTGCAGACGCAGTCACAGAGGCCACAGCACCTGCGCGTCCATGCCGGCCAGCGCGCCCCGCAGCGCGGCCTGCCTCGACGCAAACACGTCGTCCGGGAGCGCGGGCGCTCCGCGGGCCCACCGGTCCCTGGCCTCCACGGCGGCCGCCGCGCCGACGTCCACCCATGAGAAGCACCCCCAGAAGTCGTCACGCGCGGGCAGTGCCAGGCCTGGCTCCAGGCGCCGCGCGCGCAGCTCCAGCAGCGTGAGCGGCTGGTGCGGGCGCCACTTCAGGCGCGCCTGTGATGACCTCGCGGTGTTTCAAGGCATGCACAGGCAGCACGCCTGCACCTTGCAAGGAGGCATATAGCACACAGCTCCATATGTACGGCGTGGACAGCGGTAGGACGCCGCTCTAGGGTGTTTCCTTGCAGCAGTAAGTGCGCGGGCGGCATGGGTGCTGCGGCACCCACGCCAGCAGAGGGCAGCATAGCATGAAAAGTCGTACATGTCAGAGAGTCCACCACCAGGCCAATGCATCAGCGGGCCCCATGCCTCCATGGCAGACAACCTGTTGCACATGCGGGTCAGGCACGCGTGGTGCCATTCATGCTGTGGAGTGCGTGAGAAACGCCTGCACATGCAGCGCTGGAGCGCGGGGGGCGCCAGCCAGTGCACGATGACCAGTGCGCATCTCATACCAGATCTTATTAGGCTGCCTGGAATCCTGCCCACTTTCCGTGCACATGAGCTCTGACCAATACCTCGTGCTCACGGCATGCTGTCGGCCGCGCGCCTGCAGGAAGGCCGGCCCATACACGTGCAGCCCGGCCGTCGCGGCCAGGAGCTCCTCGCCGGCGCTGGGGTCGGCAGGCGCGGTCACCGTCCAGGCGCCGGTCAGCTCGGCCGCAACGTCCAACTCCACGCTAAGCCGTCCCCTGGGGTCGTAGCCCAGCTCCTGCAGGCAGCGAGCCCTGGTGAGAAAGCTGTGCTGCAGCAGTCGCGCACCAGGACCCGCACTCCAAAAAGAGCTCTTGTCATGTACCACTGAAGCACCGATTATGTTGCAAATCAGCGTCTCTGTCAGCCCTGGTCAAGTGTGCAACATTGGTCCGTCAGGAAAGCGGCCTTTCATGTATGTGAGCACGTGTGCACAGGCTGAGCTGTACAGGCAGAGCTGGCACAGGCAGCAGCGAATGCTTACAGACTGAAGAGTCACAAGGATGGGTCTGCTCGCCTTCCGGTACCTTTCCGCCGCCCCAGGCGCCAGCACAGCAGCGTCGACGTGGAAGGCCGTTGGCATCAGCAGAAAGTGTGTCGACTGTGGCTTGAAGCCCTTCTCTCTGATGCCCCCTTTCCTCAGCAGCACCTGTTCCCAGAACAGTCACGCGTGGAGGGATACATTGTACTACATAGCACCGCCAGGACATGCGTGCAGGAACAGGAAAACTGCTGCGTGGCGCTGCAGCAGTACACCAGCTAGAGGTGGCAAGCCACTGACTCTGGGAAACAAGTTTGCAAGATGTCAGGGACGCAGCCTCCTTTGCTGCCTGCCACCAAGAACGCACCGTCTGCTCGCCTGCACCCAGTGCCGCACACGCCACAGACCACTCCTTCAGCGCAGTCTGGAACTGCCCTTCCTCGGCAGCACTCGCGTTGACCTCAGCGCGCTGAACCTGCTGGAGCGCTGCAGATACTCGGCGCCCACGCCTTGCAACCACACGCCGTCCTTGGCAAGCCGGAGAGCTGGATAGCTCTCGGGTGCGCTTGCGTTCCCAAGCGCGACTCGCTGGGCGCAGGTGCTGGCCATGCTTGGCATGCACACTTGTGCAGAGTGCTTTCATATCTGACATAGCTTGCACCTGTCCCTCAGCACGCTCAAATCCTGTATTGCATCTCTTTCAACACAAAAGCATGCCAGTGTGAAAGGAAGACGTTTCGCAGAGAATAACTGCAGCCAGCGCCACCACAATGGCAAGCACAAGGCTGGGCAAGAAGCCCTGGCTTATATTGCACCACTGCAGTCCACTCCGCATAAAAATTAGCCCAATCAGTAGGCTTGGCAAGGCCTGGCCTCGCCCCAAAATTCTGGGAGCCAGATGGACAAATGTTAAATTGAGATTGCATCACACACCTCAGCTTCAGATGGTGGGGCTGCATAGGATAAAAAAGAGCCTGTATCACATGTGACACATGGACATACCGCAATGCACGAGCGGGTATCCCCGCCACTCCTAGCCCTTACTAGTAGTTACTACCAAAGCAATGTTGATGAATATAATATCTGCAGTGCAGCTATTATATTACTGCTGCACAGCACAATCTGCCCACTGCACTTATTACCAGGTTCAGTTACCTGCAAGCCAAGCCAAGAAGTTTAATTGCGCATGCTTAAAACTTCAAACTGAAACACATACCATACAGACAAGGCCATGCTCCGGCAAACCTTCCCCACCGAATAGTACTCTGACTACCTGCGCGCTGGGTCTTGCGTCTGCCACATGCCGGAAACACTATACCAGTACCTCTTGTGCCTGACAGCGCATGTCAGGCACAGCTCCTGCATGTACGCTTCAGGTGCAGAGCGGCGCGTGCAGGCGGTCAAAGCCTTTGCGCCGCCAACCCTGCGCAGCCGCAACCGGCAGGCCGGCGCGGCTCAGGCAATCCAGGCACGCGCGGCAGGCGCATGCGCGCAGGTCGCCCGGGACGAGCCCTGCCGGGGCGGCACCCCGCCAGGCGCTGCCATCAAATCCTAAGTTGAATGAACTGTAGGTTGCCTTGCCTGCTGCGTCGCATTGACACGACTCGTAGAACATGTCAATCAGCTTGGTCCGGACGTTGTGTGGCGGGCCCGTTGCAAAGCGGAGAGAGATGGTTGCCCAAGGGTGCCCATCGGGGACGCCCTGGTCGCCGGGCGGCTCGGCGGGCGCCCACAGGAACTCGGCGAGCGTGTGCGCCGCAAGCACCAGCGTCCTCAGCCTGGACATGCGCTCCAGGCGCAGCCGCAGCGCGCACGGGATGTCGACCTCCAGCACGCGCAGCGCGGGCAGGTTGGCGTTGGTCAGCCCCAGCTCCAGCACATGCTCCTCGACCCGGCGCGGCAGGCTGGCGGCGTCCAGCACGACGCGCAGCTCGGCAAGCGCGGGCAGCCGCGCGGCGCGCAGGTCGCGCGTGAGCTTGACCAGGCCGTGCTGCGCCCGCGCTGCGCGCGTGTCGCGGAAGCCGTGTACGACGAGCGCGTCCGCGCGCGCGCGCAGCCCAGCGCCCGCGGCACTGCCGACCCACCTGTCCAGGTCGTCCACGGCGTCTGCCGGCAGCACCGCCGCCACGCGGCACCCCTCCGGCACCGCCACGGCCGCCTCGACATGCACATTGACCAGGACAAGCGCTTCCAGGTGCTTGCATGGCATCAGGTCGCCCCTTTCGGCCCGATATCCACCAGCACCGCCAATGTAACAGAGTAACGCTGCCTCTATGTAAAGCGTTTGCAGTGCGGGCAAGCTGCCAGTGATCGCCATCAATGCATTTGCATTCTTATGAAACGACACAAGTCCGGCATGCCCACGCACCCGGCTGTTAGCATCGTCGTCATCGATGCGCAGCACCAGGTGCAGCAGCCCCGCAAGCATAGGCGGAAGTGGCTGGATCAGCAGCACTGTGTCCAGGCTAAGCACGCGTAGCATTGGCAACTTCAAGCGTTCTAGTAAAAGAGATCTCCCAATTGCCGCACTATGCGCTATACCAAAAGCGGTTCCGGCCGGGTGATTGCCAAACCCCATCTCCCCAGGGTCTGCGCCCGTGGCCGCGCGGGTCTCAAAGTCCAGCGTGCGCTCGCCGTACTCCATGACATGCAGGCACTCCAGAGCAGGCAGCATGTAGACCTGGCGCCGCAGCGCGTAGACTGCTTGATTTAAATACAGACTCGGCAGGTCGGCCCAGGCGCGCAGGTCCAGGAAGATGGAGCCTGCGGCCGCCCAGTCCTGTGCGGCCCGTCTGGTGAAGTCCTCCAGGCGGGTGGGCCGCGCCCGCGCGATGCGCACGCGCGCTGCATACAGGCTGCGCGCTGCGCTGCATGCGCGCGCCCAGGCGCGCGGCTCCATGGCGCGCGCCACCAGCCGCCACACGTCCAGCGGGGCGTCTGCCCAGGAGCCTGCAACCTCTGACGTGTATCACAACTACGGCATGGAACAGTGTGCATGCAGCGCTAGTACGACAGGTGCATGCTATCGCAGGCTGCTTGTAGTGTGCCGCTGAAGCATGACCCCAAGCTGCACATCTGCGTATGCAAGTTTCTAGCGATGCCAGTATGCGCTGTTAATTGGCCGTCAACAAGTCAGCGCTTTGTGCCTTGTGCACAGGGAGATATAGCGCAAGCAGGCATGCTGCCTGGTGAAAGCAGGGTCTAGGCAGCATGTATGAAATTGACAGCGTTGCCATACCACAACAGGCCAGCGCACCTCGCTCCTGGCGGCGCGCCCCCTGCTCAAGTTGCAGCCTCTGCCTCTGCGCCTGCAGCCCCTCATGAGTTGCGTTCAGTCCAGGACCACCGCAGAGTCGGTGCCACTGAGCATCTGGATGCGGCCATTCATGCCGGCGCCCTCACCTGCAGCTCACGCTGCAGGGCAGCCACCTGCAGCTCAAGCGCCTGCTGTCTGGCATGCGCCTGCAGGTTGGCGTCCTCGGCAGGACTGGGTGGCCTGCGGCGGCGCTGCGGCAGGTTGCGCTCGTCTTCACTGTCGCTGCAGAGGACAGCACCATCAAGAGCAGGCGCAGGTGCCAGCGACGGCGCTGGTGGCGAGTCGTCTCCCGTCAGGTCGATCACTGCCTCAGCTGGCAGCGCTGCAGATTGAGGCGCCTGCCGCGACCGTTTGCGTGAATGCGGCTGCTGCGCCATGTTGCTTCCGCACCTGCGCAGCAAGCACAGAGTAGAGTGTTAAGAACCGCGTCTGGTCTGAACTGCAAGACTTGTGTGGTCCCTGCTTAGCTGCACGCTTGCAAGGGCTTGCAGGAAAGTGCTGTTACCTTGCAGAGGCTCTACTTAGAGCTTGTCAGGCAGCTAGCTTAGTCTTTCAGCAAGCCACTGTGTGACCTGCGAGTTTTTCAGTGTCACAAAATAGTGCACAGGTGCCGGCAGTTTGCGCCGTTGCAAGTCCTAGTTTAGTTGCCTTGAAGCGGCGCGCAAAAGTACCTGAAGCGGAGCTATTGCAGGGCTCCTTTGTCACACCAAGCACTGAGGACGCCAGGCGAAGGTACTGCTTAGAGTAGAGAACTCTGGCGTGGCTCATAGGTTGGCTTCAAAGCGTGTCACACGATCATTCAGCAGTCTGTTGCACCGTGCAGGTGTAAGCCACTGCGCAACAGCTCAAGGCGCCTACTGCATTGCACAGGCGCCTTGTGAACCTGAGCATACGGCGAGCAACCAAGCATCGTCCATCATCTGGCGTGCTGCGTGACATGCATGCTGAACTCTATGCTTAGGGTAAGGCAGGAACCACAGAGCAGAGGTGCTTGCATTTGCTTGCAAGGTGCCGCCAGCCGCTTCTGGCGATGAACTCTCGACCCGACTCGTGCAGGAGCGGGGCCAGCGCAACCAAGCGTAGATGCGGTTCTCTAGCGAGCCTGGCTGCTGCGAGCTCGCTGCAGAGGGGCCACAATAACGCCAAGCCTACTTTGGAGTTGCACAAAGCAGGTAGGCTGCATTCCTCCAAGCAGGCCACGCAGTGCTCGGTGGTGTTGTGAGAAATAAGTGATTCTCAGTTAGCTGTTAAGGACAGGTTCCCTTCCACACACTGTGCTCTCCCTCCATGCCCCCAGTGGGCTGGATGCCCAGAAGCACTGACGCTGGGCAGCGCAGGCAGCACCAGCAAGGGCCGGGCGCTCGGTGCGCTGCGCAACACAGGCGCGGCCTGGGCAGCAGCGGCTTGGGCATGCTGCAGAGGCCGGGGGCGCCCAGGGGCGCCGTGTGCCGCTGACCTCATGCGCTGGCTTCACCATTACAGGGGATGCATGTCAGGGCAGGGCAGCATAGCCTGACGCGCTGGTGTTTGTATGCAGTTAGTGCGCTGATGCGTGCATGTTATTTGATGTCTGCCACCAATGTGAGGGCCTACACGTCATGCGGACAAGTTCGGCACGCATCTAGCTCGCACTGTCAAGAGGGGCGGCGGTGAAGGTCGCCACCGTTGCCGCTTACGCGTCATACCTTCCTGCTCGACCGGGCAGCACGACGTCTACGTCAAGTCAGGGACACGCGCGGCAACATGGCCACGGGCAATACTGCTGCTACATTGCCAGCCGGCGCTTTGTTTCTTCACATGCATGCCTGTGTTACTCTAACACACAGCCAAGCCCAAACATGCACGGCACTTCCCCAGAGTGCAAGCAATCTAAATAATAAATTCTATCAAACCACCTGCATCAGTGCTTACTGGCACTTCGCATGCGCATTGATTTGCGGGCCCCGATAAGCGAGGCCACAACAATCCTGGAACATCACAAGCGCAACAATGCATCATGTCTATAGCACAGTCCTGCCTAAGGCGTCAGCAGGCCTAGTGCGGCGAGGTCGCACTCATCCTCTTCCATGCCGTCAAACAGCTGCGCCACATCCTGCGCATCCATCCGCCCCACGCGCGCGCGCTTTGCTGCCGCCGGGCTGCTGTGGCCTGCTGCCGAGCGCGCGCCGCTGCTCAGGTTCTGCACCTCGGAGAGCACCGCAGGTGCGCCTGCCCCCCGCGCCTCCAGCCCTGGCGCTGCCTGCCCGCCCCTCCCTTCGGCTGGGTCCCCAGGCTCAGCACCGCGCCCTGGGCTTCTGTCGCAGGCACCCTGCTGGCTTGCCGAGCATGCGGCGCCCCCTGCAGAGGCCGCGTGCTGCACCACGCCCATGCATGCCTTGGCCGTATGCAGGCCTGCCGCGCCTTGCACGCCTGCATGCACGTCAGCAGCGCATCGGCCGCTCTCTGCCGCGACTGTGCCCCGATCTGTGCCCACGCGCGCCTGCATGACTGCGTGCTGGCTTGCCTGGGCCGGCACCCCCCTTCCTCCCCCGCTCCCGGCCGCTCGGGCAGCAGGCGCGCGCCGGCTTGCCCCAGCACCCTGGCCCTGCTGCGCGCTGCCGCTGGATGCCGGCGCGCGCTGCGAGCCCAGGTCGTCCCCAGCGCCGGTATCACCCATGAGCTGGGAGGTCGAGGCATGCGGCCCGATGGAGAGCACGTCCTCTGCCGCGCCTGCTCCATGGCCGGCCGACGCTGCGGGCGTGCCCCGAGGCAGGAACCGCGCCCAGGCAGCCGCGCCGGGCGAGCGCTCTGTGCGCGCTGACCCTCCGCTCAAAGTTGCCCCCAGACCCTGCGTGGGGGGACCGCTTGGCGCCGGTCTGCGCCCGGCGCCGCTGGACCCGCCTGTCGTCGACTGCCAGCCAGACGCGGCAGGCGCGGTGGCATCCCGGCCCGGGCGGCTGGCAGCCGCGCCCGAGCCCGACGGCGCGCTCAGCGTCCACAGGCTGGGGTTGGCCGCGTCGGCGCGGCGCGCGCGCGCCCCGCGCTCCAGTGCAGGCACGACCTGGGCGTTGCGACCGGAGCCGCACGGTCAGGCGACCTCGAGCCCGCAGCAGCATGTGCTGCGAATTGCATTGGCCTGCAGTGCAAGCTGATGCACACCTTTAGCAAATAGGGGCCAGACAAAAGCATGCGCCCATGCTGGGCATGATTTGTCAACATGTGAGCACCTTCACCACGTTGGCGGGCGTGATGGCCAGGTAGGGCGCGCGGCCCAGGCGCAGCACCGCCACGTCGCGTAGTAGCACTGCTGCGCCGGGGGCCAAACCGGGGTGTGCGTCCATACCGCGCGCGGTCACGCCCGCGCCTACGGCTCCAGTCGGGTCCTGCGCATGTGGGCATGCGCATGGTGACGCGCGTGCCTTCTGTTGAGGCGAGCTGCCAGCAGCATGCAGATGCAGGGTACCTAGAAGCTTGCTGAGAGGAATGCAGGATGCAAACTGAGCAGCTGCAGGGACACATATGCACACGCCTGCGATCAGCTGCCTCATTGGTAGGCGCGAATGCTCATGATGACGAGTCGAGGTGCACAGGGACCTCATAACAGACCAAACACATACGCGGTAATCCTGTGTGGAGCTGCATGGCGCGCCTTGAGCCGGACAGAGGCCTCATTGCTGCCGGTCAGCGCGACCGAGGTGACCAGTGCCAGCAGGCGGGGGACGCGCCGAGGCCCGGCCGCCAGGCCGCCGATTGTGTGCTGCAGCGCCGGCGATGACTCTGCACGCTCCCAGCGCACGCCCGTGCTGCTCTTATTGCAGGCTCTCCTGGACGAGAGCCCCACTTCACTGGTATGTGACAAATCGCCGACGTAAAGCCACACACTCATTGTGCTTGACGTAGTGACAGGGGTGTGCTGTTGCCAATGGCCATGACCGGGACGTGAGATACTTGCACAGCGGGTCAAACGCATTGCACGGTTGCAGCAAAAGTGTGCAAGTGGGTGTGCCTTTGCAAATGGGCGCATGGCTCGCAAAAGGATACGCAATTTGCACTCCTCATAAAGCACAGTCATCTCTCTATGTTGACAGTGCAGGCTGGAGTGTCCTGGTCACAACATGCTTGCGCCAGTTCCCCTGGCGCTCCTCACCCCTGTAACCAGTTCTAGCTGGGTGCAAGACGCACCGTCAAAGCTGCTCAGACCAAGCTCGCGGAGCGCAGTTGCCCACGCTGGTGCTTCAAAGTCATGGTCCGCAAGACCGCCAGAGCGGGCGCCGCTGGCGCAGCCCCCCGCCCCACTCGGCGTGCCCCCGGTCCGCAGCGAGTCCAGCCCCGTCACGGGCAGCCCCTGCGCCAGCGCCCGCTGCAGGAGCCCCGCCGGCCCGGGTATGCGCGGCGCGGCCGCGCTGGCGCCTGGGCCCGGGTTTCCGCTGCCGCCAGAGCCAGCAGGCGCTGCTACTGAGGGCGGCTGCAGGCTGGGGTGCTGCGTCGGCACGGGAATAGCCGCAGAGGGCGCTGGAGGCCGAAGCGAGGGAGATGGCCATATGTATGCGTTGCGTGGCACTGGCTTACCCCTGCTGCTGCTTGGCGCGCGAGTAGGCTCCAGCACTTGTACACTTGTGCTCGGCGCAGGAGGGGGGGCGGCAGCGGCCAACGACACTGGCCAGGCAGCCTCTGGCGCATCATCATCTAGCTCTAGCTGCGCCACACCGTCCATGGCGTGCTTACTCACATCATCTTGTTATCTGGTTGGTGCCTACCCAAGCTTCAAGCGGCAGAGCTTCGCAAGCTGCAGTATAAGTACCCTCCTTGCTTCGTGGCATGAACGCCTGCTGTATGTGCACGCTGAGGCTTATGCCTAAGAGCATATCAGCAAGCCATCACGGCAATTTTGCAATTCACTGGCATCTTCCACACTAAGCTTTTGCCCGCAGGAACAGCTGACAGAACCGCTACAAAGCTTTTGCCCGCAGGAACAGCTGACAGAACCGCTAAGTGCTTTGAACAGCTTAGCTAGACCACAGAAAGTGGTCTGGTCCTTGAACACACATATATATTTGCCTAGTTAGGCCCGTAGCTGGTCCAACTGAGCAGCAAGAGTTGATGCGCAAGAGGCACACCACCTTGAGCTCTTCTTGCCCAGGAACGCCATGGGCGACCGCTTCAAACGCGGCCGTGACTATGACCAGCCTGGGGGCGGCCACCAGGAGTATGGCAACAGGGGGGGCCGCGGTGGCGGCGGGTACAAGCGCAAGCGCGACGAGCACGGGGGCCAGGAGGACGGCATTAAGCCGCTGCTGGCGTCCATAATCCAGCTCTGCGACCAGCAGCCGGTGCGTGTTCTCCATGAAACTTGAAGCGCCAACACATCACGTGTGCCTGCCGGTGGTCTGTGAACACAATGTGTGTGCCGTGGTGCAGGACCAGCCCGCGCCTGCCATTGAGGAGGACTTGGATGTTCTGCACCGGACGCTTGCGCGTGACTTGGTTTCGAAGGGCGACGCGGTGCGCTCTCGTGCTGCGGCACCAGCCGCCGGCCTGCAAGCTCTTGTGCCAACACCCCTGCCACTAACTTCATGGTAGCGCAGCTGCGGCGCATCATCCTCGACTGCGCTGTGGAGCTGTCACCAAAGACGCCGGTGTATGCGACGCTCATAGGTGTGGCTGCATCCCTTGTACGCCATACCATACTCCTCCTCACTCGGTCCGGTGCACTCTGCCGTGGCTATGGACTGCTGCGCATCTATACTGCTCTCTGACTTCAACCTCTTGGTAAATTGCTCTCTGACGTCAACATCTTGCGCAGGGCTGCTCAACACGGAGAACCGCGAGTTTGTGGCGGAGCTGGTCGCCCTTGCGCAGCGGGAGCTTAGCGCGGCGGTCGCGGCGCCCGACCGGCACAAGGCGCGGATGCTGCTGCGGCTGTTTGCCGCGCTGGTCGTCGCCAACGTGCTGCACCCGTCCTCGGTCGTCGCCGGGCTGCAGCAGGTCGTGGACACGGCCGTCGCTGTTGTCGAAGGCGGTGCGGCCTCCACCGGCCTCTCACCAGCGCCGCTGGGCAGAGCTCTTACATGCTTAGGCTGAGGCCGCCATTGCACTTGGTTCTTATTGGTTCCGCATAGGGGGTTGGTTGTGAACATTCCGCAGGTGAAAGACAGGCTTGAAAGTCAGCCGGTCCAAAGAGAGCTGTAGGCCACCCTTCATAGAAATGAAAGAGAGGTGGTGGCGGCGGTGCAGGCGGCGACGAGGACGACAAGCGGTGCAGGCAGCCGTACGCAGACCACCTGGTGTACTCTGTGCTTGCCGCGCTGCCCTGGGGCGGCAGCGAGCTGGCTGAGAGCGCGCCCAACGAGGTGGGCACTGTGCCTACCTGTCTTGCGTTTCTGGTGAAGGGGGTGAAAAGAAGGTGAAAAAAGGCGAGTGTCAACGGTCCTTGTGTGGTCATGTTCACCTCCGTTGATCAACAGAGCAAATGAAACCACACGGCCCTGTCCTCAAACGGCAAAGCTCGCTGCACTGCTGATCGAGTGGTGCGCATGCAGGTGGGGCGCCTCTTCCAGGCCGTCGAGCACTATATGCAGCTGCGGCCGCGCGTTGCGCAGCCGGCGCTGCGGCCGTTTTTCGAGTCGCGCGGCGACACCGACGCGGCCGCCGCCAGCGACAGCGGCGGTGCCAGCTTCCTCGGCCAGGCGCGCCCCTGCAGGAGTCACGAACGAGGCAAAAAGACGGGATGTGTGATTCCCTCACTCCTGTGCTCCACAAGCTGCCTTGCTGTCTCCATGCCTTGTTTGACATTGCTGTGCGCGCGCAGCCAATGCGGCTGCCTCGCTGCAGCTGCACTTTCTGTCTTGCCTCAGGCCTAATCCTGGCTGGCCTCGCACGAAGCTCACGTCGGCAGCATCCAAGCATGACCTTGCCGTGGCCCAGGTCTGGGAGGCGGTGAGCGAGCTGCGCGTCACCGGCAACTGGGTGGTCACCGGCATCCCGCGCCTGTTCTACGCGTTTGAGGTCACGCTGGCCGCCGGCCAGCCGCACGAGCTGGCGTCGCTGGCGCTGCCGACGGCGCCGCCGGGCGTGCCGCCGGGCGCGACGCCTGCGGAGGTGCGCGCCGATGCCGCTGTGGTTTGTGTGTTCTTAATCTGTACCCTTTTTCGCCCTGCTATCAGCAAGCAGTGGCGCATTTTGGCCCGACGGCTGAAGGCTGTGCACGTCTCTCAAGAAAGCATGAGAGCGCACCGTTAGTACGGCCGCCCATGTCATCCTCAACCACAGCGACACAGGGCAGCAGGCTCCAGCAGGAACGGACCCTCTCACGGCCGCTTCGCGCGGGGGCCAGGCGGCGGCGGCGGCGGCGGCCGCGTTCCCGCCGCGCGGCCTGATCCGGCTGCTGCCGGCCGAGCACACGGCGCAGGGCAAGCCGCTGGTGGAGCGCCTGGTCGCGGAGGAGTACATTCTGGACACGCTGCACTTCTTCGACGGCGACCGCGTGCAGTGCGCGCGCCGCGTCGCGCTCGGTGCGGCGCCCGGCAGGGCGGCCTGCGTGGGGCCCTGACTGCGCCGCAAAGGGGCCTGTGGTGCTGGTATGCAGAGTTCAGGGTGCTGCGGGAGTGTGGCAGAGCAGAACACGCATGCACTGCCCTGGGCTAGAAAAACCCCTGCCCTTGGCTAGGAAAAGCGTGTGGTCGCTCGACATGGACCTTGGCGTGCGCCGGTCACATCCGCCGCTGCGCCCGTGCGCGCAGGCCTGCCGCTACCCGACAAGCATGAGGCGCTGCTGGCGGAGATGCTATTCGCGCAGATGCTGCGCCTGCCCGCGCCCGCGCTCAAGCCGCTCGCATACTCCGCGCTGATGGTGCGCCCTGGCGCCGGCCGGGGCCTCTGCCTGGGGAGGCAGAGCTTGCCCGCCCATGCCTGCCTGGCAAGCACGCTTGCTAAAGGGTTGAATGCTGAAGCAGTGAGCGCGCTTGGCTATCTGCACTGCGAAGAAGTATGTCAGCAGCAAGCGGCGCGCCTGTTCGTAGTGCTGCCTGTGTCCTATCAGATTGAAGCTCGTCAAATTGCATGGAGGTCCTGGCTGACAGCATGCAGGCCGACATCTGCAGGTCCTTAGCTGCGAGCATTGTGCTGAGGCTGGTGGACAGCAAGCAGCACCACCTAGCCATTGCCTGATGACTGCCGCGCGCGCGACGGTCCGCAGGTGGACGTGTGCAAGCTCGTGCCGACGTTCCCGCGCTCCATGTCCGCGTGCGTGCGCGAGTGCTTCTCGCGCCTGGGCGCCATGGACCCCGAGCTGCGCGGGCGCCTGAGCGACTGGCTCGCCTACCACCTGTCCAACTTCGAGTTCATGTGGCCCTGGGACAAGTGGCGCGCCGTGCTGGATGCGCCGCCGCACAACGCGCAGCGGCGCGCGCCCCGGCCGCCCTGCTGCCCCGCAGCATCTCGTGTCCAGGAAGGGGCTGGCCAGCGCTGCGTGCACGCAGCCTGGCGGCATCGCCTCGCGCCTGGCAGCGCGACATGCGCTTTGTGCCCGGATAACCAGAAGCGGGTGTTGCTGCAGCGGATCTGCGCCAGGACATGGGAGCACGCCTGCAGCCTGCTGTGTGCAGCTGTGGAAGGATGTCTGCATTTGCAGCATTGGCCAGGATTGAGGGTGCTGTGATGCCAAAAAAAAGGAAAGGGTATAAGAAAAGAGTAGCGTCCAATCTGTATTCTGGTGCCTGCTTCATGTTTTCATACTGCGCTGTATTCTGGTGCCTGCTTCATGTTTTCAAACTGCGCCGCGCCCGACCCTGCGGCCGCGCAAACCCCGCAGGCGCTTTGTGGAGGCGACGCTGTCGCGGCTGGTGCGGCTGTCGTACTGGGACCGCATCCAGAAAGTGCTGCCACCTAGCTTCCACGGCCTGCTGCCGCCCAAGCCGGAGCCGCAGGTGGGCCCGGCCAGAGCTGTCCTGGCGCAGACACCCATCTGCGCGGCGCACCGCTCGGCTTGCGTGGGGCTGGCGCGCGCGCATGCGCACACTGTCTCCTTGTGTCTTGTCCGGCGGGCTGTGCATCCTCGGATGCAGGCGGTACTGCTCGGGTTCCTGGGCAGAGCCAGCCTTGACGGTGTGCGCTGCTGGCGCCCTTGGTTGCATTGGACCAAGCTGTGCTGTGTCTTAAGGTGTGCATTCCCTCATTCGCGCCTGTTGTGTTCCTTCCTTTTTTTTCAAGCAATGCAGCGGCCTGGGGGCACCGCAGGCGCTGGCGCCGCCGCCGCCCCAAGCCGAGAATGGCCTGGCGAATGGCGACCAGAACGGCGCCGCGCATGCGGAGGCGGCGATGGAGCCGGACGCCGGGATGCGCGCGGCGCGCGTAGCCCTGGCCATGGTGTGCCCATTTGCTGTTCTGCACACACGCCAGGGGCCTGCACCCAAACTGTGTCGCGGCGCGCTTGTTAAGCCCCCAGGGACACTGCCTGTGAGCATAGAGAAAATTAGCCTCTATTGCTACTGCCATGTGAGCAGGCGAGTTAGCAGGAGGCTTGAGTCACGCGGCAACTGCCGGTGCTCCAGTCCCATGTGGCGCTCTGCGTGGCGCGCAGGTGAAGGAGAAGCAGACAGCGCCGGAGCTGCTGGCGTGGGCACGCGGCCCCGGCCTGGCGGCCGAGCTGGGCGGCGCGGCGGGCGCGGCCGCGGCGCTGCTGCGCGCGCTGCTCGTCGCGGGCGCCAAGTCGTTCACGCACATGCTGATCGCGCTCGAGCGCTACCACGACGCGCTGGCGCCGCTGCTGGCGGAGGCGGGGCCGGAGGCGCGCGCCCGGCCGCCCCCCAGGCTTGCCGTGCCGTCACGGCCGCGCCGGCCCGGCGACTCAATGCCTGAGGGCGCGCGTTTTTTTGTTTTTTTTTAGCTGGGCAGGTCCCCGCCCTGTGACATTCTAGCGGCCATGTCCTGCTAGCCGAGCACATAATTGGGCAGCAGCAGGACACAGCGCATGTGTCCGTGACCGGCGTTCATGCCCTCCGGCCTGGTTGGGCATCTTTCGCCATGTGCAGCGGATGCACCTCCGCTGCTTAAGGGTGCGGGGCTGAGGTGCGCAGTGTCTGTTGTGTTTCTGGCATGCGGCTTTGTGCCCCGTCTTCGTGTTTGATGGATTCCAGCGGCAACCTGTGACGCCAGCGGCGCATCTTGGCGGCGGCAGGGCGAGGAGGCGGCGGTGGCGACGGCCGCGGCGGTGTGGGCGGCCGCGCCGCAGCGCGCCGCGCAGGCCATCGATCGGCTGCTGGCGCTGCGCCTGGTCCGCGCGCCCCATCACTCACAGATGTTTGGCTCTTGCAGCGTCCAGACCTCCGTTTCTCCGCCCCATAATGTTGCCGGCCAGTCGCATGTGGACATGTGCATGCGCGTGTCATGCATCACGGCACTGGCCGCATGGATCGACCTGGAAGTGGTCACAGATGCTGGCAGACCCCATACCCTCTTCTGAGGCACCCTGAACTCATGCGGACGGGCTGAGGTGCCTTGCTAGGCGCCCGCCCCTCCGGCGCCGCGCTCCTCACGCCGCACCCCCGCGCCGCTAGGTGCGCGCCGGCGCGGTCGTGCGCTGGGCGCTCGGCACGCCCGCGGTGCTCGCGCTGACCGACGAGCTGGCCGCCGGGCTCGCCTGGGAGGCGCTGCACGGCGCAGTGGCCAAGACGCTGGCGCGCACGCAGGCGCGCGCCCCGGCCGCCCTGCGCCGCGCCAGCTGGAGGGTTACGGTTAGGGTCCTACCCTACCTGCGCTGAGGGGTGAGCTATTGAATACCAGTGCCCTGCACCACGAGAGCCCTCGTCCACATCATTTTCCTCCTCTGACAGCTTGGGCACGAGAGATGTTCTGAGCTGTGCACACGCGCGCGCCAGGACGCCCGCGAGGAGCTCGCGGCTGCGCGCGCGGCGCTAGCCGACGCGCAGGCCGCGGCGGGCGCGCCGTTCGAGCCGGCGGCGGGCAGCGCGGCGCCGCCAGCGGAGGAGGTAGAGGCGGCAGCGGCGGCGGCCGCTGCCGCGACGGCCGCCGCTGAGGACCACGTGCGCACCTGCTCGCTCAGTGTCATGCAGAATGCTTGCATGTGCTGTCTGCATGCGCGTCCGCGCACATGCAGGTCCGTGTGGCGCGGCGGAGGGTTGAGGGAGGGCCGTATGTCTTGGATTGAGGTGTTGGCATGGGCCTGCCGCGCACGCTTGCAGCCGCGTGTCCCCAGAGCGCAAAGCGCACGCCCTGCGGCAGCCGGCCACGCATGCGGCGGGCGCAGCGCGAGCGGGGCGGGCGCGCCGCGCAGGTGGTCGCCAAGGAGGCCGAGCTGGGCGCGGCCGTGGCCGAGGAGCGCGAGCTGCTGCTGCTGGCGTTCCGCCTGTTCCGAGATGTGCTGACCGCCGGGCACGCCGAGCTGGACGCCGCGCGCGCTGCGGCGGCCGCCGCCGCCGCCGCCGCGGCCTCGGCCGCGGCCGACGCGGCCATGGCCGCGGCCGGCGAGCCCGCCGCAGAGGAGGCCGATGGCAGCGGCGGCGGAGGGGGCGGCACTGGCGCTGCGGCCGCGGCGGCGGCGGCCGAGACAGAGGCGGAGCGGGCGGCATGGTTTGCGTTCACGGCCATGTCGCTGCGCGCGTTCGCGCGGCGGTACTGCGCGGCCGCCGCGCCGCTCGCCGCGCGGCTGGAGGCAGACATTTTTGCGGGGCCGGCAGTGCCAGCTGAAGTCAGGGCGGCTGTGCATGAGGGCCTGCATTTCTGATGTTTATGCTTGGATAATCATGCAGACCTGGATCTGAATCCGATTAACGTTGCAATCCCTCATACCCGAGAGCGCACCCCCAAAGTTTAAAGTGCTCTCGACCGCTGCTGTCGTATTTCAGGTCCAGGGAGGAGCTGCCAGCCAGTACAGGGAGCGGAGGCTCAGCACGTTGGTGTGCGGCGA
>JAABUY010001783.1_pt1 | contig 27664 bp, 28 predicted proteins | sample 5560271 | NCBI WGS metagenome assembly JAABUY01 (sample SAMN10711886, study PRJNA513374) | rock metagenome | isolation source: Antarctica rocks | place: Antarctica: Victoria Land, University Valley | reverse complement strand
ATCGCTTAACGAATTCGTGGTGGTGGTCTGACTCACTCAGGCAGCCAGTGAAAACTCTGCATCTACCCCAGAGGTGCCCTTAACATTGCATAGGCTTCGCATCCGTCGCGTGTAGGCGTCGACTTCGATTTGTTAGATATAGCGCCTAGACTCGAGTACTTCAGGGAGTTGGAGGTGGCTTAGTAAGCCACTGAAAAGGAGACTTGCTAGACCGCATTCGTACGAGCTAGCGAGATCCTCATAGCATGTAGAGTTTGCATCGCTGCTCATGCGAGGTGCAACACTTCTAATATATGCTTAGATACCTAGAATCATCTCCCCATTTATCAAAATTCAGTTTTTATTCCTAGGGGCTCAATTTCTATCCAACCCCTCTGAGATTGCACGAGAGCTGGTCCATATGGGACTTCGCGGCGTCTCTTTCTTTTTGGCCCGTCAAATTGGACTACCTATTAGCCTCATGCTTAAGCTATGATGCTCTTTTCTCGATTGCGTTCATCGTTTCCTAAGGAATTGAGCATGTATTAATCTATTAAAGAGGGCGCTCACCCATCACCAATGTCGTTTCCTCATCTCAGCTTCCCAACGCATTTCTCAACCCTTCTTTGAGTATGGAAGCCTCTCGAATCGATCAGAATATCCCAGCAACTCTTCCGAGCAGTCGGTTCTTGAGCACATCCCTCCGCAACGTCCCGAGGCCTCGACATGGGATCTTGAACACGCTGCTCCGCAACCTCCTAGTGCTTCGGAACTGGTTCTTTGTAGTGTTTTTACCAGTCGGAAACCAGACAGCAAGAGATCGTTCTTATTCACTATCAATCATCCGGAAATATGGCGCAGCGTGACTGGTCTTCTTAATTGTACGAATCCCGGTAGCCTATGGCACATTGCTTATGCTTTACGAACCCGTCGTCGCGAGTTTGTGGAGAAGTCTCGAGCTGTACAAGAAGTCGACTTAATATTAAAAGATCTTGAGGAAACTATGCATTCTGAATTGCGGTCCAGCAAAGAGCAGGGTGTCACTTATACCAAGGAACATAAGCTGTGGCTATACTATTCCATCATTATGTTGAGTCATGGAGCTCCGGCGACCCTATCAAACACTGCAATCTACGAGGTGTCGGAACGCTTGAAGAGGATCGAAGAGCAGCAACACGCCATGGTACAGTTGGCGGCTCGGGCGGAGCAGAGGGCGGAAGAACAACGTGCTGCCATTGAGTCTATGGGCAAGGTGTTGAGAACTTTGCTCGTCGTGTACGGATCCCGGCGAGGGCAAGGATCTTTATTGAAAGAGCGTATGCTGCGAGGTTATACCGCGAGGGTGAAGATACCCCAACGACTTTACAGATGAGACTGCTCACAGCAAGTCCAAAACGCCATCGTTCATTTGGGATGTCTAAAGAATTGGACACAAGGAAACGAATATCCAGAAGGGTATGGGAGACGAAGGGTTCGAGAAGGGATCAATCATCCCACGATGGTGGACATGTCCACGCAACTTTCTCGGTCGAATCACGTCTTGACAAAATCAGTCGAGCTTGAACATAAACATTTCGAACTTGGCTAGTAGGTCCAGCGCGCCGGTAAAAAGATGGACGGGTGCCGGCGAGAGACCGTGTAGGTGCTGGATAGCTGTCAGATATCAAATCACTTATTAGACGTGAACCGTTTACTTGCCTCATCAGTCGAGTCGTCCCCGTCACAATTGACTGCAGTGACCATCCTTGCATCCCTCACATAAATTACTCTGATGAGGGCCTTTACTTTGCCCTGAGTAAATCGGCCTGTCCATCTCTTTTCCACACCACTTTTTGAGACGGTATGCCACTCTTTCTGCATATGAATCATCTAAACGCGGTTTACTGAGACAATTGCACCCCTGACACCGTTGGTTATATACCCTTGCATTGTATTGTGCTCCAGGATACATCCGTATAGTGATAGCGATCTTCTTGCTCGACCATCCGCTAGAACCACATGCGCGGTTGCGGCATATGAATCGACCCATGATGTTAGTATCGTACTCTTTGATGCAACTTTCGGTGTCGTCATTTTCATGGAACTCGAAGTGTAGATCATCTTCTAGTAGTAGGCGTGATACATCGTCATGCAACGCCGAGTACATTGACCATCTCCGATCCGACTTTGATTTTCTAGACGGCATGATGAGTATGGTGAAACGATAGCTTGAAAAGCGCTTAGGGTGCTTGTGATAGAATGAGAGAGGTCGGAGGGGTATCAGGCAGAGGCGGGCTCTGTATATTTCCCCTCTCATGTCTGCCAAGACGCTGTAACACCCCGCATTCTTCGTTACTCCGTCACCAAACTTTTAACTTAAGTTATTTTTATTTAAATTCGATTGATATCGATTTGTACTCGTCGTGTCCACTCGCTGCGCTCCTTCATCTCATGGACTCCGTCCACACCTGTTTCTGACGAACCGGGCCCATTCATACCTCTACTTGGCCTGTGCATGATGTTCTCTCTATCTCGCGTGCCCGACGTTGCACACCTATGTCCGACCCTTCCGCCGAACACAATCATCACACTCTCCACACCGTTTGATTGACACCACGCCACGCCGTTGAACTACAGTATCCACACACCGTCGTACTGACAGCACTCCAGCTCCAACCGTCCTGTCTGTCTTCCCCGTCTCCACGTCGAGTAACGGTGCGCCGCTGTACAGCTCCCTCTCGGCATCGATCCGTTCCGACTCTCTTTGCCACTGTTGTTACTGCGTGTCAATCTGTCCATGATCCTTTCAAGTTCGTGCCACTCACTTCAGCCGCCGCTTCTCTCTGTTGCGTCTCTATCCTCTGGTGCGCCTTCCCGGCCGCCATCTCCTTCCTGTTCCACCGTCAGCGTGTATCTTCGACCTATGCAGTGCGCGTACTTACCATTCTTGTTCTTCTGTCGGCCGCTCACCCGACAATCCACAGCGCTCGCCATCCGGCATCGCTAAACCAACGTACACCACAGCGTACTGAAATAAAACGTCAACCTACCATCGACACACACTCATCTCTCGACTTGAGCAACCTACCACGATCACTCACGTTCTCTGCGTCTCCCACCAACAACTGCCACTGCACAGATTGACTGCGTCTCCCTGCTGCGCATCCTGCAAATACTCGCCCGTTCGATCGAGTGTGTGACTATAGTACGCTCAGTACTGTCTGCGATGGGGACGGTGTTGGTGTGGGGGTGTCCGTGTGGCAAGGGAGGATGAATCATCCCACGAGAAAGAAGTTCTCTTATGCGCATGGCTGCTGAACTCGTGCCAGAGAAACCACTTTTCATAAAACTGTGTAGCCGATGGCGTCAGCCATGGTGTGTTCTGATGTCTTTTGTAGGTAGAGGGTGTTGAATGATGGAGGGGTAGATTTGGTGGGGTTGCGCAAAGCGGTCATGTCAAGCTTCAACCACGCACGTCCCGCTGCAAGCTTTGATAAGGGATTAGCGGCAAGAGAACTCTAAATGTAATGGATGAGAGTTGGTGCGTTGTGAAGAATCTTGAAAACCTGAACGATCCTGATGTATCAGATGCTCCCAGACCCACAACATAGCGATGCGATCTCGGCGGCTGGATTTACGGTAATGCCATTATCACCTTCGCCCGTGCCCGCCGCTGCCGTCTCTATATGGCCTGGAAATATCTCATGCTCAGTTGATTAAATATCATTAAGGCTTTACGACGTCGATCGGAAGGCTGACTCGATTGACCTGGCGGGGGATGCAGTCATCGATCTTACCGAGGATGAATAGGTCTGGGGCGGAGGGGACTGGGGGCGTCCAGTTTGGATACGATGGGGAAAGATGCCAGTATCTGGACTTAGGAAACCTACATGTGCAGCCATTGCTATGGTTATTGAAATCCAAATCACGTACTTCAATATTCGTGTACGGCGGCACAATGCTCAATCATTGTTGGTCTACTTCTGTTGGTTGCCTTTCCTTCCCAGTCTTAATTTGCATATTCTGATTCACTGCCTTCGTGATCATTCAGTTACTTTATTACGCCTTAGTGCATGGACTTGTTTGTCATCGCTGGTACAGCATAGCTACAGACGCCTTCGCTCGTGTACGCCTACTACACTTACATATTAGGCTCACTTCCGCTGCATACTCCCTGTCCAGATTACAACTTCCTTATTACATTAACCTCACCCATCAAACTGATATATCTCCGGCAGTCTTTCTTTGTGATTATATATGGCTCCACCACGCCTCCCTCCATTGATCTAAGCACAATTCTCCTTACATCTGGAATCCACAAGTTTCACATTATGCACGCTCCCGACCCGAATGATGTTGGAGCCCGAAGAGTTGTCACATCTATCGTCAAGCAAGGAGTGGGAACCCGCGTTAGTTGTCCTATCGATTATCCAGCAAGAAGTAGGAAGCCGGGGGTTTGTCCTATCGATAGTCAAGCAAGGAGACGTACATAGCGCCGAGTATGTTTATACAGGCCCACAGTCGAAGACGACATCATGCGCGTTGCAAAGACATGGGTCATATATGAATGCACAGTATGTTGAAATTTGGGTCCTCTGTCGTACTTGCTACTTCAAATACGCTTGCGTTGAGAGTTTGCGATCTTCACTTGGGAGAACACTGAATGATCTTTTGCACGTCATGGAGATCCCTCAAGCTGTTGATTATTTACTTGTACCTATTCGAGCTCACCCTTACTTCCTGAACAGTGAAAGCGCTCACGACTTCCATAATGGTTATACCAGCAATAGAACATATGCAAGTTCCATGTATCGATCAACTGATCTCCACAACCTGCCGACTACCAACGACTCTATTGGCGACGGCTCACTAGGCTTCACTGGCGTTTCCGGTGTTGGAAGTTACGAGGGCTTTGCCAACCCTCAGTGCGTTCTAAGTACACCACCTGCAAATCCCGCTTATCTCCCTAGGCCAAACTTTATCAGCGACAGTCATCAGTCGAGCCTTGATTCCAGATATGCAAGGTATGTCGCTTCCTGCACGTTCATTCTATGTCTGTCTCACACATGACGTATGCGATTAGCACTTCTTGGTCCGCTACGGATAACATCGTCGACGATACAAGCTGCGACAACTACGCCAGCTTTTGTGGGGGAGATGATGGATCTTTAGATATTCCCATGCTCGAGCCGCCCTGTGAGGTCTTATCCGCATTACCTACGGGCCTGCTGTCTACTTCTGCAGTCCGTAGTCGCGTGAGAAACAATGCAGGCTATGATCTTATACTCGGAGAAGTTGCAGCTATGGAGACTGGAGGAGAAAGTGACTACTCTTAGTACGGCGTCTCGAAGTACATATTCTTTTGTTTCTCTGGTCGTCGATCCGGCTAACATCATCTAAATCCGGAGCTTAACCTCAGCCACAAGGCCCGAAAGTCGCCCTACCTCTGCACAAGAGAACTAGACCGGGGAGACGGCACCTCTGTTTCGTCAAGTCTTGCATTTTCAAGGGTTCTTTCTCGCGCAAAGCCGATCTCAGGCGTCATATGAACATCCACTTCCCACCACCTCCCGAAGAACGCTTTGGATGCCGCTTCGCGAATTGCGAGCGAAGAGGATTGAAAGGGTTTATCAGGCGGGACAAACTGTTACAACATCAGAGGAAGGAGCATAGAGGGTTGTAGGAACGTGATACGGGTCAGATCTATCTTTATGATGGGAGTTCTGAGGCAGGGGGAATACTGCATGAATGTAGAACGGAAGAGGGTCTGCATCAGGTGCAGCAACGTAGTCAAGGAGCTCTACGATGTGAGACTGCCCTAAAATAGTGGGCAACTTAATAGTCAGATAGTACTTACATGTTTCCCGATGTAAGACATCATTCTCCTATGTGCACTCAGAAAGTCCTCTTTTGGCTTCCTGAACCTCTTCACAGCAACTGCACTACCATCGCACCTTGTTTCTGCCGTGACCTGTCCGAAGGATCCGCTTGCAAATGCCCCTAATGACCAAGAGTATTCATTTAACCTCATGGACACAGCTTCTGAGCTTGAACCAAGTATCTTCAATAATCCTTCCCAAGTAGGACCATGAACTTTCTTCATGAAACTGGCCAGTTGTTGCTCATGCTCCTTCCTGTCTGCGTCTTCATCGTATTCAAAGAGGTAAACGCATTCACCAATTCAAATTTTGTCTTCTTGTGCAAGTTGCGCTGGATAAGAGGTCCTGGAAAGTGTCGTGCTAGTTCCAGTTCCGTTTGATGCATGTACAGTCATCTTATGACGAGCGCCGAGTACAAGACGACAGGATCACTTGGGAATGAATATTGTGGCATGGATGCCTGCAATCTCTGCAGTTTTCTTTGGACCACTGAGCAAGAAATCAACCTGCCTGGCTGCAGAGTTGCGTCCGTCTCCTAGTATCCATCCCTTCTTTGGATCTCTTGGTGGATTTCCAAGCTTAAAATGGAATGCCCCCTTGTAGCGATAAATAACTTCATTGGATGAGGCCTCAGTTTCGGTGATATCGCTATCGGTGAACACACTGGCGGCGCTGGGAGAGATTTGACGGTTTGGTTCAACATGCATGTTTCGACATAGATGGGCAAAGTAATCTGGATCACTCTTGATAGCATCAACAGCAGAATCAAAAGCCAGACGAGCTGCACGGCTGATAGGCGTGAGATGTGCAAAGGCTCGAGCATTCTGCTCGTCTTCGTACGAGGGCTCTGGGGTAACTGGGACTGTGTCGCATGGATCCATTGTCAATATAACCCATTGCCACAACCAACATCCTTAGCCAGTAATCTCAATATACTCTTTTGTTCTGAAAGCTATAGGATGCATTGCAGATGCCAGCGAGCAATATGCAAGCTCGTTGAACACCAACAAGGGCGCAAAGATCATCGCCCAAAGGACATGCAACCAATCGTCGATCGTTGATGAGCAGGCATGGTTGCCTTGATGTAGCAGCTGGGTAGATAAGGGAAGAAGTATGACTCAGTTGTTGCTGCAAGCGGCAAGTGCAAGAGACGTAAATGGGACAGATAGTCCTCTACGTCCTGTCTTTTGTTAGACAACCGAGACTCATCATCAGACATTCAGTATTTGCCAGAAATCGAACAGAACTCACTTTATCTATCCATTCAACCCAATCGCGACCGAACGAAGTAAGTCGTCCTGTCATAGCTATTCATGATCTTGTAGCATAAGCTGATTCTTGGTGTTAGAATGTGTGAACGTTGGGTCACTACACAGAAGTACAAGAATTGTACTGCAGCACCGAAACACATCATCACCAAATACATTCCCAAGCCCTGCCCTAATATGGGAAAAGAGGGACATCCTGCACCGGTTGATAAACATATGGGAAGTTCAACCCAGACGGGAGGAATTTGTCCAAAGTGTTGAAATTGGTGAATCTCATAAGAAACGCTGCGAGCTGACCCCGGCTAATATATGTGCCACTATTGTAGCGCTTTCACGACTGCCTTAACGACGTTGGGCTTGATCAGACGGAGTCGATGGGGTTGAACGGTATTCATGCGGCTTCCCTACTATTATCGCTTTTTACAAAGCCAGCCTTGTTACTCACTTCATATGCTGTTGCTATAGAAGGTGCAGTAGTGTAAGGGGATCTATGTAGATAGTCTATTTGGTTACCTGGCGAGTTACCATAAAGGGTTTAGCGCGGTTGCCCCCTATCAGAGTTTTCCAAACTCCCTCTTACATAGAATCTACACACATTACATGCAGTTCAGTTGCCTCACTTTAGCATATGCACATGTAGTTCCTTTCAGGCAGAAGACCTCCTCTCAACGATCAATGCGACAGGCTTCGCGGGTGAGACCCGGTAATTCCCGTCTTCGTGCACGCCCTCCCCGTTTCGGCCCGCTGCTTTGCGAGCCCTTACACCTTTGACCCTATACGAACGGCCACCGTTTCAGAGAAGTCGATGTTACGGATATTCTTCAAATTGTTGTAGTTCTTTGCATACTATCACTTTGATCTATTATCTGTATCTAGCACGCAAAGTAGCCACACACCTGCACAATGACGACGGAGATCTACTTGACTATCTACTGTCCCGGAGATGTCACGGCGTGCCTGACAACGGGTACCAATAGCTTCATCGGCTCGGTTGATGAGACGACTGTCCTCAAATATCCACATATCCCAGGTGATGAGAAAGCACTTGCACTTCTAGGCCTTGAGGCTCGAATCTTTCAAGCGATAGGACCTCATAAGCACATCATCGGCTTCAAGGGACTGACCAAAGACGGTCTGCTCCTTGAGCGTGCACCCTTCGGATCTATAAGCGAGTACCTCAAGAACAACAACCCAGGATTACAGCGGAGGCTTGAATGGATATGTCAAGTCACCGAAGCTCTCGCAACAGTACATAAGAAACGTGTCCTTCACCGCGACATCTCCGCAAACAACCTTCTTCTAGACGCAGAATTGAACGTCAAACTAAGCGATTTCCAAGGACGCCTTCTTACGCCGGATGGAGAGGTTGAGGAGGATGGTCTTTCGATTGAAAATACCAAGTCCTTTATGCCTCGAGTCAATTCTAATTACGCGGACTGGAAGACTGAGATCTTTGCTCTCGGATCGGCATTTTATTACATCATGGAATGTCAGGAACCTTATCCGGACTTGGATCCTGACCTCGATGAAGAGCAAATTGTGGAGAGATTTACATCCGGCCAATTTCCTACGACAGAGTGTTCCTCGATGGATCGCGTTATGCACAAGTGCTGGGCGGGTGAATATGACTCTGTGGATGCGGTCTTTCAAGACCTTAAATTTGTACTTGAGTGTCCGATGGCCATAGGTGTCGAGGAGGAAACAATGTACCATCCCGCCCCCAATGTTACCTCAAGATCACAGATCTCCTCAGCTTCCTGCGGCGATACCAAGCCAGCTGTCCAAACCTACAAATGATTTGCCCATTGTTCGGGGTTCCATTACCATCCATCGATATGAAATTGGACTCTTCCATTGGATTGAGCGCGAAAATCGAATTTTCTCTTCGATTGACCGAGGCGTTCATGAAAGACATCCTCGCCTCAAGGACTGCGGCGGCGAAAGTATGGCACTGAAGGATTTCCAAACAACCTGTAATCCTCACCAGGCTTTATGACAACGATCACGAACCCAGTCCCTTGTGTCGGACCTGTCACCACGTTTGTCACCGGATTGCTGAAGACTCTGAGAGCCCCTGCGGCACCATGTATCTTAACAAGGACTGCACAAACTGACGAGGCCACCGTTTCAAAGTTTGTCCCAACCGTCTCTTTAGGGTCTAGGACTACATCCTCACCAGACTAGATAGCGTTAGCAAAGACTGTATCACTGCAATCCGTAGAGCTCTCTCCTACCAGTTGTGCAGCCTTCTTCTCAAGCTTCTGATCATTTTGTGCAATATCATCAACCGGCGTTCTTTGACCTTCAGCCATGGTCCCTGGGTTTTCCGATGATCGGGAACAAAGTAGAACTAGACATGTCTGTTAGATGCTCCCTGCCTCTTCGACGTCGTCATAGGTCGGCTGGAGGTCTCTGTTGACACCGCAGTGCACGAGGTTTGACAACAACGCCGGTATCGTAGTGCGTGGATCGGCCGACCGAAGAAGTATGGGAAGTCGGGAGCTCACATATTGAGGTGAAAGGAGCTACGACATATGAGCCACCGTAACTCAAAAGATCATGCAGGAACCTGTTGAGCAGAAGTGATCGCATATATCTGCGCTGCACACTTGCACATAACTTGGGTTTTGAACTCACCGCATTATAATGAACATGAGGTGTGTTCTTGCACTGTCATTGAGTTCCCGCCCCGCAGGGTCATTGATTTTCTTGAGGGTTCATATTGTGGAGGCACTACCCTGGGGGTTCACATCCTGCAGGGTCATTGATTCCTTGAGGGTGCATATAATGTGTGGTAGGCGTCAAATGTGGAGGCACTACCCTGGGGGTACACATCCCGCAGGGTCATTGATTCCTTGAGGGTGCATATAATGTGTGGTAGGCGTCAATCAAGATTATTTCTGAAGGCGGGTAGCGAACAGGTATTGAGAAAAATGAGGCAATTAGGGACAGACAGAGATACTGTTCTACTTACGAGAGTGTAAGACCCATAATAATGAACCGCCTGTTGTACAGGAGACTTGTCCTCCGTGTTGAGTACAACGCTAACGAAATCAGTAGTAGTAGCACTTGGTCTCATAATGCTCTTGAAAGGGATTGCCAATGAAAGCATATAAGAAGAGAGCAGAAGGATAGAGAAAAAGAAATGACTACGTTATTAAGTACAGCAGATAACATTCAGAGACCATCGAGTGATTAGGAAACAGTTCTGTGTATTCCGGCTGCATGATTCTGGAGATGCATCTTATGCTTCAGAGACATTTGACAGACTTTGCACTCGGGCCGATCCCCTTCTTTGTAGTTGGCCAAATGCTTCTGCTTGAAGTGCTTGGTTAGGTCCCCCTGAAGTAGCAAATGAATACACGCGCTTGTTGAATGGTAGTCCCGGCTCTCCTAGGCACATGAAGAGCACAGTCGGTCATGAAGCACACAGTCGGTCTCTTCTCCTGAAACATCGAGAGCATAGCTGCACTCAGCGCCTGTTTTTCAGCGGCTGCGGCCACCAACTGCGGACAGGTTGCCTTGGCTGGCGTCGGACTCGCCCTTCTCGTAGACGGCCTCCCACGTGGTCGGGCAGCAGCTTCCCCCTTCAGAAAGTTGCAGTAGGCAGCAACCGCATCGATAGCAGCGTTGCGCCGGCGGAACTCCTAAAGAAGGACTGGGAAACAATCATCCAACACCAGCAAAGCCGCCGATCCCCCTGTCAGACGATATTGCAGAGGCTGTCATCGTACTCTGCAACGTCATTCACCTCCGAACGAGTGAAGTTCCCAAAAAACTCGCCTTGGCCTGCCTGACAGATCTTGCGGTCATCTGCGATAAGTACCATTGCACCAGCGCCCTTGCGCCTTGAAGCGCGATATGGCTTCAGGCTGAGATCGCATCCCTTGCGGTGAAAGACCTCGACAGGCTCCTCTTTGCAGCTTACGTTCTAGACAGTCCGGATGCTTTCTCAAGAGTATCATGGGAGATCCTGTTCGTTCAAGTCGGACCATTCGTCAATCTGCCGGGATTGATTGACTATGAACTTGTTACTGGTAATATATTGGGCATGTCAATCAAGCTTGACTAATTCTGAGACTGACACATCCCAGTGGAGTTTGAGACGAGAAGAGCGGAAGTCAATTTAGACGTAATGAAAGCGATTGAGAGCTCAATTGCTAGCCTCTACATTTCAGGAGCATGCACAAGCATTTGTCAATTAGCTGAGCGATACCTCGGCAACCTCCAGTATTGCCAGCTGTGGCCTCTGCCAAAAGAGCTTCGACAAACAAGTATCTCAGTTATCTTCAGTCGAATACCGTCTTTTCAAGAACCAACAGCCACAGCATGTGGATCAAGCTGGTGCTCATGTACAAATCAGAGCTGGAATTTGAGCGAGAAATTGCGAAAGGAGAAAGAATATATATTGAATACCAAGACAGGCCTCTGTTTGGACTGTGTGAAAAGTGAACGAGAATCGCGTCGGGAAAATGAATGCCGCATCGAGCATCACTGAAGACGAGACCACGACAAGCTACAAAGAGTGAGGGACATACCCTCTTCGTGGCTTCTCTTTAGGATTTATCGTGGAGCCAGAAGGTAGAACAATAGGTGGAGAAAATGGCACGTTCATCCGACAAATGATCAGGGAACGGGTTGCCCAAATATAAGGGAGAGGAAGACGCAAGAGTCGTACTGACAGAATAGAAACTTGGGAACTTATCACCTCGTACGGAATAAAGTACATGTGGATCTCTTCTGCGAACAAAGTAACCAATGATTACCGACTCTTGTCTGCGCCAGCCAGTCTGGCCCATTTGCATCCACGGGGAGCTGAGCGTTTCCCCTCGAACTCTCGCAACAGCCTCTGCGCGTTCCCTAATTCGCTCCTGAGCAGCCATGTACTCCTCCAGCGCACTTTGTATTCACAGCCCTTTCCCGCCCGTCTCTTGCCAACAATCTTTGTGATCTCCCATTCCTGCTCTTCAAGTGCGGCATTTTGAGCATGAGACTGCGGAGAAAGTGGCGGAGTGATGGCACTGGGAGGACTTGCGACCGCTGCTACTCCGTGATCGTCTTCGCCAATGACCCGCCCACGTGGATGCTGGGGTAGAGCGGCACTTAGAGAGGTTGGGCGATCGATGGGTTCGGTGGTAGGTTCAGTAGTATGAGTACTCAAGCAACCATGCGCCTCTGCCTGTTCCCTGGGGGGGGAGCTTTGGAAGGCTGCAGGGCTAATCTTCGACTCCATGCTCGTGGCCCTGGTAGAACCGCTAGTCTCGCCAGGCTTTTCGTCGTCATCTCTAACTACGAGAGGATTATCTGAAGCATGTCAGAGAGAAGGCCTGGAAGCTGGTCAGAAAGGCAGGGGGCTCACCTTAACTTCCGCCAGTCTCACTGGATCGACTTGAGCTTGTTGTATTCTCGCGTTGCTGTAGGTCTCGCAGAGATGGCGGTCGTCTGAAAACAGGCTTGGGTAGCGAGCGGATCCGTGCGAGAAACTGGTCATGATCGGTATCTATGTCGTCGATAGGGTCTTTCGGGGATCATTAGACGCGGTATACAGCGACTAGGGCCTGCGGACTGACCTGTACGTCGGACTTTCCCCGACCTGGGCACACCTTCGCCCCCCTCATTCAAACCTGCATTGCCCGCTGTGCGCTTGGAGGAATCTTGAATATCTGTGGGGCGCGTGGCCGTCCGGTCCCCATCTCGTTTATCCCCATCTCCATTGTGCTCATCTCCGTTGTGTTCGTCCCCTGTGTCTGCCTTCTCTTTCCCTCCACCGGAGGAACCAAGTCCGGTATCTTTTAGGGCGCCATCACTTGATTCTGTCTGTGTGTTGGATATCGACGACGGGACGGCACCAGGGGGTGGTGGTGGTGGTGTAGGAGGAGGAGGAGGAGAACGAGGAGGATCGGAGATAGAGCTTTGTATGTTTATGTGGAGGGCGGAGCGTCTATATCGGCGCCATTCGTCAGCATTGGAATCATTGGGAAGAGGTTTCAAGGGTCGTACCTAGCTTCTGGACCTGGCACAGGAGTTGTTGGGGTGTTGGTGGAACCGTGCTGCGCGCCCTGCTCCACAGATGTCGAGCCGTTGCTGCTCTGGTGGCCATTGCTGCAACTATCGGTCTCCCTACGCTCGTCTCCACCTCGTTCCGCTCCAGGAGCGGGAGCGTTGCTGCAGTCCTTCAGGGTGGGATGTTCAACGGCATCGTCAGCCCTTCCATTGCTATGGTTGAAAATTGATACCGCATTTGGTGACTCCTGTGCTTCTCCAGCATGACCTAGCAGTTTCTCGAGGGATGGGAAGGGGTCGTCGTTCTCCTCGTCACCGGCCTTGAGAAGGGGCCCAATCGACGGGGAATCTGGAAGTCGTCATTAAACGCTCATCGATATTGAGGACAGTGAACGTTACCTTGGGCGTTTTCCGTGCCTCCAAACCCCAGTGCTGACTCGCCGAATGAATCGCGAGATTCCACTGGCAGGGAGGTAGTCAGATCGACGCATTCGATCAGATCGAAGTCGGCGAGTCGAGCGCTCGGGCTGACATTTGGTGTATGGGCCATAGGATTCTTGTGCGCGTTGCTGACCGTGGAAGCACCGCGCTTCCGCGCTGCAGAACACCCTTTAACAGGCCTACCTGCAGAGCGCGGAGGTTGAAAGTGATGAACGGATTGCAGGCTGACAAAGGCCATTGAAGGAGATTATGGCAAATCGGCCGAGCTGTTGCATGAAGGGTTCGAGAGAAGTCTGAGGACCATCGAGGCGGCGAAAGGCGGGTTATATGTACCCAAAGGCTGACAGGCCATCCGCTGCAGTCCTTGCCGCACACAAGTCCCACTTCTTCCCCTCCACACTCCATAGGCCACCGATCGCCGATCCCCAAGCACTCCTCACGCCTCAGGGGCGGCCTCGGAGCACCAACCAGCCAGTGGAGCCTCGTACCCAGTCATCCCATGCAGCTGGACCTTCAATGAGCACCTCGCAGACCTCCGTATCGCGTAGAGAGGACGTCAGCTGCAGCGGCTGAGCCCTTCGAGCTGAAACCGCCATGACGCATCGGCTGCACTGGATCCTCCTCGATGCTCGGCGAAGAGCGAGATCCACATCTCGAGGCGTTATCGCGCAGTCCACGGTGGCCCCTGCTCAGAGACTGGCCTCTCCTATCGTCCAATCATCCCACGTGCCTCTCTGGATCATGTACGTCGGTCGAACTCTGCCGCAGCAGCCAGTCGCACTCTCATCCAAGCGCTGGCCTCGCAGAGCGCCTCGCAGCACACTTGGCGGCACCTTCGCAGAACGGATCTTCGCCCTTCCGAGGCTCGTCGCTGTTGCTCCACCGATTCAGCCAACATCGGGGAGTGCAACAGCACATCCTCGCGATCGAGCAGGCGCCACGTCAGCAGCAGCTGATGCCTGAAACCTAGCTGGCCCAATCGCGACCGAGAACGCGTACCACCGCCCGTTCCAGGCCTGTTGCAGAAGGAGATCACCACATCCACTAGGCATCGTGGGCATGCGATCATTCACCCGTATTCGCTGACCTCGTCTCATCAGCCGTGTCAAGCTTCGCATCTGGCCCCTCAGCGCCGCGCCTGTCAGAGCCCAGAGTCAGGTAGACAGGGCAGGAGTCCTGCACGATCGCGGTGAGGCATTTCCTTCACTGGACATGCCAGCAGCTGTGCCCGGGCCCGCTCTTCGCTGCTGCCTGAGCCTCGGGATCGTCGCTGCCAAGGCAAGGCGCTCATCCAATGACATCGCAGAGTCCAAGGTCAGCTGAGCCGTGACGAGACGATGGTGGGCAACGCGAGGCAGGCCCGCTGCAGGCTCAAGGCATCGAGGCCTTTCAGCTCACCCCGAAACGGCATCATCTCCGTTCGAGCTGACCTGCAGCAGCGGTGTGGAGGCACGGCGTGTCCGATGAGGGAGGCCCAATCCTGCCGCGGGTTCAGATCCTCACACCAGAGTGGCCGGTGAAGGGCGGCGCGAGCGCAGGATGGGGAGGCTAGCGATTCGACGGCGATTGCAGGACTGCCTCAGGCGAGATGAGAGGGCTGAGCGATCGGCGATGGGTTGGCAGACAGAGGGGCCGCAGATGCCTGGAAGGAGGACCGAGCGCAGAGTTGTGGGAGAGGAAAGTTGAAAGAAAGATGGAGAAACAGCGAGGGGTGGAGGTCTTTATAGTGCGAGAAAGCGGCGAGTCGGCCAACAAGCTGCGCCATGCCCGAACGGGCCGCGTCAAACCCGAACGGGGTCGCACCAGGCTGGAAGCCGCAAAGTACGCCCCTTCCACCAGGACGAATTTTATTTTCAATCATTTGTCGGCTCAATCATGTGACCGCGGATATCATTAGTAATCAGCACGCACTTGTCTGATTAGCCTTGTGGGGCTCGAGGTGAAACCACTTCACTGCGACTCAACAAAGCTTCATAGTGGTCACCATATAGAAGAATATTACTATATATGTTGTATATTCAATACCGAGTGAGCAACGAGCTAGTCACGAGCCAGCCACGAGCCCTATTCTAGTCAGTGTCTCTTGCCACGAGACCTCGAGCCTACCACCGTAAGTGCGCTCACCCCTATTCAATGTTGGTATTTAGCTCATTGATGACTTCAGCTTTGAATAAGCAAAGTCAGTTCCATGGAGTCGGTGGCGTCGTCAGTCTCTCACATTCAAAAATCCACCCCGAAACGAATATTCCTACGAGTGCGATGGGACAAAGTCCCTGCAGAGGAGACTCATAAATGCGCAAGAGTCACAACAGACTTTTATGTCAAGATTCTACATCGATCACTCGAACAGTTATGGATGACAGATTGGTTACACCTTTCAGGCGATATTCGAGGATATCGCTATATCGGTCTTGATCTTAATTGTGATGGTGCGATCCCCAATATGGATCGATTGTCTATCGCAAGTTATTTGGTCAAATATGACAACCATGACGACCCTGTCTTCCATCAAGCCACGCTCACTCATGTTCGAGAGAGCGGTAAGCTTTGGTCTTGGGGAGATCGTCGAGGCTCAAGGTTTGTCTTCAATGCATCTTGTTGATCAATTGTAACTTACAAGCCTCGTCATCCACAGTTGTTCGACAGATACCTGAGTCAGCGATGGATGATCAGAGGGAGGAGTAGAGCCCTGTTATGGCATGTTATGGCCTGATGTAGGAATTACCGGTCTCAAGGCCAGGGTTATAGATCATGAGGACTTTTCTCATCACTATAGCCTCGGTCAGAGCTTCTTCGTTTGTCTGCACAAAATCGTCGAAGGCTCCGTCAGAGAAGTGTGATGGAGAGAGAGATGGTCTTGGCTGTGTCATTCTCTGATTGATTTCATTCCAATTATCTGGTTTTGGAGGGCGACGACCGTCAGGATGGCGATATCTGTTTGGGTAGGTGCCATGATCTATAAGATTTTGCTCGAAGTTGGGGTCATAGGGCGAACTCTTCTTTGTTTTCGAGGTGCTAGTCTTCGCGGTAGAGTCGTCTAAGGTGTTCCTAGACTTGGATTGGGTCCTGGAAGTGGACTGGCTCGATTGCATTGCGTGAGGGGTGGAATTCGCTGCCACGGGTTCTGGATTCTGAAGGGACAGGATCAGCGACGGTCTCGACGTAACTCGGGCCAGCCTTACCCCTATAAGATCACGAAGATCCGGACCGCCGTGTCTGGCGAAGCGCTTTATTTGATCTGAACAGTCTTCCAAAGCAGCGCGATCTGTACTCGAGTCCAGCTGGCTTCCAGGAGCAGTTCTAGCAGGACAAACAGTCCTTCCGTTCCGTCGATTCAGTTCCCTTAAAGCGCGTCGAGTAAGCCACAACTTTGAAAGTGAATCCCAATATGCTGTGGTTGCCTCCTGCCGTGACTTAAAAGGCCTCTTGGTCCTTTTCCAAGGAGGTTGCGGTGAGGTTGCAGCAGTAGTCGACTGCTCTTCTTCAATTGCACCTCGGCGTCGCTTTCGACCAGGCGACGGTTGATGTTCGGGCGCGACGGCAGTCATCAAGCAAGGAGGTTTGCGAAGCGTCGAACGTGGGCAAATCTCTTCTGTAGATGAGTGAAGGACATTGAGACTGGAACGAGGATGGGCATCGATCATGTCGGTGGGTGAGAGAGCATGGAGTCATGTATCGAAAGTCGAGCGAATGGTTGGTTGTCGTCTTTCGGTAATCGGGAGGGGTAAGTTGAGTCACTGGTTGCAGGATCAAACCGTTCTCGTATTGCCTTTCGTTTCAGTGGGTGGGGACCCATTTTGGTCCCAACGCTCGGGCGCGAAGGTGATCTATTCCCGGTTCGCTTTATGGTCATTTGAATTGTTGTGCCAAAAACATAAGTTGCTGGTTGCAGAAATGCCAGACGTAATGTGTCGTACAGTACTTTCGCGGATTGTTTTTCCACGAGTAGCTAGTATCGAGTCGGGCAAAACCTACTGGTCTATGGACCGCATCTGCTCTGCCCAGTGTTCCTGCCAAATATGGATAATGTGTGTTGTACTGTCTGGGCTCCGCATCGACATCATGCCTTCATCCAGATCTCATCGGTTTCGAAGATTGCGGTGAGACCTCGAGGCAATTCTGCTTACTCATCTGGACTACTCGCTCGGACACTTGGTTCGAATATTGATTCAATCCCAACCTAACTTCAACGTTTCGCTCAGCAACATGGCAGTGCCTTTGATGAAAGTATGTCCTAAAGGGGCCAACAAGCTTTTTCAGACATGTGTCTCCTCCAGGCTAGATCTTCCTTACTATCGGCCATTTTCCGTCCTCAATCGACCGCCCCGGAACTATCCAGGCCACGTCCCCCTGAACAACCTCGAGCGCGGCGCGCTCGCCTTGGGCTCTGCAGTTATTTCCCTCCTCGATCCACGGCGAGAAGGTCAGTCCTAGAAAATAATTGGTTGACTCTGTCCGTCCCTCAAACGAATCTGATACATCCGTCTTAGACCTTATCGCCGCTCTTGGCGAAGCAACCGCCCAACCCTACTTCATCTACCGCCTCCGTGACGCTATGCTCCTCTCTCCCACTGGCAGACGTATCCTTCGTGACCGTCCCCGTATAACATCACAAACCTTGTCACTCCCATTCCTCCGGAGCCTTCCAGCCAACTCTGTGGGCAATTCCTACGCTGCCTGGATGGACCGTGAGGGCGTCACCCCTGATACACGCAGCCAAGTACGGTACATCGACGACGAGGAGTGCGCGTATGTGATGCAGAGGTACCGCGAGTGCCATGACTTCTACCACACACTCACCGGGCTGCCGGTGATAAGGGAGGGCGAGGTTGCGCTAAAGGCATTCGAATTTGCGAATACGCTTTTGCCGATGACAGGGCTGAGCATGTTTGCTGTTATGACGCTGAAGAAGGCAGAGAGGGAGCGGTTCTGGGGAGCTTATTTGCCATGGGCACTGACTAATGGGATCAAAGCACAAGAGGTCATCAATGTGTATTGGGAAGAACAGTTAGAGAGGGATATAGGTGAGTTAAGAACGGAGCTGGGTATTGAGAAGTCGCCGGATTTGAGGGAGATTAGAAGGGCGGAGAAAGAAAGGAGAAGAGCGGAAAAGTCGACACATGGAGGCGAAATGTAGAGCTGATTGGATGCTACTGCTACTAGATGTGACGGGCGCACATATATGCTACATGTGCTCTATGTGCTCTGAAATCAAGACCTTTATGTACTTGAAAACGCATTCCCAAGTGCGGTACGCACGTAGTCAAACCAGTAAGATCGTAGGCCTGCAATCCAAAACTGACACCCCCCAGGCTCGGCCGCGCTCTCCATCTTCTTCATATCTTCCAGCGATCTCTGACTCCATTCAAACTCCCCACGTTCCAGCAAAACATGGTGCATAGAATAGAGGATCACAGCCGATGTGTGGCCGTTGTGTAAGGGGTAGTGTTTGTTGACGAGCGCCAGTGCTTCCGTCCAATAACGATGTGCATCAGCCCACTGAGCCCGCATATGCGAAATTCTTGCCAAGCCAATGCACAAACGCAGCTTTCCGACTCTCGTGAGGTCTGAAGCGCATTTGTGGCAGGCCTGTATCTCCGAGTAAAGCACTTCGGCCTCGTAATATTGCGCTTGTCTCATCGAAGCTTCCGCCAGCGATAGCTTCAAGAGTCTCGATTCTATAGAGTCACCCCTTCTTCGGTTGTTTAGGAGATTGAGTTCCACTTGCAACAGCTGCTTTGCGCTGATTGGATCGTCCATTTCGATGTAAACATCTGCAAGATTGCATGATAGATCATGCCGAACTTCGTTGAAAAGATCATCTTGTCGGATCTGGGAAAATGCCCCGTTCAGACACGCCAGTGCTTCGGGGAAGTGACCCTGATACCGCAGCACCTTCCCCACCGTGAGGTTGATGTGATATAAGACGACTCGCTCCATTGTCGAAGGGGATGCCGGATTGATGGGTTTCCACCTGTCAAGCTCATCTATTGCCTCTTTCATCTTCTCTCGCTGTAGGAAGTTTATAGCGGATGATACCGTCAAGTGTCCAAGCTGAGCGTGGACTCTCGGAATGACTCTACCCGTTTGGTAGTCGTACGGGAGGCTGGCGTCATTGTGGAAACTGCTAAGAGCAAGTCTCGACTGATCCAGGCGGCCGAGGATGCGGTATCGTGTACTGTCCCTATGTGCAACGCAAGCGCCCAGATAGCAATCCCGCGTATTTTGTGAAAGGCTCCTCGCCCGCGTGATTGCGTGCTCTTTCCACCTTCCTGGTAATTCCGAGGCCGCCAGAAGAGTGAGAACTAGATCATTTTGCGCAATGGTAGGCAATTCTCCATCGTGCTCATGCATGTCAAACGCTTCCAAAGTATGTTGCAGGTGAGGTAAATGCAATATTCCTAGATCTCGAGATCTAACACACGACGATCAGTAAGAACCAGAAAAGCTGAGGCTACATTCAACCTACTCAGAATCCAGATATCGCCGTGGAAAGCCGTGGGACACTAGTATAAGCGCTTGACGTCTCCAGAAGGATCTGACTATGCGAGGCAAGTTCTCATATACTCGAATCTTGACTTGATCATCCACAGTGTAGATTGGTGGCCCTGTCGTACGTGGTTCCGTCCGGATTGCAGATGCTGCGAGAAGGTTTCTGAAGGCCAGATCAAGTTCGGTATTATCTGAAAGCAATGCCACCACTTCGTGAACGAGACCAGCCTGATATGCTGTTGCTTCCTCTGTCTCACCACATTCGCTCCACCGATTTTGGACAGTACTCCCACGGTACAGTACACCCGTAGTTATCTGGGAGCTGTCGAGAAAACACAAGAGCACCAAGACAAGAGCAGCATTTCCGGAGCCGTACTCAATAAGTCGCGGTTCGGCTCGTATGGCTGCCTCTTCAGAACAAGTCTTCCACTCGGATGCGGATGTACTTGCGATAAGACGATCGGAATCATCGCTTGACGCGGGCTCATCATCCCCTCTTGTTTCATTAGGAGTGCAACTGACACCAGCATCTTGCGAATCGGACATAGCTGCAGTGAAGGTAGAAAGCTTTCTGTGGCTTGAAGTGTTCGGCATGGTTCTCTTGAAACTAATGTTGCTTCGGTCTGGACGAGGATCAGTATATGAATGTATCACTATTTCACTCAATAGAGGACAAGCCATGCTGAAGATTTAGGCCAGGTTTGTTACGTACTGATATTTGGATCCAGGTTGGATGTGTATTGAATATTCAGCTCTGATTGCGTTCTCGGGTTCAAAGTTGTCCTCCTTTGGCGATGCGAAACCGCCGTCGCAACATCCGTTGTTTGATGCACCTGGCGAGTCCCGCCTTGGGACTCTGGGGTGCCTAGACTGAATCTTTCGGCGCAATGAAAATCTAGAGTAGTTGAACGTGTATTATTGGCGGATTCAACATTTGAGTGGAAGATAAAGCCCATTGCTTCACGGTAGTTAGTACTGAATGGTGGCGAAACTCCAACACGTACCAGACTTGACGTGAATCAAAATAGCATCGACGGCATAGCTATACTCTTGAGCCCGGTCGAATACATCGGTCGTTGTACCAAGTTCCGTAATGGCGTCTCCACACGCTGCTTCGCTCTCTCGTTCCCAACTGACATGCAGTAAGTGATCAGCGTATAGTAGGTAATTAGCGCAAGACCTCAATGCTTACTCACGCCCATGACTTTCCAAGTATGTAAAGGATGCCGGAGGATCTCTCGCGGCCAGAAGATGTCCTGCAAAGGTGAACAATCTTCTGCCATTTGTAGCCGGCTTGAAGAATTTTGTAGACCCTCGCTTTGACCTTGTCAAGGTCATTGCACTCAACGACTTGGCTATCGCGAATCTGTAATGTAATTTCTTCGACATTTCTTCCCTTTGGATGTAATTCCGAGAATGCAACGCAGAGTATCCGCTGCAAAATATTGTTTGTTTCGTCTCGCTGGTCAATTTGTTCCAAAGCCGCGTAGATGCGAACGGTGCTATTGGGATGACTGGAAGATGAGCAAGCTTGTTCCCAGTTTTGAAGAATGCTAAGTGACTTCGATCGCCACAGTGCTCCGTGTGCCTTTAGCAGCTGCTGGACTTTTGAATCGGGGTAAGATTTCAAAAGAATGGTAGTCGAAGCGCGATTGGACTGTGAATCCGATTGTTCTGTGATGGTACTTGGCCTTCGGCGGCGTTTCCTCTTCCCGCACGACACAGGAGATGTTGTGGCGTTGAATAGACGTGGAGCTTTCTGATGAGCTTTCGTTAGGAGATTGGCCTTTGACAAAGTGAGTTGACATCCGTTCACTTTGTGCGGATTCCCTCACCTCATCTGTGGTGATCTCATCAAAGAGTTCTGCCTCCAGCTTGCTACACAGACAAGTCATCGCTCAGCGCATGTTGTCGAAAGCAGGTGGACAGAGACGGGTGAAAATGCCTTTCCAATCTCAGCATAATCTAAAGCCCGACCTGGGCGCTGATCCCCTCACACGTGACTAAGTATAATTGCTTGGCGCCAAGGAGCCCTCTTGGCGCTACGTTATGACATACAAACCCTATCCGGCGGCGGTACACACGGAGAATACAGGCACGGAGAATAAACTCGGTTTTCTGGCACTTCGAGTCCTAAATTCAATGTTTTATCACCTAATCCTACGGCGTCGCAACCTCACTTAACGCTGGATATGGAAGAGAAGTGAGTAGAAAGCTTCGATACGGCTTTGGAATCTGCTAATTCATAGTGCTTGCAGTCGCCTAAGAATCAAGGCGAACCGCACGGAGAGATGGTTTTGAGGTCACGCCGACCCGACATCCCGCCTTCTCCTTTGGAAACGCGTTGCAATAAAGTGATCTCATTTTCTCTGCTTCCGGACATAAAACAATTCGAAGAGCGTTCACCTGAAGGCAGCAAACGTCCTCGAAGAAGCCGTTTGATGATGAAGACGAAAGTTTTCCAAAGATACGAGAGGGATCACATAAGCGATGAAATGCTGCAAGAGACCGCTCAGCTTTTCAGCAATAACTACGGCGTCTGGAGCAAAGAAGCGACGAGATTTCTCGGTCCCTTTGCGAGGCAAGGTAAGTGATTTGAAACAGTTTACATAGCATCTACTTTAAATCGAGCAAAGACTAGAAGCAAGAAAAGATAGCAGAACCAAAATGATTCCATGTACCAGTAGACTCGTTCGAACGATCCTCAGGCTCTATCTCAGGCTCGCCCTCAAGCTCCTTTAAGCAGCCATTGAGCTCTTTTGAAGACGTACCCAAGTGGCCTAATATTTCCTTCGCGTCTGGATATCTTTTGAATTCCGACCAGCTCAATTTCGCTAGGAAAGAGGCTTGTCGAATGTTTGCGGGTGAATTCGATGGATTCCTGGTTGTTGTTTGGATCCTTAGAACCACCCAGGTTGTCTCGTCGGATTCTTCGACTTCAATTGCGCGAACGCGGACTTCAGGCGGCGACCCGGAGGACAATCCATTACACCCTTTGGAGGATGTGATGGGAGTAGAAGTCAAGTGGGTACTGGAAGGATCGTTGCCTCCAGCCCGATCCATTTGATTTATCTTTTAAGTTATCAGCCACAGATCACTTTCACGAGAAAGGGAAAAGGAGACGGGCAAGACGGGCAAGACGTCGGCATGCATGAGAACGTGGCCTTGTCTGACATCCTTACCTTCGAATGGCGTTTGTCGAACTGGAAATGTTTTGTCCTGAGTGTCACAATGGAGCAAAGAAATAATGACCACAAGCACGAGCTCGAGCACCATCCAAGAAACTGAGATATTGCTGACCTCCGCATATCGTACTGTTTTAAATGTGTCGGCTTCAATAAGGTCCGTTGTGGCTTCCGAACCCGGCTAATCTGGCGCTGTTTACAGCTCAGATATTCGCCTGTCTGCATCAGCCAGGTCAATTCCCTTTTCGACATGACATTTCGAAAAGTGTAAGTTGGCGGGTGGGGATTATCTACGCCTTCAGCCACGACGATGCAGGAAGTTGGAAAGCTGCTAGACTCGATTAGTGCGAGAGTCTCGAGTACTCGAGACTCTCGCACTAATCGAGTCTAGCACAGAACACTAGGCCATTTCGCTGGGACGCCATCCCTGGCGAGTTCACGCAAATTGTAGGCCGGCCGACAGGGGAGGAAACACGTCAAAGTTGCAGGGCCCCGAAGTGGATTTGTTTCCCCGTGGAATCACGAGTGAGTAACACGATTTGCTCGTTGGCGCAGGTCTAATGCAATGCGTCTCTCGCAAGGGATGGGACTGTCGCACAATGTTGCCGTTGCGCAGACCATCAGATCCCCAACAAGGCGAACTAGAGTCTGGGGGACGAACGGAGTTGACTATCTAAGGAGTTCAAGAATGGCTACTTATAAACCTCCAAATGGGCATTGCCAGACTCATTGTCAGCCTTACCGTCAATCTGGTCCCTGTGTTAGAAGCCCTTTGCAACAATGGACGATTCACGCTCAAGGTTGAGGGTAATTGGGGACTCTGTAAGTGCTCATGGTATTAGAATGCCGTTCATGCTAACATCCTGCAGCAGCGTCGGAGAACTCAGTCACCAGGATACCGCTTGTTCGTTGACAGTGCAGCCTTGGATTGCCTCATTGCCTTGCGGGGAATCAACATTCCTAATGGGTTGCCCGTGCCATCCGAGTGGGCAAGACAATACTTCGAGGAGCTCGATCAGACCAAAAGAAGCATTCTAGCGGCGGCCTATTGGCAATTCTCAACGGCTCCAGGAGCTTCACCGACTGAAGAATTCTGCGCTTTTGCAACCGACCAAAGCCCAGATGACGAATATTTTGCCGGCATGAGAAGTACCTACCGTCAGATCTACCAGCAAGGACCTCCGGACGAAGAAGAGGACATTGCCGATACGCTCAGCGGCCTCTCGTTCGCCGATGTTTCTGTTGAATGGGTAAAAACTACATGGCAATCTTTACGAGTACGGGGTTCATGGGACATTACACCAATAATTATACTGATGAGAAAGACAGGATGATATCGCCATCGACGACCCAGGATTGAAATGTCAAAACAAGGTCGAGCTGGATCCAAACATGTCCACAGGCCCATGGGAGATAATTCGCTTTTCTGTCAAAGACACCAACCGTCACCTAGAAATGATCGATATGGACAAAGAGCTCAAAGAATTCACTGTGTATCAAATCCCTTACCTTCGACAACATAAGCACAAAACGTTTGAGCTCGTTGTCGCGCAGTCATGCATTTTGGAGCTACAGGAGGCTCTTGGTCAACGTTACAATATCGAACGCCCTGACGATCTGACGCTACCTAACTCCGGAGAGGTGAATGTGTTCGGTCTGCAAACGGCGAAAGAGATGGCCAATCGTAGGTTCCTCAGCAATGCGGTTGATGCTGTCAGCAATGGCTGGGGCGAAGGGCCTGGCTGGTGTTATCGCGATGCGGCGAAATCAAGTGGGCTGGAAGCAAGGCTTGAGATGGAGCTTCAGAGTGAAAGCCGTTATCGAAGCGTGGGAAAGGGCGGGAAAGAGGACAACGACGACGTCGTTACTCTGCCAGAGCAATCCATAGAAGACGTCTATATTGCAATGCCAGAGCCGTGGTCCAATGGTCTTGACTTCTTTGACGGAGGTTACTCCAATGCACAGTCCATTGCAGGAGAGCAATCCCTAGAGGGGGGTTGTGTTCCAATGCTAGAACCTTGGTCCGATGATCCTGACTTCTTTGACGCAAGTTATTCCAATGTGCAGCCAATTTCAGCAGAGCAACCCACCGAGGAAGTTGTGCAGGCAATGGGTCACCCGCTTACCTTGTGTCCGATGGAGGTCATACGTCCGCACTGCAAATTTCAGCAGACCAGTCTATAGGGAGAGAGTCACAGGAGAAGGCGCAGGGCATCAGGCCAAAATTATGGAGATGGATATGTTATAGTTACGGTGGGAACCGGACGAATCTGTGTATTGCTTGAACATCCCTCAGTCCGATACTTCATGAGTCGAGCATAGTTCTTTTGGCTCGCTTTCTCTAGATCCAAGGCAGTCTGAGCTTCTTTGTACGAAATTAGCACTTTATTCTCCCGCCAATTGAGCCTTTTCTTCCGTTCGATTGGCATATTGCATCAATGCCTAGGCCTTTTCAATCGGGAGCTCGATTCTGCCGGTGAATCCACTTGATGGTCCAGATTTGATATCAGTTGACGGTAAAGGTACTCCATTCCAGGGACAGATCATTCACAATTTTGGGGTATTGACACTGTGCTGCAGAAGGAAACCGAATAACTCTTTCAAGTTGATATCGACGACGGATTGGTCCGGTAAGAGTGGGCCTTGCGGCAGGCCTACCTCCTGTAAGCATGATCTTATTTTTGGGGTAACAAAGCAGTCAAACCCTGCGAGTCAAGTGTAAATCCCTGCAAAGGAGGATCTGATGGACGGACGACTTGCCCTTTTGACGGTCCGATGTCTGTTTGAGATTAGCTGGCTGCAGTCTGTGTGGAGAGCTCTCATGAACTACCTGCTAGCTCATGTGTATTTTGCGTGTATCTTTGAACCAGTTCTGGCCTGATGCGCTTATTTAATGATGAGTCTAGTTTCTCCAAAAGTAAGCATCTAGCTGCCAAGCGCAAACAACACGCGCAGAATCTGATGTTTCAGTCCTGGTCTAGAATGAACGATAAGAGCCTTGACACACCTTCGGTCCACTAAAGCTGTTGGTCGAATTCTGATTGCTGGCCATTCTGGGAAAGCGATACTGCAACGACATCAGCTGCCTCCAGCTGAAGTCAGGACTTAGCAACGAATTGGGAGTCCGGCAATGGATAGCTTTGCTTGTGTCCCAACGGTCACTATGAGTCTATAAGCGGTCTGAGACGAAGACTTAAAATCTGTTCAGGGCTCGGTGGCCAAGAATTGTGACTGGTTGATGGATACGCACAGTATTTGCTACGATATTTCAGCAAAACGTAGACCGCTGCCCCGCATATGTCGGAAGACGTGAACTAGCATTTGTCAGACATGTAGATTCCGTGGACCCCTGCAGCGTGACTTTTAAAGTGCATGAGGCTTTCGAGCGCGAGCTGCGCACATTCGTCGTTGGGGAATGGACAGTTCTGGCCCGGCTGAAAACGGTGGTGCCTGTCAAAGTGGCGCTGCAACGAATGCTTACTGCCGAAAAACGTGTTGTCGTTCGAGCAGGGGCAGCGTGGCATTGCCGATGCAATGTAGACATTGAAAGGGTCGACATTGGAGCGGTGCGTTGGTGGCGAGTGGTGGCTGGTGATGACTAGTCCCAACGAGGAAACTCCTCCTCTTCTCAACTAAGGCTGACCCGTTCCAGATGCTTTGCATTTTGCCTACGCAGCGCGCAGAATCGCATGTCTGCAATCGTAAACACTGCTACAGGATATTGATTTCCGCTGATGGTGGCAATACCCACAACCCAAAATACTCAATGATCGCCAAGATACCTACAATATCAGAGAAGCCATCACCACCTCCCGTGAATACTTGGTCGAAGCCCAGTCTCTCGAGTCCTTCGACAAACAAATGCGTTAACCTTAACCCTAACGCATCACACTATATATAAGAGTTGCGTTAGCATATAAATACCTTTGATGAGGGTTTTCTCATGATGCATTGCGAAGGACTCGGATAGTCACACCTTGTGAGGTCCAGCTCATCACTCAGAATCTGGTGGCGTCAACCCCTTGCATGGATCACAGACTCCAGGAACCCCATCATCAGCTGCATCAAGAGCTCGACCCATTTGATCCCGCAGACAACAGATTGGAGGATTTCCGCGTGCCCTTGCAGCAGCACAAAAGATGATGTCAACAGGATGTGTATGGTTGCAGCCGCTATATCTGACCATTCTTTCCTCACACATCTACAGACGTCAGACTCTTCTTGAGGCATGAAATAATGGATATGAACCTTTCAATTGCTGATTGCGTTGTTTTGCTCTCACAAGATATAAGGATTAATTGTGCGGTTACACTTAACGTAATCGCCACCCAGTCGAGCCAGCCACCCAGTCGAGCCACCTCGCTGTCGCTTAATTAACCCTTGTCGAAACACCTTGAATTATTGAGATTACCACCCCCCTAGACTAACTACATGAAAA
>JAABUY010001779.1_pt1 | contig 27691 bp, 28 predicted proteins | sample 5560271 | NCBI WGS metagenome assembly JAABUY01 (sample SAMN10711886, study PRJNA513374) | rock metagenome | isolation source: Antarctica rocks | place: Antarctica: Victoria Land, University Valley | reverse complement strand
CACCCGCCACGACTTCCACGGCGACTGGAACTACACGCTGAAACCGCAGCCCGACACGCCGTAACACCCCCCACATTATTTCTCCGCGGGCCCTTACCTCCGACACGCTGGTGGCGCAGCGCGTGGATCAGCTGGCCCACGACATCGCCTTCGACCTCTGTGACTGGCTTGTGGTCAACGAGGGCCTCCAGCGGCGCCTCATGCAGGACGGTAGGGCCGAACTCCGGTTGAACGACCGCGGTGATCTGGCGGACCCTATCGGACCATGTGCACCCTGATCGTCGAAAGTGAGCCCATCGCTGTCCGTTTCATCGAACATTGCCAGGACATGATCCACGCTTGAGTTGCTTCAAGGGCATGCCAAGAGGGACGCTGCCGCCCCCACTCGGCTGTCACGCCGGCGGGCGGGGCTCCACCCCGGCGAGACAGACGGCATCGTGCGTTCAGGAAACCCCCCACCACACCGCTACTCGCGGATCTGGGTCTGTGTGAGCAGTCAGGTCCTGACAGCAGTCCGGCTCACGCCACGCCAACGTGCTCAGTCGATGTTCATCCGGGATTTGAGGGTGTCTCGCTTGTCCTCGAAGCGGGCCGCCTGCTTGTCGAGTCCGTCCATGAAGTTTGCCAGCTCGGTGCGGGCCGCCTCACCCTCCGCCGACAGTCCCTCGACCTCGAAGACCTTCCAGAACCGCAGCACCGGCATGACGACCTCGTCGCGGTGCGAGCGCAGGTCGTAGATCCCGGCGACGGCCATCTCCACCGCCTTGCGCTGGAAGCCAGGGATGTCCGCGCCGGGCATCTGGAAGTTCTTGACGACCTCGAGGACCGCCTGCATCGTCTGGTCCGGCGCAATCTGCAGGGCTGCCTCCAGCAGGTTGCGGTAGAAGATCATGTGCAGGTTCTCGTCCGCGGCGATCCGGGTGAGCAGGCGCTCAGCCATGGGGTCGTTCGTGTACTTACCGGTGTTGCGGTGGCTCACCCGGGTCGCGAGCTCCTGGAACGAGACGTAGGCGAGGGAGTGGATCAGCTCACCGGAGTGCGCCGACTGGTAGCCCTGCGACATGTGCGTCATCCGGAACCGCTCGAGCTCGACCGGGTCGACGGACCGCTTGACGAGGAGGTAGTCGCGCATGGCGATCCCGTGCCGGCCCTCCTCCGCGGTCCAGCGGTGCACCCAGTCACCCCATGCGTCGTCGCGCCCGAAGATCAGCGCGATCTCGTGGTGGTAGCTCGGCAGGTTGTCCTCGGTGAGCAGGTTGACGATCAGGGCCGAGCGGGCCACGTCGGACATCGGCGAGTCCTCGGGGCTCCAGGGGTCGCCGCCCATGAGGCCGTCGAAGTTGCGGCCGTCGCTCCACGGGATGTAGTCGTGGGGGAACCACTCCTTCGCGACGCCGATGTGTCGGTTGAGCTCTCCCTCGACGACGGGGTTGAGCTCACGCAGCAGGTCGGTCTGGCTCCACGTCTGTGTCGACATGCCCCCGAGGTTACGGCACCGTAACCAAGGGCGACCACCCTCGTGAGTGATGTTGCGCCCGGACCCCTCCACCGCTCCCCAGTCCGTGCCACGATGACCCCATGTCCGAACAGGGCGTACGGGCTCGGGTGGCCACACCGGGTCAGGTCAGAGCGATGCTGTGGAACACCACCGTCGCCTACGTCGTGGCCCAGATGCTGGTCATCGTGCTCCACGAGAGCGCGCACACCGTCGCCGGCCTGCTGCAGGGCTACCAGGGCACGCAGTTCACCGGCGAGGTGCGCTTCGCGCCCGACCAGACGCCGACCGCCCACGTCATCACCGCGCTGGCCGGGCCGTTGTTCAGCCTCGTCAGTGGTCTCGTGGCCATGCACCTGCGGCCCTTCCGCGGACGGGGCTTCCTCCAGCTGCTCTGGGTCTGGTTCGCGTTCCTCAGCGCCGAGGAGGGCTTCGGTTACCTCACCATCGCGCCACTCGTCACTGACGGTGACACGGGCGCCGCACTGGCGGAGCTCCACGCTCCGGTCTGGGTCGGCTGGGTCTGCATGGCCGCCGGCATCGCCGGCCTGGTCTTTCTGGCGCGCCAGTTCGCCGTCCCCGTCGTGCGCTCGCCCGTGACCTCTACGAGACCCGCGCCTTCTGTGTCCATGCTTGGCTGCTCGGCACGGCCATCTCGGTGGCTCTCAGCGCCGCCTTTCTGGCGCGCACGCCGGGAACCTCCGCCGGTGCCATCTTCGCCATCATGCTGGGCGCCGCCTCCCTTGGCGTGTTCGCTCCGATGGCGATGATGTTCCGGCAGAGGGTGCCGACGGGCAGGGAGCCCCTCGACCTCGGCATCCCCCGCGCGCGCATCGTCATGGCCGTTGTCCTGGGCCTGGTCAACCTGCTCCTTCTTGCCCGCGGGGTCCGGCTCGGCTGAGCCTTGGGACAAGGCGGTGCAGCACGGCGTCTCGGTCGGGATCATGAGCCCATGGACCTCCCTTCCGGGCTCAGCACCCGAGCGCTCGTCCCCGCGGATGCCGAGGCTGTCTACGCGCTCATCGCCGCCTCGGAGCTGCACGACGTCGGCGAGGTGGTGGTCGATCTCGAGGACATCGTCGGTGACTGGCAGCGACCGAGCTTTACCCTCGGCGAGCAGTCCGTAGGCGTCGAGTCTGACGGCGCGCTCGTCGCCTACGCGGAGGTGTATGCCGGGCGGTACGCCGACGCGCACGTCCTGCCGGAGCACCGTGGCCGAGGTATCAGTATCGGCACGGCCCTGGCGCACTGGACCCAGGATGAGGCCCAGCGGCAGGGCGGCAGCCTGGTCGGGATGCCGGTGCCGAAGGAGAGCGAGGGCGACCGGCTGCTGACGAGCCTCGGCTACCACGTGCGATGGACGAGCTGGATCCTGGAGATGCCCGGGGGCGTCGCCATCGTGCCCCAGCCCGTCCCCCCGGGTATGCGATCCGGGACATGCGTGCGGGAGACGAGCGCACGGCATACCGGCTCATCGAGGAGGCCTTCGGCGAGTGGCCGGAGCGCTCCGCCACGTCGTACGAGGACTGGGCCGCCGGGGCCCTCCTCCGACCGGGTTTCCAGCCGTGGCAGCTGCGCCTCATGCAGGACCCGACCGGCACGGTCGTCGGAGTGAGCTTCGTCATCGTGTCGCGCGAGCTCGGCAACATCGACCGGCTCACCGTCCGCAAGGACCGGCGTGGGCTCGGCCTCGCCCGGGCCCTGCTCGTGGACTCCTTCGAGCTGGCCCGCTCGCGCGGAGCGACCCGCTCCGAGCTGTCGACGCACTCGCGCACGGGTGCGATCGGGCTCTACGAGCGAGTCGGCATGCAGGTCACCTGGACGTGGGTGCATCGCGCCGTCATGGACGCGCCGTGCCAGCCCATCGCCACACCCCGGGCCCGTTCCGGGACGATCCGGTCCGGCGGCACGGCGTTGAGGATGATCTGACGGACGACGGAGAACGTCTGGACGACGAAGAGGCCCGCGAGCGCGGCCAGGCCGAGGAGCCACCAGTAGTCCACCCACGGGGCGGTCGACCAGCAGAGCGCCTGGACGACGACGGACGGCAGGACGACCTTGCGCAGTCCGCGCTGGTCGAGCAGACGACACCGCCAGGGGCCGGAGATCGCGACGGCCACGGTGGCCGCGGTCGTGAGCAGGCTGGCTGCTCCGTAGCTGCGGTGGAGGGCGTCCACGACGTGGAGATGAGGATCACTCCCCCGGCCATCATGGGAATCCGGATGAAGAGCCCGAGCAGCAACCCCGTCCGGGCCGCGGGGAGGGCCAGAACGGGACGGTAGGCGGACCGCTGCACCGCCACAGGCGCTCACCCTGGACCGACACCCCACACCCGGGTTTCGTATGCCGGGTGGCCGGGTGCGTCTGCCGGCTCCCCCCCCTGAGCCGGGTTGACGCCGCGTCAGGCCGGTTGACGCCCTCTGCCCGGGGCGCGTCGACTGCGGGCAGTTGGGTCCCTGCGAGCAGGTTGGTCACGGCGCGAGCAGGTTCGCCCCGCACTGCGAGCAGGTTGCTCACGGCGCGAGCAGGTTCGCCCCGCACTGCGGGCACCCGGGTCGCACTGCGAGCACCGCGCACGGTGCCCGCAGCGCGAGTAGCAAGCGCGCAGCTCAGGGCCTCGGATGCCTCGGGATCCGGAGCGCGGGTGGGAGCAGGCGCCGCTGGCGACATCAGGCGCCCCTGGGAAGAGCCGGCGACTTCAGGCGACGCGTCGGAAACGGGCCCGGGTGATCGCTGCCTCGATGCGTCGACGGAGGGCCGGAAGGTCCTCGAGATCGGACCACGTGATCCGGAGCACCTCGAGCCCAGGTCCCGGAGACGATCCTCTCGGACCTTCTCGGCAAACACGACGTCACCGGGCGCTGGATCTCCCGGTCGGGTCACCGTTCGCCCATACTTCACGAACCCGTCGAGCTCGAGAACGACCGGTGCCTGGTCGAGAAGCAGATCGACATCGGCGAGGAAGTCGCCGTCCTCGACCCTGAACTGCGCGAGTGGAGGTGAGCCCGATGATCGTCAGCGCATGCCGCGTGCGTGTCTCGCCCGGGGACTCCGATCGGGAGTCCACATGCCTCAGGATGCGTCGGACGGCTCCGACCCCCGGTCCGTCGACGAGCTTCATCGCCCGGGTGAGCTCCTCGGGCGTCGTGAGCTTCCGGTGCAGCGCAGCGTCGGCAGCGACCAGACCGGCCATCGCCCCGTTCACGACGCCGATCTGCACGATCGCCACGGCGGTGTCGATGGCACCGCCTTCGCAGCTGGCTCCGACGACCTGCTCGTGCACGGTCAGCCGATCACCCTTTCCGCAGAGCTCATCCCCGGTCCCGGCGACATGGACCCGTCGGAGGTCGGCCCTGAAGATCGGCAGTGAAGCGAGAACGAGGGCGCTGTGGTGGCTCGCTACTGCTCGGCCCGCGAAGCCGCGCACGGTGGCGCGCGTGACGAGCCCGTGCAGCGACGTCGACGTTCGGCAGGACTGTCCTCGTCGGCCGGAAGCGGCTCGAGCGGCAAGGCGTACCAGCCTCTGCAGAGCCGGACCGCCTCGTCGTCGCTCACGAGCCGCTCGAGCTCGCGCCACCGGAGCCCGGCCGCCCGGGCGTCTTTGGCGGTGAATAGACCGTGCTCATCCGCGATGATCTGCCATCCGTCCACCCGGCCAGCGTCTGTTCCTGCGCCCGAGGTCGAGATGCGGCTCCGTGGCTGTGGACGACGGGATCTGCCTCGGCGACCCTGTGGACGGGGCCGGATGGACGGTTCACCCGCCTGAGCCGGGCCCGAAGAACCCGGCTGCCCCGGCGCCTGCGAGCACTTTCGTCCCACCGCGCGCAGCCGGCACCGTGCCCGCACCGCACCCAGGGTGCGCGTGGCCAGTCATCAGGATGCCCGCACCCGAGCTGAGGTGCTCGCGATCAGCCCACAAGGACCACGACGGCGTGGATGAACAGCCCGACGAGCCCTCCGACGATGGTGCCGTTGATCCGGATGAACTGCAGGTCACGCCCGACGAAGAGCTCGACCCGCTCCGCGGTCTCCTTGCCGTCCCAGCGGTTGATGGTGTGGCTGATCACCTCGGTCAGCTCCTGCCCGTAGCGCTCGACGAGGAAGGCGGCCAGGTCGGCCACGTAGCTGTCGAGCCGCTCCTGGAGCGCCGGATCGGCGCTGACCCGTGCGGCGAGGTGCTCGATCTCCGACTGCGCGCGGGCTCGAAGCGGTCCGTCCGGGTCGCTCAGCGCGGCGATGAGCGCCGTGCGGAAGGCCTTCCAGAGCGAGACGCCCGTGATGAGCAGCTGCGGGTGGTCGAGCACCCGGCGCTTGAGCCGTTCGGCGCGCTCCATCGTCGCCTCGTCGTGGAGGAGGTCGTCGGAGAGCTGGGTCAGGAGATGGTCGAGCGCGGTGCGCGCGTGGTGCTCGGGGTCGTCGCGGATGTCCTCGACCCAGCGCAGCGCCTCGGCGTGCATGCGCTGGATGACGACCTCGTTGACCCGCGCCGGGGTCCACCACGGGGCCCGCTCCTCGAGAATCGCCGCGAAGGCAACCTCGTTGTGCTCGAGCCATCGGTGCGCCTCGGACAGGGCGAGGTCGACGAGACCGTAGTGGGCCTTGTCACGGACGATCTCCCCCAGCAGGCTGCCGGCTACCGGGCTGATCGGTTCCTCGCGCAGCCTGGGAAGGATCGCCTCTTCGACCAGCTCGGCGACGGCCTCGTCGCGCATCCGCTGCAGGCCAATGGTCAGCACGTGTGAACCCTCGCCGACGACGCGTCTGGCGTTCGTCGGCTCCACGAGCCACTGGGCGACCCGGCTGCTGACCTGGGCGGAGAGGACCCGTTCGCGGACGATCTCGTCGCGCAGGAAGTTCTCCGCCATGAAGTCCTGGAGGCTGCGGGCGAGCATGTCCTTGCGGCGCGGGATGAGCGCCGTGTGCGGGATCGGGACGCCGAGCGGGTGCCGGAACAGGGCGGTGACCGCGAACCAGTCGGCCATGGCGCCGACCATGGATGCCTCGGCGCCGGCATGGACGAACCCCCAGAAGCCCTCGTTGGCGCGACTCAGGGTCGCGAGGAAGACGATCGCGGCCAGGCCGAGCAACGACAGCGCGACGAGGCGCATCTGCCGCAGGCCACGTCGGCGCACGGCGTCCGCCTCGGGGTCCGAGGTGATGGCCAAGGTCAGGGGCGACGTGGGCGAGCGCACCGTGCCTCCTCTGGTCCCGTGGCCCCCGCCGGACGACGGGATGCACAGCCTGCCCGAAACCTACCCGGGCGGGTGGACAACGAACCGTCGCCCGCCGGGGGTTCCGCGACCGGGCGGGGCCCGCGGTAGCGTCCGGGGTATGCCGCGGATCTATCACCTGGCCGATCCCGACGAGTGGACCGGGGCGCTCTCGACCGGGTCCTACCAGCGGTCCACCCGGGGACTGATGTTGGCGGACGAGGGCTTCATCCACTGCTCCGACGAGCACCAGTGGCCGCAGGTGCGGGCGGCGTTCTATGCCGACGTCGAGGGTGAGCTCGTCCTCCTCGAGGTCGACCCCGAGCTCCTCGAGGCGCCGCTCGTGCGAGAGCTCGACGATCGGGCCACCGGCGAGAAGTTCCCCCACGTCTACGGGCCGCTCAACGTGTCATCCGTCGTCCGGACCCGCATCCTCCTCCCACCGCACGACACCCCGGTGTCCTGACACAACCCGAACATCTACGAGGCCGTCTCGTCATCCCGCGGCCGTAGAGTTCGACCGGTGGCGCCGCAACCGCGTGAGCAGCTCGTGATGGTCATCGAGGACGACCCGTCGATCGCCTCGATGATCACGCTGCAGCTCGAGCTCTCCGGCTACCGCACCCACGTCGAGCGCGACGGTCTCGCCGCCCTCGCGGCGGTGCGGACCCGGGCTCCCGCGGTGGTCCTGCTCGACATCGGACTACCGGGGATGGACGGCATACAGGTCTGCCGCGTCCTGCGCTCCGAGGGCAACTGGGTCCCGATCCTCTTCGTCACCGCGCGCGACGACGAGGTGGACCGGGTCGTCGGCCTGGAGCTCGGGGCGGACGACTACATCACTAAGCCCTTCTCGCCGCGGGAGGTCATCGCCCGGGTCAGCAGCGTCCTGCGACGGTCCGCCGGGTTGGTCGACGGCGGTTCGACGACCCTGGTCTGTGGGGCCGTCCGTTGCCTCCCCGACCAGCGGCAGGCCTTCGCCGGTGAGACGGAGATCGCCCTCACGGCAACGGAGTTCGACCTCCTGGCCCATCTCATGGCCTCGCCGTCGCGCGTCTTCACCCGCGAGCAGCTGCTGCGCGAGGTCTGGGGCTACGACTCCTCTGCCGGGCAACGCACCGTCGACGTCCACGTCGCGCAGGTGCGGGCCAAGCTCGGCGCACACGACATCATCCGCACGGTCCGCGGCGTCGGGTATGCGGCTCAGCGGCCACCCGCGGCCGGGAAGCCGGGATGAGCCCGAGGCGCACCTCGCTGGCGATCCGGATCTCGCTCCTGGCCGTCGCCATCGCGGTGCTGACGTCCCTCGTCGGCGGCGTCATCAGCATCAACCTCCTGCAACGAGCCAGCGAGCAGACGGCCCGCGGCTCGTTGGCCGCCATCGCGGACGAGGCGCAGGCCAATGCAGCCGTGGGAGGCAGTGCCGAGGCCGGGCAGGCCAGGGCACGAAAAGCCTTGCAGTCGCTCAACATCCAGATCGCAGTGATCAGGACGCCGGCGAGCGGGCCCCCCGCCGTCGCCGGTGACGCCCTGGCGAAGCGCGCCCTCACCGAGGCGCAGGTCCAGGCCGTCACCCGTGGCTCCTCACTGTCACTGCTGCTGCCCCGCGGCGACGGCACGCTCCTCGTCGAGGCCCGGGCGACGCAGGCCGGCGGACTGGTGCTGGCCCAGCGGCGCAGCGACGCCATCGCCCTCGGCGGGCAGGCACTGCGCCAGCTGACGTGGTCGCTGCTCGTCGCGGGGATCGTGGCCGTCGGGCTCGGCCTCGTCGTGGCCTGGCGACTCGCCCTGCCGTTGCGGCGGACCGCGGACGCCGCCGGGGCCATGGCCCGCGGGGTCCGTGACGTCGCCATCCCGGAGGGCGGTCCCCGCGAGGTCGCCGAGGTGGCGAGGTCGGTGAACCGGCTCGCGGCCGCGCTGTCGCGCTCCGAGGCGCGCCAGCGCGAGTTCCTCCTGTCCGTCTCCCACGACCTGCGGACACCGCTGACCGCCATCACGGGATACGCCGAGTCCTTGGCGGACGGGATCATCCCCGCCGACCGGCTGGGCGGCGTCGGGTCGGTCATCGGCGACGAGGCTCGTCGGCTCGAGCGGATGGTCGCCGACCTGATGGACCTGGCCCGTCTCGACGCGGCCCAGCTGAGCCTGCACCCCGTCGACCTGGACCTCGTCGACCTGGTGCGCAACACGGCAGAGGTCTGGGCCCGTCGCTGCTCCCGCGAGGGGGTGGTGTTCTCGCTCGAGGTGCGCGCCGACGTCCTACCGGCCCACGTGGACCCGCAGCGGCTGCGGCAGGCCGTCGACGGGTTGCTGGAGAACGCGCTGCGGATGACTCCGCGCGGTGCTCCGGTAATCCTGGCCGTCCGCGGCGAAGGGCAGGCGGCCGTCCTCGAGGTCCGTGACGGCGGGCCGGGACTGAGCGATGATGACCTGCCGGTCGCCTTCGGGCGCTCGGTCCTCTACGAGCGCTACCGCGGCGTCCGGCAGGTCGGCACGGGGCTCGGGCTGGCGATCGTGGCCGGCCTCGTGAGCCGGATGAACGGGGTCGTCGGGGCCGGTCACGCGCCGGAGGGCGGTGCCCGGTTCACCATCCGTCTCCCGATGGGACCAGGTGGTGGGAGATCCTGACCCGTCCCTGACACTCCTCGAACACGAGAGGTCCATGCTGGGGAGATGAGCACCTCAGCCGAGTGGGCAGCCACGGCGCGGTTGGTCCGGCGAGCGGGGTTCGGCGCCACGGGCCGGGCGGTGGACGACGCCGAGCAGCTGGGAGCCGCCGCCTGGCTGCAGGAGGCCCTGCACGAGGACCCGGCGAGCGACCCGGGTGTCGTGGCCACTCCGGCCCCCGTATTCGCCATCCCGGCACCGGTCGGCAAGGACGCCTCGAAGGACGTAAAGGCGGCGCGGCGCAAGGAGGCCGCCGATCAGGAGAAGCAGCTCGTCACCTGGTGGCTCCGGCGGATGATCGCCGTGCACAACCCTGTGGTCGAGAAGCTGACCTTCGGGTGGCACGGTCACTTCGCCACCTCCGCCGCCAAGGTGAAGGTCGCCGCTCTCATGCTCTACCAGAACGACTCCCTGCGCCGTCTGGGACGGGGCTCCTTCACCGAGCTGGCCACCGCGATGGTCACCGACCCGGCCATGCTGCGCTGGCTCGACGGGGCCTCGAGCACCGTCAAGGCGCCGAACGAGAACCTTTCCCGCGAGTTCATGGAGCTCTTCGCCCTCGGCCATGGAGGTGGCTACACCGAGCAGGACGTCCGGGAGGGGGCACGGGCCCTGACCGGCTGGACCCTCGGCGCGGACGGCACCGCTGCCTTCGTTGCGAAGCGTTTCGACAACAAGAGCAAGACGGTGCTAGGCCACACGGGATCCCTCGACGCCAAGGGCTTCGTCGAGGTGGTCCTTTCGCAGCCCTCGTCGCCGGCTTACCTGGCGACGCGGTGGTGGCAGACTCTGGTCTCGCCCGCGGCACCGCCGGCCGACTCGGTGAGTCGCATCGTCACGGCATACGGGCCGGGCCGGGACCTCACCGCCTTCTTCACCGCGATCCTCACCGACCCGCACCTCGTCAGTGAGGCTGGCTCGCTCGTGCTCTCCCCCGTCGAGTGGCTGGTCGGAGCAGCGCGGGCCCTGAACACCCCCACGGATGCAGCAGCGGTGGCCAAGCTGCTGCCCGCCCTGCGCGCCCTGGGCCAGACCCCCTTCTACCCGCCGAGCGTTGCCGGGTGGCCCACCGGTCAGGCCTGGCTGTCGACGGCCTCCGCCTCGACCCGGATGGACGCCGCGCGCCTGCTCGTCGGCGCTGCCGACCTCCGCGAGGTGCAGGGGGCGCCGCCGAGCTCGAGGATCGACATAGTGGCGCACCTGCTCGGCATCCCGCACCTGTCCGACCGCACCGTGACCGCGTTGCGGCCCCTCACCACGGACCCGAAGCAGCTCGTCGCGACGGCCCTGGTCAGCCCGGAATACCTGGTGAACTGATGGCTCTGCCTCCACTGCAGCCGAAGAAGCCCATGGACGGCCTCACCCGTCGCAGCCTGCTCAAGGCCTCCGGCGTGGTCGGCGCCTCCGCGCTCCTCGCCGGCGCCGCCAAGGTCGGCTGGGACGACATCATGGCCCGAGCAGCCTCGACACCGCTCGCCGCCGGCACCCCCATCCTCGTCCTCGTGACGATGTACGGGGGCAATGACGGACTGAACACCGTTGTGCCGTATGCCGATCCCGCCTACCACGATGCCCGTCCGGAGCTGGCTTACACGCCCACCGAGGTACTCCCGCTCGACGGGCAGCTGGGGCTCAATCCCGGCCTCAAGGGCCTCTCCCAGCAATGGCAGGACAAGAAGCTCGCCATCGTGCGCGGTGTCGGCTACCCCAAGCCCGATCACAGCCACTTTCGGTCCATGGACATCTGGCAGACCGCGTCGCCCGAGACGCCCGTGTCGAGCGGCTGGATCGGGCGGTGGCTCGACGTCGCCGGCGACGACCCCCTGCTCGCCCTGAACATCGGTGACGTCCTGCCCCCGCTCGCGGTCGGTACCAAGGCGACGGCGGCCGCCCTCTCGCTCGCCTCGGCTCCCCGCGCTCGGCCCGCCAGTGACGCAGTCATCGCCCAGCTGGCAGCCAGCGACCCGAGCGACTCGGCGGCGGCAGCGCAGGTCGCGGCGTCGTACGCCGCGGTCCAGCGCGTCCAGACGACATTTGCGCCCGCGCTCGCGGCCACGAGCGCCCCCGCAGGCGCCGACAAGAAGCGGTCCGCGCTCGCCGACCAGCTCGGCCTCGTCGCACGCTGCATCCGGGCCGGGGCGCCCAGCCGCGTGTATGCCGTGTCCGCCACCGGATTCGACACCCATGCCGACGAGAAGATCGCCCAGACGGCCCAGCTGACGAGTATCGACCAGGCCCTCGCGCAGTTCCGGTCCGCCATGGCCGGGCACCAGCGCGCCGGTGACGTGGTCGTGATGGCCTACTCCGAGTTCGGCCGCCGCGTCCGGGCCAACGCCTCCCAGGGGACCGACCATGGGACGGCCGGGCCGGTATTCGTCATGGGCGACTCCGTCCGGGCCGGCTTTTACGGCGACCAGCCGTCGCTGACCGACCTCGACAACGGCGACCTCAAGACGACCACGGACTTCCGGGCCGTCTATGGCGAGGTGCTCCACACGGTGCTCCAGGCGGATCCGGCCCGGGTGCTGGACAAGCCGTTGCCGTCGCTCGGGTTCCTGGCCTGATCCGTCGCCGAGAACCGGGGGCGCGTGCTGCACAACGCCGTTGACCGTCGGCGAGGCGCCGTCACGGCCGCGCGGAGGTCACCAGGGCGAAGGTCAGCCCGTCGACCCGCACCCGGAACTCGCCGTCGGCGGCGAGTCGCTCGGCGACCCGGGCGGTGAGGTCCTGCACGTCGGCCTGCCGGAGGCCGGGAGGCAGGCCGAGGACCAGTCGGAGCACGCCCGCACCGGAAGGGGTGCCCTCCACGAGCCGGTGCTCGACCACCGACTGCTCCGCGGCGACGGCGCTCGAGGCACACTGCGCCACAAGAGGGTCCAGATGGGCGGGTGCCCACTCGCGTCCGTGCGCCAGGGCCTGGACCATGCTCGGTCGCAGCTCGGTGGACGCGGCGGAACCCACGTCGACCACGAGCACGTCGCAACCCTCGGCGAGTGCAGCCTGCGCCGCCCGTGCGGCTGTGACCGGCACCGGGCGGGCAGCGGCATCCCACGCGGCGAGCGCGGCCGTGCCGGTGAAGACCGGCAGCGCCCGCCGGCCGTCCGGTGCCGTGAGGGTCACGGCGGCCAGCTCGGTCGACGTCTCGATCACCCGTCCGTCGACCCGCTCGAGCTGCTCGACCTGCGTGGGGGTCGCGACGAGCGGCACGATCCAGCGTGCCGAGGTGACCCGGCGCATGAGCTGCACATCATGTTCGACGGAGGGGTCCGAGGCTCGGGCGACGAGCGCCTCGAGCACCTGGGGGTCGGCCGCGCCGACGTCGGCGTCGAAGCCCGTGCTGGTGCCGGTGAGCGTCCGGCCGCCCCAGGGCGTGCCGCCCGTGTCCGCGGGCTCGTGTGCGGCCGGCGTCATCGGTGGCCGACGACCTCGCCGCCACCCTCGCGGTCGGCAATGATCGCCTCGACCTCGATCTCGACCCGCATGTCGGGGTGGAGCAGTCCGGCGACGATGACCATGGTGGCCACCGGCGGGTGGTCGGCGAAGACCTCGCCGTGGACCCGGCCCACGGCATCGCAGTCGTTCCGGTGGGTGACGTACATCCGCGTGCGGACGACGTCCGTCGGGGTGCCGCCGAGCGCCGTGACGGCTGCGAGTGCCGTGTCGATCGCCACTCGCAGCTGCGCCGCCGGGTCGGCCGGGTGACGCACCCTGCCAGCCATGGCCGAGGTGCAGCCGGCAACGAGGATGAGGTCGTCGGCCCGGATCGCGCGGCAGTAGCCGTAGGCGGCCTCCCACTCCCCGCCGGAGTCGAACCGGTCTCGTCGGCTCACGGTCGCCCCGCCACGTAGAGCGCCTGGGCGAGGGTGAACGCGCCCCGGTAAAGCGCCGAGCCGACGATCGCGCCCTCCACGCCGCTGGCGACGAGCTGCCGCAGCTGCCGCAGGTCCTCGAGCGTCGAGACGCCACCGGATGCGACGACGGGACGCCCGGTGCGCGTGCACACGTCCTGGAGGAGCTCGACGTTGGGACCGGCGAGCATGCCGTCCTTATCGACATCAGTGACGACGTAGCGCGCGCAGCCCTCGCGGTCGAGCCGGGCGAGGGTCTCCCACAGGTCACCGCCGTCCTCGGTCCAGCCGCGTGCCGCCAGGGTCGTCCCCCGCACGTCCAGGCCGACGGCGATGCGGTCACCGTGCTCGGCGATCACCGAGGCCGTCCAGTCCGGGTCCTCGAGGGCGGCCGTGCCGAGGTTGACCCGCCGGCACCCCGTGGCGAGTGCGGCCTGCAGGGTCGCGGCGTCGCGTATGCCGCCCGAGAGCTCGACCTGCAGGTCGAGCCGTCCGACGATGGAGTCGATGAGCTCCCGGTTCGCGCCCCGGCCGAAGGCGGCGTCGAGGTCGACGAGGTGGAGCCACTCGGCCCCCTGCTCCTGCCACGCCCGGGCCGCGAGCCACGGGTCGCCGAACTCGCCCCCGGTGCCCGCCACGCCCTGGACGAGCTGGACGGCCCGGCCGCCGGCGATGTCGACGGCCGGCAGCAGCTGGAGGCGGGCGGTCCCGGTCTCCTGACGATCGATCACCGGCAGTGCCTCTCCCAGGTCGGCGGATGCGTGTTTCCTCGTCGTCACAGGGAGGTCACCCAGCTCTCGAGGAGGTGGGCCCCGGCGTCCCCGGACTTCTCCGGATGGAACTGGGTGGCCGACAGCGGGCCGTTCTCCACGGCCGCGACGAACCGCGACCCGTGCTCCGCCCAGGTGACGGTCGGCGTGACGACCTCGAACCGTCCGCGAGGGTGCAGCGTCCAGGACTGTGCGGCATACGAGTGCACGAAGTAGAAGCGCTCGTCCTCGATGCCCCGAAAGAGGCGGGATCCCTCACCGGCCGCCACGGTCGACCACCCTGTGTGGGGCACAACGTCGGCCTCGAGCCGGTCGACGCTGCCCGGCCACTGCCCGAGCCCCTCCTGGGGGTGGCCGCCGTCGGGCTCGCTCGAGCCGTCGAAGAGCACCTGCATGCCGACGCAGACTCCGAGGACCGGCCGGCCTCCGGCCAGGCGCACGTCGATGACCCGTGGCCCGTGGGCCTCCCGCAACCCCCGCACGCAGGCGTGGAAGTTGCCCACTCCGGGGACGAAGAGCCCGTCGGCCGTGAGCGCGCGCTGCACGTCGGCGGTCAGCTCGACCTCGGCGCCGATGCGCTCGAGCGCCCGGACGGCGGAGTGGACGTTGCCGCTGCCGTAGTCGAACACCACGACCCGCTTGGTCATCGGTGTCCCTCCATCTCGTCGCGCCACGTGCGTTCCTCGTGGACCAGCCGCTCGAACAGGGCGATCTGACCGGCCGACGGCTCGACCGCACGCCCGTCCGTCAGCCCACTGGCGGTCTGGGTGCCGGCCAGCAGCGCGCCTCCCGGCAGGCGGAGGGCGGTGAGCAGGTCACCGAGGACGGTGCGTGCCTCGCCCCGCGGGTTGCCGACGACGTCGGCCAGCGCCGCGACGGCGGCGGGGTCGTCGAGCCCGGCGAGCCGGACCAGGTCGGCGAGCCGCGCCGCCGGGAGTCCGCCGGGGCGCACGAGCCCGGTGCCCGGCTGCCACGCGAGCCACCGGCGCACGGAGCGCCAGCGGGCCGGGGTGACGGCGACGAGCGCCTGCCCGCGCAGCACGCCCAGCCCGATGGCCGGTCGGAGCCGCGTCGGCAGCGGGCGGTTGAGGAGCAGGGTGGTCGCGTCGTCGTAGGGGCCCGTCACCGCACTGGTGCTGGTGGTCGGCACCACCGCGGTCCACCCGTCGCCCAGGGGCGCGACGCCGACGGCCGTGAGGCCACCGGCCGCCCAACGGGCCACCGCGTCGGGTGCGCCGCGCAGGAGCAGCAGGCCCGTCGGAGGTGGTGCTGCGGCGCTCACGACCGAGCCACGTCTACAGGCTGCCCTTGGCACTCGGTATGCCGGCCACGCGCGGGTCGAGCGCGACGGCAGCACGCAGCGCCCGGGCAACGGCCTTGAACTGGGCCTCGACGATGTGGTGCGGGTCGCGGCCGGACAGGACGCGCACGTGCAGCGCGATGCCCGCGTGGTGGGCGAGGGTCTCGAGGACGTGCCGGGTCAGGGCGCCCGTGTAGGTGGCGCCGATGACGGCATACGCCTGCCCCTCGGGCTCGCCCGTGTGCACGACGTAGGGGCGCCCCGCGATGTCGACGACGGCGTGGACCAGAGCCTCGTCGAGCGGGACGGTCGCCTCGCCGAACCGGGAGATGCCTCGCTTGTCACCGAGGGCCTCGCGCAGGGCGTCACCGAGGACGATCGCGACGTCCTCCACGGTGTGGTGCGCGTCGACGTCGACGTCGCCGGAGGCCTTGACCGTGAGGTCGATGAGGGAGTGCCTGGCGAGGGAGGCGAGCATGTGGTCGTAGAACCGGACGCCCGTTGCGATGTCGGACTCGCCCGTCCCGTCGAGGTCGAGGCTGAGCTCGACCGACGACTCGCTCGTCGTCCGCGAGATGTGGGCGCGGCGCGGCACGGCACGGTCGCTGGTGGCGGCCATCGGTCAGGCCTCCTCGCCGGTCGGGGGCTGTCGGTGCGAGTCTGGCAGATCAGCCATGGCGGCAAGGAACGCCGCGCTCTCCTGCGGTGTCCCGGCGGTGACCCGGAGGTGGTGGGACAGCCCCACGTCGCGGACGAGGACGCCGGTGTCGAGCAGGGCCTGCCAGGTGCGCTGCTGGTCGGCGAGGCCGCCGAAGAGCACGAAGTTGGCGTCACTGGGCACGGGAGGGAAGCCCAGCCGCCCCAGCTCGGCGACGATGCGGTCGCGCTGGCCCTTGGTCGCCTCGACCGTCGCGAGCAGGCTTGCGTGGTGTTTGATCGCGGCCCGGGCGATCGCCTGCGTCGGGTCGGACAGGTGGTAGGGCAGCCGCACCAGCCGCAGCGCCTCGAGAACGTCGGGAGACGCGGCGAGGTAGCCCAGGCGCGCGCCGGCGAGCGCGAAGGCCTTGCTCATCGTGCGGGTGACGACGAGGAGGGGGTGGTCGGCGAGGAGGGTCATCGCGCTGGGCGTGCCCGGTCGGGCGAACTCCGCATACGCCTCGTCGACGACGACGAGCGACTGCTGCGCGGCGTCGAGCACGGCCTTGACGACATCGAGGTCGAGCGCGGTCCCCGTCGGGTTGTTGGGCGAGCAGAGGAAGACGATGTGCGGCCGGTGCCGGCGGACCTGCTCCGCCGCCGAGTCGGCATCGAGGTCGAAGACCCCCGTGGGTGCTCCGCGGAGCCCGTCGACCCACGTCGTGCCGCCGGTGCGGACGATGATCGGGTGCATGGAGTACGCCGGCGTGAACCCGAGGGCGGTCCGCCCCGGGCCACCGAAAGCCTGGACGAGGTGGAGCAGGACCTCGTTGGACCCGTTGCCCGCCCAGACCTGCTCGGCGACGACGTCCACTCCCGTCTGCGTCCGCAGGTATCCCGCCAGGGACTCGCGCAGCGCGGTGAACTCCCGGTCCGGGTAGCGGTTGAGGTGGCCGGCGACCTCCTGCACCGCGGCGGTGACGGCCGCGGCGACGTCGGCCGGCACGGCATACGAGTTCTCGTTGGTGTTGAGCCGGACCGCGACGTCCAGCTGCGGTGCCCCGTATGCCGTCCGGCCGCGAAGGTCCTCGCGCAGCAGGTCGGTGACCGAGGGGTTCATCGCGCGCCGGGCTGCGGGACGGCGTCGGCGAACCGCGCCGTGACGGCCTCCCCGTGGGCCGGGAGGTCCTCCGACTCGGCGAGGGTCACGACGTGTTGAGCAACCTGCAGCAGGGCGTCCTCGTCGTAGGTGACCACGTGGATGCCGCGCAGGAAGGACTGGACCGACAGCCCGCTGCTGTGGTGGGCGCACCCGGCGGTGGGCAGGACGTGGTTGGACCCGGCGGCGTAGTCGCCGAGGCTGACCGGGGCCCAGGGGCCGACGAACACGGCCCCGGCGTTGCGGACTCCGGCCGCCACTGCCGCGGCGTCCCGGGTCTGGATCTCGAGGTGCTCGGCGGCGTAGGCGTTGCAGACCGCGAGGCCGACCTCGACGTCGTCGACCAGGACGATGCACGACTGGGTTCCGGTCAGGGCCGTGGCGACCCGCTCGGAGTGCTTGGTGGCCGGAACCCGACGGGAAAGAGCCTGCTCGACGGCGACGACGAGCGCTTCGCTGTCGGTGACGAGGACGGCAGCTGCGAGCGGGTCGTGCTCGGCCTGGCTGATCAGGTCGGCGGCCACGTGCTCGGCGTCGGCGCTCTCGTCGGCGAGCACGGCAATCTCGGTCGGGCCGGCCTCGGCGTCGATGCCGATGAGTCCCTTGAGCAGCCGCTTGGCCGCGACGACCCAGATGTTGCCCGGGCCGGTGACGAGGGAGACCGGGTCACAGACGACCGGGTCGGGCCGGACATCGCCGTCCTCCTCGCCGTCCTCTGCGACGAGCCTGTCCTCGAAGCCGTAGGCGAACATGGCGACCGCCTGGGCGCCGCCCACGGCATACACCTCGTCGACCCCGAGCAGGGCGCACGTCGCGAGGATGGTCGGGTGGGGGTAGCCGGCGTTCTCCTGCTGCGGTGGGCTGGTGACGGCGAGGGAGCCGACTCCGGCGAGCTGGGCGGGGACGACGTTCATGATGACGCTCGACGGGTAGACGGCGAGGCCGCCCGGCACGTAGAGGCCGACGCGGTCGACCGGCACCCAGCGCTCGGTGACGGTGCCACCGTCGACGACCCGGGTCGTGGTGTCGGTACGCCGTTGGTCGGCGTGCACCAGGCGGGCCCGCCGCACCGACTCCTCGAGGGCTGCGCGCAAAGACGGCTCGAGCTGCTCGAGGGCCGCCGTGAGCACCTGGGCCGGGACCCGAAGGTGGACCGGCCGCACGCCGTCGAGCTTCTCGGACAGGTCGCGCAGTGCCGCGGCGCCGCGGCGGTGGACGTCCTCGACGATCGGGCGCACCTGGGCCATAGCGGCCTCGACGTCGAACTCCGCGCGGGGCAGGGCCTGTCGCAGGGCGCGCACGTCGAGGGGGCGTCCGCGCAGGTCGAGTCGGGACATCATGCAGAAGATTCTAGTTCGGTCGTCCGGGTGGGCCGTGCGGGCGTCCGGGACCCGGCGTTCCCCGTGCCGGTCGCGGGACCAGCACGACGGTTCGTGGCCAGTCGGACCACCCGGTGCCGCTGGGAGAGCTGCCCGTCTCTCCGTTCAGTCGGCGGCCGGCTGCCGGCGGGGGAGGGGATGGGAAGAACGACCGGCGAGCCGCGCCTCGAAACACGGAGGGCAGAGGTGCTGGCCGTGCAGGAGTCGCACGCGCGTCTCCATGGTGGCCTCGCCGCACTCGGCGCACGGCAGGGACGTGTGGATGCGAGCCGGGACAGACATCTGCATGGTCACGTCCACGACGTCGTAGAGGTCCTCGATGGGCGCGGCCAGCAGCCGCTTGGCGCGAGCCACGTGCAGCTCGCCGAAGCGCTTGCGCTCCTCCTGCGTGGCGGCGCGGGCTCGCACCTTCGTGAACAGCTGCTCCCACTCGAGCTCGGGCTCACCCCAGCCGTTCGGCTTGGTGATCACGCGGATGGCCCGGCCGTCCGAGCGCCGGCAGAAGGTGTAGGCGTTCTTGCCGTGGTCACGGTGGATCAGGTTCCCCTTTGCCGAAGGTGCAGCCGGTGAGCACCTGGATGCCGTCCACCCCGCACATGTCGGTCTCCACGATCGCGACCACCTCCTCGTCACCGGCGTGCGGCCCGATGCGCTCGAGCGCGATCTCCGCGGCGCGGATGCCCATCGCCAGGCCCGGACACATGTGGCCGTGGAACTGCTGGACCCGCTCCACCGACTCCTGGTCGATCATCGACTCTCCTCGTCTCAACTGCTCTGCAGGGGGTCTCCGGGCATCAGCCGCGGCAGGAGGAAGACGACGGTGACGACTGCTGCCACCATGACGGCATACAGGGCCACGACCTGCACCCATCGTGCCCGGGGCCGCCGGCCGCCGACCACGCGGACCGGCGGCGTCCAGCCTGACGCGCGGACCGCGGCGACCGAGGACATCGACAGTTGCGTCGTGCGAACCGCCTCGCCGGCCCCAGAGGAGTCTTCGGCCCCGGCAGGGAGGGGAGTCACGGGGGAACCGTTGACCATGCTCGCATGCAATCACCAACAGGTGTCCGCGGCTAAGTGCCGCCTGCACCTACCGCAGCGGGCCGGCCAACCCTGGAGGAGCCAGGTCCCGCGACCGCACCACCTACCCAAGAGGCAGGGCGCGCCGCCAAGCCGGCAGCTCCAACGCCGGAGGGGTCATCGCCAGCAGTCTCTCGGCGAGACCGACGAGAGCCCGCGTGCCGGGCGCGTGCGGCGCGACGTCGAGCGGGGCAGCTCCCTGCCGCTCGGCGTCGACGATCGCAGCATCCTCGGGGACGATGACGACGTCGACCCCCGGGAAGGCGGCAGTGACCCGCGCCACATCGTCCTCGTCACGGACACGGTTGGCGGTGACCATGAGCCTGCCCAGGCTGCCCTCGCGGACCAGGTCGGCGGCGCGCCGGCCCACCTCGAGTGACTTCGCTGTCGGCTCGACGACGACAACGACGACGTCGACCGGGAGTCCCTCAAGCCGCATGAGGGTCCCCAGGCCTGCCTCGAAGTCCGCGACGACAACGAGATCTGGACTGGCAATCTGCCCGAGCAACTGCTCAGGTGAGATCCCACATCAAGGGCAACCCGGCTCCGGGTTCTGGATCGCGGAGACCACCGTGAGACGAACCCCGTCGGGGGCCGCGCTGCCGTAGCGCCGCACGAGCTCCTCCGGGCTGGCAGCGTGCTCCTCCTCACCAGTGCCCACCGCGTCACGGAGGGCAACCAGCCGCTCAGTGGCCTCCTCACCCAACCCCAGTGATATGCCCAAGTTGGGGTTGGTGTCGCAGTCCAGGGCCAGCGTTGCCCGTCCGTGTCGGGCGAAGGTGCGCGCCAACACTGCGGCAGTGGTGGTCTTACCCGATCCGCCCTTGCCGACGACAGCGATCTTCATGGAGGCTCCATTCCGGTGCGGAAAACGTCTGACGGAGATCGTACCGCCGTGGCGACCATCCCCCCAAGGGCGCAGTCGAGCAGCACCGAGTCGCTCTGCCATGGCGAGCTCGGGGCGAACGGGCGGCGCCTCGCCGCGCTCGCCCTGGGCCGCATGCAGGTCTCCCCGTAAGGTCCGGCGCCCGAGCAGGTTGAGCCGTCAGGCGAGCACGTCGCGAGCGATCAGCTCCAGCGTGACGAGGGTCGAGACCGCCTGGACGACGAGCAGGCCCACGAGCACGACCAGCTGCACCGCGGCGGCCTGCAGCGGGGTGGCCCCGCCGAGGAGCATCCCGACGAACGCGCCGGGGAGGGTGACGAGACCGACCGTCCGGGTCTGGTCGAGTCCCGGCACCAGGGCAAGCCCAGCGTCCTCGCGGGCCACGAGCAGCCGCGCGTCCCGCGTCAGCAGTCCGACGGACAGCCCGGCCTCGAACTCGCCGTGCCGCTGCCGCAGCGCATCGAGGGTCCGGCGACCGGCGAGCGTCGTCGCCGTCATGGCTCCACCGATGAGGATCCCGAGGATGGGCACGACCGCGACCTCGCGCAAGGGAATGAGGCCGCTGCCGAGCAGAACCACACCGACCGGCACCGCGCCGGACGCCACGCTCACGCCGGCCACCCACCACCGGCCATTCGGCACGAGCCGGCGTCCGGAGGTCACCGAGGCGACGACGAGCATCAGTGTGACGAACAGGCTGGTCAGCCACCACGAACGGAGGACGACGGCGATCACCGCACCGACGATGGCGAGCTGGAGGACCGCCCTGGTGGCGGCGGTCAGGTCAGCCCGGGCGAACTGGAGCCCACCGACCTTCTGGACGAGGGCCGCGAGCAGGGTCAGCAGCACGACGACGACGGCGAGGCGGACGTAGGAGGACGTCCCGTCGATGCTGACCAGCGACTCGGCAGGAACGCGCATGGCGTCATTATGGGGCCGCTGCTCCGGGCGCCCCGGCGCGGGAACGGCTCAGGGCTCCGAGAGCGGCGACGTCAGGTCGAGGAGCACGGCCCACTCCCAGGCGATCTGGCGCCAGGCGTCGTAGCGCCCGGACTGGCCGCCGTGACCGGCCGTCAGCTCGGTCCGGAAGAGGATCGGTGCCGTGTCGAGGTCGTTCGTGGCCAGCTCGCGCAGCCGGGCCACCCACTTCGCCGGCTCGGTGACGTAGACGCGGGTGTCGTGCACGCTCGTCGTGACGAGCAGCGCGGGGTAGTCGCGGGCGGCGACGTTGTCGTAGGGCGCGTAGCCCTTCATCCGCGCGTATGCCGTGGGGTCGTCGAGGGGGTTGCCCCACTCCTCCCACTCGCCCACCGTCAGCGGGAGCTCCGGGTCGAGCATGGTCGTCAGCGCGTCGACGAAGGGCACCTGCGCGTGCAGGACCCGGAACCGGTCGGGCGCGAGGTTCGCAACAGCACCGATGAGCAGACCGCCGGCCGAGCCACCTTCTGCCGCAAGGCGGTCCGCCGCCACAACCTCCTGCTGCACGAGATGCTCGGCGCAGGCGATGAAGTCCGTGAAGGTGTGCTCCTTGAGTTCCATTCTGCCGTCGTCGTACCACTGCCGGCCCATCTCTGAGCCGCCGCGCACGTGGGCGATCGCGAAGACGAAGCCCCGGTCGAGCAGCGAGAGCCGGGCCACCGAGAACCACGGGTCCGTGCTCAGGCCGTAGGCGCCGTAGCCGTAGAGGAGGCCCGGGGCGGTGCCGTCGAGGGCTGTCGAGGCACGGTGGACGACCGACACCGGGACCAAGGTGCCGTCCGCAGCGGGCGCCCACTCGAGATGCTGGATGTAGTCCTGCGGCGCATATCCGCCGAGCACCTCCTTGCGCTTGAGCAGGGTCAGCTCCCGGGTGGTCAGGTCGTAGTCGTAGACCGTCGGCGGCGTGACCAGCGAGCTGAACGACACCTGGAGGGTGCGCGTGGCCGGCTCCGGATTGTCCCCTGTCGACACCGACCGCACGGGCTCGTCGAAGTCGATGTCGTGGGCGGGGCCGAAGCCCTTCTCGGACAATGGATCTCGTGGCACGACGCGCAACGCCGTCTGACCGCCCGACCGGAGCGACACGACGGCGAACTCCTCGAACGCCTCCACCCCTGTGACGAACTCGTCCTCACTCGTGACGTCGAGGGGCACCCACTCCCCTGCACCGCTCGGGCCGAGCACCGCACGCGCGACCTCGAAGTTGCGCCGTCGGCCGTTGTGGACGACGAGCAGCTCGTCGCCGAGCGGCTCGAGCTCGTACTCCAGCCCGTCCCGGCGCGGCGCGACCACCCACGCGTTCCCCGTGGGGACTGCCGCAGCGAGCAGGTGGTACTCGCTCGTCGTCTTCGACCCGATGCCGATGACCACCCAGCGGTCGTCACGGGAGGTGCCGACGCCGACCGAGAACCGCTCGTCCGGTTCGTGCAGCACGAGGACGTCCTCCTCGGCCGGGCGTCCGACCTCGTGCCGCCAGATCTCGTGCGGGCGCCACGCCTCGTCGAGACGCGGGTAGAACACGTGGGTGCCGTGCAGGGACCACGCCACACCGGAACCGATCCCGGTCACCGCGTCGTCGAGGGTCTGCCCCGAGTCTATGTCGCGGACCCTCAGGTGGAACCGCTCGTCGCCGGTCACGTCGACGGAGTAGGCCAGCAGCCGGCCGTCGGGCGAGACGTCGCTCGCGCCGAGGGCGAAGAAGTCATGGCCCGCGGCCTCGGCGTTCTCGTCGAGCAGGACCTGCTCACCCGCCGGTGCGCCGTCGCCGTCCAGCACCGGGCGGCCGGGGTGCCCCGCCTCGCGGACCCGGGCGTCCACGGCATACTGCTCCCCCTCGATCGTGCGCGAGTAGTACCACCAGCCGCCGTGCCGCACCGGGACGCTGAGGTCGGTCTCCTTGGTGCGGGTACGGATCTCGCCGAAGACCTCCTCGACGAGAGGGGCCAGGTGGCTCGTCCTCGCTGCGGCGTACGCGTTCTCTGCCTCGAGATAGGCCCTCAGCTCAGGGTCGTCCCGGTCGGCCATCCAGGCGAAGTCGTCGGCGACGGTGTCTCCGTGCAGGGTCCGGCTGCTCGGGCGGCGGGGCGCCCGTGGAGGGCTCGCAGCGGCGTCGGGCACCAGAGCACTCTAGTCAGGCGCCGTCCGGTCCTGCCGGCCGGTCCGACAGGCGCTGCCGCGAGCTGAAACTTCGCTCTGCGTCGACCGGGTCGGAAATGCGGATCGAGGAGGCGGCAGCTGGAGCGGGTCGGTGAAGTCGTCCTCGGCAACCTCCCGGACCTGCGGCTGGAGCGGGCAGCCGACGAGGAGGTTCCCGAGGCCGCAGAGATGGCACCGCAGCTGGTGGGTGCGCCCGGGCGTGGGCACGAGGCGGTAGAGCCGGTGGTCGCCGCTCGCGCTCGAGGGAGGGTGACGTGGGTCTCGGCGTTCGGTTCGGCCCCGGGGACCTCCTCGACCTGCAGGCGGCCCCGCTCGGGAGGTCCTGGGCCTGCATGGCCAGGTGGTGCCGGACGGTTCCGCGACGGCCGATGCCACATCCTCATCGTCGGGACCACCGCCGACGGGCGCCCTCAGCTGAGGCAGGCCGGCCCGAGGAGGGCCTTGAGGTCCCCGAACAGCGCCGGGGAGGCCGTGACCCGCAGCGAGTCGTCGAGCCGCATGAGCATCGAACGGCCAGGCTGGGTCAGCTTGAGGTGCACCTCGGTCACGCCGGGGTGCTCCCCGAGGACCCGCCGGATGCGCTCGGCGACGGCGTCGGTGGCTCGCAGGACCGGAAGGGTCACGACGACCGGCCCGCGCGGGCCCTCCTTGATGTCCGGGAGGGTCAGCTCCTGCGCGAAGATCGAGATGCTGTCGTCGCGGCTGCTGACCCGGCCCTTGACGACGCACACGACGTCGTGGCCCAGCATCGTCGAGACGGTGAGGTAGGCGTTGGGGAAGAAGAAGCACTCGATGGCCCCGTCGAGGTCCTCGACCGTGGCGATGGCCCAGAGGTCGTTCTTCTTGGTCCGCTTGATCTGCAGCCCGGTGATCAGGCCGGCCACCGTGACAGGGGTGCCGTCCGGCTTGGGCTCCTCGCCCATGAGCGAGGCGATCGAGGTGTCGGCGTGCTTGGCGAGCACGTGCTCGATGCCGAAGAGCGGGTGGTCCGAGACATAGAGCCCGAGCATCTCCCGCTCGAAGGCAAGCAGGGTCTGCTTGTCCCACTCGGCCCGTGGCACCGGAGGCAGGCCGTCGAACGCGTCCGTGCCGGACGGCATACTCCCCTCGTCGTCGCCGAACGAGCCGAACGCCGAGAACAGGCTCTCCTGGCCCCGCTCCTCCTGGCGCTTGACGTCGACGAGGACGTCGACGTAGCGGTCATGGACCTCCAGCTGGCCGCGCCGGCTCTCACCCAGCGAGTCGAACGTCCCACCCTTGATGAGCGACTCGATCGTGCGCTTGTTGCAGACCACCGCAGGAACCTTGCCGAGGAAGTCCTTGAAGGAGGTGAAGGCACCCTTCTCCTCGCGGGTGCGCGCGATCGCCTCGACGACGTTGGCGCCGACGTTGCGGATCGCGGCCAGCCCGAAGCGGATGTCGGTGCCGACCGCGGCGAAGTTGGCAACCGACTCGTTGACATCGGGCGGCAGGACCTTGATGCCCATCCGCCGGCACTCGCCCAGGTAGAGCGCCGACTTGTCCTTGTCGTCGCGCACCGAGGTGAGCAGGGCCGCCATGTACTCCGCGGGGTAGTTGCCCTTGAGGTATGCCGTCCAGTAGGAGATCAGCGCGTACGCCTTGGCGTGGGCCTTGTTGAACCCGTAGTCCGCGAACGGCAGGAGGGCGTCCCACAGCGTCTTGATCGCCCCGGCGCTGTAGCCGTTGGCCTGCATGCCGGCCTCGAAGCCGAGAAACTCGGCGTCGAGGACCTCCTTCTGCTTCTTCCCCATCGCCTTGCGCAGCAGGTCGGCGTGGCCCATGGTGTAGCCCGCGACCTTCTGGGCGATCTGGATGACGTGCTCCTGGTAGACGATCAGCCCGTAGGTCGCGTCGAGGACCTCGGCCAGCGGCTCCGCCAGCTCGGGGTGGATCGGGGTGACCGGCTGACGCCCGGTCTTGCGCATCGCGTAGTTGGTGTGGCTGTTGATACCCATCGGCCCTGGTCGGTAGAGGGCGATCGTCGCGGAGATGTCCTCGAACCGGTTCGGCTGCATCTGGCGCAGCAGGGTTCGGGTGCCGCCCCCGTCGAGCTGGAAGACGCCGAGGGTGTCGCCCTTCCGGAGGACGTCGTAGGCCAGCTCGTCGGTCATGTCCTTGGACAGCGCCTCGAGGTCGACCTCCTCGCCCCGGTTGGCGCAGACGTTCTCGATCGCGTCGTCGAGGATGGTGAGGTTGCGCAGCCCGAGGAAGTCCATCTTGACCAGCCCGAGCGTCTCGCAGCTCGGGTAGTCGAACTGGGTGATGATCTGGCCGTCCTGCTCGCGCCGCATGATCGGCACGAGGTCGATGAGCGGCTCGCTGCTCATGATGACGCCGGCGGCGTGGACGCCCCACTGACGCTTCAGCCCCTCGAGGCCGAGGGCGGTCGTGACGACCTCCCTCGCCTGCGGGTCCTCGTCGTGGATGCCGCGGAAGTCGGCGGCCTCCGAGTAGCGCGGGTGGGCCGTGTCGAAGACGCCGGACAGGGGCATGTCCTTGCCCATGACCGGCGGGGGCATCGCTTTGGTGAGCTTCTCCCCCATGGCGAAGGGGTGGCCCATGACCCGGGCCGCGTCCTTGACGGCCTGTTTGGCCTTGATGGTCCCATAGGTGACGATCTGGGCGACCCGCTCCTCGCCGTACTTCTCGGTGACGTAGCGGATCACCTCACCGCGACGGCGCTCGTCGAAGTCGACGTCAAAGTCGGGCATCGAGGGGCGCTCGGGGTTGAGGAACCGCTCGAAGACGAGACCGTGCTCGACGGGGTCGAGGTCGGTGATCCGCATCGCGTAGGCGCACATCGACCCGGCGCCCGAGCCGCGACCCGGCCCGACGCGGATGCCGTGGTCCTTGGCCCAGTTGATGAAGTCGGCCACGACGAGGAAGTAGCCGGCATACCCCTTGCCGAGGATGACCTCGGTCTCGTAGTGGGCCTGCTTCGTCGCGTAGTCGGGAACGCCGCCGGGATAGCGCACCCTGAGGCCGCCCTCGACCTCCTTGACGAACCAGGACTCCTCGTTCTCGCCCTCGGGGCAGGGGAACCGGGGCATGTAGCGCCCCTCGCCCTCGACGAACGTGACGTCGCACCGCTCGGCGACGAGCAGGGTGTTGTCGCACGCCTCGGGCAGCTCGCGCCACACGTGCCGCATCTGCTGGGGAGTCTTGAGGTAGAACTCGTCGGCGTCGAACTTGAGCCGGTTGGGGTCCCGGAGGGTCGAGCCCGACTGCACGCAGAGCAGGGCCGAGTGCGCCTTGGCGTCCTCCGCCTTGGTGTAGTGCAGGTCGTTGGTCGCCAGCAGCGGGAGCTGCAGGTCGCGGGCAAGGCGGAGCAGCTCCTTCTGGGTCTGCCGCTCGATCGCGATGCCGTGGTCCATGACCTCGGCGTAGTAGTTCTCCTTGCCGAAGATGTCCTGGAGCTCGCCCGCCGCCGCCCGGGCCTGCGCGTACTGCCCCAGCCGCAGCCGGGTCTGCACCTCGCCCCCGACACAGCCCGTCGTCGCGATGATCCCGTCGCCATACCGCCCGAGCAGGTCACGGTCGATGCGCGGCTTGAAGTAGTGGCCCTCCAGCGACGCCAGGGAGCTCATCCGGAACAGGTTGTGCATGCCGGCCGTGGAGCGGGCCAGCAGCGTCATGTGGGTGTACGCCCCGCCGCCGGCCACGTCGTCGCGTGAGGTCGCGCCGTCGCCGCCCCACTTGACGCGGCTCTTGTCACCGCGCGCGGTACCGGGGGTCAGGTAGGCCTCGACCCCGATGACCGGCTTGATGCCGTGCTTGCGTGCCTTGGACCAGAATTCGTAGGCGCCGAAGAGGTAGCCGTGGTCGGTGGTCGCAATGGCCGGCATACCCATCCCGGCCGCCGACCTGAGCAGCTCGTCGACCCGCGCCGCACCGTCGAGCATGGAGTACTCGGTGTGCACGTGCAGGTGCACGAAGCTCTGGTCCGGTGCGGGCTGGGCTGACATCACGGGCGAGTCTAAGCCCGCCCGCCGACTACCCCGGGCGTGTCGCCGGCGGTGTCGTGGCCGCGTCGAGCACCGCCCAACCGACCCGCCGGCATACCGTCCGCCGTTGCCGGGGGGTCGACGCCGCGTCGAGCAGGTTG
>JAABUY010001777.1_pt1 | contig 27707 bp, 34 predicted proteins | sample 5560271 | NCBI WGS metagenome assembly JAABUY01 (sample SAMN10711886, study PRJNA513374) | rock metagenome | isolation source: Antarctica rocks | place: Antarctica: Victoria Land, University Valley | reverse complement strand
TCATATGAGTGTAATGTAACGAGTATATAAATGCTAAGGAAGGAAAGTATCTAGAAGGGAAGAGCCGGCTATCTATATGACTCAGGAGAACATAAGCTAACCCTGAATAGGGTTGGCCTCGGAACAATCCTATAGCCTAGCGGCGAGCGGCCGGCGATAGTCATCAACATAGCCACCAACATAGCTATCAACATAGATGCGTAGCTAGGATCGTAACATCTTCTTTGAGAGCATCTTCTGTCGCGATAGTGAATGCTCATAAAGTTTCGCTAAGTCGATTTTCTTTCTCGACTGCTTGATGAATAACTTCTTTTGTGCTGTTTGATCTATTCGAGTTATATTCTTTGCTATCGAGAATCTTTGATTTCACGATCATAGTGAACGAACTTTCGTCACTTTTCTCATCATGCACTTTCAATTGACGATGAGTTGCTGCGTAGAAATGATTCTTTCATGAGAATTTCAAATATTATTCAAAATCTTTCTTATTGCTCAGATGAATGCAACAATTGTCTTCATAACATGCTGTTCACGACAACGCTTGATGCTTGTCTTTCTGATCTTCTTTTGTTGCTGCGAAAAGATCTGTCTTGTTTATCATAGAGCTTTGACTTGTTTTTGTACTTGTTTTGAGTACAATCTTTGAAGAAATGATCTAGCTTTTTGCATGTGTAACATGCTTTGCTCTGCTGAACTGTTTTATCACAAGCATTCATCAATATCTTTCAAGTTACATCTATCTTCATAGACTGAGAATTGTAATAAGATTGCTTCTTCTTTCTCTTATTTCATGCAACTGAGACATAAGTGATCTTGTTCTTCTTTTCAAGTCTTCGCTCGTACCGTCAATTATTCAGCACGATTGTCTTACTAATCATAGCATGCAAAGTCGCAAATTTATTTGTATGAGCTATCTTATTCTTTATCACATTCTTCAGTTTTCTATAGAACTGTGCTGTAAAAGTTGAGTCATTTTATTTGATCTTTATTGCAATTGATTGAAAAGCAATGATGTACTTGAATGCTGATTCTGATTGCTTAATATCATACAGCTGTCATTCAATAATTCGTTTTACATTTATGTCTTCATACATTCTTCGTATTGTTTGCTCAAAGTTAGAAAAGTTCTCAAAGACTCTGTTAGTCTTATCTTCTCAATCTTCTGACTTATTCTTCAAGTGATTCTTTATTAATGATTTAAATCATTTGAAGACATTTTCTTTGAAGTACAAGAATGCAAACAATATCTTGTCATGAGATGAACTTAGTTTCTTGTGTGCTCTGACATAGACGTTCACTTGTATAAGAAAAGCGTTAAGCTTGTCTCTATCTTCATAGTACAGATTCAATGTTGATATCTTAATTGATGACTTGTTATTTAAGAATGCAGTGATGTTTACTGATGTGATTCGTTCTGAGAATGACATAATGATCATGATAAGATGATGCTCTGATATCTTGTGAAAGAGTGATGCTCAAAGTGTAATGATTGTTTCTTTAACAATACAAGATATAAACAAAGATCAGTATAGTAATAAACTAATCACTAGACTGAAGATTTGAGAATAACTAAGACAATAAACTGTATTGACTATTACATAAGTTAAGCATGAAGCTTCTATCTAAGAAAACGATCATCGTTATATAGACATAAAAGAATTATGTCAAGTCATTTCTGCTTTGAATGATCTTTCTGATCATTTTTGAGCAAGATAAGCATCATGCTCATCATGCTCACTGTGATCACTTCTGATTTAAGCAATCAGAATGATCACTTCAAGACTTTGATTACACAATGATTATTTAATTATTGCTTTATCTAATCATCTGCAAAAGAGTTCTAACACTCAGCTTTGATGTTTATTCATCAGACATCTGTGTGACTGTCAGCTCAACAGACGATAAAGATTTTCATTGTTTTGACTATTCTGACTTTAAAGCTTTTTTGAAGTCATTTTCTTTAATCAGATTCTTTCTTTTCTGAAGAAACTTTCATTCATCTGAATGAAGCTTTGAATGTAGAAGTCAGCAGCTCTGTTTGCTGTGACTCTCTTGCTCGCAATGAGCGCATTTTTTGATTCTTTTTGAAATTCACTGTTGTTTTCAAATTTTTGCTTCTTGTCATTAAACTGAATCATCATGCTCTTGAAACTGAGATTCTTCTCTTCGTTCGCTCGTTTGTCATGATCAACTAGAACGATAGTCATCTTATTAATTAGTAGCTTGAATTTATTGATCTTAATGCTTTGTATCAAGTTGAAAATGTATGATTCTAAACTTTCATTAAGATTTAGAAGAAAGAAATTGTTCAACAATCACAATTCTATTGTTTTTTCAACGTTTGAACATTTGATGATGATTTTCTTAAGTGAGTCAACATAGTTTTAAATGAATTTGAAATTTAATTGTTTTAAACAATTAAGTTCTTTGATGATCAGATATAAAGTAATCAAGTTTAAACTAATCACATCAAGTTGAGTCATTGAGATCGAGTCAAGTTTTCAACTCATCAAGACTTGATTCAAATCAGAATTCTTGACTCAAATATTCAAGTCAAGTCAGAATTCTTGACTTAAGTATTTAAGTTGAGTCAGAAGATTGAAATCAAGTATTGACTTGAAATACTCGACTCGACTCATCAAGACATGAAGCGAAGTACTACTAATATTTATCTGAATGTCTGATAATGCAACAGAATAATGCAATTGATTGAAGAAAATTCATGCTTGTTCATTTACTATTACTAATCTGAGATCACTATTATCTCATCATTCTTCTTCTTCTTCTTCTTCTTCTTCTTCTTCTTCTTCTTCTTCTCGTACTTCTTCTCATACTCATTCTTGTTCTCAATCATATCTGCATCATCATCTTTCTTGCTAAATTTCATCTTCTTGTCATCGTTATCAATCTCAATGATATCATCAAATTCATCATCTGATGAATCTAGTGAATTAACTATCTTTCGATCAATCGCATTTTTTTCATTCGAAAATGCGCTCATGAATTTGTTAAATTCTTGTATGACATCTGAATCGTTCATCATCTTCAATTCATTCAATTCTTCATGATGTAAAATGCGTTGCTGAATTAGTTCAATAGTAAATATCATGTATCTTAACATGTTTTTCCCAAGTTCATCTTGTTGTGCAATAGTCTAATGCATACGTTAGTTTTATCTTTCACATCAAACACAGTACATACATTGACAGTAGAAGTAGTATTGAACGTCGTCTTCATGATTATTGCTTCGAGCTTCGTTCGCTTTGCAGTCTTCTTCTCTCTCATCTTCTTCATCAAATTCGTCTTGAAGCATTGAGCTATTATACAATCAGCTTTTGAAACACATATGCATTATTCAAATGCATTATCATGTAGATTCTTTCTCACTCAATCATTCGTGATCATATCTCGCATATTGTTCTTCATTTTCATCTGCTTCGCTTTGATGACTTTCTGATAAACATTAATGCTTCTTAATTTGATGAGTTGTTTATAAAGAGTCATTTGATCTGCACTCTGTTTGATATAGAGAGTTTTCTGATCTTTATTTCATCTCATTGCATGATTTCTACTTGCAATTAACTGCAACTTGATTGATAGATTAAACATTCTGCGATTTTGATTAGTCTCAATGATAATGCATATAAATAATGCATAACAATCTTCTTATCTGATAGTGATGTTGAAGTGCTTTTGCTAATGAACTTAGTCACAATAGATGAGTGCAATGAATAGATGTGAAACGTAGAAAAAGTTAGAGTTAGAATAAATCTTTGACATAGATAAAGTTAGAATTAGAATGAATGTGAGATGAGATGTAAATAAAATTAAAGTTAGAGCTGAATGTTAGAATTTATTCATCATCTTAGAGCTGCGATCAACACATTCATCATATTAGTGCTAATATCAAAACATTCATCATATTGATTCTACTACAAACACAGTCAACAATCATCATCTTTTGTTTACACATCATCTTTTGTTTATATCGTACTTCACTTTGCTTTCACTTAACTTGATAGTCTCAATTTTTCAAATCATTGTCAGTTAATATACATCATGACTCGTTGCAAGCAAACAAATAATGCATTTAAATAATGCATTTCTTGTTGCATATTGCTGACAGACTTGATACAGAATGAAAGTTTAAAGACGCATCATGTGATGATTTGAGAATCTCAACTTGTGATAATATGACATCAGATAATCATATCACGAATGAATCAAGAGCAAACTTCAAGACTTTATCTGAAAGCAAGATCAATAAAATTCAGAAAATAATGCAAACAAATAATGCATTAAACTATTAACAGCTAATTTATCGCGACAGTCAAACAGAAAATGAAAGTCAGAAATTATTGCACTTCAAGAGATACATTATTATCAAAGAGATGTAAATTTGTTGATATTAAAGATCTCATTTGAAAAAATAGTTCATGAAATCATGCTGTTATGAATCTCGCTCGAAAATACTTTTGAGCTCACTTTCAAACTCATTCATGATTTCTTTCTATTTTAGTCATGACGATACATAAATATCTCAATCTTAGATAAAGAATGTCATGTCTTCACTCATACATAGTTCTGATCGTATGACTTTTGTATCAATGATAGCATTAATCTGATCTTACGATTTAAATCTCATCATGATTTAGAAAGCATCAGTTCAATAGTTTCAACTATTACAATGATCAAAATTCTTTCTTTTGTTCTTCAAGCTGACTTCTTCAGATCAACAAGTGATGATGATCTCATTCTTGCTCAAGACTTTTATTGATATCAATCATTCTTTTGTCACTATCGTACTCAACGATGTCATCAAAGTTGTTGTCGAGTACGTTACTTTCTCAAATTTTCGATCGTATGACATTTCTTTGATTGCAAAGAGAGTCGAGCGTACTACTAGATTTAAGACTAGAGAGATTTTCGTCAATTTCATCAACTACTTCATTGACTTTATTGATCTGAACTTCAGCTCAGTTGCATGATCAAATGAATGAGTCGTAGATAAGAAGCAGCTTCGAACGAACGTGCGTAATTTCAATACAGTCACAGCAAATATTGTCAAAGCTCTGTTGATCAATTCGCTGATCATCGAGATTGCTCTAATTTTCTCACTCAATTCATTCTTCACAGAGAACATCTCATTAAAATCTAGATTCAACATTGATTTTGAAATTATCTTTAATAAACGACTTGAAATTTCACTCAGTGTCAGTTCAACACTCACAAATTATTTTGCATCTCAACAAGAAAGAATGAATAAATTGACAAGTTAAACTTTCATAGACGAAGAATTTTCACGAAATCTCATCAAGTCTCTCGAAGATTTAGACGAAATGTTTACTCAAGAGCAACAAGATCATCAAGAGAGAAAAGAACAACAAGATTAATTTGATTGAGATGAGCAGAGACAACAAAATGTCTCACAGTCTATAGCTTGAAATTCAGAATACGATGCTTGCGTCATAGTTAAAGACATAGCTCGATTTATGTGAGATTATTCAGCTCGACAGAAACTTTCAAGCTCATCAAATGATCATGACTCTTCAGAATTTGATGACTCAAGTGACAATGAAAATGTCAATGATTGCTGAAACTCAAGCGATCTTGAATATTTTGATTCTATGTACGATGACAGATTCGTCAGCACAGAATCTGCTTCGAAGCACACAAGCAAGAACATGTATTTCAGAGATGTTCATCTTTTTCTTGAAAGAGAAAAAGAAATGATGATTCTCAAGACAGATGAATTGATACAAATTAATCTATGACTAAGTCTACGAGAAGATGTCTTGAAATGATGATATACACTAGATGATATTGAGAAACATATCATGAAATATGAAAACGACAATAGTCTTGATGAATGAGCTCAACTGCTGATCAAACAGTTCAGTCAGTTATCAAATGTGACTATTGATTCAATGCTGAATGAAAAGTATACTCTTCAAGACGCGTTCAATCGACGTAAGTCTCGATCTTTTGCTCAGAAAATTATTCAAGCAGTCAAAGATGCAAGACTAGACAATGTCAAGAATCAACTTAACATTATGTACAATGTCATTGATTTGAAACTTCAACGAGACATCAAACGTTTGAATGATTAAATCACACTGAACTCGTTCATGTTAGATATAAATGACTGCAAACATGAATGATGAGTCATAGCATTCAGACTACTGCGTAACAATAGTCATCACAAATGAGAAAATAATCGATCGAGTCAATCAGATCAGAATGATTAGTATAATGAAGGTTTTTCATCTAATCATCAGAATCAAGAGATTCGATCTATCTTTCAATCATTCTTCTACTCAAATCGTTTTCAGAATTCGACTTATTCAATCTATCAGCATCAGTACTCATTAGAAAGAAATGATTATGATCAATCTCAAGAGCAAAATCAATACTCAAACGTCAAGCTATCTCAGTCGCAGTCACGATTGCAGATCATCGCGACTTTCACAAACGAGTTCAATTTACAGAATGAACAGAACTTGAGACAGCGTCAGTCTTTTAGATCAAACTCAAATCAAACAACTCAAAACAAAGAATATGATCAAAACGTTGATCATAACTCAAGCTCATATTATGAGTTTCAAGAACATAACTTTCGAAAAGAATATCAATAATAATCACAAAGAATCTATCAGATCAGTGTTGTCAACGAGAATACAAGCGATGATAATATCAATTTGAAAAAGAAATTCTATCACAGCGAGAATATGCATTCAAGAAATGATGTCTATGACAATTTTTATGACGAGTTCTACGAGTTAGAAAAAGCTTATGATAATCAGAACGTTAATTTCGTCACGATGATTGAAAGAAATATTCTCGAACACATATACGTGACGTGTAAAGACAGTTTCACGTTGAAGACAAAGTTATTTAAGCATCTAAGAAAGACTCATTGATCAAATCAAGATTCACTCATTGAGAGACTTGTATCAATCGTGATCAATAATATACTGTTGAATGATACTCATCATATTATACAATCTTCAGTACAACTTGATGAATTCTATGAAGACGTCGACTATGCTTTTCATGAAGCGCATTATGCTACAGTCAAGACGTCTTTTGACAATGATGTTTTTCATGATATCTGCATCGATTTCGACAATTCTATTATAATGATCGATAGAAAGTTTCTTTCAAATAGCATTTCAGATCTTCAGATTCAAATCATGAAGTTCTTGATCTCAATTAGAAGCGTGAGTAACAAATTGATCAACACTAACAAATTTGCTATCATAAGTATTCATCTGAATGAACTTGCAAACAAAAAACTCGCTATCACTGTTCTTATCATAGAAGTACATTTAGTAAATCAACTAAATGTCAAAATGCTTGTTGAAATGAATGTGATCAGTTTAGAGCGCATAATACTGAATTTGCATCATCAATAAATAATTATTGAAAGCTGTCAAGATCTGATGATCGATATTGACAGCAAAGCTCATCTTTATTCTAACACTAAATGCATCATTTGAGCTCAAAAATTGATAAATCTTTCATCAGAACTTACAACATCAGTTCTCATCTTCTTTAATGAGAAAAGTTTATCTGATGATTGAAATTTCTTATTTGAATCTCAATACAGTCAGAACTTGAGACATGATGATGATGTTTTCACTCACATTGTGAACATCGAGCTGTCTTTCGTTCAGATTTGAAACGCGACAAAGAGTTTAATAACTTTGTCACGCAAATTCAAATTAGACTTCATCATTAAGTACAACATCATTCAAGAATGTTACATGATTATATCTTCAGATGTGAATCTGACAGCATGTGAATGAATGAATTGAGACGAAGAAAAAGTTAGAAGAAATCGTGTCAACAAAAGTGTTGTCGCGATTATGATCACTCACGTCATGACGTTCAATGCTATTTTCGAAATTGATCTCAAGCTCAAAATCATTCTTCTCAATGATGTCACTATATATGAGTCTAATTCTTTGAAATTAGTCAATCTAATTAATGAATATCAAGATCTTTTCAAAGATAAAAACACGATAGTTACAATATTCAAGAAAGAATGAATGTCAATTATCTTGAAATCAAATGCAATTCTCAAATTCGCGCGCATATACTCTGTAAAGAGAAAGAAAAGAGAGATTATTGATTTTACGCTCGACAAATTGCACAAGAAGAGCAAAATGAGATTTTTGACTCAACTCATCGATTTCAGTTTCTCAGTATTCATGATTTGAAGAAATTTTTCAGATGAAATTCGCAAAGAACGCATGATTGTAGATTTGAGAAATCTCAACGAAATGATTGAAATCAATAACTATTCAATGAAACAACAAAGCGAGATCATTGCAGTCGTTGCGAAATACTCTCATATCTTCATCGTAGATGCAATCGACTACTTTCATCAATTTCTTGTTCATCGATCGAATCATTCTAAATTCATCATCGTAAGTCACAGAGAACAAGAGAAATTCAATGTGACTTTTATGAAGTACAAGAAATCATTCTTGTATGTACAAAGATAGACTGACGCAATGCTGCGTTCATATCAAAAATTTATTCATGCTTACATTAATGATATCATCATTTTCTCACTCATCTTGAAGAATTATCTTCAACATTTATGAAACATTTATGATTTATTTCACGCATGATGTGTAAATCTGATCTCTAATAAAAGCTTTTTAAACTACTCTTCAATCATCTTGTTAAATCAATGAATTGATAGTTTGAAAATGTTCACTTTCAAGAACAAAATAAAGATCATTATCTCTTTTTAATTCTCAAACAATCTATGAGATTTAAAAACGTTTTTAGATCTCATTGAATGACTTTGTTTCTCAATATTATGATATGCTCAACGAGCATGATTCTTACAGAAGAGAAAAATGATTTTATTCAAAGAAGTATTAAACATTAAAGATAACAAAGTTGAATGACTTAACTTATTTAAAACTTCTTCTGTGAACAAAGAATTAAATTCAACAATAAAAATTTACATCAATCTCTTTTAACAATAAAACATCATCAACATGATGCTTATGCTTCATTCTGATTGTCAAGAACAGATGATGAGCATCATTAACATGACATCAGTGAGTGAGCGAGAAGTAAATATTGCTATCTTGCAGGAAAATTCAATTAAGACGAAGAGTATACATGAGAAATTGAACAAGCTGCGAGTACTCTATGAGCTCAACAAACGTAGAAACAACGAGCTAATGCTCTGGAAAAAGATGAGAAGATTGACAAAGATGATAGAAAAGCTGATGCATCAATGTGTCACTGTGTTAACTGTCAATCAACACATGAAGAATCAGCTGAAAAGATTGAAAAAAATAATGAGCAGACTTGAAAAAAAGTTCACAAAGAAGAAGAAATGCGTTGACAACTGAGTGAAGAAAGTAAACGAGAAGTTGATGATGTTGTTTGAGAATCATCTTGTTCTCAGCATCAACATTGCATCATCAATGCAAAATCATTGCAAGAAATTCAAGATTAAAATTTTCGTTAAAGAGAAAAAGAAGATCAAGAGAATCATGATAACAACAACAGAGAACATAGTGAGATGAGTGAAAGAGATTGACGTCAATGAGACGTTATTAACACGCAAGAACATAAAGATTATGAAAAGATGATCAAATTTACTGATATTTTGAATTAAGACAAAAGATAGCAAAAGAATACTGAAGAAAAACGATTTTTGAATTAAAGAGATTTCATTGAACATAAGTTTGTATGAAGTTAGTTTTGAGATAGTGATACATGAAATTAAAGTCGAAGAAATGTTTAAAGACATAGAGAAGAAGAGAGTGAAAGCACTCATCAAGATCAATAAAGATATACACTTGAAGATGATGATTGAGAAAGTTGAGTGACTCACAAAGAATAATGAACAGAAGAGATACATTTTGCTGATGATACACGTAGTCAGTGCTGAAATGATGAACAAGCTAATTAATGAAAGAATATGTCATGAGATCAATATAAAAATCACGCAGTTTTATGATTCAAATTGTAGAATACATCAGTGTTTAAAGTATCAAGACTATGATCATAAAACATATGAATGCAGAAACAAGTAAAGATGCATTTATTATGCATTAAATCATCGCTTGAAGCATTGTTTTTATAAACAGACTCAAGACATATAAAAATGTAAAACATGTCAAGATATATACAAAGTCTTTGACTTTCAATGTCATAAACAACAGATTGAAAAAGAAAGAATAAATAAAGTTATGAAACACAGATCTTTATATCATGTCGTACAAGAGCAGAAAGAACTCAAAGCAATAATGTTGAAGATGTTCACAGAAACATTTATCAGTCTGAAATCGCTGATAAACAATGACTTGAAGAGAAAACAGAGATATTCAACAAATGAAAGTCATCTGCTCAGCATGATCATCACATTCGAAAACACTATATTAAATCATCTAGTCAAGAAGTCAAAAATAAATGAGTTGAAGTCAACATTAATTACATCAATTTCAGTATCATCTTTTTTTGAAGATTTTACAAGAAAAGCAAGCACATTACAGATGCTCAAGAAAACATCAAACAGCTTTGAATGTAAACTTTAATATTTCAGCAAAAGAAGCTTCAAATACTACAGTACAACGTTCACAAGTTCAGAGAAAAGATGATGATAGCATTACTACATGAGAAAAAGATAAAGAATTATGACATTTTGATTCTTCAAGAACTTTGATGATTTGATGAGAATTTCAGAGCGTACTGCTTAACAATTGTTGATTTCACGCTGAAGAATAATAAGAATAAAATCTGTTTCTACATAAACAAGAGAATTGACAGCAACATTTGACACTCAACATGACACTTCAAAGATATAAACATGATTACATTATAAACATTAACAGATGACACACAGATGATTCAGAAAGCTATACACATTCATGAAGCATACAATTTATCACTCAGAAATCACGAAGTCATTCATGAAAAAGAAAGTCTTTCAAACATTGAAAAGATGTTACACATGTTGAAAGAATGCGTTCTTGTAAAAGATTTCAATCTGCATCATTTCACATGAGAAAAATCATTTTATTCAAGATAATATCTATTGTCAAATGATTTAATCGAAATGATCACAAATATTAATGCATCATTGATGTTATTTTGAAACATGATTACAAAAGATTATTAAAAATCTCAAACAACAATAGATTTGATCTTTACAACAGATGACATTATAAATTGATTAATATGATGCAAAATCAATGAAGAAATGAAAAACTTTTCAAATCATTTATTGATATAAACAATTATAAATTTCAAAGTCTGCAAAAAGTCAGCGCGAAAATCGCGTTGCAACTGAAAAACAATGAATGAAAAGAAGTTCATTAATATTTTGAAAGAACAAATGTTAAAATCATTGTTGAATCATGAAATGAAACGTTGATGCATAAATGAGTACACTAAGTAACTGTTGAATGCATTAAAGAAAATTATCAAGATTTTCATTCTTTGAGCGAGATCATATGAAATGATCAAAGCAGAATGAACGAAAAAGTGTATGAAAATCATCAAGAGCATGCAATGAATGAGAAGAAGTTGTTAAATTGTTGATGATTGAACAAAGTACATTTGAGCATGTGATAAAAAGAGTAAGATCATCAGAAAACAGAAATGCAGTGAATATCAAAAGATCATGCAGAACGTTGAATAATTCTTGAAAGAACTGTTCAAAACTGCGAAATGAGCAAGAAATGCAGTCACAAACACATTAATTCAAGCAACAATTTTCTCTTTAATCAAGTCAGAGTGCTTTGACATTGTTACAACAGCGCAGAATAAGATGAAGATGATGTTTCAAACTCACTTTTCATCATCTTCAAAGATTCTCATGCTGAACACAGAAGACTTCAAGTACTCGCTCTTGATTGAGAATAATGCTTCGCTGATGCATCGTAAGATTAAGAGAGTCATTTACAAAATGATGTTTAACAAGACTTCAAGACACACAGAATATATAAATAGAAAAATGTGCAGACTCATCAACAACATGTTAAAACAAATATGCTTTCTTTTTGAAAGATGTTTGCAGAAAAGAATACAATCAACTCAGTTCAAGAGCGCGATCACAATAGTGATGCAAAAGTCAGACAAGAAGAATTACTTTAATGCAAAAATATATAAATCAATTGCATTATTCAACATGCTGAGTAAAATACTGAAGTTCATCATATTTAAACATTTGCAAAATGTTGTAGAAGCATGCAACTCAATATTAAACATTCAGATGAAGATTTGCAAACACAGATCAATAAATATGACTTTGCAACTGATTATAGAAAAAATACATACTGTATAAAGTGATACAAGAAGAAGAGTAATCTCATTGCTGAATCTGAATGAGAAGAGTGCATTCAACAATGTAACACATAGCAGATTCTTGTATGACATGAAAAAGAGAAAAGTTTTCAGACTGCTTCTTGAATTTGTGAAAAACTTTTTAAGAAATCAACGCATCACGATCACAATTGATGACTATATAATGATGAAATGCAGCATGAATGTTAATATATCACAAGACTCTTTGCTATCATTAATATTATATTTGTTTTACAACATGAACTTGCTAAAAGTATGTGATGATATCAAATTGAAAACAAGCTTTACAGATTTTATAAACGACATTAATATTTTAATATATGAGAAATTCATGAAGTGTAACTGCAAAGTTTTTAACGAGATTTATGATAGATGCAAACAGTGATCAAAAATGCACAACATCAAGTTTTTAAAGATAAAGCATAAGTTGATTCACTTTATGAAAATCTTTAAGTTATTCAATATGAACGTTGATGTAAAGTTGATGAAACATCAGATTAATTCAAAATCAGATATCAGAATTTTGAAAGTTTAACTGAACTTTAAGCTGAAATGAGTGATTTACATGCATTATAGTGAAGCAAAACTAGTGATTAAACAAAAGATCATGCAGACAATCATTAAGTTTACTTGAGACTCATCAATGATGACAAAAAAGCAAATATACTTCGCGATGATGTGTTTTTTGCTTAGTCATGAAGTCATCATATAATACATGTTACAAAGAGTAAAGAGTTATCAAAAAGATCTGAATGTCAAGCTGAGATCAGTACAAGAAAGAGTATTGTGACAAATCATCAACATCTATCATGCAACATTAACAAAGACTCTACAGATAGAAGTAAACACAGCGTCAATAAATATTCATTTATGAAAGCTGATACAAAAGTCAATAATGAACATGAACTTTCAAAAATCAGATGAAGTTATTGAGATGATAATGCATTAAATTTGCAATGACTTGATACTCAAAAGAAATTGAAAATCAAAGCTGTATAAAATGTCTTTGCAGCTGAAGCAAAAATGAATGAAAGAAACATTTGAATAAATAAAGATGAAGTGAAGTTATCTTTACATGATGATTCTTTGATCAGAATCATCAAGAATAGTTATAGTTGCAAACAAGAAAATGTCAATAAGTCAACATTGTTTTGACACATTCACATCAAAGCAAAGAGTTTACTTAAATAATAGCGACAGTAGAGAAAATGTTACAACAATTGCAATGAGAATTAATTGAAAGTTAAATAAAAGATTGAGAGAATTGACTTTAATCATCATTCATTGTGAAGAATTGAAAGAATTGATTGCAAGAATGAAACATCTTGCAGATGTAGTGACAAAGAATCGAAAGTATCATGAAAAGATATACAAAGTATACAGTGATATTCAGACTTCTCTGAAAACAGTAAAAGCTATGATATCAACAAAAGATCAGATACATCTGCAACAAGTTCAAATTATGCATGAAAGCATTTGATCTTAAAAAGTCACACTGAAGTTACATTGAGTGACAAAATATGCAGAAGTACTTGAAAATGAAGCAATAAACAAGATGATTGATGATGTACATGATTTATTTTTATTGTTGACTGAGCATTAATGCATTGAAGTGATGACAAGATTGATGCTCATACAGAAACAAATCAAACAAACATGAAGAATAGTTTGAAAAGAGAGATTCAATGCAGCTCATTTTCAATATCTGACATCAAAGATGACACATCAACATCTGTAACTGCACAAGAATTATGCAAAGTCTCACAGCGCATTATTGATGTAATTATGCACAAGAAAAATTGACTTCAATTAATTTCTACATGAAGAATGAGTACTCAATGTCACTACAATGACATGTGAATGTGACAAAGATTGAATGTCGATCAAGCATGTTCTATTAACATGTCTCAGATGAAAAGTAGAATAAAAAGCAATGCAATGAGAAGAGAACATCACAAACTTGAGAAAGCTCTTAGAAATCATGAGCGTAATAATGATGATCATTCAAATGATACTTTCAATGAGCATATTGAATCAATTTCAAGCTGTGATGTCATTAAAGAATCAGATGAAAGAGAGAGAAAATAAAGAAGAAACAGATTTATAAAGTTCTTGCATTGAAAACAGTTATAATATAAAGCGCAGAAAGAAGTGATTTTTGATGCGAAAAGAACGCTGCACTAGCGCAGCATTCGCTACAGTATATAAAATCTCACATAGATTCATAATGAGTGTTGAATTGAGTAAGAATTAAAAAAAGAAAAATAGCAAAGTTACTTGAAAACAAATAACAGACAAACAGTTCTATGAGTCAACGAGTAGAGAGCTCAAGACTTTTAGCAATCTCAAAAACATCTTTAATGTGTTAATTTTTCTCACTTATTTCGATTTAAAACATCAGCTTTATATTGATCTTGACGCATTCAAAGCTTGAGATTTCGCTTTCATGATATATCACGTCAAAGACTTCATTGTTGATAACATTAAACTCATTTTTCATATCTTCATCGAGTTTATTCTGTTTCTCAGCAGAATGTTGAATACTGCAGAAGCTAACTACTGATCAACAGAGCTAAAAGTTGTAGACATCATCTGAATCATCAAAAGAGTTCATCATTTGATTGATTTCACAGATGTTTCTTTGATCATTATCTACATTGATCATTCGACAGCAATATCAATATCAAGACAAACAAGTTTTTTCACTTCAAGTATCAACAAACTTAATTTTAGATTGATGCGCATCTCTCAATATCTTTCGAATTTCAATATTGTCATACATCACAAAGTTGAGAAAATAAACGTTGTTTTAAACACTTTATCTCGTTTGAAGATCAACATTGCACTCGACACTTTGAACGAGACGAAAGTTCTTGACGTACTCTACGAATATTCAGTAGAGATTCTTAACTTCATGAATGTCAAATTTTAACTTATGTTTCATGTAATATTGATGAAAATGAAGAATGAATTCAAGATACGTTTAAAGAATGAATACAAGATTGATGATCATTGAAATAATATACTTAAAATGATTAAGAACGTTGAAGAACAAGATGAGCAGCTTGTCGATATTAAGTTCAAGCACAGAAACAATCTACTATACTACATTAATTCAAACGACGAAAGAGAGAGATTATGCATTTCGATCGCTATGAAAAAGAAGATTTTTCAAATGACACATGACAGTCATCATCATGTGAGTTTTCATTGATCATATAATCGTATTTCGCGCTCTCTATACATTAAGCATCTGAATAGATGACTGAAAACTTATATTGCTCATTGCTCTGAGTGTAATCTCAATCAGACAAAGCATCATAGACTCTACGAATCTTTACAATTCATAATCAGCTCACTCATATCACATCACATCATCATCATAAATTTCATCATGATGCTTCTCATAACTAAGAACGATTTGAACTCATTACTTATGATAACATGTAAATTCTCGAAGAGAATTTTGTTGTTGTCTGAAAAAATGATAAACACTATCAAGAATTGAACTCTTTGTCTTATCTCAGTTCTAATGACTTACGAGTGAAACATTTCTTACGTCATCATTAGTAATAAAGACTTCAAATTCATGTCGTTGTTTTGAAGATTCATGTTTGAGAGATTGAGCACTACGTTGCTTACGTTTATCTTGTATCATTCACAAATAAATGAAATGTTCAAGCGAATAAATCAGATGATCAAAATCATCATTCAATTCTTCATCATGACGAATTCAGATGAAGATTAAATCATCATACTATCTTATCTACAAGATACAACAAACAATTTCAAAAATTAATCAACAAGAGTCGCGCTTAACGAAATTCTTTATGATCAAACAGTTAAAGACACAGTTGATCTATTGCATACATTCAACTTGTCACTCAAGAACTACATGTGACTACGTCAAATGAAGAGAGATGAAGCTGATAGCATCATGATCTTCGCAAATGTTATCATGAAAGTCAGATATGATAAATCTCATAAACTCATTACAATAAAGCTTGATGATGACGTTTATTTATGATTACATCACGAGTATGAGATTTCTGACGTCAAGAATCGAAAGCTGACATTACAAAAAGTGAGATCATTCAAAGTATTGAAAATGATACTCAATGATTTAGTCTGCAGATTGATGTTATCTTCAATCATGAAGATACATTTGATCATCAGCATAGCTTAACTGAAATTGACATTCGAAGATCAGAATCTCTACAATAAAGTTTAAAATAATGAATCATCTCTCGTACAGAAGAAAGATAATCAAGAAACATTTGAGTACAAGATAGAATGACTCATTCATCATTGCATATTTCAAGATTAACGTCAATATCTGATCAAATGAAGAGAATATGATGATGAGCACAACGCATGATACTTCATTGACGATTTGAAAAACGCAGTGAAACTGATTGAGCAATATGAAACGAGACAATCTTCTCAAGATTGAGTTTACACTTGAGAAAAAACTCATTTATCTTAGATCATTGAATGAAGCTTTCTAACATTTTTACACTAAGAAAGAACTATTAATTTTCGAGTATTCACTTTTTTCATAAATATTCACTTATCACTAGCTTGAATATTCACAACGATAATCAATTTTCTTTCATGTTCATCTCATTTACATTTTACAAATTATCGACATTAATCATTTCTACATACACTTTTCTTATAAACGCACATCTATTTTGATTATATCATATCTTTGAAACAATATCATTGCAAGTTGAATCAAAGTTTCACGTCAGAACAAAATGACATCTAATTTTGCAACTTGTAAGACAATCAGAAGCAATCTCATTAAGACTGCTTTCAAAGAGATTGATGATGACAAGTTGTTAAACATGATCAACTTTAAGATCACTATCAATATGACTGTGAATGACAAGAATGTAAAAATCTTAAAGAACGACGAAAATGTAAAGATTTCAGCTAAGATCAAGAAGAGTGTGTTGTTTAAAGATGAGAACGTGACGATTTTGAATTCATTCATCAGCGCAATGATTATTCATTGTTCAATTTATCAAATTTATAACACAAGCGCTTCTCAATCAAAATCGATTATCATCTCAATAAATAACGTCAAGATGAATCTTTTTGCATCATATTCTTTGTATAACACATACATGAATTGTGATTTTGACAAAATTGAATCGAAATATTTATCATCAGTAGAAACAATTCTCTTCAACTATTGAATATGAAAAATTCTGAACATAAAAATAGCTGATTTCAAAGAATAAAACATCGATTTTGTCAAGGGTGATCTGCGAGTCAATAGAGTTCTCGTCGATCGTCTCATCGTCACTTTCACTCATACAACGAAAACGTGACACTATATAGTGATGTATGAAAACATTGAACTACACGAAGATGACGAAAGATGTCTGAGATGATCTCAGATACTTAATTGAAAGCTCAAGAAGAAGCTCATGATTTTCATTGAATGCTCAGCTATTCAAGTCTACATCAATAAGATTTCTTTCTCAGTAAATCTGCTGAAGATTGAATTGATTCATCGAGACTTGATCTCGACTTCTTTCATGTGATCTGAAATCTACACTTTCAATAATCAAAAATTCTTCTCAGTCAGCAACTCTGCATCGATCGACGCATCTATCGAGATGATGATCATCACAGATGACAGCGCATCTAAGCGTAGAATTGCAACGTTCGACAGTTCATCAAAGAAGATCAAGATCACATCTGAAAAGAAGATCAAGAACGATAAATATCTTGTGATAAGCTTCAGCGAGAATGAACAGATCTTCAAGAACGAGATTTGATACATTTCTCTAAGCAAATTCAATGAGCTTTATGAGAATGTCGAGAGTTTTCAACGCATGAGTTATGTCTTGCTGCGCGAACTTAAGAACGAGATCATCAACGCAACTACATACAATAAGACTATCACAGAAATGTATGAGAACAATCGAATTTTGCATCGATCGTTGATCAAGAATATGATGACTTTGAATGATGTCAAGATTATTGTACAAGATCACAAGAAGAATATCGAGTGAAGTTTTATTTTCTTTTCACGATTACAGCATTGATGTTCGATTTATTTTATTTACTACTTTGTTTTCTACATGATGAGAACGTCGTTCTTTTTTTTAAAACGAGAGAACTGTTATGAATCTCGCTTGAAAATACTCTCGAGCTCACTCTCGAGCTCATTCATGATCTCTTTCTATTTTAGTCATGACGATACATAAATATCTCAATCTTAGATAAAGAATGTCATGTCTTCACTCATACATAGTTCTGATCATACGACTTTCATAACACATGCAGAATGAGACTGATATAAACAAAATGAGTCAGAAAATGAGCGATGCAAACTATAAAATTCAGACTTCGACACTGCTTGTTCTTCAGAAGATCACAGAAGCGTTTCTATGTAAATTTCTTGTTAGTAAGTGCATTACTCATTTGCATTATCATTGATGTTTTACAACATTTACTGATATAATGTTTTACATATGCAGATAGCAATCTTCTTGCTATTCATGTTAAATGAGTAATTCTTCAGCAAAGAGATTTGATACTCATGAAAACTTTGATGCGTAATCTTAAAATTCAGTTGAGTGCTCAATGAAAATAGCATTTGTAATATCTTGATCAGATCAAGTTATCTAGCATAGCAATACACTTTATTAACTGCATTATTTCTTTGCATTATCTTGTAACTGTGTTATTATACTACATACATTGACAATGCAAAAGCAACTTCAAATGAAATGATATTGAACATTTAAACATTAATAGAACGTAAAACATTCTGCAAATCTGTCTTGAAAGAATCATTAAATTCATTAATCGCGTTATTTTCATCTTCTTTTCTGTGATAAATATTTTATGCTTTGATGATAGTTTTTTCAGAATTCAAGTTCATAATACAATTATAATACTTAAGAAGCATTATTTATTCAACTAATTCTGAAGTCATTTGTGATCAATTTCATCAACAAACTCTTCTTGCAAGACTAAATGTTCATTCAATATTTATAAAGAATATTGAACATGAAAGAACATTCTTAGTCATTTGAGTCATTCTTGAATAGTTCAAGATGTTGTCTCTTCAATACTTTCATGTTGAAAACTTCTTGACAATAGCATCAGTGCAAAGATATTGATCATCTTCACTAATAAATACAGAACAACGTTGAGTTCTTTGAAGAAAAATTTATGTAATCATCACAACAAACTATAGCATTGTCAATAAATGATCAATTGCATTATCATATTGTATTATCTGATCAACATTACTAGTCACTTGCGCTTTGACTTCTGCAGTTGTAATTTTCTCTTCATAATGATGATGAAAATAGTTCTTGAACTCTTTTCTGTACTTGTCATAATAAAAATAAGAATTATTCTTATTTACATCTCAATCTTGATACAAATTCAGCTTTTGAGTAGAATTTAAAATCATAGTGAGATTGTATATTAGTTCATCTTTGCTCTTCATCTTAAAATAGTACTTTGCAAGCTTGTTAGAAGTTAGTTCGCAAGCTCAAAGAACAAGTGCTTGTGAAGTACATGCATTATCACGTACTATCGTCTCAATAACATTGAGATGATTGAAAAAAGCATCAAACATTCAAAATTCTAAATGTATGTTAACATTGATGATTCTAAATATGATCAGAGTTAGCTCGTAGAAAGAATTTAACATGTTGTCAACAAGCAATACTAGTGATCATTCATTCTTCTTTAATCAAATAGCTTGAATCTTTGCATCTGTCAAGAATTTCTCGACTCATATATCGATCATGTCACGCAGTTGATATGCATGTCAAAGCATCAAATAAATAGAGTTTCAGTGAATGCAAATGTCTTGTATCAATTTTCAAGATTTTGTGACTTAAAGCTTTAAAAAGCGAAGCTTTCATTGAAAAGAACTGTTGATGACAATAGTAAAAGCGCGAATCTGTTTCACTGATTAGTAAATGCATTATCTTTTTGCATTATCAACTTGATAAATATCTTTTTGACAACAGTGCAAAGATCATTACTTGTGATTATATTCTCAACTTGATCATCGTTTAATGACACAGCGAAATTGTCATTCAAAGTCTCTGATTCAATAGCTTTGATAAACTCTTGAGTCATTAAATTGATGATATAAATTATACAAGATATTGAGTTTTGTGCTCTATTTCATGAAATGTCACATCGACTGAGCACTCTTTCAAGCTTCTTCTTTAGAGTGTCATTGTTGCTTGCATTATCAATAACAACATCAAAAAGCTTGTTCTTAATGTTGTATGTATTCAAAATTCTGAACAGCTTTTGCATTAAATGATGATCAGTAAGCTCAACTTGAAGAAATGTAAATTCAATAAAATGTTCATGATATTGAAATGTAACATTCATTCAATATATTAAAACTTTCAGATAAGCGACTTTTTGAGAACTAAATCATGCATTCAACATAATAAAAATCTGTCGTGACTCTTTTAAGTCTTGCTTTATCTTTGCATGAATTTCATCATATTTTGAGAAAATCATGCTTGACAATTTAGTGCAATAAACGAAAGTAATTTCTGAACGAAGCATTTGTAGTAACTGTTGAAAATTCTCATTTTCAATGATTTGAAAAGACAAATTCAGTGCAATGAAGATCTTGCACAATATCTTTTTTCAATTCTGTTGATTAAATTGAGATGATAAGTTAATATGACTTTTCTTCTATAAATGCGTCAACTTTGCATTATCTATTTGCATTATCATATTGAATTTACACGACTGAAAAATATCTTCATCTGTGAAAGAGAGTTAAGTCGTTTTCATTCAAATCGTTTCATGCAAGCATTTGTCTTAAGATGCTTAATCATATTGATCGTACTAAATTCATCAATAGCTGTAGAATGATCTAGAATTTTAAGACAATTCTTGCATGAAATCTTAGAATATTCTTTCAACGTCAAGATCATTTGAATAAACTTGTTTCAGATGCTGAATTGTTTATTTACTTCAATCTTCTTGATTCAAAGTAAATTATCTATCTTTTTTTGAATCTTGTTGATGACACTTTCATTAACAAACATCTGTAATCATCATTGTTGAAATTGAGTATTGATATCAGCACTTCACTCAACATACTGATTATTTTCTCTTAAGATTAAAAGAGAAGTATCACGATGAATTTTATTCATCACTTCTTGAAGAGTTTGTTTCTTTTCAACGAAAGCACAATTGATGTTTCATGAATCTTGACTTGCGAATTCATTAAAATGAAGACTACTGAAAGTAAATGAATGAACGATCAAGAAATTAAACTCTTTCTCGATTGAAGATCTTGACAATTCGTATGTCTTATCAGAATCAAACATCATACAATATATTTTATTGATAATGCAACAAGATAATGCAAACAACGAGAAAAGAAATAAATTCATTTGTTGCACGGAAGTTTTTCAAATATAATGACGTAACAGATTCAAAAATAGTAAATCTTGACATTTGATGTCATTTTCGATTGCTTGACGAGTCGAGTCGAGAACTCAAATTGAACTCTGACTCGAGATCGATATCAAGTCGAGTCAGAAGGTTGATATCGAGTAATCGAGTCGAGTCAGAAGATTAATATCGAGTAATCGAGTTGAGTCAGAATGTAGTAGGTATGAAAACTCGACTTGACGATCAGTCTAGTCAAGTTTAACTGCTCATATTGAGTCTCTAGAATGAATTACATCTTGATGACGTCGTTTATCTTGAATATATGTACTCGAGATTCTTTTTCGCAGTTATAGATGATCATATCACAAACTCTGTCATTTTTATTCGCTCAATACATCGGGAAATCTCGTCGAGTGCCTAATCACGTAATTAGTCGGTAAATTAGGTGATTTACCATTTTGGTCGACCTCTCTTCTTATAAGACCACTTTGACGTGATTAGCTGCGAGCGCATGTCTAATAGCTTAAATGACATCGTTTACCACATTGACACGAATCATCAAAATGACATGAATCATCAAAATAACACTGCTGACACTGATTATTCTGATTCTATATGCTCAATTCTATCTGCTCAAGCGCATGCAAAAGCAAGGTATTAAATCAATGAATTTATTATCTAACTAGTTATCTAACCATCTATTTGAATGAATTGTTGACTATGTAGAATATTCGGTAGAAAATCATAAAGGAAGCCAAACATGAATGCTCGGTAGGGAAACATGAAGGGTGCTTGGTAGGGAAACATGAAGAATGCTCGGTAGGGAAACATGAAGGGTGCTCGGTAGGAAAACATGAAGGGTGCTTGGTAGGGAAACATGGAGGGTGCTCGGTAGGGAAACATGAAGGGTGCTTGGTAGGGAAACATGGAGGGTGCTCGGTAGGGAAACATGGAAGAAGCCATGTAGAAAGCACTGTTCGACCCATGTTATGCGCTCGACCGACGAGTAATTTGAAGCATGTAGAAAGTTTGGTAGGGCGTTTGATAGAAAGCTCGGTCGGAAGGTCAGTAGGAAGGTCAGTAGAAAGGTCAGTAGAAAGCTCGGTCGGAAGATCAGTAGGAAGGTCAGTAGAAAGCTCGGTCGGAAGGTCAGTAGAAAGGTCAGTAGAAAGCTCAGTAGAAAGGTCAGTAGAAAGGTCAGTAGAAAGGTCAGAAGGAAGGTCAGTAGAAAGCTCGGTCGGAAGGTCAGTAGAAAGGTCAGTAGAAAGGTCAGTAGAAAGCTCGGTCGGAAGGTCAGTAGAAAGGTCAGCAGAAAGCTCGATCGGAAGGTCAGTAGAAAGGTCAGTAGGAAGTTCGATATCGAGCCATGAAGAGTGCGTTCTATTGAGTCAGTTAGCATTATTTCGTATGAAATAGAAAGTAGAAACTGTTCTACGAAGGAAGAAAGAAGTGGGAAGAAGTAAATACCCTGAATCCCCTGAATTTCCTAGCGTCGGCCTTCGGCTGGGAGCGGAGATTACTAACCACAGGGGTAACAGTACTGTTTTCAAGCCATGTAGAAAGCATTGTTTGAAGCACTGTTTGACGTGTTTTATGCGTTCAATCGACGCGTTTGGTAGAGAGATTGGTAGGGCGAGTAGGTGGGCGAGTAGGTGGGCGAGTAGGTGGGCGAGTAGGTGGGCGAGTAGGGTGGTGAGCATGTAGGGTGACGAGTAGGGTGGTGAGTATGTAGGATGGCGAGTAGAATGGTGAGCATGTAGGGTGGCGAGTAGGGTGGTGAGTATGTAGGGTGGCGAGTAGGATGGTGAGTATGTAGGATGGCGAGTAGGATGGTGAGCATGTAGGGTGACGAGTAGGGTGGTGAGTATGTAGGGTGACGAGTAGGGTGGTGAGTATGTAGGATGGCGAGTAGGGTGGTGAGTATGTAGAATGGCGAGTAGAATGGTGAGCATGTAGAATGCGAAGAACGAAGATGTTGTCAAACTGTTTAATGATGCTGTTAGCCATCTAATTATCTATGCGCAAAGGTAAATGGTTCAATTTACCAGCTATTAGACCTAAGTACGAGGTTAATGGCGTAATTTAGTGATGTTTGATTGAATCTCTGATTTGATTACCTGCCAACGATGCCAACGGTGCCAACGTGGTGATTAGCTGCGTGTGGTTGACTAATTAGCACTTGAGGATTTGCCGATGTAGTGAGCAGCGATGACATACTCTTTTCTGACTGCTGTTAAGACGATGAATGCAGCTGCTGTCGAAGCGACAGATGCAGTCGCTGTTGAGATGAATGCAGCTGATGTTGAAGAGAATGTAGCTGCTGTCGATGCGTTGAATTTCGAAGCTTTCGATTTCTCTAGTCACTCTGAGATGATCATTCAGAGATCTTTGACTTTCAAGACACTGATTATGTTCTTCTTTCATGACTCATAGTTCTCGCTTCCCTTTAGCTTCGGGACACGATAGTTCTTCGAACCTTTCATTGTGATTGAGGTATGAGGGTGTGAAATTGGTGACAGCGAGTTCGATGCTTCGAGTTCTGCCCTTAGGTATGTTTATGATAGCGGAAATAGAGCTAACCCGGGCTCATAACCTATTGGTATATGAGGGTCAGAGCAAATATGTGCATGTAGGTATATTGGCTATCTAGTAGGTATAGCATATATGGTAGAGCATACAGATGAAGGAAGAAGTGGGAGGACGGATAAATACCCCTAGCGCCAAGCCGCTTCGGCCGGAGCGGAAATAACTAACCGCCGGGGTATACGTATGAGCATACGTATGTTCATACGTATGTGCATACGTACCCCGTTTCCAACATCTTGTAGATGGCATTGTTGGTCCCTTCCTACAGCCATTAACCTCGAGTCTAAGAGAGAGATGCTTCGTCTTTCCATTACGGTGGTTGATGGCGAGCAGCTGGGGAATCTAGGTTGAGGCGACAGAAGCCGACACAGTCAGAGGTAGACACGCTTCAAGGATGGCTACCAGATCACTAGGCTAGATATCTTCCACCAGATCCATTGTTTGGCAAGTTTCTTTGCGAGATTTGCGACCGGGCGAGTATTGACGATTTTCTCTTCGGAACAGAGTTAGACAGGCGCTGTATCCGAAGTACTATGTCGATACTGACCTTCATCTCGGTTCGCAGAAGCCTGATCTCAGTCAACAGATCTCGTACCGGGGTATTGCTAATCTTTGTGTTCTTTCTCAGAGCGTTGCATGAACTATTTACGCCAAGCGATTCTGTGCAGCGCAGAGATGACCGAAAGGGGACGTGAGGTATATGCCTTGCAGATCTTTCGACGTTGTGTAGACATGTGCGCCAGCTAAGCAATCAAGGTTTATACTTATGCTCAATGCTGTTGATTGAGTGTAGGTCGAGGGTCGAGTGCAATGGAAATGGAACAGATTGGAACGAGGCCGCAGCATCGAGATGATTTCTAGGGCCAGCGGAGCTTGGATGCAACTGAAGCTTCCACAAACGTGCAAGAATCCCCGAGGGCATGGTTAATATTATCCCTCCTCCCAAACCCCAATACCCGCACCTTCCTCCCTCAAACCCGACACAGCCTACCCACCGCATCCACCCTCTACTTCTTACTCCCCACACACGTCTTGCAACAAAACACACCCTCAGGATCATACTTCCCCTTCACATCCTCCAACCGTCCAAGATACTCTCCATAAAAATCCTCTAGGAAATCCGGATCATACTTATCCGCCTCATTCATATAACAACCCGTATCAGGCGCCAAATACTTCATCGCCTGCACTTTCACCATGGTTATATCCTTGCGTATAGCATCCACAGTCGCCTGATCCGTGCCAGGCGCCCATCCCCGAGCAACGATGTTGTGTACGTAGGATTTGCGCCAGGAGGGGTTGACGCCGGAGTAAGGGTCAGCAGCGTCTTTGAAGACCTGGCCACCGCCGACGAAGACGATGTTGTTGCATGTGAATTGCCCGGGGTGGCCAGCGAGGATTTGCGGCGTGGATCTCAGTTTGAAGGGATTGATGGTCAGGGCTTTGCGGTCGAGAAGGCGGGAGCCGAGAGCGAGGTAGGCTCCGGCGGGCATGAAGATGTTGGAGAGAGCGAAGTAATAGGCTGCGTAGGTGGGGAAGGACGAGTAGATGATGTTAATGTAGAGGCTGGTATTGTGTTTTGCGAGTTTGACTGCTACGAGTGCGAAGGAGGATTTTGAATTTACCGAAGATGGCAATGATGTGCGTGAAGCAGATGATGTAGTTTGCTACAACGAGCACGAAATAGAACACATATCAAGAGTCGTAGCCGAAAAAGTCTTTTTCTGATAAGTCTGAGTAAGCCTCGTGAATCGTCTGAAGTGCAAACACGAATGCTGACATGTCAGTAGATGTGAGAGGGGCAAAAGATAGCTGCTGAACTGAAATGATGTTCGTCGAGTGAGCTTTGATGACTGCGGACACTACGACTTCGTAGGTGCTCTCTCACCTTCATCGCGAATGGCGAAGAAGAGATCAGGATTTTGGCAAGGGCTTGCAATGACAAGTCTTCGATCTGCAATAATGATCTGCGCTTCATGAACTTGTTCTGCATCGAGGCCAAAGTCGTGAACTGCAGAGTCGTGGTCGTCGCCTTGCATTCAGCCTTCGAGGCAGTCTACAGACTGTGAACTCCTTCAGTTACGGACATGGCTATGGTACGAGGTATAATAAGAACCGAAGTGCCACCACCAACAACTATTACATTCTTACTTGCAGCTTCACTCAACACTTATTTCCAGACATAACCACCTTCGATGGCAAAAGCGCTGCCGTTCCACGTGAAGTTGACGCAACTGTCGAATGAGTTGTAGGTTTCTCGAAAGGTTATACTTTTCTTGATGTATTTCATCTAGATTTGTAAGCTTCTATAACTTGTTGACTTAGAACATAAAAATCAAAGCGATGGTTTTGCAGGGAAACTTGGCTATTGCTTCTTACCTGTCAAGAACATCATGGCCAGTGTTTCTGACGACTAATCTAATATTATGCTTCTTAGCAAGCAAAATCCCCAGGGCGACATCTTTGGGCTCTGTTGCATTTACTGTATACTATGGCTGATCACCAATAGTACAAGCGCTAGGAAATTTCGCGCCGGCAGCAAAAGTGACAACCGGGCAGGAATCAGTGGGATATGAGTAACCAAGAGGAGTATCAGATTGAAGAGTTTGACTCGTCCACTGCGCATTAACATATGCGCAGGTTGAGGCATCTTGCAGTGGTCCGGGACAGCAAGGCGCTGCTGGCTGAGTGTCTGCTATTAGCTTCCCCGTCATTGATGCGTTGAGAGCATTCCATTCTGAAGTTGAGGGCCAGCACGAGTCATTTGGGCCCTGATACTGTCACTTGCATGTCCGTGTGTTTCAACGATCTGAGAACATCAGCGCACATCTTACGCATTTACACTTCGTTGCAGCGGCATTGACAGAGTAAACAAATACCGAAGCTAACGGTAAGAGACGGATAGTCTGAAAATCATCTTCTATTGTAAGTTTGATATATTGGAATTGCCAAAAAACTACAACGTAGTCAGATACAAACCTCCAAACGGCGTTGTCTTAAGGTTCGCTGTCCACATTGAATAACTCTAGAAAGTAGGAACTACGGAGGGAGGAGGTGAAAACTCGGACTCCCGCCCTATAGGGCTAAGCGAGATTGCCAACCACACAGGGGTAACAGTACCTTCTGTTCCCTGTTTCCAAAACAACCGCCACCCCACAGAAACCTTCTACTGTAAGCGTCTTAGCCTTCTATCCAAAGCCATGTTAGGTCGCATTTGCCTTTCTCTCTCCGCCCTATGCCAGCTGCTCGGACCCTTCATCGCCGACTTCAACGAGACGCATGTTCTGAATCCACGCTGGCCACCGCACGCGCGCTTCCACAATGGGCAAACCATGTCCATGGGTGTGTGTCTAGCGCTGGGAACG
>JAABUY010001776.1_pt1 | contig 27708 bp, 28 predicted proteins | sample 5560271 | NCBI WGS metagenome assembly JAABUY01 (sample SAMN10711886, study PRJNA513374) | rock metagenome | isolation source: Antarctica rocks | place: Antarctica: Victoria Land, University Valley | reverse complement strand
CGCCCCTACCCCCCCCCCCAACCCCCCCCAAAACAAAAAAACAACAAAAACCCCCCCCCCCCCCCCCCCCCCTTCCAAAAAAACCATCCCCCCCACAAATAAAAGTCCCCCCAAACCCATCCCCCTCACCCACCCCCCACACACAAAAACATCCACACTCCCCAGCCTCCCCATCAAAACTTACTAAATCCTCCATTATCCATTATCCACATCCCAAAGAATCCAACAACACCGTCAGTCACAATTCCACAACCGAAGTTTCGCTCACAAGTGCTCGATAGATAACAGGCCTTAAATCAGTTGTTGGTTCGATACTTAATGTATGTAAAAGGGAGAAAGGCGTGCGTACGTACGTACTGATCGGTCCATATGGAAGTATACATACGAGGAGCGGTGAGGGGCAGGGGCTGGTGTGTTTGAGGATCCAGTCGAAGTAGGTTCTAGGGATCGGATAGCTAAGGTATATTTACGTGAGATGGCGTGGCCCGGAAATCTGAAAATGGTTTTGCATATGATTATATGCATGGTTATCTTACTCTTACCCATCTACAAACAGCACGTTTTCATTTGCGCAAATTCCCATGATGTTCAGAGTTTCACGCCAGGAATTTATTTAGAAGTGTGACGACATGCAATTTGGCCCAATGGTAATGGATATCTTGGTGGACTGTTGTCCTCATGAGAGAAGGCAAGAAAGATCCGCAAACACATTGTATGCTAAGCTAAAGGGATATCGTGCAGTAAAGACAACGTAAACCGCCATGATAGTTACATGCAAATCACAAAAGCAGCCCATAGTCGTACAATTGCACCCAAATTGTCAACGGCGAAACAGCCGGACAAATGTCTCGCTAAATGGAGGTCCCCATCTTCTCCGCAGGAAGCTTCTGGTGATCTTCTCCCTCATTCTCCTGACTATCCGACATCATCTTCACCTTAATCTCCTTCTTGCCGTCCCGCTTGCCCTTCGTTCTTCCGGCCTTTTTGGCAGGCGATGGCTCATCACCTGCACTCCTGGTATCATCCTTCCGCCAATCTTTAACCTCCTTCAGTACCTCCCGGAAACCCACCTCCAATGCGTTCATCCGGGCGAGCATCAACTTCGACATCCTCTGCTGATCATCGTTGTTACCAGCCGCGGCTTGTCCGGCTCTCATAGCGCCAGTCGCATAGGCCATCTGCGTGGCAAAGCTGTTGGGAATGGCACCGATGTAGCCTCCGCCAATCGCTTTGTTGTCCCCAATGTCGGAGCCAAGATCCATGGTCAAAGAGTTACGTCGTCCTCGGCGATCATCAAAGTTGAGCATTCCGGCAAGGTCGGGCGCAGATTTGAAGGCGGACCGCGGTGGCATTATCGGTCTTGGCCGAGCGACACCTGGGAGGAGGCGCTTAGGTGTACGTTTGCCGGTGGAGGCTACCGGAGTCGCACTCCCAGTATTCTTCGTACTGTTCCTGGCAGTAATGGCTTTTCGGCTGGGCGATGATGTTGAAGTGTCATCCTGTGGTGTGGGTGGATCATAGAGGACAGTGTTGCTCGATGCATTTCTTATGTGCGATGTGCGACTTTGGCGTAGAACATTGGTACGCACTATCGCTACTTGCTTCGGTGGGGAGGCCTTGACTTGATTCGTTATCACTGAGGTAAAATGTGGGATCCTTGGTCGAGCAGTAGGCGTCCTCTGGAAATAATCCTCATTCTGCTGTTCCTTGGCGATCTGTTCCCTCTGAGGCGTTGCGCTTGGACGATCTAGTGTCACCAACTCGTCCTCATCGTTCGTCACAAGCTCATCATCACCATCGGCATCTGTCTGCCTACGTACATCGTCGATACTCATACTTGGTAAATCGCTGTCTTCGCGCCGGCGTAATAAGGTTCTTGTCTGACCAGCGGTAGCAAATTCCTCAGGATCTGACATCATGGACATGGTTGCTTCTGTAAAGTTGCGTCCCCGCCTCGTTTGACCTCTTCGCATTGCTAGCTGAGACCTTCGGTGAGCCAGCCGACGAGCTTCCAATTTCTCCAGAACGGACCGATCTTGCTCGACCGGAGGACTCGCGGTCCCATCAGGGCCCATATTCTGCATCCAATCGTCAACTACGTCTGTTTTCCGACGTTCCTCAGAATTGCGGATCGTGTTTTCTCGGAAGGGTCGTCTGAAGACCTCATCAAGGGCTCGATCCTTGTGGAATGTCGCCACCGAGGGTTCCCGCAGGCGGTTTTGGTTTGGACTAAAGATGTTCAGGCGAGCGCCTGGGACGTCAAAAGCCCGAACTGCGAGATTATGATGGTCTCGAGTCTCGACGAGTTCCGTAGGATCGAACAGCGATCTCTTCAAAATCACCCGCTCGTACGTAAATATCGCAAAGAGAATGAAGAAGTGAGTGACCTTGATGGTGGTACGGTTGATCCGTATGAATTGACGAAAGGGCAATATAAAACGCAACGGTGCCAGAAGCCAAGCAATGACATTGGTAGGAGCAACATAAGAGAAGAGAGCATCAGACTTGACCATCGATATAGTATTGACGGCGAAGACGAATTGATGCTCCTCGTTCGCATTCTGTACGACTGCCATAAAAGAATTTGTCAAGACCGTGATGAGGATGGTGACGATCAGGAAGTGACAGATGAACAGAAAGAGCGTCAGGATCGCCTTTCCAAGTAGATTGTAAGAACCCCAGACCTCCCATGCGGCCGGTGTAAATCCCATGAGCATCTGAAACAAAGCATACGCAACCGACGCGGCATCGTAATCACGAGTGCCGAACGATAAGGTGAAAGCCACGAAGAATCCACTGCAGCTGATGACGATAAGTATAAAGACGGCGGCAAGGTCCATAGCCATCATGCGAAAGGCGATCAGAAGTTGCGAGAAGTATCGGTAGTGGTCCAGGACCGAAAAAAGTCGTGGGAACAACAGAACGGCGTTTGCAGCCAGCATATCGTAGGCCATATCAGCGACGTGGTGTTTCCTCGCAGCTGGCATCAGTATGCCGTACAGTCGCATACCGTAGTAGCAGATCAAAAGAAGTAGGATGCCGAGGTCGAACGCATTCCAGAAGCTCATGATGTATAGACTGAAACCTTGCTCGGTGAAACCTACTACTTCGTCAAGCATAAACCCTGCGCTCCATATCCAAAAGATCACTTCCAAAGGGGTGATTGTAAGTGAACGCTCGGTCAACACAGCCAAGTATAAGCCAAGTAAGACCGCAAATGACGCGGTCGAGAGGAATTGGCGATATCTAGGAACACGTAACCTTGAAAGCTTGAATAACGAAGCATCTCGCGGGTCATAGAGTGTTGCCGACCGGCGTACCACGAATTTGGTAGGCTCAAGGTGGTCCCTTTGCTTTGCAGGTTGCAACCGGTCCGGTGAGGCCTGCAAAGCTGGACGTCCGCCTATAGCACCATATCCACGGTTCTGATTTGGCGTCACCTTTTCTGGGCTTCTGTGTAGATTATCAGCAGAAGAATGGAAGACTATTGAGCCGGCCCAGATGGCCTCGAGTTGCTGAACAACGAGTGGATGAGCCAGGAAGCGTTTGGACTGAGCCCGTATAGCAATTTCGAGTGTAGAGATACGAGCCGCATAGGGCTGTGCTCTCTCTCTTGGTGACGCACCCCAGTTGTTTCCAGGAGTAATAATTCCGTTGGCTGATGTAGGGATACCCTGAAGTGGGTAGAAGTCGTATGATAAGGCATCTGTTGCGGTATCAGTGGGATCTGAACGAAAACGAGATACTGGGCTTAGTACCAATCTAGATCATGTTAGTAGGGTTCAACTCCTATGGTATGGCAAGGAAATACCAATTCCCTCGTACTGAACTCCCTGAGCAGCTTGATGGCGAGAAGCTCGCATACAAGTGCTCTCGTCTTGCTTGTGCCACTATTCCCAGGGTTTGTAGAGGCTTCCTTGTTGAACTGCAAACAATTGGCGATGAGGGCGTATAGTGTAGCCTTGGAGAAGTGGGAATCTCGTATCTGCTGCTGTATAGGTTTAACCAAGAACTGTGATACCTGAGGCGAGCGTAGTTGGTCCCATGACAGGGTCGTCTCGCACCGAGGTACAACGAGCAGACGGATGGTGTGGGTGAGATTATATACTGGTAAAGCGTCTATATAGAAGTCAATACCCATAGACTGATCCGGTACATGTTAGGGGATTACCTAGATGTGCAGCGGAGAAGATGGGCAGGAGGGGCGACATTTCCCCTGCGTCGTCCTCATTGATATCCCCGTCCTCATTTTCCTCTTGCCCTTCGTCATCGTCCTGGTCCTCCTCCTCAATACGATCTACGGGCCCGGGAGAGATGACTGGATCAAACTTGGCAGCAGGACGTCGACGTTCTTCGACGGAGCTCCGTCGTGCCGCTATCGGCGAGGCCTGTATATTCGAATAGGGAGAAGAGAAGGGGGACGTTTCCCTGTCCTTTGGTGCTTTTGAGCGGCGGGATAGGTTCGGGAACATATCAAAACGCTGTGAGTGAAGAGAGGAGGAATTACATTAGAGTGAAGGATGATTTCCGCGAGTGTGGAGAGGGACGCGGTAGAAGGTCCGCACCGCTCCTGCCATGGCCCATGCTGTACGCGTTTCCTCAAAGCGACAAGGGCGGACGGGAGGACTAAAAAGATGCACCTCACAGGCTCATCTCATCTTATCGGAGAGTTTGCAATAGATCATCTGAGCGGCATCTTTGTGCCTTCTGACCTGGAATGCGGGATGGATCAGGAGGGCATGGTGTCAGACTGGAAGCGGACTGAATGCCCTTGTTTACTTGGATTACCTCTTATCTCTCCTCTTCCAATCGACCCCCCACCACACCGTGATTACTAGCGTGATTTTAGCGGGACGGGATGATGTGCATCCCGTCTGATTTCATGATACGAGTCAGACCGGGCTATAACGATATGCTAATTGCACAGGGTCGTATCGTTATAAACGGGATATCCTTACAGCAAGGCATGACTAAGCTCGAAGATTACATAGTATACCTAAATTCTAGGGTTTAATTGGCAAAAATTACCAAAAATTACTTACTAAGGTAGTCCCCCCTCCTTATAATAGGTTAATAAACGTCTACTCTATAACGATACCCGCAAGATTTCTTGAAAATATAACGATATATCGTTATATTGCGAATATCGTTAAACCACACTAAAAATAATCAAATGCGCAGCTACGTATCGTTACGAAGCGGATATCGTTACAACCAATATCGTTATAGCCCGGTCGGACTGTACTTAATCTTAGTAGCCTCTTTCAACACCTTACTCCGTATCCCTACGCTCCGTACGGAATTCAATATCTTTTTCATCCATTTCTATCAAAATGTACCTCATCATAGCCTCTGTCAACAGTACTCTCTCGGTATGTTGTAGGTACAGTAGATTAGCCTAAATTTTGATATGGCCAATCCGGTGAAACCATCAAATGTCTACAGATGCAAGATCAGAAATGCAGTGGAACGGGCAGCCGTGAATGAAGGCAGAGTCGCATTGATAAGAGAATCAAAGGTTCTTAGCAAGCATCTGACATACTCGCCTTTCTATTACCACTTCTTCTTTGAAGACCATGAGAAACTGGAAAGGGGTGGTCGGCTATCGGCCAAGCTCGGACGCAGCCTGCTCGAATAAGTACATGGCATCCACACCACGAAAGGTGAAGCACGTAGGATGCCAATCGTTTCTACATTCACCCTCCCTTTTTCTCCATCGATGGTACGGCAATGTAAGATCAGCTTGCAGAATCTCAGTTTCTACACCTACTATGTCAACCATGTGTAATTCGTGTCAAACATAATGGTATGGTGAAAGCGTAAGCACCACGTCTGCGGGCTTAGTGTATCATACATCTTGAGAACCATGTACCGAAACAGGACCTTCGCTGGGGTATGTCTTACTCCTTCCGCGACGCCTGTTCACCCCTGACCATCCGTGCCGCGCCTGAACCATGTTGGCATTCGAGTCATATACAACCTATCATCCAACGCAAGCCGAGAACTGCATTCCCTCAATCACCCTTCATCATACTCCTCAGACCAACGGCTTCCCTCTTCAATCTTGCATTCTCCTTCTTCAACCTCACCATCTCATCCTGAGCCTCTTTCATCTTGCTTCTCATTTCCTCCACCCCCTCGCCCTTCCTGACATTGGCCAGAATCTTTCCTAGCTCATCATTGAAGCGCTCGTACAACGCTTCGTTTTCCGCGTTCGCTTCCCGATACAGCTCGTCCAGCTTCCGGCCCTTCTTCTCACTAACCAGCAGCGATGACTCAACGTCAGTGGAAATGGATAAGAGTGAGGCTTTTTGGGTCTCGGTGAAGTTGGAAAGGTTTTTCGAAAGTGTTGTTAGCTGGGCCGAGAGGCTATCGAGAGTGGGTGCTGATGATGTGGAGCGAGAGATAGAGCGGGTTGCAGGAATCGTGGACCTAGGCTTTGTGGGTGAACGCTGAAGCTTGTATGTAGCCATTTCCTTGCCAATCTTCGCCATTTCAGTTTGGAAAGATTCGTCCGAGATGGTCAGTGTTTTCTGCTCCTGGCTGAGACGTTCTCGTATCTTCTGGGGGCTTTGCATGCGCAATTTCTGAATCGATGAAGCAGCTTTCTTAGGCGGTGTGCCATTGCAGTTCGGAGGCCATGGGCGCTCACTGAGACCCCGATTTGGCGCTGGGATGCCGGAACGAGACGTATATTGCTTCTGAGGACTGAAGCTGGTGATCACAACTTCCTCCGATGTATGCTTGATCGGTGTCTTAGCGTTAGGAGTTCGAGGCATTGAAGGGGAACTTGCTTTTCGAGGGGAATTATCTCGAAGCGGCGAATTCTCTTTACGCTCTGGTGATCCATAACGTCTCGGTAATCCCGAAGCATGCTGGGGATACCCATTCGTCCGCTGGCTCGGGGATTGCTTTGTTGGTGACGGCGTCAATGGAGGAGTGTCGATACTAGCGTTATTCACCCTAATCGGTCTGCGAGGCTGCAATGGAGACCATGCAGTTGCTGGATCGGGCTGGAGAGACAAGATATCCGAGAGTGAACTACGACGCTTCTTCCTCGGTAGTATAGCTGGCTTTGTTGGCGTATTTTCCCCAATGCTGCTCAGAGTCGATGTAGTCAAATGCGAGCTCCCAGGGCGAGATCTTGGCTCTTCTTCTGGTGCAGAACCTGAAGTCGTGGGTCTATCTCGAGAAATTGGTCTCAAGGGTGGGAGCATCCGTCCATCAATATCTGTTGACCGTGACCTGACCAAACTGGGTCCGGAGGCTTTGGAAAGACTTGGGGGCTGTGAATGTTTGTCACCTGGGCTTTTTGCATTTTTGCTTAATGTCCGCCATATGGACGCAACTTTCGACTCGGATTCATTTTTGCTGTTCTCTCGCGTCAAGGTGCCGAAGCCGAACTTCCTCCGCAACGATGAGGTATTCGAGCTTATAGACCCAGTGTTGAATGAACGAGTCCGCGACAAGGATCCTGTGGCTGAGGTAGTATTGCCCTCTGTGAGTACAGTAGTGGCTTCGTCAAAAAGACCATCATAGTCATCCACCAGCCGATCGAGAAGCATGATGTAATCGTGGGGATGGCCTTCGTAAACCAACGCTTCAGCAAAACTCGCCATTAGAGAACCTCGATCGCCATCGTTACCAGATGCGTCGAGCAAGTCTGACAAGAGCTTTATGGTCGCTACGAAAGCTCTCTTATTTTGAGGAGACATTTCTTCCAACGACCTCTTGACCTGCTGCTTAAACATAACAGGCTTACCAGAGTCGAATGTCGATTGCAAACTCTGCATTGCATTTGCGGAAATCAAAGGCCCCATGCGATCTCTCCAAGCTCGTTTCAAAAACTTCTCGTAAGCAGCAAACAAGACGTCAATAGGTACTTCAGCAGCCGCTTGGAGCCTACTAGGCTCTTCGAGTAGGACGTTATACAACTCATTAACAGCGAGCTCATCAGCTGACGCCCGACTCCGCAGGACTTTTCCCACAACGTTGCCGCTTCTTGACCTAAGAGCAACAACATATGCTACGGAAGTTTCTTCTAACAATGCCAGTGGGGTCTTGTAAGAACCAGACGTGGTTCCCAAGAGGGTAACTTTACTGCTGAAAGGATTATCATCAGGGATCCCATGCGGTTCGACCAAGGACTTTCCGGGAACTGGAGGTGGTATTGACGGTAACTCCTTCGTGACGATATTATTGTGGCGACGCTTCGAAGGCGTATTCGGTTGACTCAAGGAAACACCACTCAGGAGATTAGAGATCATCTTGACAGGCGAGAGAGGCCGCATATTTGGAGGGTGGCTATCCTCTTGAGGAACAGCTCTGGGTAGCGATGTCAAAACACTTTGATTGTACAGTATCTGAGACTGGACAAAGCTTGGATTCTGCGGCTGGCTTTGGAGCCAAACAAGGTCACTTACTATGGGGTGTTAGTGTAGTCTCACGAGCTGATTGGATGACTTACACCTTGCAAGGAGCAAAGCACCCAACTCATCCGATGTACAATCATCCGCAAATACAGTGCCATCAGCACCCTCGGCCTCCAGACGGTAGCCATCTGTACTAGATGTCGTAATGCGAGCTCCGATTGTTGTGCTTCGACTAAGCGCAAGAATTGCTTTAGTATCTTCGGATCCATCTATCAAGATCTGAACCTGACAAGATCTGTGCGCGAGATTGGCAGTGTCGACCAATTTATCCTCCGACAAGGTTACTAAGATGCCTAACGTTCCATCAAAGGGGCTGATTGAACGTAACGTCCATTTTCCACTATCTCGGATTGCTTCTGAATATCGGCCTTCTATCCTGGCCTTGACAAGTTCCTCGGTGAACCGAGAGGCTTTGGAATCATACGAACCGAGTAACGAGTAGACTTTTGTAAGATATCGAGATGACGTAGATGTTGTAGGTAATATGGTTGCTGCTTCCCCAGATACAATCATTCGAATCAAGTGACCGTCTTCAGACTCGAAAATTCGCAAGTCAAAGAGGTCAAATGCCTCATGGAATACGAGACCTTTGTCAGCCCTCGATGCCGAGGACGAAAATGCATGAATTGGTGTAGTCGGGCGATCTACCTCAGCGACGATGCCTCGGACGGATAGAGGAGAGTCACCAACTTTTCGAAGAACTATCACGGTGTCTGCGAACAATAGTAGCACCCCCATCAAGCCTTTTCCTTTCACCGCATACGGTGGTTCAAGTTCGATAACATCTACAGCGGTGACAAGGCGCCCACTGGGTGAGAGAGAGATTGGCCAATTTGGGACTAATTTACATAATGCTTTGGCAGACCGCGTCATATCTAGCGACACGGATGCGTCGAAAGCACAGATATCTGCAATGATATCTCTGGCCTTCAAGAGGCTGGAGAGAGCTGGATGTGAGGGAGGAAGCAAACCGACCATGTTATCAATCAATAGGCCGTATCGAGGAAGACGCTGGACAGGCTCAATCAAAGCCGATCTCAACTGCTGCTCACCAAAGTCTTGCAAGTATCTGGACATCGGCGAAAGACTGTCTTCGAGTATCTGACCGATGATACTGGGAAAGTTGGCACTGACGCGAAGGTAATCCTGATATGGGTCCATGAACATGGGAAACCATCTGAGCAATGCTTTGGCTATATGCGTAGTACCTGTTGGATCTTTTCTCCTGCTTTGAGTAATTGGACTCCCGAAATCGGTTTCACTGCTGGCGCTGCCTTCAATGTCTCTGATGGCGTCGTTCTCGGTCTCATCTATAATCGTTTGCATCTCGTCGTAAAATTCCCGATTGATTCTTAGAATCTCGGCCAGACTTTCAGGAAACAAAGCTTCAACTGCGTTCGATCTCACGCCCAGGCGGAAGCCAGGCGCTACGGAATTGACCAAGTCGTTGATCTTGCTAATGTAACTGTTTTCGGTGTCTAACAGCTCACACAACTCCCTACGTAAAGAGATCTTGTTATCTTTAGAAAGTGTCTTGCTTTTGCTGTGTGCCGTCGGTTTCGATGGTGCCCTCTGTAATTTTGAGGTGGGCAAAAAGGCAGGGGATCCGAATGATTCAATGATAGGAGTGTATTGACTATAGTGGTACAACGGCAATCCATTCTCGTCAAGTTGCGGTATCGTCTCTTGTCCTTCCACCGAAGTGACTCGCTGAATAGACCCGGGAGGCAGGATGATATCTACATCCGTCCAGGATAGAACTTGCCTTGAGATAGCAGATATGATGAAATTCGCCACCTCAACCTTGTCCTCGACTTGATCCATACCGGCTGCCAGATCTCCCGCATGCATTTCGTCGAACATCATTGGAGCTGCCCGATTCGGTCTTCGTATCGCTGCTCGATCCCTTAGAGTTGCTTTCATTTCTCGTGACAATCCTGCAAAATAGCTGAGCAGGCTGACTGCCAAGCCCCGGCTGACTTCATCACCCTGCTGATCCGAAGGAAGATGACCTACTGCTGCATACAAGGGCGACGTAGGAGCAATCGTCAGGCGCGGGAAGGACTGAAAGCCGGCCACGGAGTAAATGTGCGCTTGGATGCGAGAACTGTTGTGGGTCGAATTGCTGGTCGTGGAGGGGCCGTAGAAAACGAAGATAGGTAAATCATCCAGAAGAGCATCTCTGGTGTAATAGAGGGATAGCAAGTCCGATGATAGCGCTGGTGGCGCCGCTGAAAGTGTGATCATCGTGAAGTCCTACTCTGTGCACTGATATAGTGCTTTGACAATGTACAGAACCAGCTTTGAAGATTCAACAAGTAAAGATTGGTATCTCGGTCTAGTCGGTTGAAATTACCCGAGTATAGGTAGTGACTTTGGATAGTGTTGATAGGCTACATAATACCAACATTTCCGGGAAAGGCAGTCGGTGGAGGACGAGATCAACAAGGCGTTGATCAATGCCCCGCGCCTTACAGAACTCACGTTCAAGGCACCCTGTGCAGAGCAATCGCGATCAATTGCTATTGCTATTCTGGGAGGTGGCCTGAAGGTCGCCGCTACCACCATTTCAAAAGAAAACAAGGCTGAGGAACGCGTCTGACACGACGCGCCCAGTGCTTACTTTACTTATGCGGTTAGTCTATTCTAAGCCTTGGCAACTGCTATCATTGAGGAACAGGAGGTAGGTTACTGTGCGACATTGGAGATTTGTAGGCTCTTTTGGGGCTTTTGCAATCATGCTCTCGGAATTTGATAGTGCCATGAGAGGCGCTCGATGCAAAGATGATCCACATAATGCCAGTAGATGTCTTTCAGAGGTCTTTGGTATAGGAGCACGGTGTGGCATTTTAGCTCCCATCCACATGTTTACATCCAATGAGGAGTAAGATGTCAAAATTGGCGTCACGATATGTAGCCACCGAACTGTGTTAGATTGACTGGCTGATGAATTGATCAATCAAGGACTCAGCTAGAATATTCTAGAACTATTCAATGCATACGGCAATCTATCCGTACAACTCTATGATAACCCAAAACACCAAATTGCCAAACCTCGAAACCCCAATCGCCCAGGGGGTATTACTGCTAGAATGCCCCCCTACCACTAGCCTAGGCTGCAGGCTAGCGGCCCTTAGCTGCAGGGGTCTAAATGCGCCAGCTGATATCCTAGACCCTAAAGTTTGCGAATGAAGCCCCCGAATTATCGGGTTAGGTCACCTAACTAAGGTTCTGATCTCGACGTGGCTGACAGTGTGCTACGGGCGCCCTAGGGTTGGCCACCTAGCTTGTTGATCCTTAGGGCCTATCACTCGGGGCCTAGTCGGGACGGGGTAAACTTGGGCGATTGGGGTTTCGAGGTTTGGCAATTTGGTGTTTTGGGTTATCATAGAGTTGTACGGATAAATTGCCGTAAATGCAGGACTGGTCCTCGATCTAGGATCTTTCAAGAGAACCCAATAGGCCAAACGTAAGAATCGTAACTGTGACCTTCTCATTTTGCCCTACCTAGTGGACAACGACTAGAGGTGAGAGATGTCGACTCAAGATGGATTTTCCATCCCGTTCAGCATATGCAACGACCAGCAAAGGGTCCGGCTTCTCGAGCTCCCCCCTTCTCTTCTTGAGTTGATCACGTCCAGAGGTCTCTCAAAGTAGGTACATACGTCTCGTCCATATGTCACCATCTAGCATGCTAAAATGTTCCGAGAGTTTATCATTCAAGTCCGCAGCACCTAGAACCTCAAATAGCTCAACTCAAGCACCTGCCAACGCGGTATTATGTACGGATGATCAAACCTACCAAGTCCGCCAAGTGCAGTCATCAAATGCGGTTTTTGTAGTGCAACCAACAGAAAGCGACCCAGTACCCGAAGAGGACGGCACAATCCCCCCGGTAGTCCTTTCATCAATAGCACAATGTGCTGCGACATTGGAGCTCGTTCTAACATCCCCCCCCACCATTGCTATCTTGAAGGAGACCCTTCCGATATACATAGGTCCTGAGTCAATACCAGCTAAGGATTCCTTGTTGAAGACGAGTGGGAAAACGATATTCGAAGATGTACCGTTTTCGCGAGGAGAATTTGACAAAGCTTGGAAGGCATTGTGCGCTTTTGACCTAGAGGGTAGGGCATGGATACCAGCAGGTTCTGCACTCGTTGGTGTCTGGAGATCAGTGGTATCGGCCGCTACATTACAAGGTGTCAGTCTTGGAGACATATTTCCTCTGGCTACGTTGGAGGGGTTGGTTGCGGAAGATGACCATCCAAGTGTCCTGTTTCGGGCAATCATCGATCGCCTTGGCTCCGAAGACGAAGATACAATGGGTGGCTGTGAGTCGCTGTTTCCTGAGATCTCCATTGACCATTCTAATAACACACGAAGATGCGATATTGGACCGAGAGAAAACCGTGCCTTGGGTCGGAGCGACTTTACTGGAAGCGCAAGGAAATTCTGCAGACGGCATTCCAGTCTCGGACTTCATCCAGGACTGGCGAAATCACTTACCTGAAGACTGGCGGAAGTACGCGCAAATAGATATGTTGAAAGTAGGTTCTCTCTATCGGCCTGCCTACGCTGTGGCTGTCTAACGGCACCGGTGTAGGGTAGATACTCTTATTCATCGAAGGACCGAATTATCCTTGTCGAGGCATCAAATGGATCAAATGATTCAAAGGGACCTACAGCGGCCAAAGCAAGCAGCAAGGGTTCGCGGAAGTGGCATGATAAGTTCAAGGATGCTAGACGATAGAGTACCACATCGGCCTATGGTACAATCTAAGACCGCTACCAGAATGCTACTGAACGCTCGTGAGATGCCGGCATCTCTCGCAACGGTTCCTCAGCACCATGCATATTTCTCGTTGCAAACCCACTGAACCCTGGAACGTTCCTCCGGATCCACTCCGTGCCATCTGAGACTGGCAATGCTGTCTTTGTGACGATGTATGACCGCGCTCGTCGGTTCAATCTCACGTGCAGCTAGGATAGTGAGTGGTGTGGGATTCCAAATTTGTACGTCTTTCATGTTCCATTCCGCAGCTTGATGCTGAGCTGCGATCAATACCGTCGCCGCACCCCGTACCTTTTCCTGACTTGATTTATCCAGGCTCGTAAGGTCGACCCCATCGGATTTGCAAATCTCCTCGCCCTGATAAACCATCCGAAGGATGTTCAGGGTATTACTGGCCTCATCACTCCCAAACGTACGAGTCCATATGCACCAGATCCGCTCGCCAGTATCGGTTGTGGTACATGCACCCTTAACTTCTGCTTTTTTACCTAATGTTTCCTCTGCTGCGAACTCCTCACGCGCGTGGTGCCATTGCATGGTCTGAACGTCGGGTATTACCGCGACACGGATTTTGGAATCGGAAATTTGAGGCCGTCCAATATCCTTCCTCAGCCACGCCTCGTCCAACTTGCAAAGCCCAGCTAAGTCACTTGCAAAGAGCTTGTGGGCTGCGAGCGGTTCATATGAGTGGATGGGCAGTAGGGCAATGTGGCTCGATGGAAATGCATGCCAACCCAATTTTGAATAAAAGTTCTATGACACATATCAACAACTCGGCTCACCAGATACTGATTAGACCTGCCTACCTTTCCAATATCAGAATATAAGATTGTAAAGCTTGTCCTCTCTCCTTGCTTCTGTTGCCAGTTGTCCAACTTATTCCCCAACTCAGTGATCATCCTCTGCGCATATCCTCTTCCCCTGTACTCTGGATTACAGAATACACTACCAATACCATGACTTACGATATCTGTCACCTGGCCATTGCCGTCTGCAATCAAGGCCCGCTTCCGCAGTGACTCGCAGCTGGCAAGTATGGGCCTCTCGTTGGGCGCAAGAGTACTGTCGACGAGTATCCAGAATGTAATACCTCCGTCTTTGGTAAAAGCCTGATTCTCAAGATGTTTTTCGCGACGTATGTATGTGGGCAGGTCCATATTCCCTCGCCATATTTGGCCATTCAGATTCCATATCGCTATCTTCTCTTCTGCGGTGGGGTGGAGGAGGGCAAGTGTCGTAGCCTCGCTGGGCGGAAGGTCTCTCATTGTTGTCAGAATGACGGGCACATCCAGACGCCCCAAAAGACTCTCTCGAAAACATCTTCAAGAGACATAGACCAATTTATGTAATAATGTTGTTGACAGGGCTGTCGGAGCAACAACAGAGAATGTTGATCAGCTGCGTGCCTGAATTGACCGTTTCCAAGCGCTTCAAGCCGGTCGATCTAGATCATGAGCGGGCGGCCCGCTGTTAGCACGATCCGGGGAACTTCACCGCTGTTGGTAAGGTCCAGTGTTATGAGTGTTCTAGTCCGTACAGGGCTGTGGTTTTATACATTGCACGACCGTTTACCTCCTTTTGCAGGTCGCTGTCCTGAATCCCGATCTGCGCAGGTGTTGAGAACTGTCGACCTTGTTCAAGGTAATCCGACTCCGACGGCTTGGCGACCAGAGCTTGCTGGTCAACTCTTCCCTCTTTCAAGCCTTGTCCATGAACTTCAAAGATTAACGTTCGTACACGGCAACATCGATTTTAAGTATTACCTCAACTCATGTTACTTCCATTTGACTTACTCATTGCATCCATTCAGAGTAGCAGTCACGCTTTTGTGTGATAGAAGCCTCGTCGTCTTTCCCTGCTTGACAGGGCGGCCTGCCCACCCACACAGCCTCACGGTACTACTACAAAGATAATCCACAACACTCTCGATAACATGATCAAGCTTTGACACTTCATCTTGAGCTCCATGAATGCAATTGCCGTCATAACAAAACTTCTCCCATCCCCAACTCCTCTTTCCCCCCTTGCACTCCACGATGGAGCCTTTCCAAGATCCGGAGATCATTGAACTTAGTGATGGTGAAGACGATGGTTCGTTTACATCGGACACTGATCAGGATTCTCTGGCAAACAACGCATTCGTCCAAGGATCTACCTCGCACAACCGCCAGGTGGAAGAGGCTTTTGAGTCCTGGGGTTATGGCCGTCCAATTGAGCGGGGACTGGATAGGGCCCACAACACCACCGATGACTATCAAACATGCTTGAATCGAATTCTTGAGGTATTCCCCGATATCTCCCATGACCACGTGCAGCAAATCTACAACAAGGATATTGAAGCTATAGGTCCTTACGAACGGCATAACATCAACATGGTCGAGAGACTAGTTGGGAAGATACTTGAAAGTGATAAGTATCCTAAGCAAAGGGATCGAGTCAGGGAGTTGAAAAGGAAGAGAAGTGACAAGGATGTTGATGAGGAAGAAGCTGCTAAGTGGAAAGATATGGATCTGAGGGGCGCTCCCGCGGAGTACGCCAAAGTCAGCAAGATCGCATTACAAGAGGTATTCGAGTTTGTGCCGGCCAAGTTCATCAATGAAATATTCAAGGAACACGGCCACTATTACGGCTCCTTCTTTGCTATCCTTGAAGCAGAACGAGGATACCATCTTGCCAGGAAGCCCCCCTTCGTGAGGCTGAAGACTCGAAGGCTGAACAATGGTGAGGGTGCGCAAGCGTTGATGGGCCGCTTACAGATCGCTGGCGACCACTTCAAGGCCCTCAAGGAGGAGATGGATTCTGCTTTCCAGCGAAGAATGAGGGAAGACTGTACGTATCCTTGCCATGGCTTCCACTTTCCCATTCTTTCATGTAATACGCAAACCGCAAAATTCATGTTTCTTGTGTTATGCTACAACCACTGATTGTAAGTTGACAGCAAAACGAAAAGCCACTGGAGATGCCGAGCGAGCAGAAGAGGCCAAGGAACAGGAATATATTGCAAAAGGGGAAGTCATGGACTGCGGCTGCTGTTACGAAACCGTCACTATTCCCAAAATGACATACTGCAACGGTGAGGACCCCCACTTCTTCTGCCTTGACTGTGCTCAGAAGAATGCAAACAACGATATCGGCAACTCCCAATACAAGCTGTGTTGCATGGACTTTAGTGGATGCAAAGCTACATTCTCCAGAGAACAGAGATTACGATTCCTTGATGACAAAACTATCGGGAAGCTTGAACGGCTACAGCAACAAGAGGAGATTCGGCTAGCTGAGCTGGATAATCTGTGCACGTGCCCTTTCTGTGATTTTGCGGCGATTTGTCCGCCAATCGAGGAAGACCGAGAGTTTCGATGTCATAATCCTCATTGTGAAGAGGTAGGATGGTCTTCAAGCTGGACCATAAACGCATCAAGCTAATTAGCCGATAGATATCTTGCCGGATGTGCAAGATGAAATCCCATATACCACTAACTTGCGAGGAGCACAAGAAGGAGAATGGCATCTCTGAGCGTCGTATAATCGAAGAGGCTCGCACAGAAGCTTTGATCCGGACGTGTGGAAAATGCAAAGTTCGCATTCTGAAAGAATATGGCTGCAATAAGGTAGTTTGTACCAGCTGTTACGCAGTGCTATGCGACGTGTGCGGCGAAGACATCAGTAAAGTGATGTACAACCATTTCGATGGCGAGGGTGTTCGAGCACCGCCTGGTCTTATCACAGTCCCAGGCGGCAAGTGTCCACTATATGACGGTTCTAGTAAGCGAAAGGATGAACAGGTCGATGCAGCAGAAAAAGAGGCCATGGCAAAAGTCCGTTCCGAACACCCCGAGATACCGGAAGAGGATCTCAAGATCAAGTTCGCAGAGGTGGTTCAACAATCCACCAGTGGAAAATATGGCTTACACGGACCATTCGGACCATACGCACCCCATGGACACGCACCCCATGGACACGTACCTCATGGACTATATGGAGCGAATCACGTCTGGGTCCCTCCACAAATTCCTCCACCACCAGCGGATCTGGGAGCAGGGCTGAATGCAGCTCATCCAATTTTGGAAGCCAGAAGACCTAGACCTTTTCATAATAATGCTCCCGAACAAGGGGTCAGAGCAGCTGCAAGGCCAGCTGCGCTTGGTGCTATACATAATGAGCAACATGATCAATGGGTGGGCGCTGTACCGATTGGCGGACAGGCTCAGCAAGCGGCTCAAAAGCAGCAAACAGCTTATCAAAGATTCATGGATTTACAGCAGCAGCAACAACAGCTGCAACGACAGATCCTGGCCTGGCGACTGGTAGAGCAACGACAGCACCAGATTCAGACTATACAGCAGCAGCAAGCAGAGCGACTGTCCCGATTGCACATCCCTCTGGCCCCAGATCGAGGCCTTCTTGGTGGAGCAGGGCCGAACGATGCAGATCGCGCCCGGCCCCGCTTTGCTGATAACAAAGCTGACCCATTCCCATTCAATCCAGCTCTATCCGAGGCCGATGGTCCTTTCAACCCTCCCGCACAACCACATCTACATCACTACCGTCCTAATCGCGTCACGGCGGAGGATGACATCTTCGACCCCCACCATTATCGACAAAGAGCGACACGCCTCGACGCGAGGATTGAACGACAGGCTGCGGAGCGGTCGAATCAAGAAGCAGCACTACCCCAAACACGGCCTTTTCTTGCGACGAGAAGAGGAAACGCTCTTGTTGGCATTGACCCACAAGCAACTTTGAACAAGCCTTGGCTGTAGTGATATGAGTGGAGCTGAAGGCTTTCATATTCCCCTTTTCGTATTTCTTGTTATCTTCTCGGTGTTCGACAAGATGTTGGAACGGTGTGCAGGCATCTTGCTGTTTGCTGCAACCATCATCATCATTATATGGAGAACCAAACCAAAGTAATGGACTGCGCGATTTTCGAACTTTTGGAAAGTTGTTTCAGGGAGGTCTCTGGATCTACGGCGTCTGCGGGTCTACATGGGAATGCTCGAATAATAATCGCTGCTTTCGTGTAACTTGATACCCCCAACCATAGGCGCAGGAGCGGGAAGCTCAAGGTGTTATGGAGATTGGTAAGCATAAGAAGCATTCTGGGCACTTTTTGGACCGGAAAGGAAGTTGATACTATGTCTTGACGGCGATAGCTAATGTAATCAAATTTCATTACACGAGTGCGTACTGCAAACCTCCATATCGCTCAAGACCATTGAAAGTTGAACGTTTCGGACCACACCTACACCGAGACAATCGGTGCCTACCCAATTGCATCACGTACGAACAACTTCAACTACCTTCCTCATCTCCCTCCTCAACCCCAGCCTGAAATTTCCCCCTCCCTTCCTCAACCCACACCTCCATCCTGAACGCCCCCGCCTCCAAACTCCTCACCGGCGTCGTCCTCACCCCTCCCAGATCCTTCCCCCTCTTACTAGCACCCTGCCCATATTCACACCCTCCCTCATCACCATCACCAGCACTCTCCTTCCCCTCCCGCTCCCTCTGCAGACCCGGCTCGGCAGCTATCCACGCCCCTTCACTGCCCAGAGGCGGATGGACATCGTCTTCGTCTCGTATTTCGATGGCGAGAGTGAAGGAGGAATCTTCGGGTAGTGGTTTGAGTTTACCCAAGGAGGTGGTTAGGCGGGCGAGGGTGGCGCGGAATTGCTCTGGCAGGTCGGATGTTGGTGGTGGGTTGAAGCGTTTTGTGTCGGCTGGGTTTGGTGGGTTGCGGTTGGTTGGGTTGTCGGGGTCTGGGTTCGGGTTTGGGGGATCGCTGGGTGAGGGTTCTGAGGGGGCGAAGGTGGTGAGGGTTTCGGAGGGGGGGATGCGGGGGAAGGAGGCGGTGGAGAAGATGTAGCGTTCGAGTGGTTGGGAGGTGGGTGGTGGGGCGTGGAGGATGAGGGAGGTCTGGGCGATTGTGCACTGGAGTGATGGATGGTGTTAATGTTTGTTGTGATTTTGGAGTTTGGGAGAAAGTAGATTCGAGTTTGGGGCAAGGAGATTAAGGGGGTTGAATGTGTAGAACGAGCACAGATACAGCTTGTCGTTACAGGTGCCCCATATCGCGAGGGAAGTACAGATGAGAAGTTCCTGAGAGAATCATCTGCGATATTGAAAAGGACATAATGAGAGGTCATCTGATATTTCGTGTGAATGAGCTAAAGAAGTATTGGTCGATCTATTGAGCGATGTCACTTCGATCTTGAGAGCTTTCACAGATGAGTACTAGAATGTAAACAAAGATCTTTCCTCTTCAAAATAACATACATAAGGTATCACGAACCAGACTCAGCCTACCTTTAGCATCTCCGCCTCCACCGATGCAACAGCATCCATGATCCATTTGCACACCTTTGGGTGTCTGCTTTGTCTCACAGGATAATTGTACTTCCTCGCCTTGATGAACGATGACTGAGGGTAGATGTTCCGCTCGTAGAGAATAGTGTGGATGGCAACTGTCAAGAAATCGCTGTAGGCTGCAACAACGGCATGATAGGTGTCCAGCACAGGAGCTTCCGAGTTGTAGGAAGGCATCTGGTGAACAGTATCAAATATGTACTGAATGGAGTTAACGATCTGAGGTGCTGAGGTAGACCTCTAATCAGATCTCACGGAGATGTCAATTGAGTTCTCCCCCTTTGACACTAGTGAGCGGCCGCAGCTGGTGAAGGGTGAGGCTTATCATGATCTCTGTCTTCACATTCGACTCGGACGAAGGTGGGAGTTCCGTTCAAGCAATTGAAGCTACGGTTCCTCTCCACCCTTCTCGTTGCGAAAACGTCGTAGCTTCCTGTCGTGCCTGTGTGCAAATGGATACATACTAGGAGAAGACTAATCTGAGGTTCGAGAACGCGTCGGACCGAAGAAAAAAAGCTTGGCATGAGTCCCTGTCAACAACCGAAATCGAACAGCCAATTGTCTATTGAAACCGCGAGTCGCAACATGAACGCTCTTGACAACTTACCCTTGCATGAACATGTAATCATGGAGCAACAAGTGCTGGACCTTCTCGTGGCCACTCTTGACGCCTCGGGCCCGATTCGCAACGATGCAGAGCGGCAATTAGAGCAGCTCTACACTAACGATGCATTCCCCATACTATTAGTCTCGATAGCGGCCCACAAGTCAGTGCCCCTTGAGCATCGACAGGCTGCGCTTTTGTCACTGAAGAAGCTTGTGTTAAAAACCTGGTCGCCTTCGCTGGACGAGTACGAGGGCGTTGCCATCCATTCCGACGCGACTAAAGAATATCTCCGTCAAACGATCCTCTCTATCGCTACGGCTGGCGAGGAGGAGAGGAAAATCGTCGCAGCTGCCAGCTATGTTGTCAGCAAGATCGCAAGCGTCGACTTCCCAGAGCAATGGCCAAATCTGCTTCCGACCCTATTGAACCTTGTCCCCCAGGCAGATGCGAGCCAGCTCCATGGCGTGCTGGTAGTCCTGAGTAACCTGGTGGAAGATGGATTCGATGACGATCAGTTCTCCACTAGCGCGGTGGAGCTCGTCAAATGTGTGTACACCGTCGCTGCGGACGGCAATAAGAGGTGGGCAACGAGGGCATTGGCAGTCTCAATATTCCGCGCATGTTTCGACACAATGGAACTTGTCTACCAAAACAACAAAGCTGCGGTACAGCAATTCATGCAAGAAGCATCGGATGCCTGGTCGCCATTCTTCATGGAGGCACTCAAGACGCCCCTGCCTTACATGCCGACAGAAGACGAAGAGATGCAGGGCAGTCCGGGGGGGCCCGCAGTAATCAATTGGCGAGGCGCTATCTCGCTCAAGACTCAGATTGTTAAGGTGAGCGGAGCACATGCACCACGCCCAATGGAATACTGATTGTCCTTTAGGCGTTGGACAAAATCCATAACATGTTCCCGCATCTCCTGACCTCACGTACCTTGGATCTCTTCGTTACCATCTGGGAGTCCCTCCAAGCTCATCTTGGACCATATCAGCAAATGTACACTGGCGAAGAGCAACGACAGTGTCGGATGGAGGACGCAGATCGCCTGCCATACACACTCGACTTCCTTGTAATCGAGGAGTTAGATTACCTAAACACATTGTTAAACACATCGACAATAAAGCGAGAACTAGATGCGCAACTGCAGCCCAAGGATACGGCCACTGGGGCCTACGAAACCCTCTGGATCACTCAGATATCTGGTCTGACTGTCGGCTATTCGCATATTTTGACTGAAGATGCTGAGCTCTGGGAGGTGGACGTCAATATATACCTGTCCGAGGAAACATCGGAGACAGCGAACTACTCAGCACGGAATGCTTGTGGTGGCATTGTAGCGAAACTATGTAGCTATGACTGGCCAGTGTTGGAGAGCTTACTGGGTCATACAAGGTCTATCTTCGAGACTGAATCATCAAGGTAAGATCCCTCTCCCAGATACGCCGTGTGCTCATTGTTAACATACTCGCAACAGTCCGAAAGCGAAAGAGGCTGCACTGTACGTTATCAAACAAATCCTAGATGAAATCAGCTCCTATGATGGAGCTGCTGGGGTCGAAGTCGCCAGTGCATACCTAGATTTCGCCAAAGTGTCAATACAGGATAGAGGGAACGAGTTGCTGCGAGCTCGTGGTCATATCGTTGCTGGTGCCCTGATCACGACATCTGGTCAGGAAATGCGGGATTTGGTCCCTGAATTCGCACATCAAACACTCAACGCAATAGGAGAGGATCCATCGGAGGTGGTCAAGGTTTCTTGCCTACGTGTGCTCCAGGATTATCTGAAGCTGCTACCTGCTGCCAGAGCCAGAGAATTCCAAATCCAAACAGTGGCAGCAATCTCAAACTTCCTGTCGGCGCAAGACCTTAGTGAGGTTGGGGAGAGTGAAGACCTTCTTGACACGTTGGTGGAGACTCTTCGTGATGCTATCATGACGGATCCTACTCTGTGCTTAGAGCATCCAGCCCTCGACGTACTTTTTACGATGGCTTCCTATGGGGCCAAAAGCTGGCAAACTTCAATGCTTGTGAATGAAACTTTCGAGTCTATTGTATCCACAATGTCAAACAAAGGTCCAGAAGCATATGCTCAGCTTTGCTCAAAGGTCATTCCAAGTTTGACGGGCGCTTTGGCCGTTGGCGATATGACCCAGGAAAATTCTTTGAGCGATATGGCCGTGTCTTTGCTGTCCACACTGGCTGAGCACGGGTCGGAACCTTTACCGCAGGGTTTTGTTGCTGCGCTACTGCCAAAGCTCTACCGTCTTCTCTTCTTAGATCTCGAATTTAGTGTTCATCAGTCGGCAACCGTTACGCTGAAATACATTCTGATTCACGACCCTGAACAAGTGTTCGAGTGGCGCGATCCGGAGACCGGCAAGCAAGGACTCGAGATTGTTCTTCTTATTATCGACCGTCTCCTCGGACCAAATGTTGATGATGCTTCCGCTGCAGAGGTTGGGGGTCTTGCGGTAGAGCTGGTCGAGAAGGCTGGGGCTGAGAGATTAGGACCTTACCTCATGCAGCTGTTGCAGGTCGTGGCCATCCGTCTGAGCACAGCGGAGCGTGCAAATTTCATTCAGAACCTCGTCCTCGTGTTTGCTCGCCTCTCACTAACCAACGCGAGAGAGGTGCTAGACTTCCTCGCTCAAGTACAGGTGGATGGTAGCAACGGCGGGAGTGGTCTCGAAGTTGTCCTCAAGAAGTGGCTGGAGAACTCAGTCAATTTCTCGGGATACGATGCCATAAGACAAAATGTTATTGCACTGACAAACATCTACAAGCTCCACGATGAGCGTCTCTCGAATATACAGACCAAAGGGGATCTTGTCATCCAGACCACCACACGTATCAAGACTCGCTCTCGGGCCAGGAAAGAGCCTGACGAATACTCGGTCATTCCGGTTCCCCTGAAGCTGACAAAGGTGCTCATACAAGAGCTTTCCCTACTTAGCCCAACTGCCACCACGCCTGGGCTCGGCAATGGCAGGTTCAATAGGAGTGCGAGCATAAGCGATGATGACGAGTGGGAAGACGAGCCCACGGTATTAGACCTCGGAGCTCCTACAACGCGCCAAGGTCAGTCTCATCAATATATAACGATTACCAAAGGCTAACACAGTCCACAGAGCTTATGGGATATATGGATGAATCCCGATGGAACACGCGTCAAACTGATGACGAAACGCAGAAGTATCTTATCGACTTCTTCAACAGCGTATCGAGCGAGCCTGGCTTCGAGGAGTTATACCACTCCTTGAACAACGAGGAACGCGAGAAATTGCACAAGATGCATGAGATGAACGGAAACCTGGCTACCCAGCCAGCGACGCAATGAAAGTAGCAACTTGACGGACAGCTACTTGCCTAAGGCGGAACATAACGAGAATGAGTGGTTACTTAATGATCAAAATGTACATTATGGGAAGAGTCGGTCAAGATTCAGCAACAAAAAGGGCAGCATAGCGGGTGTTAATGGTATCTGGGTATACCCCATGTTTACGTACTTTTATCTCTGTTTACGATTAGCAAGCGATGCATATGGCTCGCGGTGTACTGAGTCCCTGTTACGATGTTTGAGGTACATATGGCTGATGGTGTACTGAGGTATCGGGATGGTGATCGTGGCAGCGATTGCAAAATAATCATTGTAAGATATCACCGTCAGGTCACTTTCACATAGAGGAAGAATGCAAGAATTTTATCACCAGTGGGTAGGATTGAGATCAGGGGTAGAAAACACAGGACTCTGTCCTGTCTGTACTGGCTGGCCTCACCTCCTCTCCGAAATCGGCAAGAGCTGCATCGGTCTTGGAAATAACCGGGGCCCGGCTTGGCGGTAAGCACGACAGAGCGTGAGAGCTTACACCAATGTTAGAAGACAAACACTTCAAGACACCAGACTGACATTTGTCTCAGTACGTAGGAAGGACGTGCAACTTCTTCCCAGCAGCAAAGTGTTTACTTGTCCCCTACAAAGGCAATACCCGCAAGAATGGCTTCTCAGCTTCCCAACATGTATCTCATCCTCGTTGCTTTGCTGCTCCTTCATGCTGCCCCAACAGCAGCATTTGGAGCTGGAAATATTGCATCCATCTCCAAAATAGAAGGCCACAACTGGAGGCACGGCGATATCGAAGATATGCTCAAAACCGTTGCGTTCATCAAAGGCCACAAATGGACGAGCATGATGATCAAACGGGTCTACTTCGGTAATTGGCTACGTGACTATAGCCAAGCTATGGACGTTGGTTCTTTGAAAGGTGTGCAAGCTGGAACGGTGAGGATTTTGGTGTGGATACTTTCGTTCCTCAGGTCCGTAACTTTTCTTTTCAGGCATTCCCGAATATGGCTATGCTCTGGGTCTATAGCCACGTGTTGGGGTGTTCCACTCCTAGAGGCCCAAAACAGGAGTATTGACTCGGTGACTCATTGCAGTTTTGGTTATGCTACTGCTGAGTTTGAGGTCACGGATGAGAGACTTGGCGTGTATAGGCCAGAAGAGCACAGTAAGTATAACGCCGGATCAGCGTTCGAGTTAAGGCCTCTCCCATAAGACTCTTTACATGTTCTGGAGAATAGCTATCATGGATGCTGTGTATATAACGTCTAAGAAGTCAGGCCAAAATAACATCAACGAACGCTAATTTCATCATCGTCTAGTCGATAATCCCAAGGACTACGCGGACAATATGGATGCTAGAAAATTCGATCCAAGACTGCGACCGCCAGTCGAGCCCATTGAGCTGGAAGTGGATCCTGAGACAGGCATTAAGAACTACATCGCCAATGAAAATCTTGGCATTGCTACGTCCGTTGGCTACGTCAAATTTTCCTTTACCAGGAGCATACACTTTGGACGTCTTTACACTAGGTATGGTATCATTTCGGGAGTCTCACCCCAGTCAATTTTCTTCCTAAGCAGTAAAGCTCGTTGAACTTCAGAGTAGCTTGTAGCTCCAAAGAACATTATCATAATCTAGTTTCGAGATACAGCAAAGAGGTACTAATTGAAGATGTGGCAGTGGAGCTAGTGGTACAAAGGGTAACGAAGCAGACTTGTGTGAAGCTTTGAGATGTTTAGGGCAAGGAATGCACTGTTTGGAGGACTTTGGAGCTCACACCAATTACACGGAGCTTGTTCTACGAGAAATGGGCTACAAGGACGTCTTTCCCCATACTGGTACCCAGACGGAGATCAATGTTCGGGGACGTCGAATCTTCCCTCTAGTCACTGGGACCTTTGGGGTAGTCGATTTCCTTCACAGCGTGTAAGCACAGTATACCTCCACATTTGGAAAGGTCTTGCTGATCGAGCGCTATACAGGTTAGGCGAAGCTACCGACCACTTTGCACAGACGGAGGTCGAACAAATGGATATAGCCCTCAAAGAGGCTGAGGCCCAAAATAAGGCTTCTGGTGACGGGAGTCGTGATGCCTCGGGATCAGGTCAGCTTGCAAGTATGACGAACATGCTATCAAGCATTCCTGGAGCTGGAGACCTGTCTCGGCAAGCACAAAGTCTTCAGGCAAAATCGGATGCCCAGGAACGTGATGCAGCAACTCAGGGTGATCGTCCTTCACAGAACATCCCTGGAACCAACATCGATCCAATGAAGACAGTTGCTCAGATCTATCCCATTCTGGAATTCCGAGACAAGGTGGTCAAGGTCATCGACACCACTATTGAGAAGATCCCAGGCTTGGAGGCGTTGGTTGAGAAGATCACAGAGACACTTACGCTATTTGTGTTGTCGCTCCTCGCTCCTTACATTCGCCCAATTATCGACGCTGTATCCAAGCAGCTTAAGGCTGGGAGTGGCGAAGTGATTGACGCATCTGGCAAACATCAATACGAGCCATGGACCGATCAACATTGCTCCGATCCGACACACAGCCTTCTATCAAAAGATCATTTCTCGAACATCCTTAACGAGCCCGCGGGCCAAGTTGCGGCCGCTATCCTTCAATATGTGGCACCACGAGTGATATATGCATGGCAACACCCAGATATCCCTCTAGAACAGGTACTCAACGACGTTGTTCGAGTCTTTCACCATCCTGCTCTCCGCGATCAACGCTGTGAGCTTCATCAAAATATGTTTAGTACGGTCGAGCGTTGGGCACGCTCAAGACCAGACGGAGGATCCAACCTGAATGTCCTCCTTTCATCCGATAGCGTGAGAAAAGGCAGGAATCATACAGTTGATCCAAGCCATCAATCACAGACGCACAGCCACGGTGGGCTTCCCAGTGACGTCGGCAGTTTCTTTGGATCAGCAAGTCAAAGCAAAACAAGAGATGGGCCATGGCAGCAGATCGGTAATGTGCGAGGAATTGCAAATGAGCCATCGTTCAATTCTCGACCGTCCGATAATCCCGAGGCGGACTATTCAGCACAATCTGACCCACAGGTACCTCAGCAGTACGGATACGGCCAGCCATCTCGTGCCCCTAATCGAGCGCAGGAGCAACCCTATGGGCTAACCTCACCCCCTGATTTCTCTGAAGGGCAATCTTATGGGTCGACTGCAGCGTACAACCCTTACGAAGGGCGGCCATCCTATATGGCATCGGGTCCTGATCCCTCTATAGGGCAACCGTCATCCGGTCTATTCCACTCGCAAACATTCCACGTGGGCCAGGAATCACAGGCTCCGTACGGTGGAGGAGACCCGACGCAAGGCGGATATGTGCAACAGCCTCCCAACTACGCATACGTAGAGGCCCCTCCATACGGCTACCCCACAAATAATCCTCGCCCTCCGCAGCCCTACGGCTCCGAAGGTCAACCTGGTCCATATTATGGTGGGGGCTCGTACTGATAAGGAAATCGAGGAATGCTTCATGCTTTTAGCTCTTACTGGACAACACCCCCATCTCGAGCTTCGGAGCGTGCTGGGATGGTTCTTCTTAGCACATATATTACTTAGCTCGCTTGCATGTAAACAGCCTTTCTCGGCACCGTGATCAGGAAGAGAAACACCTAAATCAGCTCCAACGCACGTACATACCGGACATGACATGTTGTATATGAAACGCCATATTCATCTATGTTCCAACTCACCTCTGTACCCCATCCCGCCCCAAACTCCCAAGCTCATCCCCACCCCCAGCACCACCTCCCCCAACACCATCCCCCTCCCCCTCACGATCCCTATACCCCTCCCCACCCCCATCCCCACCATCCCCCTCCCTTCCCCCCCTCACCTTACCCTTACCCCCCTCCCCCTCCTCCTCCCTCCGTCCAATAACCACATTCCCCACCACCAACCCCGCCGCCCCCACCCACCACAGTCCCGGCAGTCCCTCGCCGAAAACCATCCAGCCCGCAAACGCCGTCAGCATGAAATTCGCCGACGTGTTGATGATGGAGACGCGGGTCGTGGAGGAGGCGCGCGTGAGGGCGGTGGTGAAGAGGGCCCACATTAGGGCGTTGAAGGCGAGGTTGAGGGCGAAGAAGGACTGGGGGGTGGGGGGTGTTGTTAGTTTCTTTGTGGGGG